>Ga0302314_10021917_pt1 | contig 10503 bp, 6 predicted proteins | sample III_Palsa_N2_3_FD_200533 | JGI IMG/M metagenome (GOLD analysis project Ga0302314, IMG submission 200533) | Peat permafrost microbial communities from Stordalen Mire near Abisko, Sweden - III_Palsa_N2_3 | ecosystem: Environmental > Terrestrial > Soil > Palsa > Peat permafrost | place: Sweden... | reverse complement strand
GGCGTGCGCGGTCGAGGCCGCGGCCGAGACCCGCCCGGCCCGGGCGGCCGCGGCCAGCCTGCGCTGCCGGGGACTGCTCGAGTCCGACCCGGGCCCGCTGCGGGAAGCGGTCGCGCACTACCGCGCCGTCGGCCCGGCCGCGGAGCTGCCGGCGGCGCTTGAGGACCTGGCCGTCGTGCAGGCCGAGCGCGGCCAGCAGGACGAGGCCAGGGCGGCCCAGGACGAGGCGGTCAGCCGGTTCGAGGCCATGCAGGCCCGCTGGGACATCCGCCGGGCCGAGAGCCGGCTCCGCGCCCGCGGCATCAGGCGCGGCCCCCGCGGCCGGCGCGGCCCGCGCGCCACCTCCGGCTGGGCGGCGCTCACCCCGACCGAGGCCAAGGTGGCCGGCCTGGTCGCGCGCGGCGCCTCGACGACGGACATCGCCCAGGGGATGTTCCTGTCGCGGCGCACCGTGCAGACCTACATCTCCCGCATCCTGACCAAGCTGGACGCCAAAAGCCGGGTCGAGATCGTCCGCGAGGCGCTGCGTCAGGGAGTCGAGATGTAGCGCCCCCAGCAACGCAAGACCCGGCCGACCACGACCGCGCGGCCGGGTCATTTTGGCGTGGATGAGGTTCATCGTGGCTGATCAGAGCGGCGGTGGACCGGCAGTTCTGCCGGTCAGTTCTGCCCCTGCTTCTTCGTGTTCACCGCACGCGCCCGCTGCTTGGCTAGAGCCAGCAGTCAACGGAGCAAGCAGCGAGGGATAACGCTCATGAATGATCTCGTGCACCCCAGCCCGCTCGGTGATGAGAGCCCCGGGGCCGGGGCGCGCCGCCCCGACGCCCGTGTCATTCTTGGCCCCGCCCGATGACCGTGACCGAGGTCCTGCTGCCGCGCCGGGACGACGCCCACCAGCCGTGGGAGCTGGTGGGCCGCGACCAGGAGCTGGCCGTCATCCGGGCCTTGGTGGACGGCCTGGCCGCGCACGGCCGGGCCCTGCTGCTTTCCTGTGAACCCGGCCTGGGCAAGTCGGCGCTGCTTGACGTGGCCGAAGAGACGGCGGCGACGGCCGGCATCCGGGTGCTGCGGGCGGCGGGGGCGGAATGCGAGGACGTCAGCTTCGGCGGGCTTAACCAGCTCCTGCTGCCGCTGCGAGGCGACCTCGGCGCGCTCGATGAACGGCAGCGGGACGCGCTGAACGTCGCGCTTGGCTTCAGCGACGGGCCCGCCGGCGACCGGCTGGTGGTGTCGAACGCGGTCCTGGCACTGCTGCTGCGGGCGGCGGCGGACGCCCCGCTGCTGCTGATCGTCGACGACCTGCACTGGGTGGACCGGGCCAGTGCGCAGGTGCTCGGGTTCGTCGCCCGGCGGCTGCGCGGGAGCCGGCTCGGGCTCATCGCCGCCGAGCGGACCACGGCATCGGACCTGCCCGCACGCGACCTGCCCCATGATCTCGACCTGCTCGGTCATCTCGGCCTGCCCGGTCATCTCGGCCTGCCCGGTCACGAGGTGGGCCCGCTCGACGATGAAGCGGCGGCGCTGCTGGTCGCCACCCGCTTCCCCGCCGTCGCCGCTGCGGTCAGGCAGCGGATCGTGACCGAGGCCAGGGGGAACGTGCTGGCGCTGCTCGAGCTGACCGCCGCGCTGACTGACCAGCAGCGTGCGGCCGTGGCCGCGTTGCCCGCGGTGCTGCCGCTGACCGCCCGGCTGGCCGCGCAGCTGCGCGATCAACCCCAGCGCCGGGCGTGGCATCTGGCCGGCGACGTCGGCCAGGCGCGCCGTCTCGCCACCGCCGCCTATCTCGCCGCCAGCGTCATCGGCGACCTGGCCGCGGCCGAGGCGCTGCTGGCCGACGCCCGGCGGGCCTGCCCGGGCGAGATGTCAGCCGAGATCGCGTTCGCGACCGCCTTCGTGCTGCTGCACGGGGACGGGGACGTGACCGCCGCGCACCAGCTGCTGCTGCGAGGGCTGGAGACCGTCGGGGACGGGGGGACCGGGCCGCTCGGCGGCGAGCAGGCGCTGGAGCTGCTGGCGACGGTGGGCCGTCTGAGCGGCCGCGCCGAGCACTGGGAAGCGCTGCCTGAGGGCCGGCCGGCGCTGCGCCTCGCCGCGCGGGCAGACAGCGCCGGCCGGGCCGGGCTGCCGGCCCTTCAGGCCGGCATCCTGCTGGCGCTTGAGGCCTACCAGACCGGCCAGTGGGATGAGGCCTGGCGGCTGGCCGAATCGGCTGCTGACCGGTGCGCAAGCGGCGGGTGGCAGCTGCTGCGGCGGCAGGCGCAGACCGTGCTTGCGCTGGTCGCGGCGGGCCGCGGTGACGCCGCCGGTGCGCAGGCGCTGGCCGACGAGGTCGCCCGCTGGGCGGCGCCGCGGGGACTCACGTCCCTGCTGGCGGGCGCGCATTACGCCGGCGCCCTGGCGGCTCTTGGCCAGTCCGATTTCCAGACCGCCTACCAGCAGGCGGCCAGGATCGGCGTCGCGGTGGACATCGCCGCCCGTGCGCCCGGCGCCGCCTGGGCGCTGCTTGACCTGGTGGAGGCGGCGCTGCGGACCGACCGCGGCGACGACGCGATCGCCCACGTCGAGGCGATCAGGCAGGCGGGCCTGGCCGCGGTGTCGCCGCGGATGGCGCTGCTGTGCACCGCCGCGATGGCGATGACCGCGCCGGACCAGGAGGCGCCGGCCCTTTTCGACCGCGCGCTGGCGACCGAGGGGACCGGCCGGTGGCCGTTCGACCGGGCCCGGGTGCAGCTGCTCTACGGCGAGCGGCTGCGGCGCGGGCGGGCGGTGAGCGCCTCGCGCGTGCACCTCAGCGCCGCCCTCGACGAGTTCCGCCGGCTGGGCGCCCCGACCTGGGCGGACCGCGCCGCGGTGGCGCTGCGCGCCACCGGCCAGGTCCGGCAGCACCCCGGCCGCCGCGATTACCAGGAACTGACACCGCAGGAGCTTGAGATCGCCCGGCTCGCCGCGGCGGGCCTGAGCAACAAGCAGATCGGCGAGCGCCTGTACATGTCGCACCGGACCGTCGGCAGTCACCTGTACCGGATCTTCCCGAAGCTCGGCGTCACCTCACGGGCGGCGCTCAGCGGCGCGCTGCCGCGCGCGGCGGGCTGACCGAGGTCAGCGCGGGCGGTGACCGGCCGAACGGGGGCAGTGGCGGCGTCGCCGCGGTATCGGGGACAATTCTCCTGTCAGCCGGCTGGCGGGAGGAGTGCACGTGGCGGAGGCGCCGGACACCTTTGGCGCTGCGCTGCGCAAACTGCGCTTGGGTGTCCCGCTCACCCAGGAGGAGCTGGCGCGGGCGGCCAAGCTGAGCGTGCGGGCGGTCAGCGACCTGGAGCGCGGGGTGGCGACCACTCCGCACCGCGACACGGTGCGGCTGCTGGCCGACGCGCTGCACCTGATCGGACCGGCCCGGGCCGAGTTCGAGCAGGCGGGCCGGGGCGCGGCCGACTCGGACCGGTCACCGGTGCCGGGGGTGGCCGCGGCGACCAGGACGCTGCCCCGTGACGTCGTCTCGTTCACCGGACGGCAGCGTGAACTGCGGGAGCTGATCGAAACCGCGGCGACGACGGGCGGCCCGGTCGGCATCTACGCGGTCGGCGGGATGGCCGGCGTCGGCAAGACCGCGTTCGCGGTGCACGTGGCGCACCAGCTGGCGGGGCGGTTCCCGGCCGGGCAGATCTTCCTGCCCCTGCACGGCCACACGTCCGGCCAGCAGCCGGTCGACCCGGGCGACGCGCTGGCCAGCCTGCTGCTCACCATCGGGGTGCCGGCCGGGCAGGTACCGCCGGGCCTGGAGGCGCGGATAGCGCTCTGGCGCGACCAGCTCGCCAGCCGGCGGCTGCTGCTGGTGCTTGACGACGCGCTCAGCAGCGAGCAGGTGGTTCCGCTGCTGCCCGGGGGCGGCGGCAGCCTGATCCTGGTCACCAGCCGACGGCACCTGACCGCGCTTGAGGGCGCGACCGCGATCAGCCTCGACATCCTCGCGCCGGACGAGGCCGCCGCGCTGCTGGTCCGGCTGGCGGCCCGGCCCGGGCTCAGCCCGGCCGACGCCGGCGTGGGCCAGCTGGTCAGGCTGTGCGGCTGCCTGCCGCTTGCGATCGGGATGGTGGCCAGGCAGTTGCACCACCACCCGGCCTGGTCGGTGGCGGGACGGGCGGCCGAGCTGGCGGCCGAACGGGACCGGCTGGAGCTGATGGCGACCGAGAACGTGTCGGTCGCCGCCGCCTTCGACTTGTCGTACGCCGATCTCGCGCCCGCCCAGCAGCTGCTGTTCCGACGGCTCGCGCTGCACCCAGGCCCGCAGTTCGACGGTTTCAGCGTCGCCGCCCTGGACGGCACCGGCCTGGCGGCCGCCCGCCGGGGCCTGGAGATCCTGTACGACCAGTACCTGCTGACCGAGATCGCGCAGGGCCGGTACCGGATGCACGAGCTGATCCGGCAGCATGCCCGCACCCTGGCGGACCGTCTCGACCCGGGCCACGAGCGCGAGCAGGCCGTCTCCCGGGTGCTCGATTACTACCAGCACACCGCCGCCCTGGCCGAGTCCCAGCTGGCGCGGCGCACCGTCCCCGGCTTCACCACCAGCCCGGCCCCCTCCACCACCCCAGGCCCGGCGTCGACTCCGGCCCCCGCTCTGAGCGGTCGCGAGCAGGCCCTGGGCTGGGCCCGGGCGGAGCGCGCGAGCCTGCTGGCCTGCCTCGACCACGCCGTCGCGACCGGTCAGCACGCCCGGGTCGTCGCGCTGACGATGGGCCTGGCCGGGCTGCTGCGGCACGACGGCCCGTGGGCGGAGGCGCAGACCCGTCAGGCCACCGCCCTGCGGGCCGCCCGGCAGCTGGGCGACCGGCTCGCCCAGGCCAACATGCTGACCGACCTCGGCCGGTCGCGGCTGCTGACCGACGACTTCCAGGGCTCGGCCCTGGTTCTGGAGGAGGCGCTCGGCCTCTACCGGGAGGCCGGCAGCCGGCTCGGCCAGGCCAACGTCCTCAACAGCCGGGGAGACATGCGCCGGCTGATCGGCGACTACGCCGCCGCCGCGACCGATCTGGAGGAGGCGCTCCGCCTCTACCGTGACCTCGGCGACCGGCTCGGCCAGGCCAACGTGCTTACCAACCTCGGGATCATGCGCCGGCTGACCGGTGATTACCCGGCCGCCACGGGTGACCTGGAGGAGGCGCTCGGCATCTACCGTGACCTCGGTGACCACCCCGGCCAGACCATGGCGCTTAACAAGCTGGGGCTGACCCGGCGCGAGACCGCCGACTTCGCCGGCGCGGCCCGCGATCTGGAGGAGGCGCTCAGCATCTCCCGCGGTACCTCCGACCACCTCGACGTCGCCAACGCCCTCACCTACCTCGGCACCGTCCGGCGGCTCACCGGCGACCTGGCCGGCGCGGCGCGTGACCTGGAGGAGGCGCTCAGCATCTACCGGGAGATCGGCAACCGCAGTGCCGAGGCCGAGGCGCTCAACGAGGCGGGCACGCTGTACCGGATCCGGGGCGACCTCGCGCAGGCCGCGCTCTATCACCAGCAGGCGCTTGACCTGGCCCGCGAGATCGGCATCGCCTGGGACGAGGCGCACGCGCTGGCCGGGCTCGGCCGCTGCGCGCGGTCGGCCGGGCGCGGGCCGGCGGCGGCGGCCCAGCTACGGCAGGCGCTGGAGATCTTCCGCCGGATCGGCGCGGCCGAGGCCGCCGAGGTGGCGGCCGAACTAGACGCCCTGGCCGGCGGAGCGGGCCCGCAGCCGGGCTAGCCGGGCCAGCCGGGCCAGCCCGGCTAGCCCGGCTAGCCCGGCTACTGTGCGACCAGCGCGTCGGTCAGCGGGTCGAGGCCGGCCAGGTTCGCGGCCAGCTCGGCGCTCAGGTCGTAGCGCGCGGCTATCGCCGCCGGGGAGTAGTAGGTGACGTTGGTGCGGCTGCCGTCGGCCCAGATCAGTAGCTTGAGCGGCAGGTCGAGCGCCGCCAGCGGCGCGGCCTCCATGACCGGCGTGCCCGCGGCCGGGTGGCCGAAGATCACCAGCGTGGTCTCGCGCAGCTCCAGTCCGGCCTCGCGGGCCTGCTCGCCCTGGTCGATGATCGCGAAGACCTTGATGCCCCGGGCGGCCAGGATCCCCGTCAGCCGCGAGACGGTGGCGGCGACCGGCCGCGGGCTTAGCTTGGTGATGACCTGAGACTCGGTCCAGGCGGTCATGGCTGGTTCCCCTTTGATCAGTGCCCTCGGTGACGGCTGATCAGTGCCCTGGGTGAGGGCACCGTGTCCGCCTGGTGCGATCCTGGCCGCACGCGCCGATCCGTGAATCTGTCAGGTGACTGCGTTTCCGGGTAGCGCCCCGACGCCCCCGCGACACGCATCCCGGCTGATGCCCCAATACGGCCGCAAATCGCCTGGTGCCGTCATTATGTCTGGAAAGGACAGGGGTGAATCGGTACCGAGGAGGCGATCTGCGGACATGCCGAATCAATTCGGGGCGGCACCGAACCGGGCACCGGACCGGGGGCCGAACGTGGAACGCCGCCGCTTGCTCGTCGTCGCGGCGGGCGGGCTGATGGTCGGGATCGGCACGCTGGCCGGCCGTCATGGCGCCCGCGCCGCGAGCGCGGCACCAGACAGCGCGGCCCGGGACAGGACCGCGCCGACCGCGGCCCGGCGCGCAGCCGCCGCCGCCCGCCCGCCCGCGACCCCCGAGCCGGGCGGGGCAGCGCGGGTCGACGCCGCCCACGATCCCGTGCCCGAGCAGCCGATGTACTACGTGGACGACGGACCTAAGGTCATCGCGCTGACCATCGATGACGGACCCAGCCCGGTCTACACGCCGCAGGTACTGCAGGTGCTGGAAAAGTACGGCGTCCGGGCGACCTTCTCGATGGTCGGGGAGAACGTGAGCTACTACCCGGCGGTGGCGAAAGACGTCGCCCAAGCCGGCCACACGATCATCAATCACACCTGGGATCACGCCAACCTGACGTCGCTGAGCGCGGATCAGCAGCGCACCGAGATCACGCGGGCCACGGAGGCCATCCATGCCGCCGCGGGCGTGCAGCCACGGATGTTCCGCGCCCCCTACGGGGCCTGGTCGCAGCGGGTGCTCGCGTACTGCGCGGCCCAGGGGCTCACCCCGCTGGACTGGTCGGTCGACCCGCGCGACTGGTCACGGCCCGGGGTAAGCGAGATCGTCGGCACGATCATGAAGACCACCAAGTCCGGTTCGATCATCCTGGAACATGACGGCGGCGGCAACCGGTCAGAGACCGTGGCCGCGCTGAAGATCGTGATTCCCCGGCTGCTCGACGAGGGCTACCGCTTCGCGATCCCGTAGCAGGTCAGGAGAAACACGCGACCGTTCAGGAAAATCACAATCATCAGCCCGAACGGACGCGTGCTCCGCCCCCTCCCGCACCGCCGCGCCGACGGGGTGGCCGGCCACCATCACCACCCCGTGGTACGGCTCCCGCCATACCGGCCGGCCGTCAAGCAGGCAGTCGAAGTACGGGTAGGTGTCGGCCGCGACGGCCTCGTCGCTGAAGTAGTCAAGGGTGCTGAAGTCGGCCATGGCTGCGCTCCGTGTTCCCCATATATACTGACCGGTCGGTAAATATTGAATCCGGGAAAGGCGCAGTCCGAGCCCGGGCGCGCTCGATCCGGTACGGCCAGGTGCTGCCCGGAGCGGCGGAACCCTTCCCGTGCAGTGCACCCTCGCATCCGCGTGCGGTAGACCCCTCCATACGATGTAAAGATCTAGATTAGTAAACTACTAAGTATGTGGTACCACAGTCGTCGCCGGGGGATCAAGCCCCGAGTCCGCGCGCTGCGCTGCTATTGCTTCAACTGACCGGTAGATCTAACTTCGGCGCTATGGCCGCGCCGAGCGGGCGGTTCAGACGGCCGCCGCGATGAAGGAGGAGAGCAGTTGACCAGAGTGGCAGTTGTGACAGGGGGAGCGTCGGGCATCGGCTTGGCGATCGTGCGCCGTCTCGCGGCCGGCGGCGCCAGCGTGGCGCTGCTCGACCTGGACGCGGGCGCCGCCGAACGAGCCGCCGCCGACCTGCGCGGCACCGGATCGCGGGTCATCGGCCTCGCCGCCGACGTCAGTGACCGCGCCGCGGTGGAGAAGGCCCTGGACACGGCGCGGGGCGAGCTGGGGGCGATCGAGATCATGGTCACCAGCGCCGGGCTGTCGCTGAACGCGCCGTTCCTCGAGATCACCCTCGAGGACTGGGAGCGCGTGCTCTCGGTCAACCTGACCGGCACGTTTCACTGCCTGCAACTGGCGGTACCGGACATGATCGCAGGTGGATGGGGGCGGATCGTCACCATCTCGTCGTCGAGCGCGCAGTCGGGATCGCGCACCCAGGCGCACTACTCGGCGGCCAAGGGCGGCGTGGTGGTGCTGACCAAGACGCTGGCGCTGGAACTGGGCCAGTACGGCATCACCGTCAACACGATCCCGCCCCGGGCCGTCATCACCCCCATGTTCATGGCCGCGCCGTTCGCGCAGGGACCCGAGGGGGCGGAGAACATCAGGCAGCTGACCGCGCGCAGCCCGGTCCGTCGGCTGGGCACGCCGGAGGACATCGCCGCCACGACCGCCTTCCTGTGCTCCGATGACGCCGGGTACATCACCGGTCAGGTCATCGCGGTGAACGGCGGCAACTACACCTGAGCTGCGCCGTTGCGCCGGGCGCGGCGGCTGCGCCGGGCGGCCTCGTTCCGTTCAGCGGAACCGTTCCGCTGAGCGGGCCGATTTGGCGACCGGTCAGTCCAAAGTCTTGATCCTGCGTCGAGTGCCGTGCTACAAACAGCAGGTAACGAGCGGCTAAACGCCGAAATCGTGGGCGTTACCCGACTGTGCGATAGAGGGTACATTCCGGCCGCACATCCACTGCGGCTAAATGTGAACGTTTACATACTTAGCTCCTTGTGCAAGGGCTCACATTCGACCCCTCGGGTGTCAGAACCCTTGCATTGGGCTGAGGCGTCCCAACCAAGCCCGGCCTGCACGCATACTCTGGCGAACCGATCTGCCTCTATTTTTTACTGACCGTTCGGTATATGTTGCAGTTGTCGTCAACGCACGGCGTCGCCGGGTCCAACCTCACGGGCAATGAAGTCATGGAGGCACAGGAGTGAGACCTAACAGCGAAGGACGGCCGGGCCGTAGCGGCGCCGGCCGGCGGATAACGAGACGCGTGCGTCTCGCCGGGCTGGCGGCGCTGGCGGCCGCGGTCCTGCTGGCAGCGGGGTGCAGTTCTTCCAGTAGCAGTAGTAGCTCGTCGGCCGCGGCCACCTCGTCGGCGGCATCGGCGTCGGCGCCGGCCACGTCGGCGGCTTCCTCACCGACCGGGGCGGCCGCCAAGGCTGACGACATCGGGATTACCGCCACCACCATCAAGGTCGGCATCATCGCCGACGTGAACAACCCGCTCGTCCCCGGGCTGTTCCAGAAGTCGGTGAACGTGATCAACGCGTGGGCGGCCGGCCTCAACGCCAGCGGCGGGCTGGCCGGGCGCAAGGTCGTGGTCGACTTCTGCGACGGCCAGCTCAACCCCAACGCGACCTCCAACTGCGTCATCAAGGCCTGCCAGAACGACTTCGCCCTGGTCGGCACCTCCGCCAACGCGCTCGAGGACCTGTCCGACCTCGACGGGTGCAAGAACTCCGATGGTAAGCCAGTCGGCATCGCCAACCTGGCTGCCTTTGCCTTCCCGCCGGAGTCCTGCGATCCGGACACGTACCTGGCCGACGGGATCGGCACCTACTGCGCGACGGCCAAGCAAGCCTCGCCGACGTCCGAAGCGCCGGTCGGCGACACCCTGTACTTCACCGCGCAGAACAAGGGCCTGCACGGCATCTGGCTCTACGACACCGACGACCCGACGTTCAAGCTCACCCAGACGCCGACGTTCCAGGCGGAGAGCGATCTCGGCATCAAGAAGGACGGCCAAGGCTTCTACGGGGTGAGCGGCGCGGCCCCGCAGAGCGCCCTGACCCCGTACATCCAGGTGATCAAGGCATCGAATTCGACGTTCGTCTATGACGATGTGACCACCTCAAGCATGGTGCTGCTGCGCCGGGAGGCCCAACTGCAGGGCGTCAGCTCGGTCAAGGTCTGGGAGTGCAACTCGGGCTGCTACCAGCCGCAGTTCTACCAGCAGGGCGGGGCGACCGTGAACGGCACCTACGCGATGCTGCTTGAGCTGCCGTACACGATCGATTACACGGCCAACCCCACCCTGGGCAAGCTCGTCACCGAGCTCGGCGGGGTCAACAACCTGGACAACAACTCGCTCGGCTCCTTCATCGACGCGCTGCTGTTCCAGGACGCGGTGCAGAAGGTCGTGGCCAGCGGCGCGACCCTGACCCGGGCGTCGCTGTTCAACGTGCTCAACCACGACGAGACCTCGTTCAACGCCGATGGCATCATCGGCCCGACGAACGTGAGCGCTCGCGCCACGTCCGACTGCGAGGTGATCATGCAGCTGCAGAACGGGGTGTGGAAGCGAGTGGACCCGGTCAAGCCCA
>Ga0302314_10021915_pt1 | contig 10504 bp, 5 predicted proteins | sample III_Palsa_N2_3_FD_200533 | JGI IMG/M metagenome (GOLD analysis project Ga0302314, IMG submission 200533) | Peat permafrost microbial communities from Stordalen Mire near Abisko, Sweden - III_Palsa_N2_3 | ecosystem: Environmental > Terrestrial > Soil > Palsa > Peat permafrost | place: Sweden... | reverse complement strand
GATCATCTCTCTTGTCCTGTTCTTGACCGGCAACAAGCACCACTCTCTTCCCGACCTGGTGGCCAGCACGGTCGTCGTCTACGACCCGCACAAGGTCCTCGACAACTGGCAGCGTTAGCCCTGCCCAGCAACGTGACCAGAACTCCAGACACAGCTTGGCTGCGTGATCACCGCCACGCCGTAGCACCACAGTCGCCCAGGACCCACCACACGACATGCGACGACATTCGGTCTAGATCGTGTCCTGCGTCGGAAGTTTGCGCTCTGAGTTGAGATGATGGTGGCATACCACCGGGATCCCGTCCTAGAGAGATCGTTCTGTCGGGCGCGGAGCGCATGGATGTTGGAGCGCTGGTCACGTGGGGCGGTACCGCAGAGGCTAGGGGTGCGGGCCGGGATCGTTTTGGCCTGCGCCGACGGGGCGTCCCATTCGCGGGTGGCGGTCGATTTCGAGATCACCGTGACGACGGTGGCCAAGCGGTGCCGCCGGTTCGCCGAGGACCGGCTGGCCGGTCTGGCCGATGAGTCGCGTCCCGGCCGGCCGAAGGCCGACCTGATCCTTGAATCGAACGAACGTGAGCAGTTGGACCGGTGGGCGCGGAGGTCGAAGACCACTCAGGACCTGGCGCGGCGTTCAAAGATCGTGCTGCGCTGCGCGGATGGTATGACCAACAACCAGGTCGCGCGGGAACTGGGAGTCACCTCGGGCACGGTCAACCGGTGGCGCGCCCGGTTCGTCGAGCAGCGGTTGGACGGCTTGGTGGACAAGCCGCGCTCCGGGCGCCCGCCCTCTATCCCGCTCGATCGGGTCGAAGAAGTCATCGTCGCCGCCCCCAATTCCGGGCGTGCGCGGCGGCCGCCGCAGGCGCTGGACGCGTTGTCGCGTGGGGGCGGATCTTCTCGGAGAAGACCCGGGTGATGCCCGCGGCCTTGAACGAGTCGCGCCGGAAGTCCAGAGCCTGGCGGACGGTGAAGGCGCGGGTGTACCCGATCCGCCCATACCTGCCCGCTCGTCATCGCTACAGATCGCTCTCCTGCATGAACACTCCTGGCGTTCTGGGCACACTTGAAAGTCACACCTCGGGCCCCGGCCGCGTTCGACGCGGTCGGGGCCCGAGGTTCGTCAGGCGGTCATCGCCGGCCGGATCGCATCACGATCGGAGATCCTCAATGCGATAAATCAAGAGCGGCTGAAATCGCTGCTTCAATAGTGGTGACAAGCCGCAGCCGCCGACCGGAATCGGTGACCTTGAAGAGCGGAGCCGCTTTGATGACCACTCTCGAGCCGGCCGCAGAGTGCTTTACGGAGATTTGAGCCCGACCGCTAAGCTTGCCTTTCCCGATAACACGGAGCGGAAACTGTTGGCCTTCATCCGCGTACTCGATCTCGATCTGCCCGGAATCGCCTTTCACGATCCGTACCATGAGATCCCAGTCGAACTCGACTCCTGCGGGAAGCTCAATGTTGCGTACAGATGACCAGGCGAGATCGTGCAGAGCCGATCCAGTTCCGAGTTTTCTCACCCCTCCCACATGGGAGGAAAGGTCAAGAGCTATGTAGATAAGTACAAGGGAAGTCTCAATCCAGCGCGCCCGGATCGATGGGTTCCCTAGCGACTCCACCAAGATTAGGCATGCCGCATAGTACGCAAGCGCAGCGCCCGAGAATTTTAGGAACTGGTGATTTTCCATCGACTTCCTCAACTAGGTAGCCATTCTTCTATCACGGCCGACGGCGCCCAACCACGTAGTGCTTGCGGTTGGGCGCCTGGGGTTAACCTACGTATTGTGGCACTGCGATTCGTTGTCCCAACCATCGCCGGTCGGAACGCCGTTGTAAGTCCTTATCGCGAGGCACGCATTGTGAGCTCGTGCATTCGAGGCGTCACGCGCGAGGAACAGGGCAGTAACTAACACCACGCCCCAGGCTTGTAGGAACCCGTCCGTGAATTCCAGCTTCGAATTTTTTAGGAGCCCAGCAATAATCAAGCCGGCGGCCACAAAGATTCCACTGTCTGAATAGACCCGCGCAATCAAGTCCGTCTCGTCGCGGGACAGGTCATACACACACGTCTGAGTATACGGGACAGTGTACGTCCAGTAGAAGACCTGAACCGTCCGTGATGAACACCCTACGTTGACGCTGTTCTGGCCGGTGAGATCCTCGTTGGTCAAGGGGTTTTGGTCAGTGTAGTCATAGTTGTTCGCGCTGCCGCCGGAGATCGGGTCGGTCTGGTCGAAACGGCCCAGGGCGGTCGAGTATGAGCGGGCGCCCATGAGCTGGTTCCCGCCTAGGGTGTCAGAGGAGATCTGTGCTCCGCCGAGGTACCCGTACTCTCCGGGGTTCGTACTGGTGCTTTCCACCGCGCCGAACTCGGTGTAGGTGTAGGTTGCCGCCGGTGCGGTGTCGGCGGCGGGGTTGACCGTCGCTATCACATCACCGTGCAGGTCGGTCAACTGCAGGGTCAGCGTGTTGCCGTTGGTGTCGATTGCGGCGAGTTGGTTGTCCGGGCCGAGGATGTCCCGGCTGATCGTGTCAGTGCTCGTCTCGCTCCATGACGGTCTGGCTGAGTCGCTCGAGTAATGATTCGTCGTGGTGACCCCTGACACACTGTCCACCCCGGTTACCACGCGGTTCTGGTCAGGGTCCAGAGTCCAGGTCTTGGTGTCGCCTGCCTGGGTCTGGGTGTTGACCATGTCATTGGCGTAATAGGTGGCGGTCATGTTGCCCGTGCCGCCGGCGTCCACGCTGGGCGTGGTGGTGATGCCGCCTTGGGTGTTGTAGGTGTACCCGGTGTTGATCAGCCGGTCTGCCGCGTCGTAGGTGTAGGACTCGGTGCTGGAGGTGGTGGTCTGGCAGGCGCCGGTCGTGGCCGGGGCGGAGGTGGTCAGGCTGGTGCGGTTGCTGTCTTGGTCGTAGGTGTAGGCGCGGGTGGTGCACCCGGCGGCCTGGGTGTCTTGGACGTTGGTGATTCGGTCGTCGGTGTCGTAGGTGTAGGCCTGGGTCGTGCCCAGGACGGTCTGGGTGGCCCAGTCCCCCTGCGCGGTGGTGGTCACCTCGTCCGATATCGGCGCAGCCCAGTGGGTGTTGGTATAGGTAAGACCGGTCGCAGTGCCGGTGGCATCGATCGTGTAGGTGCCGGTCGTGCCGTCCGGGTAGGTTTCAGTGGTCATTGCGCCGTCGGGATTGTAGGCCGCGGTGAAGGTCCCGGCCTGGGAATCGGTCTCCGAGGTGACCTCGCCGCTGTTGTTCGTGCCGTTCTCATACGTCACGGTCGTCGTGCCCTGGCCGTCGTACATGGAGGTCACCCGGCCCGCGAGGTCGTAAGTATAGGTCGACTTCGTCCCAGTGGCGTCGGTGTAGGTGATCGGTTGGCCGAAGTCGTCGTAGGTCGTGTTCAAGTCCGCCGTCACGGCGCCCGTGGAGCTGAGAGTCTCGGTGTCAGTGGTCAGCCCGGTGGTGGTGGAGTACACGGTCTCCGTCTCCGGAACAGTCGCGCCCATCCCTGTCCCGGTGGTCGTCACGGCGGTCGTCAAGGGCCGGTCCGCGGCGTCGTAGGTGTAGTTGGTGGTGCGAGTCCCGGTAGTCCCGTAGGTCTCGGTCGTCGTCAAGGGTTGCAGGTAGATGTTGTAGGTGTACTGCGTGACGGGAAGGTTGGGCAGGCCGGGCGTTCCGGGTTGCGCGGCCGGTTCGGTCTTGCACAGCATGTCCGCCCACGCGGGCTGGTTGCCGCACGCGCTGTCCACGGTGTTGGTGCCCGCGGTGTAGTACACCGTCCGTGTGTCGCCGGCCGTGCCACCGGTGGTGTCCGTGGGCATGTAGGAGTCGGTCTGCAACGGGTCACCGCCGTAGAGCGAGGGGTTCTCGTTGTAGACCGCGGTCTTGGTGATCTTAAGACCGCTAGGGTCAGTGACGGTGGTGAGGGGCGTGCCCAGCGTCCAGCCCTCGTTGTCCGAGCCGTTGTTGTACACATTCTCGGTGGTGCGCGCGTCGATGTCGGAGACTCCCGGCACGCTCGCGCCCAGGCTCGCGGTCACGACCTGGCTGGTCTCCAGCCGGTAGGGCTGCCCGTTGGCCGCGACGTCGCCGTTGGGCGCGCCCGCGTCGTACACGTTGTGGGTGTGCGTGCGGACCGTTTGGAGGATCCCGCCCTCCAGGGCGGTGAACGCCGGGCCGTAGGTGTCGAGCAGTTCGGTGCCGTCGGCCGAGTAGAGGTTCTGTGTGTCGAGTTCCTCGGAGACCGCGACCGAGTTGGCTCCGGCGGCCAGCGCAGTGGCCCGGTCCGCGCCGCTCAGGGTGCGCACCGTGTTGCCGAACCCGTCGTACTCGGTGGTGGTGACGTCCCAGGTGCCGTTGTTCATGGCCTGGTTGACCTGCTGGCCGCTGGCGTCGTAGTAGTCGATCGTAGCGTAGGTGTAGTCAGTGGCGGTCGGCGGCGAGGACGGGACGTGATCGGCCGGGAAGACCGCTACGGCCGAGAGTGGGATGTCGCTCTGGCCCCAGGTCGCCACGGTGGCCGCGTCCATGTTGATCGGGCCGCCGGTGGCCACCGTCAGGGGCACGTTGTAGTCCACCGTCTGGGTCGCGCTGGCGCCGCCGTAGGTCGCCGAGTGCGTGCGGGTGACCGTGAGCAGTTTGTTGTAGTTCGCATCCGTACTGGTGGTGTCATAGGTCAGCGCCCAGGACGCCAGGGCCGGAGAGGCCTGCCCCTCTGAGGGGGAGAGGGTGGAAATGCGCCCGGCGGCCGGCCCCGAGGACACGTACGTGTACACGGTCTTGAGCTGCGGGCTGATCCGCGGGTCCCACTCGTTCTTCAGCTGGCCGCTGGAGCTGTAGGTGTAGGACGCCACCGCGGTGTTGGTGAACGTCTTTCCGTCGTAGGCCAGGAAGTTGATCCCGGAGATGTTGTGGGTGGTCGCGTCGTAGCTGAACGAGAGCCCGCGGCAGCCGGCGGTCCAGGTGGTCGCGGAGGCCGGGTACGGGCAGGCGCTTGCCGTGGAGACCGACCCGGATATCTCCGGGTTCGGCGCCAGCATCAACAAGGGCTTGCCGTAAGTAGCGTCCGTCGTCGTCCCGTCGTAGATATAGGCGGCGGACTGCGGGGAGGAGGGTGTGGTCACCGTCGAGGGGGAGTACACGCTCCCGCCCGTTGTGGCGACGAACGTGGTGACGTCCTGGCTTGAGTCGGTCAGGGAGAAGCCCGACGAGGATTTGGTCAGCACCAGGGTGTCCGCCAACGCGGTCGCGTCCCCGGTGTACGAGGTCACCCCGCCGCTGGTCGTCCCGGTGGTGAACAGGATCGTGGACCCGTCCGTGCCGGTCAGCACCGCGTAGGAGCTGTCATCGGTGACCGAGGACCAGCTCTGCGACGCGCCCAGCACCTGGAAGCTGGCGACCCAGCCCGGACCGAAAAGACCCGGCACCGAGGGCTGAAGCGAATTGAACGTCCGGGTCACATCCAGACCCGACCCGTATGAGGCGATCGACACGTCAGACGCGGAGACCTCCGCGTTGCCCGACTGCAGACCCACCGTCACCGGGCCCAGCGACGCACTGCCGAAGTCCTGACCGTTGCCCAGGTGCGAGAGCAGCACCGTCACCGGGGCCGTCGTGGCCACCGTGCCGCCGGTGGAGTTGTAGAACACCGCCTCCACCTGCACCGGCCCGTCCGTGGTCACCGTCGTGCCCACCGCCCAGGTCAGCGCCGGGGACTGGACTCCGCCGGTCACCGAGTTCAACGCCACCGGCCAGGTCACCGAGGATCCGGCGTTGGTCACGTTCGCCGTGGGCACCGCCGCGAACGAGCCCGAGCCGACCTGGTAGAAGAACTCCACCGTGGACGACCCGCTCGGCGCGCTCGCCTGCAGGGTGACGTTGGCCGAGGTCGTCGACTCGGTCAGCGGCGAGGTGATGCCCGCCGAGCCCACGCCGAAGGCGTAGGTGGCCCCGTTCCACGTCCCGGCGTCGTTCTCCACCGACACGTGCAGGCTGTGCAGCCCCGCGGCCGGGTTGACCGGTATCGAGGTGCCGGTCGTCATCGTCTTGGGACCGCTGTCCATCTGCCACCGGTACCCCGACACGTCCCCGGACGAATCCGTCCACGAACACGTCGTACCCCCGGTGACCACTGCGGTCCACACGTTCGCCGGATACCCCGCACAGGTGATGACCGGGTTGGCCGGGGTGGAGGTGTCCACGGTGAAGGACTGCGCCGCCGACCACGCGCCGGCACCCCCACTGTCCGAGGCCTGCACCTGCCAGGTGTAGGACCCCGCCGCCAAGGCCGAGGACGTCCAAGACACCGCAGTTCCCGAGGCCACCGCGCTCGGCGTGCCCGACGCCACCACCGTAGTGCCCGAGAGCACCTCGAAGGCCAGCGACACCGCAGCCCCGCTTGCATCGGTCGCCTGCGCCGTGAAGGTCGGCGTCGCCGAGCTCGTATACAGGCCATTGTTGGACGCCAGGTTCTGGGGACTGAACACCTCCCCGGTCGGTACGCCCGGAACCGCCACGGTACTCGCGTGCGCGACCCCGTTGCCCGGAGGAGCCGCCACCAACGTACCGGTCAGAGCCAGCGTCACGGCCGCGGCTATCGAGCCGCGAGTCCATCTGTTCTTAAAATAGCCACCGGAAAATGTGCGTGCTGACAACACGCCACCCCACTCTTTTGTTCACCCGCTCCACCGCCGATCGAAGTGTCGACGCGCGTGAATTCTCCTATGCGCGATCAAGAAAACTCAAGAGGTAAACTCAATAAACTAAATGACTAGCCATCAAGTATTTGCTGTTTATGGAGTGCCGGGTTGGCGATCCGGAAAAGCCGATCAAGGCCTACCGATGGATGTATCTACTCCGGTGCGGGCGCCTGCGCGTCCGCCGAGCACCGGGACCCCAGGCCGCCGTGCTCGATCCCGCACCGCCGCGGTGATCGGTGGGCCCGGCCGAGGTGTCCGCCCGGGCCGGGCTCCTGCCGGCAACGCCGTGGACTACAGCGAAGTCGACCGCAGTTGGTTGCGCCGGCTCACCCGCACGGCCCAACCCACCCGAGCACCGGCCTCTGGCCTTCGACGGTACGCGCAGAGCAGTGGCGTGAGGTAGTGGTACCGGGCGTTGCTGCGTGTTTTCGATCCGGAACAGGAAGCACCAGGCGAGCATGCCGACCAGCACGGGCAATCCGCGCAGCGCGGGAGACATGCCGGCGACGAAGACCGATACGGTGACGAGCGCGAGCCAGAGGGCGAGCTTTGCCGGATGGCGGAGAACCGCTGCCCTGCCACAGCCGCCGGCCGCAGCAGGCTGGGCCTCTCTGCTCTGACGACGTCCACCGGAAAACGCGCGTGCAGACACCACGCCACCCCGCCTCTTCGCTCACCCGTTCCATCGCCGATCGGACTGTCGGCGCCCCGCATTCTCTCCTTTGCGATCAAGGAAATTCAAGAGGAAACCTCAACAACTTAACTGAGTGATCATCAAGTCTTCGTGGTTTATGGAGTCCCGGTTTGACGACTTCGTGAGGTAAATCACGGCCTTCGGCGGATGCATCCACTCCCGCGCGGGTGCCTGCGCGCCCGCCGCAAATCAAGACCCCCAGGCCGCCGTGCGCGAACCCGCACCGCCCCGGCGGCCGGAGGACCCGGCCGAGGTGCCCGGCCGAGGTGCCCGGCCGAGGTGCCCGCCTGGGCCGGGCACCTGCCGGCAACGCCGTGGCCGACCGCGACGTCGACCGCAGCAGGCTGCGCCAACACGCCCGCGCGACCCAGCCGCATGGGCACCCCGGGGCGCTACTGGTCGCCGCCCGCGCCCGGCCGGCGCAGCACGCGCAGGCCGCCGCCGGGGTGGGTACGCACAATCGGGCAGCGGCCGTGGAAGTTGATGTGCTCGCGGAACAGGGGCGGGAGGCGGGAGCGGATCTCCGGGGATATGCCCAGGCCCGAGGCCTCCAGCTCGTTCACGGCGGCGTCGATGTAGAGCAAATTCCAGTACACCACGGCGTTCAGGGCCAGGCCGAGCGCGCCGACCTGGTCCTCCATATCGAGCAGAGCCTGTCTGCCTCCATTCACGGCAGTGTGGTTTCTCGCAGGCCGCTGAGCCACTTCCTCTTCTGGCTTCAGGAGTCCACAGCGCACGTCTTCGTCGTGGCGACCTCGCGTGATCCACGAGGCCTTCCGGCCGAACTGCTACGCCGGGGTCGCTTCGATGCGGTCTTCTTCATCGACCTGCCCGACGACTCTGCGCGCGACGAGAAAATCCGCGTCCACTATGCCCGATACCTCCACTCGAGTGCGCCCGACCAACTCGTCCGCGAGTTGGTGGGACTGTCCGAAGGCTTCACGGGCGAGGACATTGAGGCGGCTCTGCACGAGGTCGGTCTGGCTGCCGAGTCCTCCGGGGCCGAGGCCCCTAGTCACGAATTCATTAAGACGGTCTTCACAGACACGAACCCGCTCGGCCGAACTGATCCCGAGTGGATCGAGTCCATTCGCTCGTGGTGGGGCCGCCGGTATGCCGTACCGGCGGACGTTGCCCGCCGCTCTGTGACACTCGTCGACCGGCGAGAAGAGCATCCTGAGCAGTAGCAGCCCAACCCTCCCTGTCATGTACCGTGCAGTCATGCGGAAAGGGCCGGGTCAGTTGCGATGGGCAGTAACGCGCCCCGGGCCGACTCTCCATCGGAGGCGCCGGCAACCGCTCGCTCATCGGCACCCTCGTCGAACGTTCCAGCCGCTACCCGCTCCTCCTGCACCTACTCGACGGGCGCAGCACCTAACACGTCCGCGACGCCCTCGTAGGCCACCCCGAGTTGTTGCCCAAGCCGCTGGCACGGTCGGTGAACCGTACCGGTATCCCTCCATGATTGCTGTTCTGCCTCACTTCAATCATGTTGATCTGGAATGTTGACAAGCCGAATGCCATGGAATGGAGGCGGGGCACTTCAACCACCTGGCCCTGGCCGTGCACCGAGAACGCGCGCTCCCGCATCTACCGGCGTTCCGCCAAGATGGCTGGCTCACCATCGACGTTTGATGGCCTCCGCACTAGGATTGCGCGCTTGCCCCGCCGACACGCTCAGCCCGATCATGACGCATACTCAGCCCGTTGCTGGCGGTTTCGGATGATCTGCCATCCATCGCAGGAGATTGAGTGTGGCTTCGGTTTGTTCCCGGCGCAGCAACTCCGCCTCGGGTCCCGCCTCTACCACGACAACCCGCTCCACCACACTGCGCGGCACAGCAGCACTGCCCTTGCGATACCCCGCCGACGGAACCGGCACAGCCCGTTCCTTCCCGCCATACATCGGGCCAAGCAGTGTCCCGGGACCCTCGAGTCGAACAAAGTCCCCCTCCAGATCAGCAGCCGCAGATACGCTTGAGCCCTCCCCCGTCGGCGTCCCCTCCGAGCGCCCGTCACACGGTGGCAGCTCGCCGCGCCCACCACGAGGCCGCCCGCGCACCGCGCCGACAAGACCAGCCACCCCATCGTCGCGATACCGCGCCAACCACCGATCCACCGTTGGCAACGACACCCCCACCTCCCGCGCAATCTCCACCCGCCGCAACCCCCGCCCCGCACACAACACAATCCGCGCCCGCACAGCCACCCCGGCCGCCACCCCCGGCCCCTTAGCCAACGAACGCACCGCGACAACCTCACCCGCACTCAACTCCACCCCACAAAGGTAACGCTATTTCTCCGCCTGCGCGCCCGAGAAGTGCGAGAAGAACCGATTTGCACTTTTGCCCCTGGGCTACCAACCCGCGCACCCTAGATACCTGCCCCGACCTGCAAGAACACAAAAGCAAGGACCGGTTTGACTGCTCTCAGCGAGCAGAACCGGTCCTTGAGGAAAAACGGGGGAAAAACACCCCGACCTGCGGAAATGATCTTCATCCTGAGTGAGGATATAGGTACACCAAGTAGCCCCGACGGGATTCGAACCCGCGCTACCGCCTTGAGAGGGCGGCGTGCTAGGCCGCTACACAACGGGGCCCTAGCTGTTAGTAAGTGCTAGTCACTGTGAGATCACGGTGATTCGCCCCCTTGCCAACGTGGTCAAGCATAGGCGATGGGCGGGGGTCCAGCCAAATCGATATCACTGCGGCGGCCGGCGAGCGTAAAGTCGGGTTCATGACCACTAGTGCGTCCCTGGACATGTCGGCGAATCCGCTCTTTGCCGAAAGCAGCTTGCCGTATGGGTTGCCGGCGTTCGGCTTGATCCGGGAGGAGCACTATGGGCCGGCGTTTGAGCAGGCCATGGGCGAGCAGCTGACAGAGATCTCGCTCATTGCGGGGAATGGGGAGGCGGCGAGTTTTGAGAACACCATCGTTGCCCTTGAGCGTACGGGGGGTATGCTCCGGCGGGTCAGCAAGATCTTTTATAATCAGTCCGGGTCCTTTTCGAATCGGGCGACGGATGCGATCAACGCTGAGTTCAGCCCGCGGTTGGCAGCCCATCGTGATGCGATTCGGCTGAATGCGGCGCTTTATGGGCGGATCAAGGCGCTT
>Ga0302314_10021914_pt1 | contig 10504 bp, 8 predicted proteins | sample III_Palsa_N2_3_FD_200533 | JGI IMG/M metagenome (GOLD analysis project Ga0302314, IMG submission 200533) | Peat permafrost microbial communities from Stordalen Mire near Abisko, Sweden - III_Palsa_N2_3 | ecosystem: Environmental > Terrestrial > Soil > Palsa > Peat permafrost | place: Sweden... | reverse complement strand
CTTCCGCCGGGACCATCGTCATCAGGCCGGCGCGCATCGACGACGCCGAGGCCATGGTCGCCTATCTGGCCGCCCTCACCGCCGAGCGGCTGGACACGATTTCCCTGCAGACATCGCCCACCCTGGAGGACGAGCGCGAGTTCGTGCTGCGCTCGCAGCTGTCGGAACGCATCCTGATCCTGCTCGCCTTCGCCGGCGAAACCATGGTCGGCATGCTGGACCTGTCCGCCGGCGACCGGCCCAGCGACCGCCACGCGGGCCGGTTCGGCATGTCGGTGGCCAAGGCTTGGCGGGCGCGCGGGGTCGGCCGCAAACTGCTGGTGGCGGTGATCCAGGAAACCCAGGCGTGGCCCGGCTTCTGCCGCATCGAGCTGGAGTGCGCGCCCTGGAACGCGCCGGCCATCGCGCTCTACGAAAGCATGGGGTTTGAACTGGAGGCGCGTCGGCGCAAGGCGTTGAACCTGCGCGGGCGACCGGAGGACATGCTGTTGATGGCCCTGACCTGGTAATGGCCTGATGACTCCGAACGGTATCGCCAGCGTCATGATCCTGACCTCGGGCGCCGCGCACGCGATTGTCAGCGGGGTGCTGAAGTCCGGCAAGGACAAGATGTCCAGCCGGGCGCTGATCGACGGCTTCTCGGCGCTGATGGTCGCGCCCTTCGTCTTCTTCCTGCCGGCGCCGATCCACGCCTGGCCCTGGCTGCTGGGCACGACCATCGACCACCTGTTCTATCTGTTCTGCCTGATCAAGGCCTTCGAGGCGGCGGACATGAGCATCGCCTACCCCATCGCCCGGGGCGCGGCGCCGGTGCTGGCGTCGGCGATGGCGGTGTTCATCTTCCAGGAAAAGGCCAGCTGGCTGGTGGCTTGCGGCGTCGGGTTGGTGTCGGTGGGAGTGATGGTGATCGGCCTGGGCCGCCACGCCAGCCGCCGCTCGATCTTCTGGGCCCTGGCGACCGGGGTGACCATCGCCGTCTACACCGTGCTGGACGCCCAGGGCGTGCGGGCCGCGCCGTCGGCGCCCAGCTATATCGCCTGGTTCTTCCTGGTGGTCGGCGTCAGCATCGGCGGCCTGTTCGCCCTCTGGCGCGGCCCGGTCTTCATCCTGGAGGCGCGAACCCAGTGGCGGCCGGGCCTCGCCGCCGGCGCCCTGTCCATCGTCAGCTACGGCCTGGCGATCTGGGCGTTCAGACTCGGCGCGACGCCTCGGTTGGCGGCCTTGCGAGAGACCTCCATCCTATTCGGGGTTGGGATCGCGGTGGTGTTCCTGAAGGAGAAGGTCACCGGCCAGCGCCTGGCCGGCGTCGCGACCATCGCGGCCGGAGCGATGGCGCTGCTGGCGAGCGGGTAATGATACCTTGGCGCCGCTGGCGCGTTCGGTAAGACAGGATTTCACCACGAAGCACACGAAGGGCACGAAGGGTTCGACGCGAGTGGCGCGCAGCGCGGCTTTCGAGATTTGAAAGCCGGACTTCGTCCTGTTGAACACCCTTCGTGTGCTTTGTGGTGAACTTCTACTTGTCTAATGCTCCACCGCCCCTTCGCCCGGCGCGGGCTTGGGGGCGTTGGTGGGTTTTAGCAGCAGCAGCAGCGGCATCATCACAATGGTGGTGACGAACATCAGGTGGAAGACGTCGATGTAGGACACCATCGCCGCCTGGCGCGAGACCTCGCCGTCCAGGGTGGTCTGGCCCAGGGTGGTGGTGAGGCTGGACGCGGGCAGATAGGCCTGGGCCAGCGGGTTTCCCGGGGTCAGCCGCTGCACCAGGCGCGCGTGCACCACCTGGCTGTTGGTGGTGAAGATCGCCTGCATGATGGAAATGCCGGCACTGTTGCCCAGGTTGCGGACCAGGGTGAAGACGCCGGTGCCGTCGGCGCGCATGGAGGGTGCAAGCGTCGCGAACGCCAATGTGGTCATGGGCATGAAGACCAGCCCCGTCCCCAGGCCCTGGATGAAGCCGGTGGTGGCGATCAGATAGGAATTCATCAGCAGGTCGAAGTGGCTCATCTGGTAGAAGGCCACGGCGAACATGGTCAGGCCCGTCAGGATGATCAGCCGGGTGTCGACGCGCCCGACCAGCCGGCCGACAAAGAACATCGACACCAGGCTGCCGATCCCCCGCGGCGCGGTGACCAGGCCGGTGGTGATCACCGGATAGCCCATCAGCGATTCCAGCATCGGCGGCAGCAGGGCCAGCACCGAAAACACCAGCAGGCCGACCATGACGCCGAGCACGGCGGCGGCGGCGAAGTTGCGATCCTTGAACAGGCTTAAGGGGATGAAGGGTTTGTCCGCCAGAAAGCTGTGGACCAGAAACAGGATCAACGACACCGCGCAGACCGAGGCCTCGACCTGGGTCTCCACCGAATGGAACCAGTCGTTGTTCTCGCCCCGGTCCAGGAACAGTTGGAACGAGGCCAAGGCGATGCTGAGCAGCGCGAAGCCGGTGATGTCGAACCGTCTGCGTTCAAGGTTGGCGTCGTCGTGCAGGAAGGTCATCACCCCCAGGATGCACAGGATGCCCACCGGCAGGTTGATGTAGAAGACCCAGCGCCAGCTGAAGTCGTCGGTGAGCCAGCCGCCCAGAACCGGGCCGATGATGGGCGCCACCATCACCCCCATGCCCCAGACCGCCATGGCCGGGCCGCGCTCCTCCAGGGTGAAGATGTCCAGCATGACCGCTTGCGACAGCGGCATCATCGCCGCGCCGAAGATGCCTTGCAGCACCCGGAAAAGCACAATCTGCTCAAGACTTTGCGCCGCGCCACAGGCCGCAGAGGCCATGGTGAAGCCGACGATGGAGACCATGAAGACGTTCTTGCGGCCGAACCGTCCCGCCAGCCAGCCGGTCATCGGCGTCATGATCGCCGTGGCGATGATGTAGGAAGTCAGCACCCAGGTGATCTGGTCGGCGGAGGCTGAAACCGATCCGGCCATGTGCGGCAGGGCCACGTTCGCGATGGTGGTGTCCAGCGCGGTCATGATCGTCGCCAGCATGATCGAGATGGTGATCATGCCCCGGTTGGCCACGTTAGCCGGTTCGACTGCCGCGATGCTCGCCAAGGTCTCCGCCGTTACGCCGCCAATCCACCCTGCCCCGTGCATTCCACCCCTGGCGGGGGGATGCAAGGCTTGTGTGCTTCACGCCCGGCTATGAGTCGGCGTCCAACTCCAAGCCAACTGCCCGTTCCAGGTCGTCCAGCGACCGCCTCACCGTTTCCAGAATGATCCGCTCCTGAACGCCGTCGTAGTCGTGCCGATAGATGTTGCCGGCGTCGCGGATGTTTCGTCAGGACACGGACGGGTGGCGTCGCAGCAGGTCGGGCGGCAGCCGGCGACTCGCCTCGGATATGATTTCGAGGCAGCGGGTTACAGCATAGAAGACGACCCGGTCCGAGGCGAATGCTTCGTGAGAACGATCGCCCGACCATTCCCGCGCCAAGGCGATGTTGTCGCGGATATCGAGCAGCGCCTTGCGGACACGCTCAGAAGGCATAGACCGCGTCGCGCTCCACGGACGGGCGCACCCGCGCGCTCATGGCGTCCAGATCGATGACATCGATCTTGGTTTGCGAGGCGCGAGGCATTTTCGCGACCTGGCGTTTCAATCCCGCGTAGTCCCACAGCGTAACCGGGGCATCAGGGTCGAAGCGGATGAGGACGTCGATATCGCTGGAGGCGTTGGCGTCACCGCGCGCGAGCGACCCGAACAACGCCGCATGGGCCACGCCGCGGCTGCGGAGTTCGCCTTCATTGGCCCTCAAAACCGCCAGGGCTTGATCGCGCGTCATGGCTACACCCTACACCATCAGCCGACCCGGAACCATCGACAGGCCATCGACCATGAGCGCGACCTATGAGCTTGACTATGGCTCCCGAGAGGCGAAGCCTGAACCCTTGGCCACGCCTTTCCAGACCTTCGCGCGATCGAGCGTAACCCATGTGGCCTTCGCCTTCCTGGCCATGGGCGGCTGGGCGGTGTTCGCCAACCACCGGCACGGGCTGGAGCGGGCGGCGATCGCCGGGCTGGCGCAGGGGACGGTGTCCGGCCTGCTGACCCTGGGCCTGAAGCGGTTTCTGGAAGCGGCCGCCAAGCGACTGCCGGACCTTGCCGCCGCCATCCTGCCGCCGGCGCTGACCTGTGCGGTGGTGCTGGTCATCCTGCTCACCGTCCACCACCTGGCCGGCACGCCCAACGTCTGGGCGACCATCTCCGTCCCCTATGCGGTCTCGTCCAGCTATGCGTGGATCTATGCGGCGATGCTGGTGATGGGGCGGCGTCGGGCGCGCGAATTGAAACCATGGCTATGACGAAACGCGATACCAATCCAACGTGAACGACCTGCGGCAAGATCGATTTCATGTCGCACACCTGATCTCCGATTTTGAATGTGGCGCGCTACCCCCAAACCCGGAATGGCTGGCTGAACTCAAGCGCAGTCTGTCAGAGCTGGATGCGCGGATTGAGGAAGCCGAGACCAATGCCTAAATGCTTCAGCGGGCGGAAGTGCGTGAGCGACTGGATCAGCGCGGCGACCGCCGAAGGCATGAAAGATGCCGATGAGGGCCGAGTTGTCGCCCATGAAGACGTGGTCGCCTGGGTTCGGTCATGGGATGGGCCGAACGAGCTACCGCCGCCTACCGCACCGACAGCCCCCCGTCGATCACCAGCTCCGCGCCGGTGACATAGCGGGACTCGTCCGACGCCAGCCACAGCACCCCGTTGGCGATATCCTCCGGTACGCCCTTGACGCCCAGGGGCACCGCCATGGTCGACATGGCGTCCAGGTCCGGCGGGGCGTTGGTGCCGTCGCCGGTGGGGTTGGTGATCGACAGCCAGATCGGCGTCTCGATCAGGCCCGGGTGGAGGGAGTTGACCCGCACCCCGTCCTTCACCTGACCGCATTCCAGCGCCACCGCCTTGGTGAACAGCCGCACCGCCCCCTTGGTGGCGCAATAGCCAGCCAGCAGGGCCGAGCCCTTCAACCCCGCCACCGACGACATGTTGATGATGGACCCGCCATTGCCGGCCTTCCGCATCAGCTTCAACCCATGCTTGATTCCCAGGAACACCCCCTCGACATTGATCGACTGCTGCTTGCGCCAGTCGGCCAGGCTCATCTCGGTGATGGAGGGGCAGCCGATGCCGATGCCGGCGTTGTTGACCAGGATATCCAACCGGCCGTGCAGTTTCTCCACCTCGGCGACCACCGCGATCCACTCGTCCTCGCTGGTGACGTCGTGGTGCAGATAGACCGATTTCAGCCCAGCCTTGGTCAGGTCGGCGGCGAGCTGTTCGCCCTTGTGGTCCTGGATGTCGGTGATCACCACCGCCGCGCCCTCGCGCGCCAGCACCTCGGCGCAGCCCGCGCCGATGCCGCTGGATCCGCCGGTGACCAGCGCCACCTTGCCCGCAACCCGTCCCCCAATGCCTTGGGCCATGACCGTCTCCTCCGTCTTTGTTTGGCGTCGTTCTACACGGCCGCGGCGAAGGGCCAAGCGTGACCTTGGGTGAGGGTGCAAGGGAGCGCGGGCGCGGCTCTATGTTCCTATTTTGTTCTTGACAAGGCCGATGCGCCCGGATAGTGGTCTCCCGTCAACTGGGAAGGACTGAATGCAGATCAGATTGCATGATCGATCGGAGGGCGACGGACGGCCGCAAGGGCTATCCTGTGACGAGGATGGCCTTGGATTTGGCGGCGATCACGCCTTGATCGAGGCGTCAGACGGCCCATTCGGCCGGATCTTTTGCCGGCGCCCCATAGACCAGATCAACCGCCTGCTGTCGGCAGGCTATGGCGCCCCCATAGACCTTGCGGAGCGGGAGCCGCTGCTGGACCGTATCGCCGATTGCCTGACCAAGGGCGACCTGGCCCAGGCGCAGCTGCTTGCACTGCATCTTCGCCTGCCCGACCTGCCGGACGAGCAAGCCGCGGACCGGCTGGCGAAGGCGGAGCAGTTGCTGCGGTACAACCACCATCACGACGACCAGGGCCGCTTCGCCTCGGCGCCCGGCGACGGTGCTGGCGGCGGGACGCCGATCCTTGCCCGTGATCCGACCCCACAGGTCCAAGCAGCCGCCGCCCGGGCGCTGCAGGCGCGAAACCTTGGGCCTATCCAGGGCGAATATGTGGACCCCAATCTGAACGCCCTGAATTATCTGGCCAATGGCAAACCGGTCCCGGCTGGATTGCCGACTCCCAAGCTTGATCAATTCCTAAAGCCTGCCGTGGCCTCGCCGTCCTCGCGTCCGGAGGATCTGTTCGGCGCTGTCACCCTGGACGCTGCTGACCGTAAATTGGCGACGTTTTTGGACAGTTATCTTAACCGCAAGGGCCCACCTACGCCGCCCCTCGCCGGTTACGGAAGCCGGCTCGTCTATTGGGGCAAGACCTTCAACATCGACCCCAGACTGCTTATCGCGTTGGCGGGAGCGGAATCGGGATTTGGGGCGCATGTTACGATGGGCGCCAACAACTACTGGAACTGGGAAACCAATCAGAAGCACCCTTCTCAGTCGGCGATCTCATCCGCGGATCACGCCATACAGCTAGTATCCAGCGGACTAGATCGATTATTTGACCTGTCGAATCTTGGGTTTTATGACGGAACAAAAAAGGCTCAGGGTAATGACGCGAGATATTACTGCGCGTCAGGATGCAGTGGCGCCTCGGCCTTTTATCGTATATTTCATGAACTTGGCGGCGAGCCAACCCGATTAGGCCATGGCGCCACATCTAGGCCTTACGTTCCTCCGTCGAAGGAGGAGCGGCGGTGAGACGGTCACGTATCCTGGCAATCCTGCTCCTGTTGGCCCCCTCGCCGGCAAACGCCAGTTCGGGCTGGGATAAGTACATTAGCAGCACGGGATTTTCGGTGGAATATCCGCGGCGTTGGGCAGCCACGAACAACCGCAGCACGGCGGCCAAGGATAATGGACGGTACCCGGACTTTGTTCTTTTCGACGGACCCGACGATCCACCGCATCACGGCGCCATTGTGCTCCAGTCGCGGCAGGCCGAGTTGCGCGTCCGCGAAATCGACAGCCCCGTGGATTTCGATCGAATTTTCGCAAATTTAGAGCGGGACGAACGGATAAGTCGTCAGTTTCATTCATATTACAGCAAAGAGCACTACCGTGTACTTGACCTGAACATGCATCCTGAGAGCGAGTTGGGCTGTGCGAGCGCAAAGGAAATCATATACAAAGATGAGATTGGCGGCAACGGCGGCCCTCGCGCCAGCGATTCCAGTTATACTCAAAATTACGATTTTTATTGCACGATAAGAAATCGCAGCTTTCTGGTCTCGTTGATGTATTGGACAACGGACAGGCGGGCGAAAGAACTGCAGCGGGTCGCACTTCGCGTCGCAAAGAGTCTACGGTCTGCGCCGACTCAGACCGCGACGGCGACCGCCAAGAAAAGCGCTCGATGATCTTGAGGGCCGCCCGCGACCTTGAGCCGGCGCCCCGCCCTCAATAGCTCTGCAGCGACCGCACTTCCAACGACGCTTCCACGCCGATGGCCTGTGCCGCCGCCAGGGCGCCGGCGGTGGTGGTGTAGTAGGGGATCTTGCCCATCAGGGCGGTGCGGCGCAGGGAGAAGGAGTCCTCCAGCGACTGCCGGCCCTCGGTGGTGTTGATCACCAGTTGGACCTCGCCGTTCTTCATCGCATCGACGATGTTGGGCCGGCCCTCCAGCACCTTCTTGATTGGCTCGACCGCCAGCCCCGCGGCATTGAGGTAGGCGCAGGTGCCGGCGGTGGCGATCACCTTGAAGCCCTTGTCGAGCAACAGGCGCACGGTGTCGACCACATAGGGCTTGTCGCTCTCGCGCACCGAGACGAACACGCAGCCGGTCGTCGGCAGCACCGTGCCCCCACCGAGCTGGCTCTTGGCGAAGGCTCTAGCGAAGGCCGGCGCCAGGTCTTCGCCCGGACGACGCCAGTCCAGGCCCATGATCTCGCCGGTGGAGCGCATCTCCGGCCCCAGCACCGTGTCGACGCCAGGAAAGCGGGCGAAGGGGAAGACCGCCTCCTTCACCGCGATATGGTCATAGGGCTTGTCGACCAGGCCGAAGGAGGCCAACGGCACGCCGGCCATGATCTTGGCGGCGATGGCGGCCAGGGGCGCGCCGATGGTCTTGGCCACGAAGGGCACCGTGCGGCTGGCGCGGGGATTGACCTCCAGCACGAAGATGCGCGGGGCGTCCGACAGGGGCTCCTCGATGGCGAACTGCACATTCATCAGCCCGCGTACGCTGAGTGCAAACGCCATCTCGGTGGTCTGCCGCTTCAGCTCGGCGATGGTCTCCGGCTTCAGCGAGAAGGGCGGCAGGGAGCAGGCGCTGTCGCCTGAGTGCACCCCGGCCTCCTCGATATGCTCCATCACCCCGGCCACGAACACGGTCTCGCCGTCACAGAGGGCGTCGACATCCACCTCGGTGGCGCGGGACAGGTACTGGTCGATCAGCACCGGGGCGTCGCCGGATACCTGCACCGCGTTCTTGATGTACCGCGACAGGTGTTCCTCGTCGCGGACGATCTCCATGGCCCGGCCGCCCAGCACATAGGAGGGGCGGATGACGATGGGGAAGCCGACCTTGCGCGCCCCAGCCAGGGCCTCCTCGGCGCTGCGGGCGATGGCGTTGACCGGCTGGGCGATCTTCAGGCGGTGCAGCAACTGCTGGAACCGCTCGCGGTCCTCGGCCAGGTCGATGGCGTCTGGGCTGGTGCCCAGGATCGGCACCCCGGCGTCTTCCAGCGCCTGGGCCAGCTTCAGCGGCGTCTGCCCGCCGAACTGGACGATGACGCCCAAGAGTTCGCCCGTCCGCATCTCGACCGCAATCAACTCCAGCACGTCCTCGGCGGTGAGGGGTTCGAAATAGAGCCGGTCGGAGGTGTCGTAGTCGGTGGAGACGGTCTCGGGATTGCAGTTGACCATGATCGACTCCACGCCGATCTGGTCGAGGGCGAAGGCCGCGTGGCAGCAGCAGTAGTCGAACTCGATCCCCTGGCCGATCCGGTTGGGACCGCCGCCGAGAATGATGGCCTTCTTGCGGCCCGTGGGCTCGGACTCGCACGCCGGCGCCTGGCCGAAGGCGCCGCTCTCGTAGGTGGAATACATGTAGGGGGTGGTGGCGCGGAACTCGCCGGCGCAGGTGTCGATGCGTTTGTACACCGGCCGCACGCCCACATCCTGGCGCACCTTGCGCACCTGGGCCTCGGTCTGGCCGGTCAGGGCGGCCAGCCGGGCGTCGGAGAAGCCCTGGGCCTTCAGCTTGCGCAGCTTGGCCGGATCGGCGGTGAGGCCATGGCTGCGCAGCTTGGCCTCGGTTTGCACCAGCTCTTCGATCTGACGCAGGAACCAGGGCTCGTAGGAACAGGCCGCCTCGATCTCCTCGACCGTCAGGCCGTGGCGGAAGGCCTGGGCGATCACCCGCAGGCGGTCGGGGGTCGGAATCCCTAAGGCCCGCACCACGGCGGCGTGACTGGCGCTGGAGCCTTCATCGTCGGCGCCGGGAATATCGACCTCGTCCAGGCCGGTCAGGCCGGTCTCCAGCCCGCGCAGGGCCTTCTGCAGGGATTCCTGGAAGGTGCGGCCGATGGCCATCACCTCGCCCACCGACTTCATCGAGGTGGTCAGATAGGGGTCGGCGCCGGGGTATTTCTCGAAGGCGAAGCGGGGGATTTTGGTGACAACGTAATCAATCGACGGCTCGAACGCGGCCGGGGTCGCGCCGGTGATGTCGTTCATCAGCTCATCGAGGGTGTAGCCCACGGCCAGTCGCGCCGCGACCTTGGCGATGGGAAAGCCGGTGGCCTTGGACGCCAGCGCCGAGGAGCGCGACACCCGCGGGTTCATCTCGATCACCAGCATCCGCCCATCCTTGGGGTTCAGGGCGAACTGGACGTTGGAGCCGCCGGTCTCGACGCCGATCTCCCGCAGCACCGCGATCGAGGCGGCGCGCATCCGCTGGTATTCCTTGTCGGTCAGGGTCAGGGCCGGGGCGACGGTGATGGAGTCGCCGGTATGCACCCCCATCGGGTCGATGTTCTCGATCGAGCAGACGATGATGCAGTTGTCGTTCTTGTCCCGAACCACCTCCATCTCATACTCCTTCCAGCCCAGCACGCTCTCCTCGATCAGGACCTCGTGGGTGGGGGACAGGTCGATGCCGCGTTCGACGATCTCGCGGAATTCCTCGACGTTATAGGCGATGCCGCCGCCGGTGCCGGCCAGGGTGAAGGACGGGCGGATGATCGCCGGCAGGCCGACGAACTCCAGCCCCTCATGGGCCTCTTCAAGGGTATGGGCGACGCGGGACTTGGGGCTTTCCAGCCCCAGATGGTCCATGGCGTCGCGGAATTTCTGCCGGTCCTCGGCCTTGTCGATCACGTCGGCCTTGGCGCCGATCATCTCGACGCCGTACTTGGCCAGGACGCCCGAGGCTTCCAGCGCCAGGGCGGTGTTCAGCGCCGTCTGGCCGCCCATGGTGGG
>Ga0302314_10021913_pt1 | contig 10504 bp, 12 predicted proteins | sample III_Palsa_N2_3_FD_200533 | JGI IMG/M metagenome (GOLD analysis project Ga0302314, IMG submission 200533) | Peat permafrost microbial communities from Stordalen Mire near Abisko, Sweden - III_Palsa_N2_3 | ecosystem: Environmental > Terrestrial > Soil > Palsa > Peat permafrost | place: Sweden... | reverse complement strand
CCGTGATCCCGAAAACCGCCGCGATAGCGAGCGCCTTACGCATCATCGGTCTCAACCCTTCTTTTCAGGCGAAGCGGCCGCGCCTTGCGGCAGAACCGGAGAGGAGATCGACTCCGGCGTCGGCAGAGGTGTTTCGATCAGGCCGAGCACCGGCGTGATCACAAGGAAGTAGACGAAGTAGTAGACGACGAAGATGCGCGACAGCCAGACGAAGCTGTTCAGGTCGGCATCCAGGAAGGTCCCCACCGCGCCGCCCGGGAAGGGGTGGGCGGCCGGCTCGTGGCCGCCGCAGTAGCCCAGCACCAGGCAGGTCAAGACGAAGAAGAAGAAGAACAGGCGCGCCGCCGGCCGATAGCGCATGGAGCGCGTCTTGGCCGTGTCGATCCAGGGCAGCACGAACAGCAGGCCGATGGAGCCGAACATGGCGATAACGCCGCCCAGCTTGTCCGGGATCGCCCGCAGGATCGCGTAGAAGGGCAGGAAGTACCATTCCGGAACGATCGGGTTCGGGGTCACCAGCGGATTGGCCGGGGTGAAGTTGGCCGGGTGGCCGAGGCCGTCCGGGTTGAAGAAGACGAAGCTGGCGAACAGCAGCACGAACACCGCCACCGCGAAGCCGTCCTTCACCGTGTAGTAGGGGTGGAAGGGAACCGTATCTTCCTTGCTCTTCACGTTCACGCCGGTCGGATTGTTGTTGCCCGGTACGTGCAGCGCCCAGATGTGCAGGCCAACGACGCCGGCGATCACGAAGGGCAGCAGATAGTGCAGCGAGAAGAAGCGGTTGAGGGTCGGATTATCGACCGCGAACCCGCCCCAGAGCCAGGTGGTGATGGCCGGGCCAATCACCGGCAGGGAGCCGATGATGTTGGTGATGACGGTCGCGCCCCAGAAGCTCATCTGGCCCCAGGGCAGCACATAGCCCATGAAGGCCGTGGCCATCATCAGCAGGTAGATGATCATGCCCAGGATCCACAGCACCTCGCGCGGCGCCTTGAAGGAGCCGTAGTAGATGCCGCGGAACATGTGGATGTAGACCGCCAGGAAGAACATCGAGGCGCCGTTGGCGTGGATGCCCCGGATCAGCCAGCCGTAGTTCACATCGCGCATGATGTGCTCGACGCTGTTGAAGGCCATGTCGGCGTTCGGCACATAGTGCATCGCCAGGACCACGCCGGTGACGATCTGCGTCACCAGGCAAAAGGCCAGGATGCCGCCGAAGGTCCACCAGTAGTTCAGGTTCTTCGGGGTCGGGAAATCCAGCAGGTCCACGCCGAACCGAATGATCGGCAGGCGCACGTCGAGCCAGCGCTCGATCCCCGTCTTGGGCTCGTAGGTCGAATGTCCGCTCATCTGGATGTCAGCCGATCTTGACCTTGGTGTCGGAAAGGAAGGTGTAGTCGGGGATATAGAGGTTCAGCGGCGCCGGCCCGGCGCGGATGCGGCCGGAGGTGTCGTAGATCGAACCGTGGCAAGGGCAGAGCCAGCCGCCGTAGGGGCCTTGGCCGAAGTTCGGCACGCAGCCCAGGTGGGTGCAGACGCCGATCAGGATCAGCCACTCGGCCTTGCCCGGCTTGACGCGCTCGGCGTCGGTCTGCGGATCGCGCAGATCGGACAGCTTCACGTCATTGGCCTCGGCGATTTCCTTCGGCGTGCGGTGACGCACGAACACCGGCTTGGAGCGCCACTTGACGATGACCTGCTGGCCCAGGACCACCTTGGTCAGGTCGAATTCAATGGAGGCCAGCGCCAGCGTATCGCCAGCGGGGTTCATCTGATCGACGAGGGGCCACGCCACGGCGGCTACCCCACCCACGGCCGCGGCGGCCGCGGCGATGTGGATGAAATCGCGCCGGTTCGGATCCTCGTGCGGATTGGTCGTTGCCATGGTGTCGGCCACCTTTGCGCTCACCCCTCGATTCACATCGCCCGAACTATCGAACGACGCCTAACATACGCGGCTCTATCCCAGGCCGCGCGCCACAAGACAACAGGCTGGAGCTATGAAAAAAACGGCGCTTGTCGCGCACCGATTCTCTCCTGCCCGCGAGTCAGCCCCCACCCGCCGTCGTCTTATCGGGTTCGCTTAGAATGCGTTTGGCCCTTTTTCAACCAGACATTCCGCAAAACCTTGGCGCGGCGCTCAGACTGGGGGCCTGCCTGGGGGTCCGGATCGAAATAATCGAGCCCTGCGCCTTCCCTCTGTCGGACCGCGCTATCAGGCGCGCGGCCATGGACTATGGTCAGAACGCCGAGGTGATCCGCCATCCATCCTGGTCCGCCTTCATGGCCGACCCAGGCAGGACCGAAGGCCGGTTGGCGCTGTTCACGACACGCGGCGCCCAGAATTTCACCGGTTTCGCCTTCCAGCCCGGCGACACCCTGCTATTTGGCCAGGAAAGCGCGGGCGCTCCGGAGCACGTCCACGTGGCCGCCCAGGCCCGGCTGGTGATTCCCCTGCGCCCGCCGGCCAGGTCCATGAACATCATCACCGCCGCCGCCATGGCGCTCGGCGAGGCCTTGAGACAAACGGACGGGTTTCCAAGCCCGGGTCAAAACGGCTAGTGCGTGCTTCGACACGCGCCCCGCGGCCGCGGCTCAGCATGACGTTGAGGGATGGGATCTGCTCAGCCCGTCATCCTGAGCCGGCCGCGTAGCGGACACGTCGAAGGACGCACCGACCCATGACCACCCCCTACAGCTTCCCGTCCGAAATCGAATCCCGCCGCGGCCGGGCGCAGGATTGGTTCGAATCGTTGCGCGATCGGATCATGGCTGAACTGGAGGCTTTGGAAGCCGAGGCGCCGGCGGACCTCTTTCCCGGCGAGTCCGCCCGATTCGAACGCAAGCCCTGGACGCGGGACACAGGGACCGGCGGTGGCGTCGGTGGGTTTTTCACCGGCCGATTCTTCGAGAAGGCCGGCGTGCACACCTCCGCCGCCAATGGCCGCTTCACGCCAGAGATGGCCGCAACCATGCCCGGCGGCGACAAGGATCCCAACTATGTCTCGGCCAGCATCAGCCTGATTGTCCATCCGCGCTCGCCCCGCGTGCCGGCGGTGCACATGAACACCCGCTTCCTGTCGACGGCGGAAAGCTGGTTCGGCGGCGGCGCGGACCTGACGCCTTTGCTGGACAAGCAGCGCCGCCAGGACGCTCCGGACGCCCTCGCCTTCCACGCCGCCATGAAGGCCGCTTGCGATTCCCACGATCCGGACTGGTATCCGAGGTTCAAGGCAGAGTGCGACGCGTACTTCTGGCTGCCTCACCGTAAGGAGCCGCGCGGCATCGGCGGCATCTTCTACGACCGGCACAACACCGGCGACTTCGAGAAGGACTTCGCCTTCACCCGCGATGTGGGCAATGCATTTCTGTCGATCTATCCCCAGATCGTCCGCGCCCACATGCACGAGCCCTGGACCGAGGCCGAGCGTGACGAGCAGCTGGTGCGGCGCGGCCGCTATGTGGAGTTCAACCTGCTCTACGACCGCGGCACCATGTTCGGCTTCAAACAGGGCGCGAACATCGAGACCATGCTGAGCTCGATGCCGCCGATGGTGCGGTGGCCTTAGGCGCCTTCGACAAAGGCCAGTCGTCGGCGAATCGAGGGTTCGAGGACGTCTACACGCACGGTCGCGGTCTTGTAGATCACGTCGGCGGCTACGTTGGCGTAGTCGTGCCGAAGGCGGCGACGCCTCGCCAGTCAATCTCTGACTCTTGGGCCTTTAGGTCTGGTGGAATGTGGCGGCTTGCTTCCGAGATGATTTCGACGCCGCGTTCGATTGCCCAACGCATCGACCGGTTCTCGAGGAAGTCCTCGTAGGTCGAATGCCCCAACGTGCGCTTGATCACGGCGATGGCGTCCAGAATATCGTGGAGCCGAATGGCTAAATCGCGAGGCGGCGCCATCAGAAAACGCGGACGGCTTCTGCCTCAATGCGTTTCTTCAGACGGGGATGGAGCCCAAGGCGATCCACGACATCGACCTTGCCGCCGATCAATTCAGCGAGCCGCTCGTAAATCCCCCCGATCTCCCAACCCATCGAAGGCCGGCGATCAAAGAAGACATCGACATCGCTTTGCGGGCCGGCGTCACCCCGGGCCACGGACCCAAACAGGTAAACCCCCTCAACGCCAAGGTCGCTCAGTTCTTCGCGGTGCTCGCCGAGGAGAGCTGCGATGGAGGTTTTGGAGCGTCGGACCATAAACCGAACCTAGCACAACCGAGCACGCCCATCAAAAGACGCGGACAGCGTCCAGTTCAATATGCGGCTTCAGCGCTGGATGGATCGTATCACGCACGACCACGTCGACCGGCCCCTCGAACAAATCTTAAAGGGCGAGATAGAGGCCAATGACATCCGGGCCGCGAACCTCAGGCTTATGTTCAAAGAACAGATCAACGTCGCTCGTCGGCGTCGCATCGCCCCGGGCGACCGAGCCAAACAGGAATACCGTTTCGATTCCCATTGCGCGCAAATCGCCCTCACTCGCGAGTAGGGTTTGCACAACGCTGGCTTTTGAAGGCGCGCTCATTTGCCGAGCTATACCACAGTCCTAGTCGCGGCTCAGTAGGTCACGCTCACTTCAGATAGCGATCGAACCAGGCCAGCGCCCGACGTTCCGAGTCCGCCAGATGCGCCGGATCGCGCAGGCCGTGGCCCTCGCCCGGGTAGATGGCCATCGACGTCGGAACGCCGAGCTCGCTGAGGGCGTGCCAGAACTCCTGGGTCTGAGGCGGCGGACATTCGATATCGTCGGCGCCGACATATTCGAACACCGGCGTCTTGACGTTGTGGATAAAGTTGATCGCCGACGAGCGGGCGTAAATGGCCGGATCGTCGTAGGCCGAATGTCCGAAATACGGGATCATCCACTGATCGATGCCGTTTTCGCCGTAGTAGGACAGCCAGTCGCTGATCCCGGCCGCGGCCACGCCGACCTTGAACCTTTGGGTCTGGGTCACCGCCCACATAGTCATGAAGCCGCCATAGCTGCCCCCCGTCAGGCCCAGCCTGGCGTCATCGATCGGCGCTGCGCGTTCGGCGGCGTCTATCCCGCTGAGAATGTCGCGCAGGTCGCCGTAGCCCAGGTCGCGCACATTGCCGAGGGTGAAGGCCTCGCCCTGGCCGAAACTGCCGCGCGGATTGGGAAGGAACAGGGCGTAACCGTGCTCGAGCAGGGTCCGATCCAGGCCGGGACCCGAGAAATTGGGCGTCGACGCCGCGGCCGGCCCGCCATGGACATCGGTGATCAATGGCAGCTTGCCGGTTGCGTTCAACGGCAGCAGCAGCCAACCCTGTACGCGCTGGCCATCGCTGGTCCAGGTGATGCTTTTGGCGGTGAGCGGCATGGTGAGGCCGGCGTTGACGTGGGTCAGGTCGCGCCAGGCGCCGATCCGGCCAATTTCGATCTCCAGCGGAGACGCGAAGGTCTCATGCACCGTAGCGGTCGCCGCCGAAGCGCAGCTTAACGACAGGCCCGCCGTCTGGCCGGAGAGCGATTCGGCGCCGCTCCACAGAACCTTGGGCGACGCGCCGGGTATCAGCTGGACGATCTGCGTCTGGTCGCCGGCCAGCAGCTTGGCCAGCAATCGCCCATCGCACCCCCAGCCGAGCGAGGTCGCCGAGGCCGGCATGGCCGGGGTGATGTCGCTGGCGCCGCCGCCAGCCAGCGGCAGGGCGTAGACGTCGCCGCCGGTGGATCCGAAGTCGCTCATGATGCCGCTGATGAAGGCGACCGACTTGCCGTCGGGCGCAACATGCGGGTCGGCGATCTGGTGCTGCGGGTCGGCCGGCGCGAACAGCAGGCGGGCGCCGCCGCTGGAGAAGCCGTACAGCTTGGCCACCCACCAGTTGTTGTCGCCGTCGCCGGGCGCAGCCGTGCCGACGAAGCCGGAGCCATCGGGCATCCAGTCGTATTGGTAGACGAACAGGTCCGGCGGCGAGACGAAGGTCAGACGCCCGGCGTCCAGGATGGCGATGCGCTGTTCCGCGGGCGGGCCGCCGAGATCGCCAGTGATCGGCGCGCCGGCTTCGGTCGCACCCACCTCCTTGGTGGCGCCCGCGGTCGCCAGCATGGCGAGGCGGCCGTCGCGGCCGTAGCGCAGGTCGGTGATGGTGCCGTCGAAATCCAACAGCTTGGTCAGACGGCCCCCATCCGGATCGACGCTGTAGAGCGATCGGGCATGGGTCCCCGGCGTCCGTAGGGCGAAGGTCAGGAGCTTGCCGTCCGGCGACCAGACCGGCGAGGACGGCCAGCACTGTGGAACCCGGCCACAGGGCATCGGGACCACAACGGCCGCCGCACCATCGACGCCACGAAGCGCCAGGTCGCGCACGGCGGGAGACCGGCCGGACGGCGGCGAGTCGCCTTCCACCGACGCCACGCGCCGGCCATCGGGAGACACGGCCACGGTGAGGTATCGGTGAACCAGCCGCTCCGGCGCCTGGGCAGCGGCGACCGAGCTGGTGATCAGGGCGATGGCGAGGGCATAGGCCCATGCAGGTCGGTTCAACGGAGAGCCCCCAGTTGGCGTGTCGAGGGCCTCGCTTAACACGTAGATCGGCCGCGCGTACCTAGTAGGCCATCCCTTGCGCCACCGCCTTCAGGCGCTCGACGATCGACAGCTTGTCGCTGATGAAGTCGTTATCGATCCACCAGGCTTCGACCTCGCGCATCACCTCGCCGACCAGCGGGCCACGGGGGACACCAGCGGCCATGACCTCTTCGCCAGAGAGCGGGAAGGTGGGCCGGGGCCAGGATTGCGCCATGGGCAGCAGGGCGCGCCACTGGGTGGTGGTCGCCGGCCGGTCCGAGGCGGCCCAGGCCAGCAGGACGCGGTCACAGAAGGTGTTGGCGCCGAGCTGATAGACGTCGCGCCGCGCCTCCTTGGGGCTCATCCAGGACCTGATCGTCGGTTCCTGGCCCAACATGGCCGACAGCCGTTCGCGCTGGGCGTTGGACAGCCGCAGACGCTCTGCGCAGGCCGCGCCAACCTTGGGATCGTCCGGCAACAGAGCGCCGAGGCGCAGCTCCGGGTCGCACTGGAATAGCTGGTCCGTCTCGATACCCACCAGCCGCTCGAACCGGCCCAGTTCGCGGGCTTCCGGCAGGGCGACGGACAATACGCCGGACGCCGCCATCAACCGCACCGTCGGGCGCGGATCGTCGGCCGCGAGCAGCTTGAGCAGTTCCTTGGACACCCGCTCGGCCGATAGGGTCGCAATCTTGTCCTTAAGCCGGCCACAGGCGGCCAGCGCCTCGGCGTCGGGTTCGCCCTTGCCGTACCAGGCCAGGAAACGGAAGAAGCGGAGAATTCGCAGAGCGTCCTCGTGGATGCGCGTATCAGCGTCGCCCACGAACACGATCCGTCCAGCGCGAGCGTCAGACAAGCCCTCACCGGTAGGGTCGAAGACCTGGCCAGCCGTATCGCAGTAGAGGGCGTTCAGCCGGAAGTCTCGGCGCTGGGCGTCCTCGCTCCAATCGGTGGTGAAGGCGACGACCGCGCGGCGCCCGTCCGTCTCGACATCCCGTCGCAAGGTCGTGATCTCGAACGGCTTTCCGCCTGAGACAGCCGTGACGGTGCCGTGGTCTATCCCAGTCGGAACGGCCTTCAAGCCCGCCGCCTTCAGCGCCGCGATGACGGCGTCGGGAACAAGGGTGGTGGCGATGTCGATGTCATCGACGGGATGGCCGGTAATGGCGTTACGGACGCAGCCGCCGACAAAGCGCGCGCAGCCATCGCCGCCGGCGGCCTCGAGCGCGGCCATGACCGCCAGAGTCTCCGGCGCGCGCATCCAGGGCTTGGTCGGGATGGTTTCAGACATTCGGTATCCCTGCCATGCCGGGCGTCATGCGCTGGCCATCCGCCGCTTCCGGCGCTGGTCCATAGAGCCGCTCGTACAGGACGCGCAACATGCCCGCCGTCGCGCCCCAGATGACCCGGTCCTCATACGGCATGGCGTAGAAGTATCTGCGCAGGCCGCTGGCCTGCTCCATGAACCGGCGTTCGTGGTTCTTGGGGTCCATCAGGAAGGCGAACGGCGCCTCGAACACCTCGGCCACCTCGTCGGGGCTGGGTGTCAAGGCGAACCCCGGGCGCACAAAGCCGACCACGGGGGTGATGTCGTAGCCGGTGCCGGTCTGATAGGCCGAGGACAGACCCGCGATCTGGACGTGGCCAGCGTCCAGGCCGACCTCCTCCCGCGCCTCGCGCAAGGCCGTCTCCCACGGCGTCTCACCAGGATCGCAGCGCCCGCCGGGAAAGGCGATCTGACCGGTGTGTTTGCGCAGGGTGTCCGAGCGGCGGGTGAGCAGGACCGTCACCCCCTCCTCGTGCTCGATCAGCGGCACCAGCACGGCGGCGGGCGTCAGCACCCGCTCGCCCGGATTCTGCGCCGGGTTGAGATCGAAGTCGGAGTTCACCTTCCGCGCCGCCGGATCATAGGTGGCGATGGGATCGAGCTTGCTGGCGATCCAGCCGCGCATTTCCTCGCGCGTCACAGCAGATGCGCCTTGGCTGGCCCGACCGGAAACCAGACGCCGTTGGAGGTGACGCCCAGAGTCGGGCCGTCCGGCGTGTCGCGTTCCTCGGCCATCTCCACCAGTTCATAGAAGACCGGCCGCCGCAGCCTGGCCTCCAGCCCGCGCCGCACGTGCAGATAGGGCCTGGGCTCGCCGGTCACCGGATCGGCGCCGACGCGGATTTCGTTGTCCGGACCGGCTTCCACCACATCGCCGACGTTAGTGGTGAAGCTGAGCGCATCGCCCACCCGATCGACCTGGACCGCCGTAAAGGGCGCGTCCTCGACGGTGATCTTCATCATCTCCACCGGCGTGACCAGGTAGTAGCCGTCCGGGTCCTTGCGCAGGACCGTGGAGAACAGCCGCACCAGGGCCTCGCGGCCGATCGGCGAGCCCTCGTGAAACCACTGGCCATTGCGGGCGATGACGATGTCGATCTCGCCGCAATGAGCTGGATGCCACAGGTGCACCGGAGGCAATCCGCGCCCGGGCGCCTGCTTGACCGCGGCAGCGACGCCGTCGAGGCCGGTCTTGGTTTCGATGGAACTCATGGCGGGAAGTCTAAAGCCTATTCGAACGATGTCATCCCACGCGCCGACCTCGGCCCGGGATAGCGATCAGATCGGCTTGGTGACCGCGCCGTTCAAGCCGTCGGTCCCGCCCGGCTTCAGGGCGCGCCACAGCACCCGGCGCGGATCGACCGGGCCGGGAAGCTCGATGCGGCCGGCGGGAACCTGCTCGAACCCCAGCGGGCCGAAATAGGGCGCGTCGCCCACGAGCAGGATGGCGTCATGTCCGGCGGCGGCCGCCGCCTCATAGGCGCGCTCGATCAGCATCGCGCCCAGACCATGCTTGCGCTGGCCGGCCTCCACCGCGAAGGGACCGAGGAACACCACCGGCGATCCGCCAATCAGGATCGGCCATTGCCGCACGCAGCCGATCGGCTCGGCCCCGCGCCAGCAGACGAACGACAGATCGAGCAGCGGCACATTGCCTTCGCGCAACCGCTCGGCGGTCTTGGCGAACCGGCCAGGGCCGAAGATGTCGTCGATGAAGGCGTCGATCACCGCGCGGTCGGCTGGCTTCTCCGCGACCAGCGGCGGCAAGACAGCGTGAGACTCGGACTCGACCAAAGTGGATTCAGACATAGGAATTTCCGAAGCGTGGATGCGGCGATATCCGCCGATCATGACGCGGGCGAGACAGCCCGCCGGGAAGGCGTTCTAGCGGCGGCGCAAAAGCCGTTGATCGAATTGTCGTCGCTCGAAGCGCATGACGTCGCCCGTCGTTCCCAATCGGAAGCGCGCGGACATAGGGCCGAACGTCCCGTGCGTCAATGAAAAGACATAACAGCAAAGCCGTTGCGGCCGGGCGCGCGGCGCGCCAAAGTCAGCCGACCATGACGCAAGACTCGTCCCTTCCCACCGACAGGCCCGCTCGCCTGTTGGATCAGCGCCCCTACGTTTTCTACTGGGCCTCTCGCTTCCTCGGCGGCATTGGCGGTCAGGCTCAGACGGTGACGATCGCCTGGCAGGTCTACACGGTCGCACGCCTGCATGGCGACGTGCGCCACGCCTCCTTCGCGCTCGGCATGATCGGGCTCGCCCAGTTCCTGCCGGTGGCCTTCCTTACACTCACGGCCGGCGAGACGGCGGATCGGCATGACCGGCGTCTGATCGGCGGACTAGCTATGATCGGCGAGGCCCTGACCGTCTCCGTCCTGCTCGCCTTGTCCATCATAGGTCTGAAGGCGGTCTGGCCGATCTACGGCGTCGCCGTCGTGTTTGGCTGCTGCAGGGCCTTCCTGGGTCCGGCCTCATCGGCCCTGGCGCCCATGCTGGTTCCGCGCGAACTCCTGCCCAAGGCGATCGCCTGGAATTCCCTGGCTGGCCAGGTCGGCTCCATCGCCGGACCCGTGGTCGGAGGACTGCTGGTCGCCATCTCACCAATGGCCTCCTACGGGGTCTCGCTCGCCCTCTAC
>Ga0302314_10021911_pt1 | contig 10504 bp, 10 predicted proteins | sample III_Palsa_N2_3_FD_200533 | JGI IMG/M metagenome (GOLD analysis project Ga0302314, IMG submission 200533) | Peat permafrost microbial communities from Stordalen Mire near Abisko, Sweden - III_Palsa_N2_3 | ecosystem: Environmental > Terrestrial > Soil > Palsa > Peat permafrost | place: Sweden... | reverse complement strand
TGGGACCGGGAGCAGCGGCGCATAGCGCCAGATGTTGTGGGGTCCCGACTCGATGCGTGCGCGCAGTGCCTCGGGGTCGCCGGTCGGCAGGTCGTAGGCGACCTCCAGCGGACCGAAGCACTCGGTACAGGCGAAGTCGGGGGCGAGCGGGGTCCGCGCGCCGCACTCCCTGCAGGACAGGGCTACGGCGGGACCGAACAGGGGTGCTTCAGCTGCCATGATGGCGAGGCCCTCTCTCCTCATCTTCCCCACGGCGCGTTTCGCCGCAGGACGGAATTGGCACCTTCCCCACCAGGGCCTCAAGGGCTTGTGCTGGCAGGAGGGTTGCCGGGACTTCAACGGGCCGTTCCCTCAGTCCCTCTGGATGAGCTCTATGGCGACCGGCCGAGGAATCCTCAGCCGTCCGCGTTTGTTTTCGACGTGCACCCCCAATGTGCGGTGGGTGCGCGTCGTCCCCAAGACTGTAACCGAAGCCCCGCGGCTGAAACACGATCGTCCGCGAGGCGAGACAGAGCTGTTCGAGACGAGGAGTCACGTGCTTGACGAGGTCGCGGACTGGCTGAGCCGCCGCTCCTGGACAGCCGCCGACCGTCCGCTGCCCCGGCTGCTCGCCGCCAAGCGCGCCGCCGGGACGACGGTGAGCGTGGTGCTGCCCGCGCTGGACGAGGAGGCCACCGTCGGCGAGATCGTCTCCGCGATCCGCCGCGACCTGATGGAGGCGGTGCCTCTGGTCGACGAGCTGGTGGTGATCGACTCCGGGTCCACGGACCGCACCGGGCAGGCCGCCGCCGCGGCGGGGGCCCGGGTCGTGCACCGCGACGACATACTGCCCAGGCTCCCGGCCGAGCACGGCAAGGGCGAGGTGCTGTGGCGCTCGCTGCTGGTGACCAGCGGCGACATCGTCTGCTTCATCGACGCCGATCTGCGCGAGTTCGACTCCGCGTTCGTCTCCGGCATCGTCGGCCCGCTGCTGACCGACCCCGGCGTGGCCTTTGTGAAGGCCATGTACGACCGCCCGCTGGAGACCGAGACGGCGAACATCCCGGCCGGCGGCGGGCGGGTCACCGAACTGGTGGCCCGCCCGCTGCTCAACCTGCACTGGCCGCGGCTGGCCGGCTTCGTGCAGCCGCTCGGCGGCGAGTACGCGGCCCGGCGGTCGCTGCTGGAGCGGCTCCCGTTCGCCACCGGCTACGGGGTGGAGATAGGGCTGCTGGTGGACGCGCTGGAGCTGGCAGGGCTGGACGCCCTGGCCCAGGTCGACGTCGGGGTCCGGCACCACCGGCACCAGGACGCCCAGGCGCTGGGGCGGATGGCCGCCACCATCTACCGCACCGCACTGGACCGGCTGGTGCGCACCGACCGGGTGAAGGCCGCGGACGACCTGGTCACCCCCCGGATCACCCAGTTCACCCGGGCCGGGCGGGGATTCGCGCCGAGCACGGTGGAGATCTCGACCACCGACCGGCCGCCGGTGGTCACCCTGCCCGAATACCGGGTTTGACCGGGCTCCACCGCGGCAAGGCTCTGAGTCATGGTCAACGCAAGTCCGGCTAAGGTCCTGCTCGCCTCCAACCGGGGGCCGGTCTCCTACACGGTCGAGGACGACGGCACACTGACCCCGCGCCGGGGCGGCGGCGGACTGGTCTCCGGGCTCTCCGCGATCGGCGACGACGTGAAGTCGGTCTGGGTCTGCGCCGCGCTCTCGGAGGGCGACCGGGCCGCGGCCCGGCAGGGCCGGGTCGACGACCCGGCCCTGCGGATGCTGGACATCGACGCCACGACCTTCGCCCGGGCCTACAACGGGATCGCCAACTCCACGCTCTGGTTCGTCCACCACCTGATCTACAACACGCCCACCACCCCGGTCTTCGGGGCCGCCTTCCGGCGGGAGTGGGCCTCCTACGAGGCCTACAACGCGGCGTTCGCCGAGGCGCTGGCGGCGGAGGCCGCGCCGGGGGCGACCGTGCTGGTCCAGGACTACCACCTGTCGCTGGCCCCCAGGCTGCTCCGGGAGCTGCGCCCCGACCTGCGGATCGGGCACTTCTCGCACACCCCCTGGGCCCCGCCGGACTACTACCGGCTGCTGCCCGACGACGTGGCCGCCGCGGTGCTGCTGGGCATCCTCGGCGCGGACCGCGCGGGCTTCCTGACCCGGCGCTGGGCGCTGGCCTTCGCCGACTGCTGCGAGGCCGTGCTGGGCGCGGAGGTCGACCGGGAGCTGCTGACCGTCACCCACCGGGGGCGCACCACCGCGCTCGGGGTGCACCCGCTGGGCGCGGACGGCGACTTCCTGCGGGAGCGTGCGCACCGGCCCGACGTCGACTCCCGGCTCGCCGTGCTGCGGGAGGCGGTGGGCGACCGCAGCACCATCGTCCGGGTGGACCGGACCGAGCTGTCCAAGAACATCGTCCGCGGGCTGCTGGCCTACCGGCACCTGCTGCGGACGCGGCCCGAGTGGCTGGACCGGGTGGTGCACATCGCCTTCGCCTACCCCTCGCGCCACGACCTGCCCGAGTACCGCGAGTACACGGCCTCGGTGCTGCGCACCGCCCAGGAGATCAACGACGAGTTCGGCACACCGGGCTGGCAGCCCGTGATCCTGCATGTCGACGACGACTTCCCGAGGTCCCTCGCGGCCTACCGGCTGGCTGACGTGGCCCTGGTCAACCCCATCCGCGACGGCATGAACCTGGTCGCCAAGGAGATCCCGGTGGTCTCCGACAACGGCTGCGCGCTGGTCCTGTCACGGGAGGCGGGCGCCTTCGAGGAGCTCGGCGACGACGCGATCGCGGTCAACCCCTACGACATCATCGCCACCGCCGAGGCCCTGCACACCGCGCTCACCCTCGACCCGGAGGAGCGGGCCGCCCGCTGCAAGCGCCTGGCAGCCGCCGCCACGGCCCTGCCCCCCAGTGCCTGGTTCCTGGCCCAGTACCGCGCCCTGGCCTGAGCCGGTGCCGCGGCAGTGCGCCGTCACCGGAGCCGCTCGACCTCGTCCGCCAGGGCGTCCAGCAGGGCCACCACCCCGTCCGGTCCCGCCACCACCAGGTCCGCCCTGGCGGCCAGCGCCGCCACCGGTGCCTCGCCGGTGGCCGGCGCGCTGCAGACCAGCACTCCAGGGAACCCCTCCCCCCGCAGCGCGTCCACCGCGTCGTAGGCGGCGACGTCGCCCAGGTCGTCCCCGGCGAACAGCACGCTCCCGGCGCCCTGCTCGCGCAGGAACGCGGTGAGGGCGACGCCCTTGTCCATCCCCGGTGGACGCAGTTCGATGACCATCCGCCCCGGCTCCACTGCCAGCCCGTGCCTCGCCGCCAGAGCTCGCAGGGGGCCGTCGAGGGCGGCCAGCGCCGCGCCCGGATCCGCGCAGCGGCGGGTGTGCAGGGCCAGGGCGTGGCCCTTGTCCTCCAGCCAGGTTCCCGCCGGGAGCTCCATCGACGCCAGGTCCGTCCGCAGCGCGGTGATGCCGGGGTGGACCTGCGGCTCCCGCACCGCGTCGGTCGCGGAGTCCCAGCGGTCCAGACCGTAGTGGCCGAGGACGGTGACACCGGGCAGCCCCGCGAAGCCGCCGAGCCGCACCGCGACCTCCGCGGGGCGGCCGGTGACCACGACCACCGCCGCCAGTCCCGGCGCCAGCCGGGCGAGCGCGGGGGCCGCACCCGGATGCGCGTACGCGCGTTCGGGGTCGGCGACGATCGGCGCGAGCGTGCCGTCGAAGTCGAGCGCGACGACGGCGCGGGCCGGGTCCTTGAGCAGTGCGGCGAGTCCGGCCGCTCCGGCGGTGGTGCGCGGTTCAGCGATGCCCATGCGTGGGAGCCTAGCGCCGCGCCCGCCGGTCCTCGCGGAGCCGGCGCAGCCGGTTGATCAGGACGGCGTCGTGCTCCATCGCCGCCGGACGGTCCAGCAGCCCGTTCAGCAGCTGGTAGTAGCGGACCGGGGCGAGGCCCAGCTGCTCGCGGATGGCGGCCTCCTTCGCCCCCGGGGTACGCCAGTAGCGCGCCTCCAGGGCGAGGACCGCGCGGTCGCGGTCGGTGAGTTCGTCCATCGTCCGCTCCCTCCCGGATGTCGTCGACATCCGATGTGACGATACGACCTGTCATCCTGCCGGACGGGTCCGACACACTGTGCTGCTGCTCCGGCGGCACCGGGCGACATTAGTGTCGGGGCATGACCAGTTTTGCTGTACATATTCCGGACGCGGCCCTGGAGCCCGACCCGCTCGACCCCGAGCAGATCGTCGAGGGCACGCCCGAGGTCTCGGGCGCGGTGCTGTGGGAGTCCGAGGACGGGAAGCAGATCCGCGGGATCTGGCAGATCACCCCGGGCGTGGTGACCGATGTCGAGGCCAACGAGCTCTTCGTGGTGGTGAGCGGCCGGGCGACGATCGCGGTCGAGGGCGGGGCGACCTTCGACGTCGGCCCCGGTGACGCCTGCGTGCTGACGGAGGGCGACCGGACGCTCTGGACCGTGCACGAGACGCTGCGCAAGGCCTACCACATCACCCTGCCGTAACAGGGAACGGCGCGGCGGGGCATCCCCCCTCGGGGGTGCCCCGCCGCGCCGTTGCCGCGCCCGCTACTTCACGGAGCCCGCGGTGAGGCCGGAGACGACCTTGCCCTCGATCAGCGCGAACAGGATGATCACCGGGACGGTGGCGATCAGCGAGCCCGCGAACAGATGCGGCCAGTCGGTGGAGTACTGCCCGATGTAGTCGGAGATCTTGACCGTCAGCGGGGTGTTGGTCGTGGTCAGCGTCAGCGCGACGATGAACTCGTTCCAGGCGGCGATGAAGGTGAAGATCAGCGCGGTGACGATGCCCGGCATCGCCAGCGGGATGATGACCCGGAACATCGCGCCGATACGGCTGCAGCCGTCGACGATCGCGGCCTCCTCGATCTCCTTGGGGATCGCGCTGAAGTACGCGTTGAGGATCCAGATCGCGAAGGCCATGTTGAACCCGGCATTGACCAGGATCAGCGCCCAGACCGAGTCGATCATGTTGAACTGCAGGAACTCGCGGTAGATGCCCACGATCATCGCGGTCGGCTGGAACATCTGGGTGACCAGCACCAGCAGCAGGAACAGCCCGCGACCGCGGAACTTCCTCCGGGCCGTGTAGTACGCGGCGGGGATGGCGACCAGCAGGACCAGCGCGGTCGCGCCGAACGCGATCTCCAGGCTCAGCCCCAGGCTGCTGCCGATGCCGCTGGACCAGATGCTGGAGAAGGCGGAGAAGGTGAAGTGGTTGGGCAGGTAGTTGCGCTCCTGGAGCTCGCTCTCCGGGCGCAGGGCCGTGATGGCCATCTCCAGGTACGGCAGCAGGAAGATCAGCGCGATCACATAGGCGCTGCCCGCGAGCAGCACGGTCCTGAGCCGGGGCGGCTTCCGCCGAGCCGTGCGCGAGCCGGCGGGACGGGCGTGGGACGCGGGGGCGGTGGTGGTGGTCATCTGTCAGTCCTCCGCGGTGTTCCACTTGGACGCCCGCAGGAACAGCAGGACGATCACGATGATGAAGCCGAAGTTGACCACCGACATCGCAGCGGCCTCGCCGACGCTCGACTGCTGGAGGTTGAACATGAAGAGGGTGGTGGTCGACGTCTGGTCGCCGGGCCCGCCCGCGGTCATCTCGTAGATGATCGGGAACGAGTTGAACACGTTCATCACATTGATGAGCACCGCGACCAGCAGCGCGGGGCGCAGCAGCGGCAGCGTGATCGACCAGTAGGTCCGCAGGTGCGAGGCGCCGTCGAGGTCGGCGGCCTCGTAGACGTCGGACGGGATGGCCTGGTGTCCGGCGAGCAGGGCATAGGTGGTGAAGGGCACCGAGACGAAGACCCCGACGAAGATCTCCCAGCAGAACGCGGGCCCCGGGTTGCCGAGCCAGTCGGAGGTGTGGTTGTTGAACTGCTTGACCACGCCGATCTGGTGCAGGAACACGTTGATGACGCCGTAGTTGGGATCGAGCATCCACCGGAAGACGATCGCGGTCATCACCACGGACGCGGCCCAGGGGATGATCAGCGCCCAGCGCGCGACCTTGCGGCCGGGGAAGGTCTTGTTGAACAGGTTGGCGACGCCGAGGGAGACCACCATGGTGATCCCGACCACCGAGACGACCCAGATCAGCGTGCGGATCTCGATCTTGGTGAGGTCGGGTTCGGCGAACAGTCTGGAAAAGTTCTTCCAGCCCGCGGAGCCCTGAAGGATGCCCATGTCGTCGTAGTGCTGACCGGACGTCTGGAACATTTCAATGACCGGCCAGATCACCACGAACAGGATCAGGGCGGTCGCCGGGGCGATCCAGGGCACCGGCGCCAGCGCGCGCGCCAGGCGGCGCAACGGGCCACCCGATCGGCGCTGGGCCGCGTGCGGCGCGCTCTGCCCGGGTCCCGCTCCCCGCACATCGGCGTGAGTCGTTTGCGTCATGGTCTTCTCCATCGGTGCGCGCCAGTGGCCGGTGCGGCGGACGGATCCACCGCACCGGCCGCTGACGCTGCGGGGCGTACTAGTTGTTGGTGGCGAAGGACTGCAGGCTGCCCAGGACCGTGGCCGGGCTGGAGCCCTGGACCGCGGTGCCGATCGTGTTCTGGATCTTGGCCTCCACGCTGTTCCAGTTGGCGTTGGCCGGGTAGACCACGGAGTTGGGGACACCGGCCAGGAAGCCGGCCGCGACCGGGTTGCTGGCGGAGATCGAGGTCGACGCCGAGGTGGTGGCCGGGAGCAGGTCGTACTCGTTGTCGAACTGGATCTGGTACTTGTCGGCGTAGGCGAAGTCCAGGAACGCCTTGATCTGCGCCGCGTGGCCGCCGGCCTTGAACGCCGTGATGTCGTCGTGGACGGCGAGGGTCGAGGTCAGCGGGCCGTTCTTGCCGGGCATCGCGACCACGCCGTAGTCGGCGGTGGTCAGCTTGCCGGCGGAGACGATGCCGGGGATGAGCGCGCCGGAGCCGCCGACCATGCCGACGTTGCCGTTGGCGAAGTCCGCCCACAGCACCTTGCGGTCGGTGGTCGCCGGGCCGGGCTCGGTGTCACCGGCCTTGACCAGGCCCGACATGAACTGGAAGGTCTGGATGTTGGCGGGCGAGTTGATGTCGTACGCGCCGGAGGCGTTGGTGTAGGCACCGCCGTTGCCCAGCATCCACAGCAGCGACTCGCCCTGCGCCTCCTCGGGGCCCAGCGGCATGCCGTAGCCGATGTCGCCGTTGCCCAGCGCGTGGATCTTGGCGGCGTCGGTCTGCAGCTCGGCCCAGGTGGTGGGCGGCGTGGCGATCTTGGCGGCCGCGAACAGCTTCTTGTTGTAGAACATGGCGCGGGCGCTGGTGGTGAACGGGGCGCCGTAGGCGACGCCGTCGCTGCCGTCCTCCTGCTTGGCGAACACCGGGATCAGGTTGGAGATGGTGCTCGCCGACATCACGTCGGACAGCGGGTAGAGCAGGTTGTCCGCGGCCAGCTGCTGCGGCGCGTCGCCCTCGAGGATGTCCGGGTACTGCTTGGCCGTCAGCCGGGTCTGGACCTGCGACCAGTTGGTCCAGGCGATGGTCTCGACCTTGACGGTGATGGTCGGGTTCTGGGCGTGGAAGGCGTCCGCGATGCCCTGCCAGTAGAGCTGGGAGCTGTTCGAGGTGCCGGCCGTGCCGTAGTCGGCGGCCAGCAGGGTGATGGTGGTGTCACCGCCGGCGCTGGTGGAGGTGGACCCACCGCTGCTGCTACAGGCCGAGAGGGCCATGGCACCGACGACACCGATTGCAGAGATAGCGAGCATACGACGCTTCAACGAAACTACCGCCTTCGCAGATGCGGACCCGGTCCTGGCCGGCTCCGAATATGAGTCCAAGGTCGGCAGTTGTGACCTCGTCGGTCCGGAAGCCTGCCGCCCCCGTTGTGTCGGCCAGTCTGTCCGCGCCTCGAGCAAGAGGTCTACACCATTTACCGAATAGCTGAACTTCGTTGCATCCTGCGCAACGACTAATCGGGCAAAACGCATCTATTTCCTCCACCCGGCGGCACCGGACCCACCGTCAGATGTCGGTCAGTGACCGAATTTCACATCCGGCGGGTGAATTTTCTCGAACCCCCTTGCGGAATCGCCTGCCCTTTCACCTGCACTTCCACTTGGTCTAGACCACGACCTCGGGCTTCTCGACATCCGTGCAGCTCAAGGGCGTTGCGACTGTTCGCTACTGTCGGTGACGCGACGGCCGAAAGCCGCCCGCACCGTGCCGAGAACCGATCCGGGCCCACAGGGATCCGCACTTGGACCAGACCAATCCCGGAACTGGACTAGACCTCTACTCCTTCGGAAAGGGAGACTGTCCCCCGTGAAGCACGCCATCGCACTCGATGTCGGCGGGACCGGCATGAAAGCCGCTCTCGTCGCCCAGGACGGCTCCCTCCTCCATGTGGAACGCCGCCCGACCGGCCGGGAGCACGGAACGGACGCCGTCGTCGCCGGCATCCTCGACTTCGCCGCGCACCTGCGCGACGAGGGCATCCGCCGCTACGGCACCGCCGCGTCCGCCGCCGGAGTCGCCGTCCCCGGGACGATCGACGAGGAGAACGGCATCGCCGTGTTCTCCGCCAATCTCGGGTGGCGCAACCTGCCGATGCGACGGCTGCTCGGCGAACGGCTGGCCGACGCCGGACACGCACTGCCGGTCGCCCTCGGGCACGACGTCCGCACGGGCGCCTACGCCGAGGCCAGGATCGGTGCCGCCCGGGGCATCGACCGCTTCCTCTTCATCGCGCTGGGCACCGGCATCGCCGGAGGCATCGGCATCGACGGGCGCATCGAGGCCGGGGCGCACGGCAACGGCGGGGAGATCGGCCATGTGGTCGTCCGCCCCGGCGGACCGCTGTGCGGCTGCGGGGCCCGCGGCTGCCTGGAGACCGTGGCCTCCGCCTCCGCCGTCACCCGGGCCTGGGCCGCCGCCAGCGGCAACCCGGACGCCGACGGCGCGGACTGCGCCCGCGCGGTCGAGGCCGGGGACAAGCGCGCCATCAAGGTCTGGACCGACGCCGTCGAGGCACTCGCCGACGGCATCATCGTGGCCCAGAGCCTGCTCGACCCGCGGACGGTGATCATCGGCGGCGGCCTCGCCGAGGCCGGTGAAACGCTGTTCGCACCCCTGCGCGACGCGGTAGCGGAACGGATCACGTTCCAGGTGCCGCCCGCGCTCGTACCGGCGATGCTCAAAGACACCGCCGGATGCCTGGGCGCAGGGCTGCTCGCCTGGGATCTGCTCTCACTGGAGGTGACCGCGTGAGCAACGCGGACCGCACTGTGCTGGCCGGGGCCAGGCTCGTTCTGCCCACCGGCGTCGTCGACAACGGACGCCTGGTCGTCGAGAACGGCCGGATCGCCGAGACGGCAGCAGCCCCGGGGACCCCGGCCCCCCAGGAGGCCCCCGGCAGCCTGGACCTCACCGGATACACGGTGATCCCCGGCTTCGTGGACATGCATGTGCACGGCGGCGGCGGCGCCTCCTATGCCTCCGGTGTCGCCGAGGAGGCGCTGACGGCGGCGCGGACCCACCTGGAGCACGGCACCACCACGACCATGGCCAGCACCGTCACCGGCGAGATCGACGAGGTCTGCCGCCAGGCGGCGGTGCTCAGCGAACTGGTCGAGGACGGGGTGCTCGCGGGCGTCCACTTCGAGGGCCCGTTCATCAGCATCAACCGCTGCGGCGCGCACCAGCCCGACCTGCTCCGCGACCCCGATCCCGCGCTGGTGCGCAAGCTGGTCGACGCGGCCAGGGGGACGGCCAGGATGGTGACGCTGGCACCCGAGCTGGACGGCGGCATCGAGTCCATCCGGCTGCTCAAGGAACTCGGCGTGATCGCCGCGATCGGCCACACCGACGCCGGCTACGACAAGGTCCTGGCCGGTATCGAGGCCGGCGCCAGCGTCGCCACCCACCTGTTCAACGCCATGCCGGCGATCGGCCACCGCGCACCGGGACCGATCGTCGCCCTGCTGGAGGACGAGCGGGTCACCGTGGAGCTGATCGGCGACGGCGTGCACCTGCACCCGGCCGTGATCGACCTGGCCCTGAAGGGCGCCGGCGCGGACCGGGTCGCGCTGATCACCGACGCCATGTCGGCGGCCGGCTTCGGCGACGGCCTCTACCCGCTGGGCCCGCTGCAGGTCAGGGTCAGGGACGGGGTCGCCCGCCTGGTCGAGGGCGGCTCCATCGCGGGCAGCACGCTCACCCTGGACGTGGCCTTCCGCCGGGCGGTGACCCTCAACGGCCTGTCACTGGAGCGTGCCTCGCAGGTGCTGTCGCTGAACCCGGCGAAGCTGATCGGCGTCGCCGACCGCGTGGGCTCCCTGGAACCCGGCAAGGACGCCGACCTGGTCGTCCTGGACGACGCCCACCAGCTGGTCGCGGTCATGCGCAGGGGCGAGTGGATCGTCGGCGCGGACACCTTCCGCGCGCTGGCGTCCGTCTGACGGGGCGACATGAAGCCGGTCCGCCGCTCCGGGGGGAGCGGCGGACCGGCTTCA
>Ga0302314_10021909_pt1 | contig 10505 bp, 10 predicted proteins | sample III_Palsa_N2_3_FD_200533 | JGI IMG/M metagenome (GOLD analysis project Ga0302314, IMG submission 200533) | Peat permafrost microbial communities from Stordalen Mire near Abisko, Sweden - III_Palsa_N2_3 | ecosystem: Environmental > Terrestrial > Soil > Palsa > Peat permafrost | place: Sweden... | reverse complement strand
AATATGATCCGCAATGCAAACCAAGAATCCACCTGGAAACACACACAACAGACCCCGGCCATTATATGACATCCAGAATACTGTAATCCGCCCAGTAAGCCGCTGCGTCGATCAGCCGGCGGCGACTTTCTGCTCCAATCCAGGATCGAACTCACGGCCCTGGCGAATGGTCGAGCCGCCAACCTGCACGCCCAGAGCCGGGAAAAGCAGTTCGGCGACGCGATACGCCTCCTCCAGGTGCGGGTAGCCGGAAGCGATCACCGTATCCACGCCCACCGCCTGATACTCGCGCAGGCGCTCCGCCACGGTCGCCGGATCGCCGACCAGCGCGGTTCCGGCGCCTTCGCGCACCAGGCCAACGCCAGCCCACAGATTGGGACCGACCATCAGCGCATCGCGCCTGTAGCAGTGCAAAGCGGCCATCCGACGCTGGCCTTCGGACTCCGAGACCCTGGCGTTGCGCGCTTGAGCCGCCTCAATGGCCCGATCCGAGACCTTGCTGATCAAACGCTCGGCGGCGGCCCAGGCTTCGCTCTCGGTTTCGCGGACGATCAGATGGATGCGCAGGCCGAACCTGACCGTTCGACCATGGCGCGCGGCGGCCTCCCGCACCTGGGCGAACTTTTCCGCCACCTGGGCCGGCGGCTCGCCCCAGGTCAGGTAGTGGTCGACATGCTCGCCGGCGACCTCGATCCCGGCCGCGGAGGATCCGCCGATATAGAGCGGCGGATAGGGCTTCTGCACGGGCGGAAACGGCAGCTGGGTCGCCCCCGCGCTGCGGGCGCTGAGGTGGCGGCCTTTGAAGTCGATCGGCTCCCCCGCGGCGATGGCGCGCCAGATGGTCAGGAACTCGGACGTCTGCCGATAGCGTTCCTTGTGGTCCAGATAGAGGCCGTCGGCCTCCAGGTCGGTCGGATTGCCGCCGGTCACGATATTGAGCAGCAGCCGACCGTTTGAAATGCGATCGAAAGCCACCGCCTGGCGCGCGGCCATGGCCGGCGACAGGATCCCAGGGCGCAGCGCGATCAGGAACTTCAGCCGTTCGGTCAGCGGCGCGAGCGCCGAGGCCAGGGTCCAACCGTCCAGGCAGCTCCCGCCGGTCGGCAGCAGCACGCCGCCGAAGCCCAGGCGATCGATGGCCGCGGCGATCTCCCGCAGATAGCCGAACTCGGGGGGACGCCATCCCTCCTTGGAGCCGAGATAGGCGCCGTCGCCCGAGGTGGGCAGGAACCAGAACATGTTGAGGGGCGGTTGAACGGTCATGATCTCATTCCGAACTGCTCACGATGAGGTATGGACGGGCGTCCAACCCGTCCAGGCGGCCGCGCGGACGTCGACGGCGGAAGGGATGACGCCCAGCCGGTAGAAGATGTCGGCGCCGGCTTGTTGCGTTTTGACGACCGTGTCGGTCAGTGGGGCCACGGCCAAGGGGCCGCGCCGCAGCGATGTGGCGACGATATCAGCCGGCAGTCCCGTGGCTTCCTGGACGATGGCGCCGGCCTCTTGCTGATGCGCGTCGCCCCAGGCCGCCTCGCCGGCCAAGGCGTCGAGCAGGGCGCTCAGCACGTTCGGCGATCCCTCGGCAAAGCGCCGCGAGGCGATGTAAAAGGCGCTGGTTGGCGCGACGCCGCGCCCATCGAGAATCCGCCGCGCGCTCTGCGTCTTTTCAACGATGGCCAGGAAGGGGTCCCAGATCGTCCAGGCGTCCACTGCGCCGCTGGCGAAGGCGCCGGGCGCGTCGGCCGGCGACAAGTAGACGGGCGTGATGTCCGCCAGCCCAAGCCCGGCCCTGCCGAGCGCGAGCACGGTGAACAGGTGCGCGGACGAGCCTTTGGTGAAGGCGACGCGTTTGCCCTTTAGATCGGCGACCGCGCGGATCGGCGAGGCGCGCGGGACCACCAGGGCCTGCCCCGCCCCCGTCAGCGGCTGGACAGCCGCGTAAACGATCGGCGCCCCGGCGGCCTGGGCGAAGATCGGCGGCGTATCGCCCACCGCGCCGACATCGATCGCGCCCGCGCGCATCGCCTCCAGCAGTGGCGGCCCCGCGCCGAACAGGGCCCATTCCACGCGCGCGACGCCGGCCGCGGCGAGCAGGCCTGGCAAGCGCCCACGCGCCTCGGCCAGCAACAGGACGCCGTTCTTCTGGTAGCCGATCCGGACGATCCTCTGCGCCGTTTTCGGCGAGGGCGCGCAAGCCGAGAGCGCAGCGGCGGCAAGGACGAACGAGCGGCGGGTTGCAAGCGCGTCCATTCGATCCGGCCTAAAGGTCCAGGACCGCGGAGCGCACCATGTCGGACAGCCGGGCCAGGGTGGGATGGGGCTCGGCGCGCGTGTGGCGGACGTAGGAGACTTTCGGCAGCGGCGGCAAACTGGGCGCATGCGCCGGGTCGATCGCCCGCTTGAGGACGATATCGGTCCGGCAGGTGATGCAAAGGTCCGACTCCACAGCCGCCCGAAGGGCCGAGAGGCTGGGGGTCTCCAGCACGATCCGATACGGCCGTCCGGCCGCCTCAAGCGCGGCCAGGGCGGCGTCGCGGAATCGGCAGGGCGGCTCGAGGACCGCCAGGGGCAGGACATCGAGCCCAGCCAAAGTCGCGTCGCCCAGCCAGGTCATCGGCACGGTCTTCACCGCGGCGGGATCCTCCTCCGGTCCCATGCAGAGCACCACATCGAGCCGATCCGTCTCCAGCAGCTCGAGCAGTTCGGCCGAGCCGCCCACGCGCACCTGCAGCTGGGTCTCCTGGTTGAGCTTGGCGAAGCGCGACAGCACGCCGGTCAGGAGAGTCTCGGCGAAGTCCTGCACCAGGCCGACCCGCGCCGGGCCGGCCAGCGTATCCCCGGTCAACGCCGCCACGGCCCGGTCGTTGATGCTAAGAATCTCGCGCGTGAAGACCAGCAGGGTCTGCCCCGCCGGGGTCAGGGTCAGCCGGCGGCCGTCGCGGTGAAACAGCGACGACTGCACGGTCTCCTCCAGCCGTTTCATCTGGAGGCTCAGGGCGGACTGGGTCACGAAGACCCGCTCCGTCGCCCGCAACATCGACCCTGAATCGACGATCGCGGCGAAGCTTCGCAGCAGCTCGGTCGGCAGGTTGACGGCCATCGCCCGCTCCAACGTATGAGAAACTCTAAACAGTGCTGTTAGCATAAGTCTATTGAATTGATCGGAATTAAAAGTCCTTTTATCGGAACGCAATTGCATTTGTGAAGCGCCGTTCAGGCGGCGGAGGAGTTGGTCGTGTCTCTCGCGGAGACGTTCAGGTTTACTGATAGGGTTCGCCTCAGCCTACCGACCTGGAAGAGCCAGCGATGGATGTCGCCGCTGGTACTCATTCTGTTGTGGGAGTTGGGATCGCGCACCGGCGTGATACCGCCTCGCATCCTCGCGGCGCCGTCCTCGGTCATCCAGACCGCCTGGGGCATGCTGGTCAGCGGCGAGTTGCCGATGAACATGCTGGTGTCGCTGGGACGGGCTGCGGCGGGCCTGGCGATCGGGATCACGCTGGGATCGGTGCTGGCCGTCATCGCGGGCCTGACCCGGGCCGGCGAGCATGCGGTCGACCCGCCGGTCCAGATGCTGCGGACATTGCCCATACTGGCGCTGTCGCCTCTATTCATCGTCTGGTTCGGGATTGGAGAGACGCCGAAGATCGCCCTGATCACGCTCGGAACCACCTTTCCGATCTATCTGAACCTCTACAACGGCATCCGCGGCGTCGATCCGAAGCTGATCGAAGCGGCGCGCAGCTTCGGGCTCAAGGGTTGGGACCTGATCGTCGAGGTGGTGCTGCCCGGCGCCCTGCCCGCCTTCCTGCTCGGCCTCCGCTTCGCTCTGGCGGGTTCCTGGCTGATCCTTGTCGTCGCCGAACAGATCAACGCCTCGGCGGGTCTCGGCTACCTGATCAACAACGCCCGCGACTTCTCGCGCACCGACGTCATCGTCGTCTGCCTAGTGGTCTACGCTTTGCTGGGCCTAGGCGCCGACGCCATCGTCCGGACCCTCGAACGCCATGCGCTCGCCTGGCGAGCATCCTTCATCAAGTCGTGATCTCGGAGCCGCGTCATGGGCCAGGCCAATATTCATCCACTCAATCCGACGCGACCCATCGCGGTCCCCACTGAAAATCCGTCGCCGATCGAGCCGGCGGTGCGGGTTCGCGGCTTCACGCGCCGGTTCGGCGACACCGTGGTGTTGCGCGATCTGAACCTGGATATAGCGCCCGGTGAATTCGTCGCCCTGCTCGGCCGCAGCGGTTCGGGCAAGACCACGCTGTTGCGCACCCTGGCCGGGCTTGATCCCGCCGAGGCTGATTCCGTGCGCACCCCAGGCGCCCGAGCAGTCGTGTTCCAGGACGCGCGCCTGCTGCCCTGGAAGCGCATCTGGCGCAACGTCGCACTGGGTCTGCCCGGCGCCGACGCGCGCGAGCGGGCGGAAGCGGCGCTCAAGGAAGTCGGGCTGGGTCACCGCCTGGATGTCTGGCCGGTGACGTTGTCCGGCGGCGAGGCGCAACGCGCGGCCCTGGCGCGCGCCCTGGTTCGCGAGCCGAAACTGTTGCTGCTCGACGAGCCGTTCGCGGCCGTGGACGCCCTGACGCGGATCCGCATGCACGAACTGGTCCTCTCGCTGTGGCGGACCCACGCGCCCGCGGTGCTGCTGGTCACCCACGATGTCGATGAGGCCATCACCCTGGCCGATCGGGTCCTGGTCCTGGACGAGGGCCGCATCGCCGCTGAGGAACGGGTTGATCTGCCGCGGCCGCGCGAGAGTGGACCGCAATTCCCGGCCATCCGCCGCCGCCTGTTGCGCGCGCTCGGCCTGGAGGTCGCGCCGCCGCCCATCGAAGGCGGCCTCGTCGCCTATCCAACCAGAGAAGCCTTGTCATGAGCGTACTCGCCGCCGCCCGTCGTGCTCCCGCCGCCGCCCTGCCGGACCTCGACGCCATCCTGCCGGGCCTGACCGCGCGCTTCGCCGCGGGCGCGGACCAGCATGATCGCGATTCCAGTTTCCCGTTCGAGAACTTCGCCGCGCTGCATGAGGCGGGCCTGCTCGCCCTGACGGCGCCGAGGGACCTGGGCGGTCTCGGCGCCGATCTTCCCACCGCGCTCAAGGTGATCCGCGCCACTGCGCGTGGCGAGCCGGCCACAGCCCTGGTGCTAGTGATGCAGTATCTCTTCCACGGCTCCCTTGACGGCCGAGCCGGCTGGCCAGACCATTTGAAGGCGCTGGTGGTGGACGACGCCATCCGCAACGGAGGACTGATCAACGCCTTGCGCGTCGAGCCCGATCTGGGCACGCCCGCGCGCGGCGGCCTGCCCGCCACCATCGCTCGCCGGACCGACGAGGGCTGGAGCCTCAGTGGCCGGAAGATCTATTCCACCGGCTCGCCGGCGTTGACCTGGATGGTGGTCTGGGCGCGCACCGACGAGGCCGAACCCCGGGTTGGCGGCTGGCTGGTGCATCGCGACACCCCCGGCTGGCGCATCGAGGAAACCTGGGACCATACCGGCCTGCGGGCCAGCGGCAGCCACGACGTGGTGTTCGAGGACGCGCCGGTGCCCGAGGATCGCGCCCTGTCGCCCCAGCCCCTCGGCGCGCCGCCGCAGATCGACCAGAAGTTCGCCATATGGTCGTCGGTCCTGACCTCGGCCATCTATGACTCGGTGGCGCGCGCCGGACGCGACTGGTTCGTCGAATGGACGCTGGACCGCAAGCCGGCCAATCTCGGCGCTTCGCTCTCCACCCTGCCCCGCTTTCAGGAATTCGTCGGAACCATCGACAGCCTGCTGCTGCAGAACAAGGTCCTGCTGGACAGCGCGGCCGAAGGCCGGCTGGGTGCGAGCGAGGGCGGCCTCGTCAAGCACGTGGTCACGGAAAACTCGATCGCGGCGGTCGAGAAGGCCATAGCGGCTTCCGGCAATCCCGGCCTGTCGCGGCACAACGCCCTGCAACGCCACTACCGCGACGTCCTCTGCGGCCGGATCCACACGCCACAGAGCGACGTGATCCTGACCGGCGCCGGCAAGTCAGCCTTCGCGGCGGCGACCGCGGCCCGGGCTTGAGGGTCGCGTCATGGGACGTCTGGTGATCGCCAGCCAACTCAACGCTGCGTTCAATGAGACCCTGGCGGACCACGTGGGCGAGGCCGACATCCTACCGCTGCCGCCAGGATCGCCGGACGCCTTGCCGCGCGAGGCAGAAATCCTGCTGGCCGCGCCGTTCCGCAAGGCGGGCGGCGAGTTGCCCGCCGCTCCGCCACCCGGATGGCCGTTCGACCTGCGCTGGGTGCAACTCGTTTCAGTCGGCATAGACTTCTACCCGCATTGGCTGTTCGACGGCCCGGTCGTCACCTCCGCGCGGGGTTCGTCGGCGGTGGCCCTTGCGGAGTTCGCACTGGCCGCCATCTTTTCCGCCGCCAAGCGGCAGCCGGAGATCTGGATCGACCGCGCCGAGCGCTGGTCGCCGACCCCGCTGGCCATCGTCGAGGGACAAACCCTCGGCATCGTCGGTTTCGGCTCCATCGGCGAGGCTCTGGCGCCCAAGGCCCGGGCGCTGGGACTTGATATCCTGGCCATGCGCCGCTCCGACCACCCAATCTCAGTCCCGGGCGTCGAGCGGGTGGCCGATATTGAGACCCTGTTCGAACGCTCGGATCACGTGGTCCTGGCCGCGCCCGCCACGGCCGAGACGAGCGGGCTCGTCAATCGCGCCCTGCTCGCCCGCGCCAAGCCCGGACTGCACCTGATCAATATCGCCCGAGGCGCTCTGATCGACGATGACGCCCTGTTGGAAGCTCTGGACGACGGCCGTCTGTCCCAGGCCAGCCTGGATGTGACCCACCCGGAGCCCCTGCCCGCCGGTCACCGATATTATAGCCATCCGCGCGTGCGGCTCTCGCCGCACACCTCGGTCCATACCCCACAGACCCGTATCAACCTCGCCGCCAAGTTCGCCGACAACCTCAGCCGCTTCCGCCAGGGCGCTCCGCTGGATGATGTCGTCGATCTGAGCCGCGGCTACTGACTGGAGCTTCGCCATGACCGTCGCCCTCGCCCGTCCCCCCGTCGCCGCCGCCAGCAGCGCCCACCCCGATAAGCTCGACACTGTCCTGCCGCCCTTTGGTGAGCGGCGTATTCCGGTCCAACCGACCGTCGAGCTGGAGCGGCTCTACCGAAAACAGCGCCTGGCCGCCGGCTACCGGCTGTTCGGACGCCATGGCTTCGACATGGGCGGCGCCGGCCACATCACCGCCCGCGACCCCGAGCGCACCGACCACTTCTGGGTCAATCCGCTGGGCGTGCATTTCAGCCGCATCAAGGTCTCCGACCTGATGCTGGTCAGCCACGACGGCGAGATCGTCATTCCGCCCAAACAGGCCGCACCGCGCCTGAACCGCGCGGCCTTCGCCATCCATTCCGAGCTGCACAAGGCCAGGCCGGACGTGGTCGCCGCCGCCCACTCCCACTCGCTCTACGGCAAGGCCTGGTCGGCGCTCGGCCGGCTGCTGGAGCCATTGACCCAGGATTCCGCCGCCTTCTATGACGACCACGCCCTGTTCGAGGAATTCTCGGGCGTGGTGCTGGATCCCTCGGAAGGGCGCAAGATCGCCGAGACGCTGGGGTCCCGCAAGGCGGTGATCTTGCAGAACCATGGCATCCTGACGGTGGCCGAGTCGGTGGAAGGCGCCGTCTGGCGCTACCTCGCCATGGAGAACGCCTGCCAGGTCCAGCTGCTGGCCGAGGCCGCGGGGCCCACCAAGCCGATGCCCGATGCGGTCGCCCGCCACACGGCGAGCCAGGTCGGCACGGAAGTGGGCGGTTTCTACGCCTTCCAGCCCTATTGGGACGTGGTCAGCGAGGAAGAGCCAGACCTGTTCAACTGATGGCGAACCCACACAGCCTGTTGAATCGCCGCGCGGCGATCGTGTCGTTGGGCGCGGGGCTGGCCGCCTGCTCCAGGCCCAGCGGACCCAATAACCTGTCCGGCCTCACCTTGAACGTCGCCACCTTCAAGGGCGGCGTCGAGACCTTCATGAAGGCCGCGGGCCAGGATGGAAAACCCTATCAGGTCAGGACAGCCGAGTTCGCCGGCGGCAACCTGATCACCGAGGCGATCGTCGCGGGCGCGATCGATCTCGGCTCGATGAGCGAAATACCGCCGATCTTTGTTGCGGCCTCCAAACCGGCGATGCGCCTGATCGCCGTGCTGAAGGGCGACGTGAACAGCCAGGTTGTGCTGGTCCCCCACGATTCGCAGATCACCCGGCCCGCGCAGCTGAAGGGCAAGAAGGTCGGCTATGTGCGCGCCACCACCGCGCATTATCTGCTGCTGAAGCTGCTGGAGGAGAATGGGCTTGGCTTCGCCGACATTGTTCCGGTGGCGCTGTCGCCGCAAGACGGCCGAGCGGCGTTCGAACGCGGCAGCCTCGACGCCTGGGTGTCCTATGGCGTCCAGGCCACGGCGGTGCGCGCCACGGTCGGCGCGCGGGTGCTGACCACCGGGCTTGGCCGGCTGTCTGGCGACTATCTGTACGCGGCCTCGCCGAGCGCGTTGAACGACCCCCTGCGCCGCGCCGCGATCGTCGACTATCTGGGCCGCGTCCAGAGAACCTATCGGTGGAGCGACGCTCACCCGTCGCAATGGGCCGGTCTCGCCGCGGCGGCGACCGGGACGCCAGCGGCGCTCTACAGCCAGCAGCGGCGCGAGCAGAGCGCGCCGACCACCCTGGGGCCCGTCGACGCCGCCGCCATCGCCTCCCAACAGGCGGTTGCGGACGGCTTCGCCAAGGCGGGCGTGATCCCCGCGCACGTGGATGTGACGCCGTTGTGGGACACCGCTCTCAACGCCGATCTCGCCAGGTTGCAGGATTGACGAGGTGAAACCTTGAGACCGCCCGATGTCTCCCGCCTGCGGATGTTCGTCTACGACTTCGCCGCCCTACTGTCCCAGAGCCGGGACGAGGCGCGCATCATCGAAATCGGCGGAACGTTTCTGCGCGATCTGGTGTCCCACGACGATTGGCTGCCGGACGCCTTCGCCGAGCCCACATCCGCCCCCTACACTCAGCACCTTCTGCATTGCGACTCGCTCGAGCGATTCAGCGTGGTCAGCTTCGTCTGGGGGCCGGGCCAGGCGACTCCAATCCACGATCACACCGTCTGGGGCCTGATCGGCGTGCTGCGGGGTGCGGAGATTTCAGAGCCCTTTCGCCGCACCTCGGCGGGCCTGGAGCCAGCCGGGCCGCCCGCGCGGCTGGGAGCGGGACAGGTCGAGGCCGTGTCGCCGCGCATCGGCGATATCCATCGCGTGGCCAACGCGCTCGGCGACCGCGTTTCCATCAGCATCCACGTCTATGGCGCCAATATCGGCGCGGTCGAGCGCTCGACGTTTGACGCCCAGGGAACGCCGGCGCGCTTCGTTTCGGGTTATTCCAACACCTGGACGCCCAACCTCTGGCGCGCGGTCGCGGCGCCAAGGCGAAAGCTCCACGCATGACCCCCTTCGTTACCGCCGCCGAGGTCCGCCTCGATCTGATCGCCCGGCGCGAGATCGCGCTTTTCGACCTTCGCGAGGAGGATCCCTTCGCCAAGGGCCACCCCCTGTTCGCCGCCAACCTTCCGCTCAGCCGCCTGGAGCTGGAGGCCTACGAGCGCCTGCCGCGGCGGGATGTGAAGATCGTGCTCTACGACGATGGCGAGGGCCTGACCGGCCCGGCGGTCGAACGCCTTGAGGCCCTCGGCTACAGCCAGACCCGCGTTCTGGCGGGGGGGCTGAAGGGTTGGGTAGGCGCTGGATATGAGCTGTTCCAGGACGTCAATTCGGCCAGCAAGGCGTTCGGCGAACTGGTGGAGGCCCGCCGCCACACCCCGTCCCTGCCGGCCCCCGAGGTCAAGGCCCTGATCGACGCCGAGGCTGACCTGGTGATTCTCGACGCCCGCCGCTTCGACGAATACCGCACCATGAGCATTCCCAAGGGCGTGAGCGTACCCGGCGGCGAGCTGGTGTTGCGCGCCCGCGCCCTTGCCCCGGATCCGGCCACGACGATCATTGTCAATTGCGCCGGCCGCACGCGAAGCCTGATCGGCGCCCAGTCGCTGATCAACGCCGGCCTGCCCAACCGGGTATTCGCCCTGCGCAACGGCTCGATCGGCTGGACCCTGGCCGGTCAGGCCCTCGAGCACGGCCAGACCCGCCGCTATGGCGAACCCGGCGGGGCGCTGGAAGGCGACGCTCGCGCAAGGGCGCGCGAGGTGGCGGACCGCGCCGGAGTCGAGCGACTGGACCCACCCCGCCTGGCCGAACTGGCGGCGGACGCGACCCGCACCCTCTATCGCTTCGACGTTCGCCAGCTCGACGAGTTCGAGGCTGGCCATCTGCCCGGCTTCATCCATGCGCCGGGCGGCCAACTCGTCCAGGAAACCGATCACGCCGCGCCGGTGCGCGGCGCGCGCATCGTGCTGTCCGATCCGCGCTCCGTCCGCGCCGACATGACGGCCTCCTGGCTCGCCCA
>Ga0302314_10021908_pt1 | contig 10505 bp, 6 predicted proteins | sample III_Palsa_N2_3_FD_200533 | JGI IMG/M metagenome (GOLD analysis project Ga0302314, IMG submission 200533) | Peat permafrost microbial communities from Stordalen Mire near Abisko, Sweden - III_Palsa_N2_3 | ecosystem: Environmental > Terrestrial > Soil > Palsa > Peat permafrost | place: Sweden... | reverse complement strand
TTCCGCACGACGGACGTGACCGGCGTGATCAGCCTGACAGAAGGCGTCGAAATGATCATGCCCGGCGACAACGCCGAGCTGAACGTCGAACTGATCACCCCGATCGCGATGGAAGAGCGCCTGCGCTTCGCCATCCGCGAAGGCGGCCGCACCGTCGGCTCGGGCGTCGTGACCAAGATCGTCGAATAGTCGATCTCTGGTTCGAGAAACTGAAACGGCCGCCGGAGCAATCCGGCGGCCGTTTTGTTTTCCCTCCCGACCTTCCCTCCCCCTCGTGGGTCCCTCGTGGGGAGGGTGGGCGTCGCGCAGCGACGGACGGGTGGGGGAGTCTGACGCTGCAACGATAATCGGACGCATCAGCGCATCTCGTCAGACTCCCCCACCCGGTCGCTTCGCGACCACCCTCCCCACGAGGGCCCTGTGGGGGGGAGGGACGCGACGTCGGTAGATCAGTGCGGCTGAAACCGCGGATCGCCGGTCTGCCAGAGGATGAAGGCGTAGGTGTCGGCGGTTTCGTCGTCGCGCTGTTTGCGGGTCGAGCCGATGCCGTGGCCGGCGTCCATTTCCACCCGCAGGATTACCGGCTTGCCGGATGCGGTGGCCGCCTGCAGCCGGGCGGTGAATTTGCCGGGTTCCCACGGCGCGACGCGCGGATCGTTGACGCCGGTGGTCAGCATCACCGCCGGATAACGCACGCCGTCCTTCACGTGGCTCACCGCGTCCATTTCCTGCAGGCCCTTGAAGCCCGCCGGATCGGCGATCGTGCCAAACTCGGGAATGTTGGGCGCGCCGGCCTCCATGAATTCGAACCGCAGTGCGTTGGAATCACCGACGCGGACGATCGCCACCGCGAGCTGGTCGGGCGCTTCGGTCAGGAACCGGCCGATCATGATCCCGCCTGCGGAGGTGCCTTCGACGGCCAGCTTGCCGGCGCTGGTCCAGCCCTTGGCGATCAGATAGCGCGCGCAGTCGATGCAGTCGCGCCAGCTGTTGGGTTTGGTCAGCTTCTGGCCGGCCTGGTGCCAGCCTTCGCCGAGCTCCCCACCGCCGCGCACGTGGGCCACCGCATAGACGCCGCCAAGGTCCAGCCAAGGCAGCACGCGCGGGCTGAAACCCGGGTCGAGGTCGATGCCGTAAGCGCCGTACGCCGTGAGATAACACGGCGCTTTGCCGCTCAGCGGCGTCCCCTTGGCGTAGACGATCGACAGCGGCACGTCGGTTCCGTCGCGCGCCTTCACCAGCACCTCGCGGCTCTCATAGCGCGAGAGGTCGAGGTCCAGCTTTGGCGCGATCTCGCTGAGGCTGACCGTGCCGTCGGGCGCGCCATAACAGAGCACTGGCGGCCTCACCCAACTGTCCAGCGTGAACCAGCAGCCATCGGCGAGTGGGTCGGTGGAGATGAAGGCGACCGTACCGGGGTAGGGCAGGCGCATCGCCGTCTTCTGGCCGTCGGCGCCGAGCCGGAAAACCTCGCCCAGTCCGGCGTTCAGGCTCAGCACATAGACGCCATCGCGCGCGGCGCTGAGCGATTTCACCACCGCCGGTCCCTCGGGAACCACCTCGGTCGCGGTCGTCAGATTCGGCTCGGCGAACGAGGTCTTCACCACGCGGTAGCGCGGTGCATTCTGGTGGGTCAGCAGCAGAAGGTCGTGGCCGAACAGAACCGCGCCGGTCACGCCTTCGGCGCGGGTGCAAACCGGCGTCCAGACGGGCTTGCCCAAGAACGCGGCCTCAAGCGGCGAGGCGTAGAGATCGATCTCGTTCTGCACCCCGCCCTGGACGACGCCGATCGCCACGTCCGACCCCACCTGGGCGAAGATGGACGGCGTATCGATGTCCTGCATCGGCACGCGGGGGTCGAAGCCCTTGGTCAACAGCTTGATGTCGGTGGCTGGGTCCGTGTTCAGCTTGTGCAGCCACACCACGCTGTCGAGGTAGTGGTCCGGGTCGCCATGTTTGGCGCCTTCCTTCAGACGCGTGAAGAAGAAGCCCGAGCTGTTCGGCAGCCAGGACACGCCGCCGAATTGCGCCCGGTCGATCTCCTCCGGCAGCGCTGTGCCGCTGGCGACGTCCAGGATATGCAGCACCGAGTTTTCCGATCCGGCCGGCGAAGAGCCGAAGGCGACGAAGCGGCCGTCCGGCGAGGCGATCCAGTAATCGATCGAGAAATGTGTGCCGGCGCCGGCCATGCCGTCCGGGTCGAGCAGCAGCCGATCCTCGCCGGTCGCGCCCGGGCGCACATAGACCTTGAAGGTGTTGGCGCCGGCCGGCCGGATTTCGCTGAAGATCATGCCGCCGGCCGGCTGCACCGCGCTGATCGCCGTCACCTTCCCCGAGATCGCGCCAATCCGCGTGGCCACCGCTTCGCGGCCGGGGATTTTCGCCAGCACCGCCCGCGCGTAGGCGTTCTGACCCATCAGGTAAGGCGTCCACTCCGGGTCGGACGGTTTCTCCATCCAGCGGTAAGGATCGGTGACGGTGACGCCGTGTAGGGTCTCGGTGACCGGCCGCACCGACGCGACGGGCGGCCTGAGGGCGTCGTCGGCGAACGCGAAGCGGGGCGCGGCGGCGGCAAGACCAAGCGCACTCGATCCGGCCAACAGCCGTCGACGATCGATCATAAGCATGTCGAGACCCCCCTTGTTAGCGCAACTTACGACTGTGAAAGCAGCTTCGCCGCGCGATTTCGTTCTCGTTGCGCGGCCCCGACGCTAAATCAAGCCTTCGGTCGTCCGGCTTGGCGATCCGGCCGGGCGATCTTGTCGATTTGGCCGCGCACGCCTACCGAGAGCCGATGAAACCGCTGGTCATGGTGGGCGCCGGCCCTGGGTCGCTCCCACGCATTGTCGCCGAAGCCGTCGCGGCGGGCGGGGCGCCGCTCGCGGGCTATCTGGATGTCGGCGACGATCCGCAGCCGCCCACGACCCCGCTTCGACGGCTCGGCGCCGCGAACCGGCTCGATGATCCCAGCTTTCTGGATGCGTTCGATCTGGTGGTCGCCGTTCAGGGCGGCGGACGGCGGCCACTGTTCGAGACCATCCTCGCGCGCGGCGGCGGTCTGCCGGTCGTCAGGCACCCGACGGCGACGGTCTCGACCACGGCCAGCATCGGCGTCGGCACGATCCTGTCGGCCGGCGTCATCGTCCAGCAGGACGCGCGGATCGGACGCTTCTGCGTGCTCAACACCGGGTGCACGGTCGACCATGACAATATCGTCGGGGACAGCGTCTCGATCGCGCCCGGCGTGCACACCGCCGGCCGGGTGACGATCTGCGATGAAGCCTTTATCGGCTTGGGCGCGGTGATCATCAACGGCGTCACAGTCGGCCGGCGCGCCAGCGTGGGCGCAGGCGCCGTCGTGGTGCGGGACGTGCCGGAGGGCTTGACGGTCGTCGGCAACCCCGCTCGGCCGCTGCCGGCGAAGCGGTCGCCCTGACGCCGGTCAGCCCCTGGGCTGGAACCTCGGATCGCCGGTTTGCCAGAGGATGAAGGCGTAGGTGTCCGCCGTCTCGTCGTCGCGCTGTTTGCGGGTCGATCCCACACCATGGCCCGCGTCAGTTTCCACGCGCAGAATGATCGGCTTCTTGGAACTGGTGGCCGCCTGCAGCCGTGCGGTCATCTTGCCGGCTTCCCAGGGCGCGACCCGCGGGTCGTTGGCGCCGGTAGTCAGCAGCACGGCGGGGTAGGGCGTGCCGTCCTCGACGTGCTGATAGGCGTCCATCTCGTAGAGGCCCTTGAAGCCATCGGCGTCTTTGATGGTGCCGAACTCGGGCACGTTGTCAGGACCGTTCTCCGAGAATTCGGCGCGGGTGGCGTTGGAGACGCCCACCTGGCTGATGGCGACGGTCACCAGATCAGGCCGTTCGGTAAGGAACCGCCCGACCATGATCCCGCCGGCCGAGCCGCCCTCGACGGCGATCTTGCCTTTGCCGGTCCAGCGCTCGGCGATCAGGTATTCGGCGCAGTCGATGGCGTCGCGCCAGGTGTTGGGCTTGGTGAGGCCCTTGCCGGCCAGGTGCCATGCTTCGCCAAGCTCGCCCCCGCCGCGCACGTGGGCGATCGCGAAAACGCCGCCGAGGTCGAGCCAGGGCAGGGCGCGGGTGATAAAGGCGGCGTCCTGATCGATGCCGTAGGCGCCGTAAGCATCGAGCAGCAGGGGCGCCTTGCCGTCGCGCTTCAGGTTCTTGGCGTAGAGGATCGAGAGCGGCACCTCGACGCCGTCGCGCGCCTTCACCCGCACTTCGACGCTGGCGTAAGGCGAGACGTCGATCGCCGGTTTTGGCGCGATGTCGGTGACCGTCACCGTCCCGTCCGCGCCGACGCGGCAAAGCACCGGTGGCCGCACCCAGCCGTCGAGCAGGAACCAGCACCCATTGCTGAGCGGGTCAGTCGAGACGAACCCGATAGAGCCTTCGAACGGCAGCTTGATCGAAATCTTCCTGCCGTCGGCGGCAAGCTTGAAGAGGCCGCTCACGCCGCCGTCGAGCGTCTGGACGTAAAGCCCGTCTCGGGCCGAGGAGAGGCCCTTGATCACACCTTCACCCTCGGGCGCGGCCGGGATAGCGCTCGCAAAACTGGGGTTGGCGAGGCTGGTCTTGACCACACGGTAGCGCGGCGCGTCCTTGTGCGTCAGCATGTAGGTCTCTGAGCCCACGATCGCTGCACCGGTCACGTCGTCGGCGGTCGAGCACACCTTGCGCCAGACCGGCTTCCCCGCCAGCGCGGCGGCGAGCGGGCTGACATAGGCCTCGACTTCGTTCTGCACCCCGTTCTGGACCACGCCCACCACGACGTCGCAGCCGGCCTGGGCGACCACCACGGGGAAGGCGATGTCGGCGATCGGCACGCCGGCGTCGAGGCCCTTGGAGAAGACCTTCAGGTCACTGGCGGGGTCGGTTCCGATCTTGTGGAACCACACAACGCTGTCGAGATAGTGGTCGGGGTCGCCGTGCTTGGTCCCCTCTTTCAGCCGGTTGACGAAAACGCCGCCGCCGTCAGGAGTCCAGAATGCGGGGCCGAACTGCGCACGATCCAGCACGTCGGGCAGTACGTTCCCGGTCGCCGTCTCCATGAACCGCAGCGTTGAATTCTCGGACCCGGCGGGCGAGGTCCCGTAGGCGATCAGCTTGCCGTCCGGCGACGCGCTCCAGTAATCGAGCGAGACGTGACTGCCGGCGGCGGCCAAGGCGTCGGGGTCGATCAGCAGCCGGTCCTGGCCGCCGACGCCTTCGCGCACGTAAAGCTTGAAGGTGTTGGCGCCGACGGGCCGCAACTCGGTAAAGAGGTAAGGTCCGGCGGACTGGAAGGCGCTGATCGCCGCGAGCGCGCCGGACACCGCCTCGATCTTGGCGGCCAGCGCCTCGCGGCCGGGGATCGTGGCAAGGACGCCGCGCGCGTAGGCGTTCTGCCCCATCAGGTAAGGCGTCCATTCCGGATCGGACGGCGTCTCCATCCAGCGATAGCGGTCGGTGACCGAGACGCCGTGCAAGGTCTCGGTCACCGGCCGGACCGAGGCGACCGGCGGCGCGGAGGGCGTGTTGGCCCAGGCGAGGTGCGGTGCAGCGGCTCCGGCGCTCAAGGCGACGGCGGAGGCGAGAAGACGGCGGCGATCGATGGTCATTGAGCAGAATCCACCCCAAAAAGTGATTGGAGCACCTAGCACGACCTTGGCCGCGGGTCTTCAGGCCGACGCGCCTTGCTTCATCTGGGCTGCGGCGGCTGGTGGTCGGGCCGCGAAACTGGCGTGGGTCGCGCCGTGCAAGGAGGCGATCGCCGCCTGTCGCGGCCCCGCGACGCCATAGAGCATCGTTGCCCGCACGAACGGCCTTGCCGCCGCGACCATCGCCTTGACGAAGTCATCGAACGCATCGTCCGAGGGCAAATTTGGCGGGCACTCGATGGAAACTCCCTGAACGCCCCCGCCTTCCAGGTTGCTGAGCGGGCCGGTTGGGACGGTGCTGAGTGCGGCGATGATGTAGCGGCAAAACGGCCGCATCAGCGACGTCGCCGCCAGCAGCGCGCCCGGCGGCACGCCCTCCACGTCGCACACTTCGCAGATCAGCCCGCGCTGAACGTTTTCTTCAGCGGCGCGGAAGAATTCCGCCAGTTGGGTGCGGCCGCGTCGCGAGGAAAGGGTAGCAAAGGAGACGGGCAAGACCAGGCTTGGGTGTTTTCCAGTCTCGCCTTGCTGGCGCAGCCGCTCGAGGCCCCGCGCCAGGGTGGCCAGATCGATGCGTTCGAGGTCGGCGCCAGTAAGCGCGCGCTGCTCGGTGATTGGCATAGCCGCTTCGGAGGGCAACACGAGCACGCGGCGCTTCATGCGGAAGCCGATCCGCTCGTACGTCTTGAGCTGAAATACCGGCTCCAGCTGGCACGAGGTGCGTAGGCGCCGGCCATCGTGCGCCACGAACGGGTTCCAGCGACCCTGTGAAGCAACTGGGGCCGCCGGCAAGGACGCGATCGCAGCAGGCGTCGGCGCGCGCTCGGCCAACGACTGGACGATCTCGCGGCCGATCTTGCGCGCGGCGATGTGGCCGTCCTCGATCGCGCTGACCTCGTGCAGCACGACGTCGCCGAGCACCGCCTCGCCGAGGAAATGAGTGAGCACTTCGCGCAGGCAGTTGAGGCAAAGCGCCTGTCCAGAGAGGCGGTCGACCCCCGGCTGGACCACGAGGAAGTCGGTCTCGGACACCCGCTGGACGAGCGCGTCCGCGGCGAGCCGTCGACGCAAGGTGTTCAGGGCGTGCTCGTAGATCTGCTCGCGCCGGCCAGGCCACCGGGGACCCAGCCGCGAGCGTACGGCGTCGAGCCCGACGAGGCAGACCTTGCCCGCGTCGAGGACCGAGGCCGACTGGATCCGATCCAGCGTCTCGCGCGCGTGCACGTCAACGAATCGCCAGACGCCCGCGTCGGGGCGCCGTTGATCGCCAGCGGTCGATAACATTCCATCGTCCATCGCCCGCCCTCGCAGTGCGGCGCCTTTGGCCTCTCCAGGGCGGATGATGAGCCCAACGTTCTGACAAAGTGTTGGCGCGGCTCGCTCCGAGCGATGGGCCTCTGTCGGCTTTTCCGCCGTTGAGGTAGCTTGAGCGCACCCGAGCCGCAGCGGCTCGTCGAGCGGTTGGTGATGACGTCGATCATCGTTGCAGAGCGACCCCGGCCGCACCGCCGCCCGCCGACCCGCGGGTTGCAGGCGCTGTTCGAAGCCAAGGCGGCGGTTTTTCGCGTTCGTCGCGGTGTCGGCGAGTTCGGCCGCGCGCCGAGGCGGCTAGCGGTGTCAGCGGATCGCGCGGCCTACGAGCACGTCAAGGCGCGTTCGATCACGCCCCTATGGGCCGACACCAATCTGTCGGAAGCGGCGATGCAGCTCGGTAAGGTGCAGAACCTGCGCCGCGCCGCCGCGGCGCTCGACGGCGTCGTGCTGACCCCCGGCGGAGTGTTCAGTTTTTGGCGACAGGTCGGGCAGGCGACGCGGGGCAGGGGCTTTGCCCCCGGCCGCATGTTGCGCGAAGGCTGCATGATGCCGGCGATCGGCGGCGGGCTCTGTCAGCTCTCCAACGCGCTCTACGACGTGGCGCTGCAAGCCGGCTGCCGGGTTGTCGAGCGACACGCGCATTCCGTTCGGGTCCCCGGCTCCGCCGCCGAGGCGGGGCGCGATGCGACCGTGGCGTGGAACTACGTCGATCTGCGTTTCGCCTCGCCGCGAGAGCTGCTGCTGAGCGTTAAGCTGGACCGACGCAACCTGATCGTCAGTCTACTGACGAAGAACGGCGTGACGGCCGGGACCGTCGGCGTCACGCCGTTCGATCTCGCGATGCAAGGCGATGCGGCGGAAAGCTGCGATACGTGTGACGAGAGCGATTGCGCGTTCCGCGATGCGGGCGCCCGCGCGTCGATCGCCGGGCGAGCGGCGTTCATCGTCGATGAATTCTGGCCGGAACTCGCCGGCTACGTCGCCCAAAACCGCAGGTCGGACGACATTCTTTGTGCGCCGACGCTACAGCGATGGTCGCGAGATGGATTCGGCGGCGTCTTCGAAGCGCGCTGGCAAGGCGCGGTTCGTTCGTTGGGCTGGCGGCTGACCTCACCGCAAGGCGCCGCGCGTCGGGCCGCGGACGCGCGCACCACGGCCGCGATCGCCAAGGCTTTGGCGCGCCGACTGACGCCCGACGTCACCGAACTCACGGTCGCCCAATCGCTGCTGCCGCACCTGTGGCGTGGCGCGGCGCTGGGTGGCCGGACCGTACGGGTGCTGATGACGCGTCTGCCGATCGGCGTGCTGCAGCATCGGCTCGACGCCACGTACGCGGCCCATCCGGACCGTTCGACTCTGTCCGACTACCGCGCGGAAGCCTGGCAAGCCGCCGCCGAAGCCGAGGCGCTCGCGACGGCCGACGAGATCGTCACCCCCCATGCCGAGATCGCCGCGCTGTTTGGCGATCGCGCCAGGTTGCTCGAGTGGAGAAGACCCGAACCACCCGCGACGCCGCACGGGGGCGGCAACATCTTCGCCTTTCCGGGCCCCACCGTGGCGCGCAAGGGCGCATTCGAGGTGCGGGAGGCGGCGAAGCGTCTGGGCGTTCGGCTGCGACCCATTGGCGCCGAACTGGAAGGCGACGGATTCTGGGCCGGCGTCGAGATCGACCGCGCCGCGCCGGGCGCCGGTTGGCTGGACGGCGTGCGCGCGGTGGTTCACCCGGCGCTGGCGGAAGCCGCGCCACGACGCCTGCTTGAGGCCCTGGCCGCCAGCATACCGGTGATCGCCACCGCGGCGTGCGGACTGCCGCCCCAACCGGGCCTCACCCTCGTGCCGATCGACGATGTCGGCGCCGTCGTCGATGCGATGGCCGTTTCCTAAACGACGCCGTGAGCCAGCAGACTCTCGGCGCAGTCGACACGGTCTCAGCGCCCGGCCGCCGCGTCCAGCCGAGCATGCGCTGCGCCTTGGCCGAGCTGAAGGCGTGCCGCCCGAGCGTGAGGGTGTTAGCCTCCGGAGAGTCGGGGCCGGACGGGCCGTCACCCAGCCGGATATCGTTTATGAACCGGCCCGCCCGGCCCCGGCTCGGCGCGGCTATCGCCGCTTGGCCGGGGTGACCCATGATGCGAACGCCGAACCGAGCGATCGTCAGTCGCCATCCTTCATCGTCACGGTCAGCGGCTGGCGGATCGCCTGGAACACCGGCAGCGCCTCGCATTGCGCGCCGTGGGCCGCCAGCTTGGGCCACCGCGCGGGATCGAACAGGCCCGGGTGGGCCTCGCTGACGAACCGCAGGGCGCAGGCGGCCGCGATGTCGGCGTGGCCGATCGCATTGCCCAGCCAATAGGGCGAGGGCGACAGCGCGCGGCCAGCTTCCAGGGCCGTGAGCACGTCCCCGATCTGGGCTCGGCAGCGCTGGACCCAGACCTGTGACGGCGTCTCGCGCAGCACGCCCTCGTAGAACAGGCTGACCGCCTTGTCCGCCAGCCCGGTCGAGAGCGCGCAGGCCCTTAAGCCGCGGCGGCGCTCGCGTCCGGAGCGCGGGAGCATCGCTCGGTCAGGTCCCACCATGTCGTCAAGCGCGTCGAGAATGGCGCTGCTTTCGATCAGCCATTCGCCATCGTCCAACACCAGCGTCGGCACGCGGCGCAGCGGGTTGATCTGCGCCAGCTGGTCGACATCGGACCAGACCGACCACGGCCGGTGCTCGTAGTCGAGGCCATAGAGTTTCAGCGCCAGCGCCACGCGGCGCACGAAGGGACTGTCGTATTGGCCGACTAGGATCATGGCGATGATGGCTCCGGTTGAGCTGGGAGGCCGCAGCTACCGGGCGGCCGCGGCCAATACAAGCGCCGGCGACACGCGGTGCGTTCACACTCGGTTGCAAATTGCTCTAACCTGTCCGAGGGGAGAACCATGAACCGCCAGAAACCTGCCCGCGTGGAAGCGACCGGACTTGCTATCGGGCCGCCTGAACTGACCTGCTACCCGCTCTGGCCAAACCCGCCGGCGCTGATACCCGCCCGAGCCGACCGCGACTGGATGGACATGACCAGCGAGCGGTACGCCTATCGCTGCATCCCGCTCTCCATCGCCAATTCCAGCGGTTGGGAAATCTCGTTGCCATTCGGCTTCGAGGCGGCGTGGTATGGCGGCGACGACCTGAACACGATCCAGTTCCGCTCCAGCGACCCCAGGATCAAGCACCATGTCACCTCGCACTTCGGCCACGGGGTGATCACCTTTCACACCGGCTGGATGTTCCGCACCTCGCCGGGCTGGGCCTGCTGGGCGCGCGGCGCGCCGAACACGGTCAAGGACGGCGCTGTCGCGCTCGACGGACTGGTCGAGACCGACTGGCTGCCGTTCCCCTTCACCATGAACTGGAAATTCACCCGACCTGGCGTGATCCGCTTCGAGGCGGGAGAGCCGTTCTGCTTCGTAACCCTGGCGCCGCACGGACTGCTGGACGCTGTGCAGCCGAAGCTCGCCAAGCTGGACGACGATCCCAAGCTGAAGGCCGCCTACG
>Ga0302314_10021906_pt1 | contig 10506 bp, 8 predicted proteins | sample III_Palsa_N2_3_FD_200533 | JGI IMG/M metagenome (GOLD analysis project Ga0302314, IMG submission 200533) | Peat permafrost microbial communities from Stordalen Mire near Abisko, Sweden - III_Palsa_N2_3 | ecosystem: Environmental > Terrestrial > Soil > Palsa > Peat permafrost | place: Sweden... | reverse complement strand
GTGGTCCGACCACGGCAGGACGATGAAGGCCGAGAGCGAGTGGTTGTGCAGCAGCGCCTGCTGCAGCGACCACGCCGAGTGGTACTGGATGGCGTGGTCGCGCCAGCCATGCAGCAGCAAGGTCGGGGGCAGGTGGCCATGGATGTTGTCGATCGGCGATGCGCTGAGATAGGAGGCCATCAGCTCGTCCGGCGTGCCACCGAGGTAGTCGCGGATCAGTCCGACGGTCTTCAGCGGATCGGGTCGCGGCGGCGCGACGTAGCCATCGACCAGATCGACCGGGGTATAGAAGGCGACCACCGCCTGGACCGGGTGCGCCTGCGGCCGGTAGGCGGCCACAAGCGCCAGCTGCGCCCCGGCGGAGCGGCCCACAAGGGCGATGCGCGTGGCATCGGCATGGTAGTCGCCGGCATGGGCGCGGATCCAGTCGAGGGCCAGCTGCACGTCATCGAGCTGGGCCGGGAAGCGGTACTGCGGCGCCAGGCGGTAGGTCAGCGAAAACACCACATAGCCCTGCGCGGCCAGGTAGCGCGAGCACGCACCGTCGTCGCTGGCCGAGCCGTGCTGCCAGCCGCCGCCATGGATCGCGACGACGATCGGCTGCGGTCCGGGCAGCGGCGGCTGGTCGCCCTGGTAGATCTCCAGCGGTAGGGCGACGCCATCCGGTGTGGCCAGGCTGACGGCGCTCGTCGTCACCGAGCCGAGCGTGTGCACGCCGACGATGCAGTCGCCCAGGACCAGGGGATGGTGGCGCATGCGCTCCTGGACCTTCGCCGGGATGCGCGCCATCCAGTCGTGGCCCAAGGCGCGCGCCATCTCGATGTCGCTGCGCCGCACCGTCTCGCCGACCTTGAGGACCGGGCGCAGGAAGAGCCCGCAATTGACCAGGGCGATGAGGATCGCCACTCGGCGCAGCCGCGCATGCGGGCCCGGCAGCGCGGCTAGGATCAGCACCGTAAGCGAGATCAAAAGCAGGTGCAGGCTCATCTCGGCCGCGACGATGCTGAAGGCGAAGACCAGATAGGTCGGCGGCGGCAGCACCGTCCAGATGCCGATGGCGAGGATGGCGATGGCCAGGACCAGGCTCACCCAGGGCACGAGCGGGAGGAGCCGGTCACGGGTCACGAGCGGTCTGGTCACGTAGCGGGCTTTCCGGGGGGAAGGGTGGTATCGGGGCACCGCCCTCTACTACAAGTGCTGGCTGGTGCTGCTCTGACTACGCCGTCGGGCAGGCTCCGCTGACCCCGCGCCACGGCTTATGGCAGCGGTGGCCCCGGCACATCGAGCGGATTGCGCAGCGTCACCGCCAAAGGGGTCGCGCCATCGGCGGCGGTGGCCAGGCGCAGGCTGAAGCCCCAGTCGCCGCTGCCCTGATCGACGCGCAGCAAAAGCTCATGCACGCCCTGCGTCAGGCTGACCGGGATCACGTCCTGATCCGGGGTCAGCGCGCGCGGGCCGGGGCTGCGGTGGATCACCACCCCGTCGAGCCGCAGCGATGCGCCATCATCGGAACCGAGCATGATGACGCCATCAACGGCGTGCCCGACCTCGATCAGGCAGCGCGCGTAGGCGTGCACGTGGTCGTGTGCGCCGAGGATCCCATTGAGGTCGACGTAGCCGTGGTCGCTGGGGGTGAAGGGCCGCTGCCAGCGCAGCGCATCGGCCGCGCCCAGGGGCGGTGGTGGCACGGGCTGGTAGGTGCCGTGCTCGACCGCGCGCGAGATGCGCTCCTCCGATTCCGGCAGGGGACCGAGGATCTGCCAGTCGCGGAAGTAGGGTGCCCGCGCCGCCAGCTGCGTCAGGGCCTGCACCAGGTTCGGCGGCGGGGTGCCCGGGCCGCGCAGCGCCTGGAGGACCGCGCTGCCGTCACCATTCTGACGGTCGACATGCACCATGATCTGGTCGAGCCAGCGCAGCAGGGCGGAGGCATCAGCGCCCGTCTCGGCCACCAGCCGCAGATCGGCAAGCACGGCAGTGGTGTCGGACTCCTGCCAGCGCTCCTGGCGCAGCAGCGCCGCGAGGTGCTGGGCGGCCAGAATCTGGCTGATCATCGCATCGTACGGCGGGGCGACCGGGAGGGCGGCCAGCAGCGTGACCCATGCGGCATCCTGATGCAGGCTCGCGGCCAAGACCGTCCCGTCACCGAGGCGGCGCTGGGCGTCATCATGCGGCGGACGGGTCGCCGTCAGCTTGGCCCAGGCCTGGGCGTAGCGCGGCAGGTCCTGGGCGCGCCGCGCCTGCGCCAGCAGCTCGTTCAGGGCGCTGCGCGCCAGGCGCCGCACCTGGACATCCGCGCGCAGCGTGGGAGAGGCGCGCAACCAGAGCTGGCGCGCCCGCTCGACCTGGCCGATCGTCAGCGCGCACTCCAGGGCGAGCCGGCAGTCCGCGACTTCGAGCGCGGGCATGGCAGGTGGTGATGGCAGCGGCGCCAGCTGGGCGACGAGCGCCGGCAGGCGGTCGCTGGTGCCGAGCCGCGTCGCCAGGCGCAGTGCGGCAATCGGCGCCGGGCTGGGACTTGCGAGCTCCTCGCAGCGATCCGCGGGCAGCGGGCTGGGTCCCGGGACGCGCTGCAGGGCGGTCGCCCGCCAGCAGAACTGCGGATCGCCGAGGTAGATCAGCCGCCAGGGCTTGGACTTGAATTCGCCGGCATGGGTGCGCATCAACGCCGCCAGCGGCAGGCCCTGGACCAGGCGCGGCGCGATGTAGCGCGGCGACTGGAAGGCATTGAGGTACGGCTCGGCCACCGAGCCGGTGTAGACGTAGGCCCCGCCCCATAGGCAGCGCCCGGCCAGCGTTTCGGCATCCCACGGATCGGCCGCGGAGTAGGAGTGCTCGACTTGCATCACGCAGGGAACACCCACGGGCATGTCCTCGGTGCTGCCGTGCACGTAGCGCGCGAAGAACCAGTCCGGCCCACCGGCGGTGGCCAGGTACACGGCGTCGGCCTGATTCCAGGTGTGCAGCACGTCCTGCAGGTCGTTGAGGCTCCCGTCGATCACCCAGGTCCCGGGCAGCTGCCCGGGTCGGCCGGGTGCGAAGGGCGCCAGGCAGTTGTCGCCGAAGCCGCTGAAAGGGTTCTGCTGGTAGGTGTCAAAGCCGAAGCTGCGGTGCGGCTGCAGGAACAGCGCGCACATCGCCTGGTAGGTGCTTTCCCCGCTCTGGCCCTCGACCAGGCGGCCGACCACCGCGGTGCGGGTGCGGTCCGGGTCGCGCCCGATCAGGTCGTCGAGACAATTGATGTGGTCCATGGCTTCCTGGTTGGCGCTCCAGCGGTAGGGGTAGCCACCGCACAAGGTCAGGAAGCGCCAGGCGTCGGTCGGGGCGACCCACGCATCCAAGGTCTGGTTGAGCACATCCGCCCAGCCGGTGGCCTGGGCATAGGTCAGGATCGCGTCATGCCCGAGGGCTTGCCCGGCGTCGACCGGCCCAGCGGCGATCGCCAGGCCCTGGAAGCGCGCCGCCGCCAGGGCCAGCGCCGCCGTGCAGGCATCGTCGCTCAGGGTGGTCACCACGAGTCCGTGCGCGCTGAGTCCGAGCTCCCGCAACCGCGCACGGATGGCCGCGGCGCTGGGGGTGGCGTCGGGTGCTCCCCAGCTGGCCAAGAGCGCGCCGCGCAGGCGCTCGGCGTCGACCACGCTGGCATCGGCGCGCAAGCGGATCACCTGCGCCGGGTGGAAGGCACTGATGAAGCGCGGCGCGAAGTGGTCCTCATCGAAGAGGATCGGGAAATACGTGGTCGGCGTCCAGAAGCGCAGTGCGGCGCAGAAGCTGGCGCGGTCGTGGACCAAGACCACGCCATCCCAGCAGCGCCGCGCCTCCCAGGCGCGACGCACCGGGCTTGCGGCCTCCTGCGGCAGGTCGCGCATCGCCGCCGCGCTGCGCGCCAGGACCGGGGCCAGCGCCTGCGCGGCGGCGACGCGCGCATACAGCGTCGTGGCGCGCGCGGCCTCGCCGGCGGAGAGCGCCTCATCGGCAAGGTCGAACTCGGTGGCGAGCACGTCGCGGCTCACCGGCCAGGCGGCGATCACGGCCTCGAGGCGGTGGCGCAGCGCCGCATCATCGACCAGGTAGACCAGGTAGTCGAGCCAGGCGAGCTGCAGCGTGGAATCGGGATCGGCCAGGCGCGCGCGCAGCGCCCCGAGCAGCTGCTGGCGGGCCTGCGGATCGGCGTCGCGGTCGCCCTGGGTGCAGTGCACATAGGCCCTGGCCAGAGCATCGTTCGGGATCGGTGGCGGCCCAGGCAGGTGCGGGCCGCCACTGATGACGTCGGCGACGACCGCCAGATCGTCGTCGGCGGCGCGTGGCACCGCGTAGGTGGAAAGGCCAGCCGTGGGCGGGGCGCCGCGGGGCAGGCAGGCCAGGCAGCTCAGGGTGCCCGCGCCCGGAACGGGCGGGTAGGAACTGGCAGCCGGATCCTGGCGCCATACCAGCGCGAGATGCGCATCCTCGGGCAGGCGGTGCGCGCGCGCCGCGGCCTGCAGGCGGTGACCGAGCGCGATCGCCTGGTCGTCATCCTCGTCGCGTACCAGGACGATGAGCGGATGGCCATCCCGGGCCGCCAGCGCCTGGGCCGGGAGCAGCTGCATGTCCGCCTCCGTGCTGCGCTCGCCGCAGCCAGCGCCGAGCAGGGCGAGCAGCAGGGTCATCACCAAGGCGTCGGGGCGGCGCATGCGCGCATGCTCCTCGGCAGTGGGCGATGACAATGGGCCGTCGGTCACCATCCATGCAGGCCCGTTCACCATCGCCCACCATCGCCCCACCTTCGCTCACCCTCGTCCCACCTACCATGATTGACCGGTGCGCGCGCGCGCCGATCACGGGGCATATGGCCACCCGGGCAATCAGCGGTTGCTGCCAGGTCAGCATGCTGCGCGGCCGCAGCCGCTGCTCGTGGTGCAGCAGCGACCTGGCGGTGCTGCTGGGGCTCGATGGGGCCATGGCGGCGGGCGCGCTGGGCACGCGGGCCCGGCAGCTGGCGCTGCGCCGCGCCTGGATCGCGCAGAGCCTGCGTAGCGCGCTCGCGACGCCGGCGCTGCGCAGCGGCCGCTTCAGCGCCGATGACGTGCGCTGGTGGTGTCCGCTCAGCCGGGTCGCGATCACCCGGCAGCTGCACGCCTGGGCCGAGTCCGGAGAGGACATCAGCGGGATGGTGGTCACGCAGGCCGGCGCGGAGCCCCTGGGCGCCGGGCGCACCTGTGTGCTGTGGCGGCTGCAGCCGCGCGCGCGCTCGGCTGCGCCGTTCTAGATCGGCAGCGCGAGGACTGGGCGCCGGGCGCGGATGCGCTCGGCGATGACGGCGGCGTCGCGCTGCCAGTCCGCCGAACGGTCCTCGGGCGCGGTTTTCTTGAAGATGGACTGGTAGATCTGCAGATCGCGCAGCAGCAGGAACAGCTGCAGCTGCGCGCCCGCGTCCTGCGGCAGCGCACGCTGCGACTGGTAGCCGGCAAGGATGGTGCTGATGATGGCGGTGCGTGACGGCCGCGGTGGCGCCTCGGCCTCACCTGCGGGCAGGTGGTAGAAGACCACACTCAGGTCGTAGAGGAACCAGTGGTAGCAGGCATCATCGAAATCGAAGAGCTGCAGCGCGCCATCGCGATCGACATGGAAGTTGCCCTGGTGCACGTCGCCGTGGATCAGGCCGAAATCCTCGGGCGTGGCTGGCAGTGTGCGGCACTGCGCGATCACGTCCTGGAGCCGCGCCTGGATGTCGGCATCGCACGCCGGCAGGTAGGCGCCGCGGGTCACGTCGTCCTCGTCCCAGCGCATCCGGGCCCAGCGCCGCACGCCACCCGTCGCGGCGCTGAAGCGGTGCATTCGCGCCAGGGTCGCGCCCCAGGCGGTGAAGGTGCGGTCCTGCCAGATCAGGGGCGTGCGCCAGGAGGCGCGTTCGCCGGCGGCATAGATGAAGCAGCAGACATGGAAGCACGCGCCGTTCGGCTCGATCAGCCGCCCCGCATCCGATGCGATGGGCTGGCAGACCGGCAGACCGGCCGCCGCGGCGTCCTGGATGAAGGCCAGTTCCGCCGCGAGATCCGCGTGGCTGCGGTGGCTGGTGTGCGTCATGCGCAAGACTGCGGCCTGGCCGCGGATGGTCACGGCATAGACGAAGTTCTCGTAATCGCGGATCAGGCGGAGGTCGCTTAGCGGGATGCGCCACGGCGCACCGGCCTGGGCCAGGACCGCCGCAGTCGCCAGGATGCTGATCGCGCGTTCCATGGCTGGGCCGGACGATGCGCAGCGGCCGTCGCGTTGCCAGCAGCAAGCGCCGCTGTCGAGCGGCCTGACTGCGCAGCAGGCGGTGGCGCAATCGCAGTGGGGTCGCGTCGTCCGTGGTCCGGGCGCCTGGCATCGGCGCGTCCTGGCGCCCGGTTCAGCGGTGCAGATGGCCGAGCAGGGCCAGGGGCAGGAAGGCGAGCTTCGCCACGCTGCCCAGGCTGCTGCCGAGATGGAGGTCGGGACCACCGCTCCAGCCGCCACCGCCATGCCAGCTGCCACCACTGCCGCCCCAGTCGTGCCCATGGCCGCCAGACCAGCCATGGCCCACGAAGGGCAGGGGCGGCAATGGGAACCAGCCGTGGTGTACCGCGAATCCAGGCAGGGGTGGCAGGGGCAGCACGACGTGCGCTGTGACGCAGGGTGCCGGGGCGTAGCAGGGCGCTGGCGCGTAGCAGGGCGCCGGCGCGTAGCAGGGCGCTGGCGCATAGCACGGCGACGGCGGGCATGCCGCGATCACGGTCACCTGCGCGCCGTCGCCGCCGCTGCTCGGGCTGACCGGTTCCGAACCATCCTGGATGTCGGTGGTGGTGCTTTGCGGACTGGAGCTGGCGTAGGTCTGGTCGTGCTCCTGGGGCACGGGGGCGTAGTCCACGGGCACCCGGGCGACGCGCCAGAAACCGGGATGGGTGACCCGGGTGCCGTCGGCATAGACATCCGTATAGCCACGGACCCACGTATGGATTTCCGTATAGCTCTGCGGTTGGTCGTCCTCGGCCATGGCGGTCTGCTGGCTGATGATGGCCAGCAGTCCGACGGTCAGGATGCTCAGGCGGGGGGAGGGGAGGCAGGCACGGAGGACGGCGACGCTCATGGGTGGTCTCCGTCCTTTATTTAGTAAACGATTACTAACATTCAAGGCTGAAAATCGAGGCTGCTCATTGGGTATATATGACCTGAAAGCAGATATGTTCAGGTCATATGAACCATATGCTGCTTAATGCCACCTGCCTCAGCGGTGCAGGCGCGGTGGACCAGAGGAGGATGCGCCAGCGGCCGGAGCGCCTTGGCCATCACCACCACCACCCGACGGTCCACCGCCGGCCGGGCTGGAACCATTGTCGGTCCCCGCCACCGGTGGCTGCGGCAGGATATCGACCGCGGTTGCGGTGCTGCCGCTGAGGGTCAGCACGACGTGATCGCCCACCACCAGGTCGCCGAGCTTGCCCTGAGCCCGATCGGCCGTCTGGACCACGGTCGCGTTGGTCAGGGTGTAGGTGGTGGTGTCGCTGGCGGAGGGGCTGCTCTGCACGGTGAGGGTCAGGGCATTGGCATCGATGGCGGTGATCACCACCGGCGCGGTCGGGGGGTCCGCGGCGGCCAGGGAGCCGAGGACCAGGCTGCAGGCGATGAGTCGCAGGAGAGGCGTCATGGGAGTGCTTTCGTGGGCTGGGGGGCGTCACGCATCGGGTAGGCGCGCAGGTCGCGACGCTGCGTAGGAGTATCGGGCGCAGGCACTGATGCCTGGCAAGGGTACCGGCGTGAGGTGATGGACTGATGATAAAACGCGGTGTTCTGCGTGGTTATAATCACTTAAGCGGCGACGTCCTGGTCGCATCTGGCTATTCAGAACGGTGCGCCGCATCACGTTGGGCCTCAGCGTGCGTCATGGGGTCCTCACCGTCAGGTACGACGAAGCCGCTTCGCGGACCAAGGCAGGGCCCATCCGAGCGCGCGACAGCCGCCGACACGGCGGATCCTGCGCGCCTGTGGATCGTCGTCGCACCGACCTCGCAGCGCGGTGGTCAGCATGCCTGGGAAGGCCCCGGCCCGGTCCAGCACGGGGCTGCTGCAGTGCGAGCAGTGGATCAGCCTCGTGGAAGTGGCATCGTGCCGGGGCCAGGACAGGACCACCATGCTGCGCTTGCTGCGTGCGATCATCGATGACGGCCCGGAGGGCATGCGCGCCAAGCTGATCGGCCTGATCGGCGGCCTGGTGCTCATGAATGGCGGCGTCTGGGTGTTGGCCCTGGTGGTCTTCCATCACTACCCGCTGCTGCTCGGCACGGCGCTGTTGGCCTACAGCTTCGGGTTGCGCCATGCGGTCGATGCCGACCACATCGCCGCCATCGACAACGTCACCAGGAAGCTGATGCAGGAGGGCAAGCGCCCGGTGGCGGTGGGCTTCTTCTTCTCGCTGGGCCATTCGACCATCGTCGTCGCCCTGTCGGTGGTGGTGGCGCTGACTACGGTCTCGATCCAGCGCCACTTCCCGGCCTGGCGCGAGGTCGGGGGCACGATCGGCACGCTCATCTCCGCCGGCTTCCTGCTGCTGATCGCCGGGTTGAACCTGATGGTGCTGTGCGACCTGCTGCGCGGGTGCCGCACTCCGAGCGCAGCAGCGCCCGACGGCGCGCCGGCGCGCGACCACACGGCGCCGGGCGGGATCATCGGCCGGCTGTGCCGGCCGCTCTTCGCGCTGATCGGGCGCTCCTGGCAGATGTATCCGCTGGGCGTGCTCTTCGGCCTGGGCTTCGATACCGCCACGGAAGTGGGAGTGCTGGGCATTTCCGCCAGCCAGACCGCTAGCGGACTGCCGGTGTGGGCGATCCTGATCTTCCCGGCGCTCTTCACGGTGGGCATGTCGCTGATCGATACCCTGGATGGCGTGCTGATGCTCGGAGCGTATGGCTGGGCCTTCGTCAAGCCGGTGCGCAAGCTCTCCTACAATCTGGTGATCACCGGCGTGTCGGTGGTGGTCGCCCTGCTGGTCGGCGGCATCGAGGTCCTCGGCCTGGTGGCCGGGACCTGGCATCTCGAAGGCACGTTCTGGGCCGTGATGGGCAATCTCAGCGACCACTTCGGGATGATCGGCTCGCTGATCATCGCCCTGGCCATGGCGGGTTGGCTGATCTCGGTGTGGATCTACCGCCTGAAGGGTTTCGACCGCCGGGATGAGCCGGTGGGCTGAGGCGCGGGCATGGCACCGGCCAGCTGGTCCCCGCCGTGCATCCTGACTCCTGCATTGCATGACCCGCACGCCCGATCCGCCCCGCATCGCGGCCATCCTGCACACCGACGAGGCGTGGTTCCGGTGCCTGCGGGACGACCCGGCGCAGATCACCGCGGTGGACCGCGATCGCCAGGCCGTTCCTGGAAGCCTCCTCCACGAAGGAAGCACCGCATCTGAGGCGTCAACCGCCCTGACCTCACCGCGCCGCGCTGCGCGCCGCGCTGCGCGGCGCGCCAGCGGGGTGCGCTGAGGCAACCGTCGGAGTGGGCTGTACGCCCGGCGCTGCGGCGGCGGTCGCGGCGGGGGCCTTGCCCAGACCGGTGATCAATCCGCCGCCGAGGGTCAGGACGATGCCGAGCCAGCCATGCGCCGAGGGATGTTCGTCCAGCACCAGCATCGCCATCAGCACCGTGCCCAGCGGCCCGACGGTGCTCACCACCGCGAAGCGGCTGGGACCGATCAGGCGCAGCCCGGCGCCGGTGAGCATCGCCGGGACGATGGTGCCGGGCACCGCCAGCGCGACCCCGTAGGCCCAGACCGTGGGGCTGGCGCTGGTGATGGCCAGACCACGGCTGAGCAGGGCGTGCGCCATGACCCCCACGCAGGCGCAGCACATCGCCCAGGACATAAAGCGCTGATCGCCCCAGGTGCGCATGCCGGTGCTCGAGCCGACCAGGAAGGCGGCGTAGGCCACCGCGCACAATCCGACCAGGAGGATGCCGAGGCTGGCATGCACGCTGTGGCCGGCGCCGTGCTCGCCGAAGGTAAAGGCCACGCCCAGGTAGGTGGCACACAGCCCGACCCACAGCGTCCAGGTCGGACGCAGGACGCCCCGGCACAGCGAGAAGACCACGACCAGGGTCGGATAGGCGTAGAGCACCATGCGCTCGATGGCGACCGGGATATATTCCAGGCCAGAGAAATCGAGGTACGGACACAGTCCATAGGAGACCAGGCCCCAGAAGGCCATGCCGGCCAGGCCGCGGGCGGTCAGGGGGGTGGTGGCACGGCGCTCATGGAACCAGGCCAGCAGCATGAAGCCGGGCAGGGCCACGGACATGCGCAGCCAGAGCATCTGCCCGGCGTCCGAACCGGCCGCGTAGGCCAGCTTTAACAGAACGCTCTTGGTGCAGAACAGCACCGCCGAGGCGATGGTGATCGCGGTACCGAGGATCAGTCGACGTTCGACCATGGACGCACGCAGCTGCCCGAAGGGGTGATGGCGCCAGGCGGCCCGGGCGGAACGCCTGGGCCGTACATGACTGCGGCCCGCTCGAAGG
>Ga0302314_10021905_pt1 | contig 10507 bp, 9 predicted proteins | sample III_Palsa_N2_3_FD_200533 | JGI IMG/M metagenome (GOLD analysis project Ga0302314, IMG submission 200533) | Peat permafrost microbial communities from Stordalen Mire near Abisko, Sweden - III_Palsa_N2_3 | ecosystem: Environmental > Terrestrial > Soil > Palsa > Peat permafrost | place: Sweden... | reverse complement strand
AACGAGGTTCTGCAGAGATTGCGATTCCGCCGGCGTTTGCGTGCCGTTGGCGGCCTGCACGGCGATGGAGTTAAGCTGCTGCACGATGCCGATCTGCTGGGTGATGGCGCCCTGCGCGGTCTGCAGCAGAGACACACCCTGGTTGGCGTTGGAAATCGCCTGGGTGATGCCGTTCAGCTGCGAGGTGAAGCCCTGGGCGGTGATATAGCCGGCCGGGTTGTTGGAGGGGGAGTTGATCGACAGACCACTGGAAAGCTGGGCTTCCAGGTTGTTGTTCATCGTCGAGGTGTTGGAGATGGCGTTGAGCGCTTGAAGCGCTCCGCTATTGGTGAGAATGGAACCGACGGCCGACATATGAAACTCCTTGGCTTTAGGACTGAGACTTTACGACTTGAGTGTTACGGCGGGGGACATGACGTCTCGTTCAAGACGGGGTTTGTGTGATTGCCGTACCCCTCAATTCGCGTGGGCCTCAGGAAGTTTGACTCGAATTCCAACTTTAATTTGGGAAAGTGGTGAATCAGGTTTCATCATTGCCATGATCATTGCAGCACCAGCTGAACACCGCTGGCTGTCACCTCGGCTGAAAAACGCCGGCCGGTGCTGGGGTTGGTAAGGAGAATCGTGTCGCCGATGCGCCCCGTCTGCTCGGCGGTGGCATCCATGGACAATTCCACCCCACCGCTGACAACGCTGACCGTGACCGTCTGGCCGGCTTTGACCATGACCGGGGCCTGAACTGAATCCGCTGTGAGCGGCATGCCCGTGGCGAGCGAAATATCCGGTACAGCACCGATGATCTGGGTGGGATCAAAATACACCTGGCGGCCAGCGAAGCGCTGCACCGGCAGAAGAGCGAGTTTGAGGTCATCGGCGGTGAGCGCCTGGCCGGCGGTGAGCGGGCGGGCGGCAACAACCACATTCTCACTCTGCGCCACGGTGATGGAGACGTAGAGGGTCCAACTGGGGCTGGGGCAATGCACGGCGGCCTGCTCGTAAGGTGCGTTGCCGCTGATGCTGACGCCAAGCGGAGCGGTGCATTGCTGCATGTAGGTGGCGCCGGTGACCGGGCCAAGGCTGACGCTGGCCCCAGAAGGTGCGAGTGCCAGTGCGGCCTGCCGCACCGCCGTGGTAACGTCATCCGTGCTCTGCGCCGCCAGGGCAAAGCCTGGTAAAACGGAGAGCAGGAGCACGGACAGGGTACGGCGCAATTTCATTCCGCAGCCGTCCTTAAGGATGCGCTGCCAGCGGCGGGGGTAAACGGCAGCCAGGGCGGCGGGGCGGATTCCAGACCGGGCAAAGCCAGCACGGCGGCGCGGGCGGCACGGCCGTGTTCCAGCGTGGTCTTCAAATCCGCGATGGCGGCTTTCAGCGCTTCGGTCCAGGCCACAGCACGGCTGGGAAGGGTTAGGGCGCCAAGGCTGGGGGGCGTGTCCAGCCGGTCGTCGGTGAGAATGTGGCAACCGGCGGCGGCGGCGAGGAGGGTGGGATAATGGTCGGCATGGGTCACATTGGCGGCAGGGCGGACCATGATCTGCGGCCCGAGTTCGGCCATGGCCTGGGCCCAGGCGAATTCCGACTCCTGCGGGGCGATGCGGGCCACCGCCCCGGCATAACTCGCCCCCTTGCGCTCGACGACAATCCAGGAGGCGCAGTCCAGCGTCTCGTTGATGAGATCGACCAGCCAGGGCGGGGCGATGCCTTCGTCGAACCACAGCACGCGCGGTTTGGTGTTGAGGCCGGTGCCGAAAGTGAGCTCCTGCCAGATGCACGGCGAGAGCGACGGGCGCCATAAAGCGATGGGCTGGCCGGGTGTACCGAGCCGGCGCAATTGCGTGACCAGGCTGGGCGAGGTGGCGAACACCTGGGCCGCCGCGGCCAAAGCCGGGACCGCCTCTTGCTCCGGTATGGCGGAGTATATGGCGGTGTAAACCGGGCTGTGCGGGTGCGGTGCCAACAAGGGATTGATGCGGACCCAGCCGGCGGCAGCGCGGCGGCCGAGATCGGCCGCACCGGGCAGTTCCGGCGCCCAATCGGCCTCGGCCATGCCGGCGCGGCGCAAGGCGCGGGCGGCGTTGAGTACGGCGGCACCGGCCACCGGATCGCCGCTGACCAGCAGGGAGTTTTTATCGGCCGGCACGGCGCGGATCAGCCCGGTGCGGGATTCGGTGGTCAGCAGATCGCCATGCAGCGACAGGCTGGGGTGGTGGTAGGGGTCAGCCCAGGGCAGGGATTTTGCCGCCGCCGTGCCGGTGCGGAAATGGCTGGCGCCGTCGAGCTGCACCGCCTCAGGCGAGGCGATGAAGGAGACATCCGGCGTCCACACCAGCCGCGCTCCCGAGCCTCTCAGCTGGGCGCAGAGGTCGATCCACAGCGCATCGCCGGACAAAGCGGGGAATTGGCAGGCTTGCAGTGCCGCTGTGCGGACCAGCAGCCCGGGCGGGGCGATGGCGCTGGCTTCCTGATCGACCAGCAGCCACCCGCCGGGGCCGGGGTCATCGGGCGTATGCCCGGCACCAAGCCGCGTATCGGCGCCGATGACGATGGGGCCATGCACCGAGGCCTGGCGGGCATCGCTGCCCGTGGGGACGAGGGTGCGGGCACCGGCCATGACCACGCCGGGATCGGCCAGCCGGGTGCGCAAAGCCTGCGCCCAGTTGGGTGCGGTGGGCTGGGCGCGGATGTCGATGATGCAAATAAACGGCGTTTCGGCCAGCGCTACGGCCTTGGCCAATGCAGCCGGCTGGGTGAGCCCCGGCGTGGGCAATATCGCCAGCACCTTGCCCTCAAGCTCGCTGGTCTGCTGGGTTACCGCGGTGAGATAGGTTAGCATCGGCACGCTCAGCGCCGTGCCTACCAGAATGATCGGGCCGCTGAGCGCACCGGCGTTGAGCAAATTGGTGAGCCAGCCGTCGAGGGAGGGAATATCGCCGCCGTCGCACAGCAGGATCGTGCTCGTGCCCGGGTCCGCAGTGAGGCGCAGGTGGTGGAACAACCCGGGATGCTGGCGGCCCTGCACCTCGGCGGGGATGCCGGCACGCGCCAGATGCGTTTTGAGCGAGGCCGCCGCGCGGGCGCAGAAAACATCGGTTTGGATGTCGTCGCGCTGGCTTTGCGCGCTCCGGGTGAACAACGCCTCCGGCAGACGCGTGACATTGGCACCCGTCTCCGCAAGCCGCAGCTGGAAGTCATATTCCTCGGCCCCGGCGGCACTCGGCGCGAAACCGCCAAGGCGTAGAACCTCAGCACTGCGGTACCACACCCAATCGCCGATATAGGCGGATTGGCGCAGGCGGGTAATATCCCAGCCAGGCTTGTGCCGTACCCAGTTGCCACCGGCGCGCGGCACGATCTCGTCGCAATAGACCATCGCCGCATCGTCCGCCTTGGCGGCGAGGGCAAAGCGCAGGCAGGCGTCGGGGGAAACCATGTCCCCCGCATTGATGATGGCGACGTAATCGGCGTTACTGGCCTCCAGATTCAGCTCGGCGCAGGCAATGCGCGTGGCAGCCTCGGGCTCGGCTGCCACGGCAATGGTGATGACGCCCTCGATATTGACCTCATCGGCGGCGATGATGCGGATGGCGGCGGGTTTGAACCATTGCGCGTTGAGGGATTCCAGCGTGTCGTTAACCGCCGCGGCACGGCCGCGTGGGGCGACGATGACGATCGAGACGCTGGGCAAAACCCCTGCCTCTGCCTGCAAACTGGCGAGGCGGGTGCGCGCCCCTTCGTCCACGCGCTCCGGCGGGCGCATGGTGGCGATGGTGGTGGCAGGTGCGGCGTTGGTGGCGAGCGAACCGCCAAGGGCGGGAATAACGCGGCCGCGGCTGGCGCCGATCTCGGTGAGAAAGCCGACCAGATCCGCGGTTTCGGCGGCGAAATCATCCCATAGACTTGGGGCGAACTGGCGCTTGCAGATCGCCTCCCAGGTGTTGTGCACGAGTGCTGCCAAGGGGCGGCAAAGATCGGTCTGGCCCACAGGCTCTGCGCGGTTGAGCTGGGTGGTGAGATAGGTGGCGGCATCGGCAAGCGCCGCGGCACCGCCGAGGTCGAGCTTGAGTTCCGTGCCGAGCCGGGCGAGCTGGGTGGCAGGTGCGGTGAGCAGCTCCTGATAGGTGAGCCAGGCGCGCGGCAGATGCCGGGCCTGGGCCTCGGCGGTGGTGACATAGCTCATCCACAGCAGCAGCGCATGGGCGCGGGTAAGGCCGTTTTTTAAGGATTGGCTGGCGGCGGCGGTCCACGGGTCACGGAAAATATGCACAACGTGCGGTTTGTGCCCAGCCTGGCGCGCGGCGCGCTCGTAAAGCGGCAGCGTGCGGCACAGATGCGGATGTTTGAGACCCCAGATTTTATCTTCATTGGTAAAGCGGCAACGCATGATATCGTCGAGCTTGGTCAGCATATTGGAGAGATCGGCGCGCTCGGCCCAGCCCGTGGGCAGGCCGCGCACATCGGTCCAGTCAACGCCGAGCCGTGTGAAGAGTTCGACATCGAATTCGATCAGCTCGGGAATTTCATAAAAGCCGAGCGGGTTATGTTCATTCGGATCGGCTTCGTTATAGAATTTGACACCGGCGCGGGCGAGCGCACCCGATAAAGCGGAGGTGCCGCTGCGGTAATAGCCAATAATAAAAATCGCATCCGACATGGCGCGGCTCCTTAAAGATATTTGAACAGACTGAGATTTTAAAGATAATTGAACAGGCTGAGATTCTGCACGGTGCCGAAAGTTTTCATGGCAGCCTGCAAAGCCGTCATTGTCTGGTCCAATGCCGCAATGGCGACCGGCGTGTTAACGGCCGTGGCGTTATCGACATTGGTCTGCGCCTCTGTGGATTGGTTGGTATTGCCGGTGCCGGTGGCGCTGATGGCCTCCAGCGTGACACCGTTTTGTGCCTGCGCCGTAGTAACGGTCTGCTGATACTGGGCGATGCCGGCCAGATCCTGGTTGAGCACCTGGTTGGTCTGCGCCACCTGCGCCGGGGTGCTGCCGGCACTGGCCAAAGCGGAGGCGATGGATTTGAGCAAAGTGAAGGCCGATTGCGTGCGGGCCGGGGCGATGGTGAAACTATCACCGCTCGCGGGCGTGCCGGTGATGTTGTAATCGACACCTGCCAGTTGCACGCTGGTGCCCGAGCTGCCGGCGGTGGTGAGCGTGCCGGTGGCGAGGGTGGAACCCCCTTGCGTCGCGGTATAGCTGTTGCCGGTGCCGAAGGTGATGGTGATGGGCGCATTTCCCTGCTGGAAAGCGTTGGCCGCGCTGGCATTGACCGTGCCCTCGGGTATGACCTGGCCCGTGCCGGTATTGGCGGCGGTGGCGCTTACAGCACCTACGCCGTCGCCCTGCAAAGCCGAAACGAAGACCGTACCGCTGGCGATGGTGCTGGCGGTCGAGGCCTCGCCGATATTGGCCTGGGAGGCCCCACCGTCGCCGAAATAAACAATGTTGCCGGAAGCATCCGCCTGGAACGGTGCCACAGCACCGCGCGAGCCGCCGAATAAATAAGTGCCGTTGGGCGCAGTGGTGTTGCCAAGTGCCAGCAATTGCTGTGCGGCCGATGACACCTGGCCGGCGAGCGCATTCATGTTCTGGCTGTTGGTGGTGCCGTTGAGCGCCTGTTCGACAATGCCCTGCACATTGTTAAGCAGAGAGGTCATCGAGCTATAGGCGTTATTGGCCGTGCCGAGCTGCACCTGGATGGAGGCCTGGGTGGTGTCGTCATTGGCGAGGCGCGCGACCTGGTCGGTGCCGAGCGCCCCAGTCTCATAGGCGGCGGGATTCTGGTCCGGTGTCTGCACGGTAAGCCCGGTGGAGATCTGCTGCTGCAGCACGTTAATTTGCGCTTCCTGCGCCGCCAGCGAGGAGGTGAAATTGGAGTAAAAAGATAAATCCATGGTGGTGCTCCTTAACGGGGCTGGGTGAGAGAAAAAGAGAGGCTCATGCGCGGCGCCCGCTGAATTTATGGGGCCGGTCGCGCTCGGCCTTTTGTTCTGATTCAGCATCGGCCTTGACCGCGGCCGCGCGTAACTGCGCCGCCAGTTTGCGGCGGTGGGATTTGAGTTGGACGAGGGCTTCCGTGGCATCGTTCAACTGCGCCGCGGCCGTGGCTTCGGCGGCTTCGATCTGTACCGCGGCGTTCTGCGCGCCGGTCGCGAACTGGCTGGCGCGGCGGGCCAAGGCCGCGGCGATCGGCGGGCCATCCTGCCAGCTCGCGGCGAGACGGTCGCGGTAGGACTTAAGCACCTGCTGCTGTTGCTGATTTTGCGCGAGCGTGCTGGCGTGCCGGCGCACTTCATCCTGCGCCTTCGCCTTGCGTGCGGCGGCCAGCATGTCGAGCCGGGCGATCGTGCGGGCTTTCATGGCGCGCCCTCCGCTTGGATATTCCCAACGCGGGCATCGCTCAGAAGCTCAGCCAGAGCGGCGGCGCTGTCGGCTATGCCCACGGCCTCATGCACACCCTGGCGCAACAGCGCCTCCATGGCAGGCGCGCGGCGCAAAGCCTCGTCGAGCAATTTATCGCGGCCGGGAGCATAGACACCGAGGTCGATGATGTCCTGCTTTTCGGCACGGCGGGACCACAAGGCACGGAAGCGCGCGGCATGCTGGAGATGGGCCGGCGGGACCAGTATCGGCATCGGGCGGGAGAGTGAGGCAGTGATGTCGATGGGCGGGTAGATCGCGGCTTCGGTGAGCGCCCGGGACAGCACGATATGGCCGTCCAGCACCGAGCGAGCGGTGTCGGCCACCGGGTCGCCCACATGGTCGTCGCCTTCAACCAGCACGGTGTAGATGGCGGTGATGGAGCCCTGCGCGGCATCAGCATTACCGGCGCGCTCGACATAGGCGGCGAGTGCCCCGAACACCGAGGGCGGGTAGCCTTTGGTGGCAGGCGGCTCGCCAGCGGCCAGACCAATCTCGCGCAGGCCCATGGCTAGGCGGGTGAGTGAGTCGATCACCAGCAGCACATGCTTGCCCTGGGCGCGGAAAAACTCGGCAACGGCGGCGGCGCGGTAGGCGCCATGCACACGGCCCAGAGCGGTGTCATCGGCGGGCGAGGCGATAACCACACTGCGCGGGCGGGCGGGGCCGATATGGTCCTCGATGAATTCGCGGATTTCGCGGCCGCGCTCACCGATCATGCCGACCACCACGACATCCGCCTGGGCATGGCGACAGATCATGCCGAGCAACGTGGTTTTGCCGACGCCGGAGCCGGCGAACAGGCCGACGCGCATGCCGCGCCCCAATGTGGCCAGCGCGTTGATGGCGCGAATACCGCTATCGAACGGGCGTTCGATACGCTCTCGTGCCATCGGGTTGATGGGCACGCCCATCAGCGGCCAGGGGTGGGAAACATCCGGCGGCGGCGTGGCATCTAGCGGTTGGCCGCGCGCATCCAGCACGCGGCCGAGCAGCGCATTGCCCATCAGCGGCGCCGGGGCCCGGCTCTCCACATGAATGCGCGCACCACGGGTAACACCTCGCGTGCCCTGCTCGGGCATAACCAGCAATGTGCCGGCCTCAAAGCCAACGACTTCGGCGGGGAGTGCCGCGCCGTGTTCCATCTCGATGAGGCAGCGGGCACCGACGGGCGCGCGAATGCCCGAGGCGTGCAGCACCTCGCCATTAGAACGCACGATGCGGCCGAAGCGGCGCACCGGGTCCGTGGCCAAAGCCGCCTGCACGCGTTCGGTTGCCAAAGCACGTATCTGGTCGGTGGAGATCATGTACCCTCCTTCAAACCGAGCGCGGTGCGGATGGTCTCGAGCCGGCCCTGCAACGTTGCGTCCCACTCGATCTTGTCGACAGGGTCGCCATCCGGCGTGATGATTTCCACACACGCGCCGCCGGGGGCGATTTTATCATCGGCGACGAGCTGGGCGGCCTCGGGCGCGATGCGGCCTTCGAGTTGCAACTGGTCCGCCGGGTTAAGGCGCAGGCGCAAAACCTGCCGCGCGCTTCGCTCGGCAGCGGCTTCATCGAGGAGTTTGGTAACAAGACCCAGCAGACCGCCGCCGCTGATATCGGCGCCAAGGCTGATATGGCTTGCCAGCAGAAAGGCAAGCTCGACGGAAAGCTCGGCGAGGTCGCGTTCTTTCTGCGCCAGCGGGGCGATGAGCTGTCCGGCAGCCTCCTGCAGAGCGGCGATGGCGGTTTCCAGCACAGCGGCGCGCGGTGCCATCAAAGCACGGCTCTCGGCATCGCCGGCGGCATAGCCTTCAGCCTCGGCGACCGCGTGCAGTTTGGCCACCTCCTGGCGCACACGGCGCGCGATTTCGGCCTCTCGCGCGGCAGCTTCGGCGGCATCCAGCGACAGCACATTCTGCACGAAGGCTTTATTGCGGGAGATTGTAACGAAACTCATGGTTCGGCACCGTCACGCTGCATGGTTTTCATGGCGCGGCCGAATATGGTGCCCGCCATGCCGAGCAACGGCGTGAACAGCGCCAGAGCGGCGCGGGTGAGGAGTGCCACGGTGCAGGCGCTGCATATCCACACACCGACGCTGGCGGGTGTAAAAATCCCCGGCTCATTGGCCGCCGCCCAGCCGGTCATCGCGGCCAGAGTGAGCATGAAGGGGCTGAGAAGGGCTTTGCGCTTTACTGATTTTGCCATGATATTTCCTATTGCGCCCCCGTAACTGCCGGGGCGGGAGCATGCACGACAATGACGACGCGCCGGTTCTGGGCGCGGCCGGGATCTGTGGTGTTATCGGCGAGGGCTGCGAATTCGCCGAAGCCCTCCGCTGCAAGCTGGTTGCCGGGCACGCCGTTATCGGTGAGCAACTGCACCACCGTAACGGAACGCTCGGCGGAGAGCGACCAGTTGGAGGGAAATTGCGCCGTGGCGATGGGCTGGTTGTCAGTATAGCCTTGCACCACGATGGAGAAATCAGGCGCTAATTGTTGCAACCCGATGGCCACTTGCTTGAGCAGCACCACCGCCTCGGGTTTCAGCTGTGCCTCGCCTGAAGGAAACAGCACCGAGGCATCGAGCTGAATGGTAAGCGTAAGCGGGGCGTTGGTGATGGTGACCTGGTGCTTGTCGATCAACGGCTGGAACAAAGATATGAGTTTCATTTGCAGATCCTGCAGAGCCTGCATGGATTTCTGCACCTGATGCGCCACATCCTGCGGCAGTCTGGAGCCGGGCGCTTCCATTGGCCTCGGGATAGGCGAAGGCTGGTGCTGTAATATACCTTTGGAGCCGGTCGGCTTGGGCGTTATCACCGCCGGTGGCGTGCCGTGGAAGGCTTTGATGAAGGCCAGAGCGATGGCATCCTCCTTATGGTGGTTGCGCGTAGAAGAGGCATAAAGCACGACGAACGTGGCCAGCAGCAGGGTCAGCAAATCCGCATAAGAAATGACCCAGCGCTCATGATTGACATGGCTTTCCGCCTCCGCCTTTTTTTTGCGACCCGGCGGAACTGAATGCGATGAGTTGCGAGATGAGTTGCGCGAGGACATGTCCTACTCCGCCGGCTGGGCCGCACCAGCGGGCTCATCCGCGGCGCTGGGTTTAGGTTTTAATTTTTTGTTCTCAATGAAACTTTGCAGATTCTGCCTAATGACAATGCCGGGCTTACCTTCCGCCAACAGCATGAAGCCCTGGATAACGACATGACGCTCGCGCTCAAGCTCTTTCGCCAGATGCTTGAAACGCGCGCCAAGTGGAAGTGCAATGAGATTGGCGAAACCGACGCCGTAGATGGTAGCGACGAATGCGGTAGCGATGCCCTGGCCCAGCTCTTCCGGGTGGTCGAGCCGCATCATCACATGGATCAGCCCGAGCACCGCACCCATCACGCCAATGGTGGGCGAATAACCGCCCAGCGCCTCCCACACTTCGGCCGGAGCCATCTGCGTGCGTCCGGTCTGCTCCGCCATGATCTCGAGAATGACCGCGAAATCCTCCGGCGAGGTATTGTCCACGATCATCTGCAGACCCCGTTTCTGAAACGAGTCCGAAACCTCGGGGATGATGTTTTCCAGCGCCAGCGTGCCCTGGCTGCGCGCGAGGGTCGACCATTCCGCCACCTGCTCGATGAACTGCTGGAGATCGACCTTCGGCGGCTTGACCAGCCAAACCAGACCTTTCATCGCAGTGAGGATCGGCGCGAGGCCGAAATGCACCAGTGCAGCGGAGAAGGCACCGCACATCACGATGATGACGGCGGTGAGGCTGTACAAAGCGGAAAGCGGATCGGAATCCGAGAGTGCGCCGAGAACCACACAGAGTATACCGAGGATCAGTCCAAGCAGGCTGCTCATAGCACCGGGTTTCCTTTATGGGCAGCGTTGATGGTGATCGCGAGAGTCTCCAGCGCACGCTTGCGCAAACGCGAGGCATAGCCTTCCGAGACATCGAGGATCGCCGCGATTTCCCGGTTGTTCATATCGTCGTAAAAATGCATAGCGAGAATCTGGAACTCCAGCCGCGGCAGGGTTTTGAGTGCGGCAGTCAGCATGTTACGGTTATCGGCGCTGGTGAGCAGGCTGAGCG
>Ga0302314_10021903_pt1 | contig 10507 bp, 6 predicted proteins | sample III_Palsa_N2_3_FD_200533 | JGI IMG/M metagenome (GOLD analysis project Ga0302314, IMG submission 200533) | Peat permafrost microbial communities from Stordalen Mire near Abisko, Sweden - III_Palsa_N2_3 | ecosystem: Environmental > Terrestrial > Soil > Palsa > Peat permafrost | place: Sweden... | reverse complement strand
CCATTGAACGAGAGGGCAATACAGGTTTTATCGGCAGCTGCAGGCTCGGCGGGAGCCACAATCAGCCGCCTCTGTGAGTGTACGAGGGATGCGCCCATGGGTCAACCTCCTTCCACCATCCACCCTCCTTCCATCGCCGCTTGCGCTACTCTGAAAGTGCAAATCAAATAGCGAGCTCGGAACCCTCCCATGCCGACCCCCTACACCGCTCCAACCATCGATGAGTACCTGCGCCAGCGACTCATGCCGGTAGAAGGCGCGATTCCGCACATCCCCGGCATCGAGATGTTCGGTGTCTCCGTTCCCGCCGGAACCGTCGGCGGCGACCTCTTCGAGTACATCAACTTCCAGCAGCGCTACGATATCGACGCACGCACCGAGCGCGCCAAGCATCTCGCCGTCGAATACCTCGAGTCCCTTCCTCCCGGCGCCTCCATTCGCAACTCCGTCGACGATCACGTCGAATGGCTGCAGGCCCGCCCCGACTACAGCCCCGAGATGGAAACCGAGTACCGCTTCGCACGGAGCTCTGAACAGCTGCGCGTCGCCGAAGATCTGCCCGAGCTCAACTCCACCGCAGGCATCCTCATCGTCGACGCCCAGGGCCACGGCATCATCCCCGCCAAGATCGCCTCCACCGTCCACGACACCTTCCACGCGCTTATGCTGACCGAACTCGACCGCTACGGAAGAACCACCCCCCGGCTGTTCGAGAACCTCAACCTCCGGCTCGCACAGTCCCGCACCGCGCGCAATGCGCTCGGCATGAGCGAGACCGAACAGGCACGCGAGATTGCCACCATGGTGTACGGCGAAATTCATCCCGACGGAAACTTTCGCTTCGCCAACTTCGGTCACCCGCCCCCGCTCGTCTTCTCCGGAAAATGCTCCCGGCTGCTGCCGATCCATGACGACCACATGGCGCAGTTCCTCGCACTCGGCCTGCAGCTTCCCGCCGACCATCCCGATCGCCGCCGCTACTTCTCGATGAGCCTCCGCAAGCGCCGCATCTTCACCGAGGACATTGCCGAGATCACCCTCATCAACCCCGGGGACATCCTCATCCTGTACACCGACGGCGTGTACGACGGCAGCGATGCCGCCGGCCGCCAGGCGCTCGAAGCCATCCTGCAGAAATACCACCAGGACCCCGCCCGGAACATCTGCGATGCGATCATGGAGTACGCCGTGCTGCAGGATGAAGTCCTCCGTCTCAAAGGTGACGAAGCCCTCATCGACGACAAGACCGTCTTCGTCGTCAAGCGCACTTAATCTCCGCAACCTCGCTTCAACACGGTCGCTATAATGCCTCCATGTACACGCCCCAGGCCGGAATCTTCGCTCTCGGCACCTCCTCCCACGCGTACCTAGAGTTCGACCTTCTCGACCCCCAAAAATCTCAGCAGTTCCTCTCCACCATCTCCGCCATCCGCGAGCCACGAACCACCACCGGCGGTGTGAACTTCGTCATCGGCTTTCGCCCCGAGCTCTGGCGCGCGCTCGTCCCCAACGACACGCCCGCAAACATACCGGCTTCAATCAACCCATCCTCGGCATCGAGGACTTCGTCATGCCCGCCACCCAGCACGACGCGCTCATCTGGCTCTCCGGCAGCGCGTACGACGTTCTCTTCGACATGGCGCGCACAGTCGTTCGCGACCTCGCCTCGCTCGCCAAGCTCGTCGAAGAAACCTCCAGTTGGCCCTACCAGCATGATCGCGATCTCACCGGCTTCATCGACGGCTCTGAAAACCCCACGCTCCTCGACGCACCCGGCTATGCCCTCCTTCCCGAAGGCGTTCCCGGCGCCGGCGGTTCCATCCTCCTTCTGCAAAAGTGGAAGCACAACGTCACCGCCTGGGAAGCTCTGACCGTCGAGCAGCAGGAGCAGATCATGGGCCGCACCAAGCGCGACAGCACCGAGCTCGAGAACAAGCCCGCCTCCTCCCACGTAGCCCGCACCGATCAGGACGTCTTCGGCAACATCTTCCGCCGCAACATGCCCTACGGCGTCGTCGACAACCACGGCACCGTCTTCGTCGGCTTCAGCGCCGATCAGAAACCCCTCGCCCATATGCTCGACAGCATGGCCGGCCTCGTCAACGGCACCCGCGATGCCCTCACCCGCTACACCCAGCCGCTCACCGGCTCCTATTACTTCGTCCCCTCGGTCGAAAGCCTTCGCCTGCTCCGGCCCGACAATCCCACCAAACCCGCCGCTTTATAATCAGGTACATCGCATAAATTCATCTTGCGATCGAAGCTGCAGTTCATCTAAAACTGCTCCGACTGTAACCTCCCGCGCAAAGAGCACGTCTTCTATAGATAGAGCTCGGGCGAGGAAACGAACGTTGTTGCCGCTGGAGCGCGAGTTCTTCGGCTTACTCAATGAACCATCAGTCAGTCTCACCTCTAGCAAGCATTCGCAGGCGCCTGCGCAGCGTCCCGCCTTTGGTATGGATGGTGCGCGACGCACTGAACCGATGTGTTCCAATTGAAGTTGGGTCGAAAACCGGCCGGCACGAGGAATGTAGTTCATGATCGATGGAAAACGAATCGCGGTTGTCATGCCCGCATTCAATGCAGAGAGAACCCTGGAACAAACCGTCCGCGCCCTTCCTGACGTGGTTGACATCCGCATCCTGGTCGACGACTCAAGCAACGACCGCACCGCGGCGCTCTCCAGGCAACTTGGCGTACGAACCTTTGTTCACGACGCCAACTACGGCTACGGCCGCAACCAGCAGACTTGCTATCGTGAAGCCCTGGCCGCTGGCGCCGACGTCGTCGTCATGGTGCACCCCGATTATCAGTACGAGCCCGCCCTGGTGGCTGCCATTGCCGGCATGGTCGCCAGCGGCGTCTATGACATGGCCCTCGCCTCGCGCATTCTCGGCGCCGGCGCCCTCAAAGGCGGAATGCCGATGTACAAATACATTGCCAATCGCTTGCTTACCGCATTCCAGAATCTCTTTCTCGGCGCCAAGCTCTCCGAGTACCACACCGGGTTCCGTGCTTTTTCACGCCCTCTCCTGGAGTCGCTGCCGCTGGTTGAAAACTCTGACGACTTCGTCTTCGACAACCAGATGATCGCCCAGGCCGTCATGTTCGGCTTCCGCATCGGCGAAATCTCCTGCCCCACCAAGTACTTCAAAGAAGCCTCCTCCATCAACTTCAGGCGCAGCGTCAAATACGGTCTGGGCGTGCTCGCAACCACGACCACCTTCGTCGGTCAAAAGCTCGGCGTCATCCATTCCCCCATCTTCGAGAAGGACGGCCGGACCGTCGCCGGTTCGCACGATCCCGAGTATTACGCTGAAAGCGTCCGGGTTGACGTGCCGCCACCCATACACTTGTGAACGTTGACACAGTTGTGGACGCTGACTTCAAAAATTACCTCCCAGGAGCAGGAAGCCGGGCAATCTCCGCCGATCACGCCATGCAAGACAATCGAACGTTCAATACCCGCACCCGACTGCTGCTTATCGTCCTTGCTGCCTTCTCTGTCCGACTGATTCTGGCCTTCTTCACCTACAAAGATCTGCCCGACGCCGACAAGTTCTACGAGCGGTTCGGTTGGGAGATGGGCTGGATTGCCCGCGCGCTGGCCACCGGCCACGGCTTCAGCTCGCCGTACTTCCCCTGGACCGGCCCCACCGCCATGCAGCCGCCGCTCTACCCCGCGCTGCTCTCGGTGGTCTTCCGCATCTTCGGCGTCTACACGCTCACTTCGGCCTTCGTCATCCTCTCGCTCAACAGCCTGATGAGTTCGCTCATCTGCATTCCCCTCTACTTCAGCGCCAGGCTCTCGCTCGGACAACGCGCCGCCAACATCGCCGCCACCGTATGGGCCTTCTATCCCTTCGCCATCTACTTCTCTGCCGGCCGCGTTTGGGAATACTCACTCACCGGCCTGCTCTTCACCACCTCCTTCTGCATCGCGCAGCGCATCCATGGCTCTTCGAAACCCTTTGCGTGGATAGGCTGGGGTGCGCTCGCCGGCCTCACCGCCCTGTCCAACCCCTCGACCCTCGCGACGCTTCCTTTCCTCCTTCTGCTGGCCCTCTGGCAGGTGCGCAGTGCCGGCCGCCCCTGGCTGATGAAGGGCGTTCTCACCGCGGCAACCGCCGTGCTCGTTCTGTTGCCCTGGACCATCCGCAACTACAAGGCACTCGGCATTCTCTGCCCCGTTCGCGACAACTTCTGGCTCGAGGTGTACGACGATAACGGCGGCGACGCCTCGCTCGACCCCAGCTTTGCCCACCCCGACAGCAATCCCGTCGAGATGCAGAAGTTCCTCTCCATGGGCGAACCCAACTTCCTTCGCGAAAAACACCAGCTCGCCCTCCATGCTCTCCGCAATCATCCCGGCTTCTTCCTTCACAAGACCGTGCGCCGTTTCTTCTATTACTGGACCGGCTTCTGGAGCCTGTCCTCCAAAGAGATCCACGAACAGCCCTATGAACCGGCGAACATCTTCTACGTCTGCACCATCACCTTCTTCATGCTGCGCGGCGCACGACGCCTCTGGAGGCTGGACCGCACCGCCCTTCTGCCCTACCTGGTGCTCCTCTGCATCTTCCCCATCACGTACTACTTCACCCACCCACTGATGGACTACCGTCAGCCCATTGAGCCCGCCATCATCGTGCTGGCCGTCGCCGGCGCCCTTCCCCTAAAACGCGTCGCCGCCGCCATCGACGCCAAGACTGTCCACGAATCTGAACTCGTTGTCATCTAACTTCCAGCAACCCGCTCCGCGAGGCATTGACCAATTCCTTCTGTTACGATTTCACCAGCCCCTTCTGCGATGTCCACTCACCAGAGAACACAATCGCGTCCGTCCTCAACGCCCTCCGCGTTGACGACGTGGCTGATCTTCCTCGCCCTCTTCGCCACCGTCTACTTCGCCTCCCTCTTCACGCCGCCCCTCATGGACGACGTCGATGCCTCCCACGCCCAGACCGCCCAGCACATCATCGATAGCGGCAACTGGATCACCACCCAGACCAACGGCATCCGCTACATCGAAAAACCCCCGCTGCCCTTCTGGCTCGTCACCATCTCCTTCAAGCTCTTCGGCGAAAACTCCTTCGCCACCCATCTCCCCAACGCCCTCGCCATCCTCGGCCTCACCTGGCTCGCCTGGCTCTGGGCACGCCGCGCATGGGACGCACGCGCCGGCCTCTACGCAGGCCTCGCCGTCCTCACCTCCATCGGCCCCTTCCTCTTCACGCGCTTCATCATCCCAGAATCCATCCTCAGCCTGCTCCTCCTCATCGCGCTCTATTCCCTCCTCACGAGCCTCGAAGACAACCAGCCCAACCGCGTTTACTTCGCGTGGGCGGCCCTCGCGCTAGCGCTGCTCATCAAAGGGCTCATCGCCCCCGTCTTCTTCTTTGGCGGAGCGATCCCCTACCTCTATCTCTCCGGCCAATACCGCCGATGGCGTGAACTCAAGCCCTTCACCGGCAGCCTTCTCTTTCTCGCCATCGCCGCGCCCTGGCACATCCTCGTCGGCCTCGCCAACGGCCCCGAAGGCCATCCCGTCGGCAACCACCCCACCCTCGGCAACGTCCACGGCTGGTGGTACTTCTACTTCATCAACGAGCACGTCTTCCGCTTCTTCGGCAAGCGCTATCCCCACGACTACAACAAGCTCCCCGCCCTCGCCTACTGGCTCCTCCACCTCGTCTGGCTCTTTCCCTGGAGCCTCTTCCTCCCCGCGCTCTTCGCCGTAGCCTGGAAGACCCGCCGCACCTGGCTCCCGCAACTCCGCCAGTTCGCCGCCTCCACCACCGCTGACCCCGATCCCCTACCCCTCAGCGCCTCAAATCCCACCGCTCTCCAACGCCGCTTCCGCACGCGCACCATCTGGTTGCTAAGCCTCTTCAGCGTTTTCTCGCTCCTCTTCTTCTCCATCTCCACCAACCAGGAGTACTACACCTTCCCCGTCTGGCCTCCACTCTTCATCCTCATCGCCGGAGTGATGGCCAACCTCGAAGAACGAGCTTCCACCGACCGCGCCACCAACACCACCCGCACCCTCTCCATCGCCTGGATCACCAACGCCCAGGCCGTCTACGCGATCATCGGCATCGCGGCCGCCGCAGCCCTCGCCTGGGGACTATGGGATTCGCGCGCCCTCCCCTTCGTGCCCGACATCGGCACCCTTCTCGCCCACCGCGCCGTCGGCAACTACACCCTCTCGATGTCGCACTTCTTCGACCTCACCGGCCCCAGCTTCGCCGCGCTCCGACTCCCCGCCTCTCTAGCCGCCATCGCTCTACTCTTCGGCCCGGCCATCGGCTGGCTCCTGCGACACCGCGGCAAGCACCTCGCCGCGACCATCAGCATCGCGCTCACCTCGGCCGTCTTCCTCATCGCCGCGCACATCGCCTTCGCGCGCTTCTCGCCGATGCTCAGCTCCGAGCGCATGGCCGAAACCATCATGCAGCGCGGCAGCCCCTCCGACACCTTCATCATCATGGGCGAGCAATCCGACGCCTCGTCCGTCGTTTTCTACACGCACAACTTCTTCCACGGCAAGCCTGCCCTGCTCGTCCTCCCCCGCTGCGGCCAGCACGGAGAAGGCAGCACCCTCCTCTGGGGTTCCTGCTACACCGACGCCCCCGACATCTTCCTCAGCGACCAGCAACTCACCAAAGACTGGGGCACCGGCGACCGCAAGTGGCTCTTCGCTCAGGACCCCAACCAGCTAAAAGCTCAACGCCTCTTAGCCGGCCGCCTCTACCTCGTCCAAACCGTAGCCGACAAAGATCTCTGGACCGACCGCCCCCTCCCCTAATCTGAAACCCCGTTGTCTTTGCCGTTGTCTTTGTCTTTGCCGTTGCCGTTGTCTTTGCCGTTGTCTTTGCCGTTGCCTTTGTCGTTGCCTTTTTGGTTGTCATCCCGCAGGGATCTGCTTCTGCCCTTGCCCTTGCCGTTGTCGTTGCCGTTGCCGTTGCCTTTGCCTTTGTCGTTGTGGTTGCCTTTTTGGTTGTCATCCCGCAGGGATCTGCTTCTGCCCTTGCCCTTGCACTTGCCGTTGCCGTTGCCGTTGCCTTTCTTTCCATTCCCGAACCCCGTCATCTCGACCGGAGCATCCCGCCTTTGTCTTTGTGATGCGGAGCGGAGAGATCCCTGCATTGGCCGTTGCCCTTCCCTTTCTGGCTGTCATCCCGCAGGGATTCGCTTCCGCACTTGCATTCACTACTCACTACCCCCTACCCACTACCCCCCCGCCATGGTATTTTCGGGTAACACTCACCGGCATCCCAGAAGGCGCTTCAAATGACCCGAGCTTTCATCCCCGCAATCCTCCTAGCCTTAATCCCCCTCCCCCAAGCCTTCGCCCAGTCCACGCCCGACCTCTCCGCTGCACCCTTCACCGTCTCCGCCGCCGATCTCCAAACCCTCTCCGCCTCCATCCCCGTCAACAAGGAGTTCCCCGCCCAGATCCTCTATGAAGAGGCCATCTATCACATCGCCACCGACGGCACGCTCACCTTCACTCACCGCATGGTCTATCGCGTCGATTCCGACGCCGCCGCCAAAGGTTGGGCCGAGGTCTCCGCGCAGTGGGATCCCTGGTACGAGAAGCCCGCTCAAATCCACGCACGCGTTCTTCAGTCCGACGGCACCTTTGTCGAACTCGACCAAAAGACAATCACCGATGCGCCCGTCAAAGCCGAAGACGACGTCACCTTCTCCTCCGCCCACATCCGCCGCGCACCCCTCCCCGGCATGGCCATTGGCTCCATCATCGAAGCGCAGGAGATCACCGAAGAAAAAACTCCCTACTTCTCCGCCGGCGGTCTCTATCGCTTCGGCTTCCGCGACAACCTGCCTGCAGCGCGCATCCGCATGGTCACCGAGACGCCCGCCTCGCTGCCCTACAAAGACCTCGTCCCCAATCTCCCCAACCTCAAGGTCACTCGCCACGAAGCCGACGGCATCCGTAGCATCGTCTACGAGCAGACCAACATCGATGCCGGCCACAGCTACGACATCGCACTCGCCACCAACCAACAGCTCCGTCCCACCGTCGAGTTCGCCACCGGCGCATCCTGGGCCTCCATCGCCAAAGCCTTCTCGGCCATGTCCGACCCCCAGACCGTCACCGCCGAAGCGCAGACCATCCTCCCTTCCCCGCTTCCAACCGACCGCCTCGCGAAGATTCGCGCCATCGTCCGGGAGCTGCACCATCAAGTCCGCTACACCGGCGTAGAATTCGGCGCCGCCCGCCTCACCCCCATGCGCCCCGCCGAGGTCATCCAGCGCCACTACGGCGACTGCAAGGATAAGGCCACCCTCCTCGTCGCCATGCTGCGCGCTGCCGGAATCAAGGCCAACCTCGCCCTCCTCTCCGTCGGCCCCGGCCCCGATGTCTCCACCGCCCTCCCCGGCATCAGCCTCTTCGACCACGCCATCGTCTACGTTCCAGCCGACGGCCCCCACACCCAGCCCCTCTGGATCGACGCCACCGCCGAGACCTTCGCCGTTGGCTCTCTCCCCTACGAAGATGAAGGTCGCCAGGCCCTCATCGTCTCGCCCGAAACCACCGCGCTCACCCGCATCCCCGAACCCAAACCCGAAGACTCTGTCCTCATCGAGACCCGCACCTACAAGCTCGCCGAACTCGGCCCCTCCCAGGTCGAAGAGCAATCCGACACCCACGGCGCCATCGACGCCACCTATCGCGCCGAGTTCGGCGGCCCCGAGACGCCCAAGGTCCACGAAGGCCTCGAGACCTACGTCAAGAATGCCTACCTCGCCAAGAACCTCACCAAGTTCGAACACGGCGATGCCGCTGACTTCGAGCATCCCTTCCTCCTCACCGTAGCCGCCGACAAAGCCACCCGCGCCAACTCCACGCTGGTCGACGCCGTCGCCGTCATCTTTCCCAACGCCACCACCAACGCCCTCCCGCCCTGGTTCGCGCAACAGCCTCCGGCCGAAGGTCCAGACGTCTCGGCAGATGCCAAACGTGAGCTCGAACTCGAACGCCAATCGCGCCCCGCCAACTTCACCGTCCGCCCCTACATCTACGAGCAGCGCACCCGCATCCTCGTCCCCGACGGCTTCGTCGTGCGTCCGCTCCCCGCCAACAAAACCACCCAGCTAGGCCCCGCCACTCTCATCGAAACCTACAGCACCACCGCGCCCACACCCAGCGAACCAGGCGTAGTCGAAGTCCGCTTCCGCTTCAACACCGGCGTCTCCACCCTGACCGTCGATCAGGCCCTCGCCCTGCGCACCGCCGTCCTCGAGCTCAACAAGCGCGACTACGTCGGCATCTACTTCGACCAGGCCGGCGCCCGCGAACTCACCGCCGGCCACATCCGCGAAGCCCTCGCCATCGATCGCAAACTCATCGCCGCGCGCCCCGACGACGCCCTCCACCACCTCCAGCTAGCCCGCGCCCTCCTCGACGCCGGCATCGGCGACGAAGCCCAGGCCGAGGCCCTCCGCGCCACCCAACTCGATCCCAAACTCTCCGCCGCCTTCGCCCAGTACGGCTGGGCGCTCGAGCACAACGCCCTCGGCGAACGCTTCGGCAAAGGCTTCGACCTCCACGCCTCCATCGCCGCCTACAACCGCGCCATCGAGCTCGATCCCGACGACAACGATCCCCGCATGGACCTCGCCATCCTCAAAGAATTCGACGCCCGCGGCGAACGCTATGCCCCCGACGCCGATCTCCCCGGCGCCATCGCCGGCTACAAGGACCTCGTCGAGCGCAACAAGAGCAAAGGCGAACAAGCCCTCGCGCCCTACCGCGAAAACCTGATGTACGCGCTCCTCTACTCGCGCCAGTATGCAGAGCTCGACAACATGATCGCCAGCCTGCCCTCCACCAACAGCCATCGCCAGCTCGCCATCACCTCCGTCACCGCGCAACACGGCGCGCCCGCCGGCATCGCCGAAGCCGACCAAGGCAACGTCGCCCAGGCCGAGCGCAACCAGAATCTCCTCGGCGCCGGAAACCTTCTCGCCAACCTCGGCCTCTATCCCGAAGCCGCCGACGTCATGACCGCCGGCATGCAGGGCGCCAGCGACGCGGCCCAGGAGGCCCGCCGCGTCGAGCTCTACAAAAGCGTTAAAAAAGTTTCCCTCACCCCACTGCCCCTCACCAATCCCGCCCGCCCCGTGCAGATCAGCATGGTAGGCCTCATGGCCGGCACCCTCACCCACCAGCAGGCCCTCGACATGACCAGCCGGCACGCCTACACCTCCGAGCAATCGCTCAACCGTGCCATCGATAAAGAGCTTGTCCAGGTAGGCTTCCTCAATCAAGTCGCAGCGCATTCTGACATGACCCCCAGCGTCATGCTCGACCTCATCGCCGGCAACATGACTTTCACCTCCAAGGGCGACGACGACCGCGGCTACGCGGTCATCGCCCTCATGCCCGGCTCCGAGCCCGACCACACCTACGTCGTCAAGGAAGACGGCGCCTACCGCATGGTCGCCGGCGACAAGTACCGCCCCGACGACAACACCC
>Ga0302314_10021902_pt1 | contig 10507 bp, 7 predicted proteins | sample III_Palsa_N2_3_FD_200533 | JGI IMG/M metagenome (GOLD analysis project Ga0302314, IMG submission 200533) | Peat permafrost microbial communities from Stordalen Mire near Abisko, Sweden - III_Palsa_N2_3 | ecosystem: Environmental > Terrestrial > Soil > Palsa > Peat permafrost | place: Sweden... | reverse complement strand
CGCGCGCCTCGGCGGTTCCAAAGGTACGCTCTATAATTACTTCGACAGCAAGGAGGCTCTGTTCGAGGCTCACATCCGCGAGTCCTGCGGCAAGATCGCCGCCGAGATCCTCGACTTCTCGGACGACCGACCGGTCCCGGAGGTGCTCCAGCTTCTGGGAGAGCGCTATCTCGACCGGATCTATTCCGACTGGTCGGTGCGCACCTTCCAGATCATCGTCGCCGAGAGCCGCCGCACGCCCGAGCTGGCTCGGCAGTTCTTCGAAGCGGGCCCGATGGTCGGTCACGACCGGCTGACCCAATACCTCGAACGGGCCATGGCGCGCGGCGAGGTCAAGATCGCCGATTGCAGCGAAGCCGCCTGGCAGTTTCTCGGCCTCTGCCGGATCCACCATCTGGAGGCCATGCTGGAGATCATCCCCCAGACCTCGCCGGCCGACATCGCCAAGCAGGTCGAGTGGGCGGTGGAGATGTTCATGATGAGGTACGGGGCCTGATCAGAGATCGATAAGGCCGCCGTCCACGAACAGCTCCGCCCCCGTGGTGTAGGTGGCGTCGGCGGCGAGGTAGAGCGCGGCCCGGGCCACTTCTTCCGCTTCGCCCACCCGTCCCAGCGGAACCCGTGTGGCGGCGCCGGTGATGAAGGCGTCCTTCTGAGCCGCCGTGAAGCCGTTCTTGTCGAGGATGGGGGTCACGATCGGCCCCGGGCTGATGGTGTTCACGCGGATTCCCCTGGGCGCCAGCTCCCTGGCGAAGGTGCGGCCGAATGAGCGAAGGGCCGCCTTGGTCGCGCCGTAGACCGTGCCGCCGCCGAGGCCGCCGCCCGCGCCGGCCACCGAAGCGGTGAGGATGATCGCGCCACCGTCCGGGATGGCCGGGGTTGCATGCTTGAGCAGGAAGAAAGCGCCCTTCACGTTGACGTCGAACTGGCTGTCGAAAAAAGCTTCGTCGATCGCCTCGATGGGCGCGAACCTGGCGATGCCCGCATTGACGAACAGGACATCGATATGTCCGTGCTTGGCCTTCACCTGATCGACCAGAGCGCGGGCGGCGGCGGCGTCGCCGGCGTCGGAGACGAGCACTTCGATCCCCGGAAGCGCGGCCTTGGCGTTGTCGGCGGACGCTTGGCTGGAACCGGTGACAATCACGGTCGCGCCTTCCGACTGGAACAGCCTGGCCGTCGCCGCGCCGATCCCGCTCGTGCCGCCTGAGATGAGCGCGACTTTGCCTGCGAGCTTGGCCATGGGAAATCTCCTTGGTCGGGGTGAAATGGGGTCTCCGGAAGATGGTGCGCTGGCGGCCGGCGGAAACATCAGCGCTGTCCGACTTTTTCGAACTGGGCTGTTAGAAAAGATGAGCGGCGGCGATCGCGGGCGCGCTTTCCGCGGCGTCCGCGTTGCGCCCCCGCGAGGCCGTCGCCTATAAGCGCCGGGCTTTCCCGAAAGACGCCCAGGCGGACCGGCTCGCATGAACATCCACGAACATCAGGCCAAGGCCGTCCTCGCCGAGTTCGGCGTTCCCGTGCCCCGCGGCGCGCCGGCGTTCAGCGTCGAGGAGGCCGTGGCGGCGGGCGAGAAGCTGGGCGGACCGGTGTGGGTGGTGAAAGCCCAGATCCACGCCGGCGGCCGCGGCAAGGGCGGCGGGGTCAAGGTGGTCAAGTCGCTGGACGACCTGCGCGCCGAAGCCAGCCGCATGCTGGGCATGACCCTCGTCACTCACCAGACCGGGCCCAAAGGGCGCGTCGTGCGCCGGCTTTATGTCGAGGAAGGCGCGGCGATCGCGCGTGAACTCTACCTCTCGCTGCTGGTCGACCGCGAGACGAGCCGTGTCGCCGTGGTCGCCTCCACCGAGGGCGGCATGGACATCGAGGAGGTGGCGGCGAGCACGCCGGAGAAGATCGTCACCTTCTCCATCGATCCGGCCACCGGCCCCTGGCCGCATCACGCCGCCCTGCTCAGCAAGGCGCTGAACCTCACCGGCGACCAGGCCAAGCAGGCGCGCACGTTGCTGCCCGCGCTCTACAAGGCGTTCACCACCAAGGACATGAGCCTGCTGGAGATCAATCCGCTCATCGTCAACGCCGACGGCAAGCTGCTGGTCCTCGACGCCAAGGTGTCGTTCGACGACAACGCCCTTTATCGCCATCCCGACGTCGTCGCCCTGCGCGATGAGACCGAAGAGGACGCCAAGGAGATCGAGGCGGCCAAGCACGAATTGTCCTACATCGCCCTCGACGGCGAGATCGGCTGCATGGTCAACGGGGCTGGCCTGGCCATGGCGACCATGGACATCATCAAGCTCTACGGCGCCGAGCCGGCCAATTTCCTCGACGTCGGCGGCGGCGCCTCAAAGGAAAAGGTCACGGCGGCGTTCAAGATCATCACCGCCGACCCGAACGTGAAGGGCATATTGGTCAATATCTTTGGCGGCATCATGCGCTGCGACATCATCGCCGAAGGCGTGGTCGCGGCGGTGAAGGAGGTCGGCCTGGAGGTGCCGCTGGTGGTCCGGCTGGAGGGCACGAACGTCGAGCTCGGCAAGCAGATCATCGCCAATAGCGGTCTGGACGTGGTCGCCGCCAACGATCTGGCCGACGGGGCGGAAAAGATTGTGCGGGCGGTCAAGGAGAGAACAGCGTGAAACTGATTGCACTTGCGGCCGCGCTCGGCGCCTTCGCCCTGCCGGCGGCGGCTTCCCCAGCCTTCGACACCTTCCGACAGGTGTGCGGTGACAACCACGCCGACTTCGCGGCCATCAAGGCGGCCCTGGCCGGCCCTGGCTGGAAGCCGACGGACGTGCTGCCCAACAACATGGAAGGCGTGACGCCGACCGAGGGCATGGCGCGCGCGCGCCTGGTCGGAGACCAGCAGATCACGATCTACGCCTGGATTGGCATGAAGGGGCAGTTTCACCTGACCGCCTGCACGGCCAAGGTGACCAAGGTGACTGTGGACGCCGCGGCGCAGGAAGCTCAGGCCTGGATTGGCTTCGCCCCCGAGAGCGCGACGAACGGCAAGTCCACATGGCGCTATGGCGAAACCGGCGGCGCGCGCGCGGCGGTCCAACAGTCCGGCTATCAAGCCGCCGCGGACGCCGGCGGCCTCTACTTCTTCAATGTCTTCGCCGACCACGGCGAGGCTGTCCTCGATCTTCTCAAGATCAAGTCCTGAGCGACGGCCCAAGCGGAACCCATGTCCATCCTCATCGATAAAGCCACGCGCGTCATCTGCCAGGGCGTCACCGGCGCGCAGGGCACGTTCCACACCGAACAGGCCATCGCCTACGGCACAGCCATGGTCGGCGGCGTCTCGCCGGGCAAGGGCGGGCAGACGCACCTGGGCCTGCCGGTATTCGACACCGTGGCCGAGGCTGCAGAGGCGGTAAAGCCGGACGCCACTGTTATCTATGTGCCGCCGCCGTTCGCCGCCGACGCGATCCTCGAGGCCATCGACGCCGAGGTCCCGCTCATCGTCACCATCACCGAAGGCATCCCGGTGATGGACATGGTGGCGGTCAGGCGCGCCCTCAGCGGTTCGAAATCGCGGCTGATCGGGCCCAATTGTCCGGGCGTGCTCACGCCCAATCAATGCAAGATCGGCATCATGCCGGGGTCCATCTTTCGGCCCGGATCGGTCGGCGTGGTCTCCCGCTCCGGCACGCTCACCTATGAGGCGGTGTTCCAGACCAGTCAGGTCGGGCTCGGCCAGACCACCGCCGTGGGCATCGGCGGCGACCCGGTCAAGGGCACCGAGTTTATCGATGTGCTCGACATGTTCCTGCACGACGAAGCGACCCAATCGATCATCATGATCGGCGAGATCGGCGGCTCGGGCGAAGAGGACGCCGCTGAATTCGTGCGCACGCACCGAAAGAAGAAGCCCATGGTCGGCTTCATCGCCGGCCGCACGGCCCCGCCCGGACGCCGCATGGGCCACGCTGGGGCGATCATCTCCGGCGGCAAGGGCGGCGCCGACCACAAGATCGCCGCCATGGAAGCGGCCGGCATCCGAATTTCACCCTCGCCGGCGGCCCTCGGCCACACCCTGGCGGAGCTGCTCAAAGGCTGACGCAAGCCGCCGTCACACTGCGGTGACGTTTCGAGCGTTGGATGCGATCGCGGATTTTGTCGCCAAGACGCTTGGGACTACATATCTGAGGCCCGCGCCGGGTTTGTGTGCGGCGCACAAGGTGAGACGACATGGCGGACGATGCGGGCCGGCTGAACGAGCTGCTGGCCGAAACTTCATTCCTCTACGGCGGCAACGCCGGCTTTGTGGAAGACCTGCAGGCGCGGTGGACCCGTGATCCTGGCTCGGTGCCGCTGTCCTGGGCCGCGTTCTTCGCGTCGTTGTCGGATGCGCCGGATGCCGTCCGCCGCTCAAGCACGCCGCCGCCGTGGGCGATGCCAGCGATCGCCGAGCCTCGGCCAGACTGGCTGTCGGCCATAGACGGCTTGTGGCCGGCGGTCGAAACCAAGCTCAAGGCGCGCATCGAAGAGACCCAACCCGCCGCCGGCCCAGACGAGGTGCGGGCCCGCACGCTGGATTCCCTGCGAGCGATCATGATGATCCGCGCCTACCGCGTGCGCGGGCACCTGCGAGCCAACCTCGATCCGCTAGGCTTGGCGGTCACCGCCGGCGACGCCAGTGAACTCGATCCGGCCAGCTACGGCTTCGCCGAGCAGGATTACGACCGCCCGATCTTCCTCGACTATGTACTGGGCCTCGAGACCGGCACGCTGCGCGAGATCCTCGCCATCCTGCGGCGCACCTACTGCGGCAATGTCGGCGTGCAGTTCATGCACATCTCCGACCCGTCCGAGAAGGCGTGGTTGCAGCAGCGCATGGAGGGCCACGACAAGGAGATCAGCTTCACACCTGAAGGCAAGATCGCCATCCTCAAGAAGCTGATCGAGGCCGAGAGCTTCGAGCGCTTCCTGGCCAAGCGCTATCCAGGGGCCAAACGCTTTGGCATCGACGGCGGGGAGGCCATGGTCCCGGCGCTGGAGCAGATCATCAAGCGCGGCGGCGCGCTGGGCGTGGACGACATCGTCATCGGCATGCCTCACCGCGGGCGCCTGAATGTGCTGGCCGCGGTGATGGCCAAGCCGTACCGCACGATCTTCCACGAATTCGGCGGCGGCTCGTCGCTGCCCTCCGACATCGAAGGTTCGGGCGATGTGAAATACCATCTGGGCGCCTCGTCGGACCGGGAGTTCGACGGCAATTCGGTGCATCTGTCGCTGACCGCCAATCCGAGCCATCTCGAGATCGTCAATCCCGTGGTGCTTGGCAAAGCGCGAGCCAAACAGGCCTTCATGCTGCGCGAGGACCCGACCCAGGGCCGGGGTCATGTGCTGCCGCTGCTGATGCATGGCGACGCCGCCTTCGCCGGCCAGGGCGTGGTGGCCGAATGCTTCAACCTGATGGGCATCAAGGGCTACCGCACCGGCGGCGCGGTGCACTTCATCGTCAACAACCAGATCGGCTTCACCACCTATCCGCGTTATTCGCGCACCAGCCCCTATCCGTCGGACAGCGCGCTGATGGTGGAAGCGCCGATCTTTCATGCCAACGGCGATGACCCGGAGGCGGTGACCTTCGCCGCGCGCGTGGCCATCGAGTACCGCCAGCAGTTCGGCAAGGACGTGGTCATCGACATGTTCTGCTACCGCCGCTTCGGCCACAACGAGGGCGACGACCCGACCATGACCCAGCCCTTGATGTACAAGACCATCAAGGACCATCCGTCGACGCGCGAGCTCTACGCACGCCGCCTGATCGCCGAAGGCGTGGCGAGCGAGGCCGAGATTGCCGGCTGGGTCGATGAGTTCGACAAATTCCTCGACGCCGAGTTCGAAGCTGGCAAGACCTACCAACCCGACAAGGCCGACTGGCTGGACGGCAAGTGGGCCGGACTGGTCCTCCCCGACGGCGAGGAGCGACGCGGAAACACCGCCGTGGCGCGGCAGAAGCTGACCGACCTCGGTCTGAAGTTCACCGCCATACCTGAGCGGATCGACATCCACCGAACCGTCAAGCGGGTGATCGAGGCGCGGCGCGTCAGCATCGAGACCGGCGAGAACATCGATTGGTCGACGGCTGAGCACCTCTCCTTCGCCACCCTGCTGGACCAGGGATTTCCGGTGCGCCTGTCCGGCCAGGACAGCGTGCGCGGCACCTTCGTGCAACGTCACTGCGACATCATCGATCAGAAGACCGAGGAGCATTACACGCCGTTGCGCCACCTGCGCCCCGGCCAGGCCCATTTCGAAGCGCTCGACTCGGCGCTGTCGGAGGAGGCTGTGCTCGGCTTCGAATACGGCTTTTCCCTGAGCGAGCCGCGCACGCTCACCCTCTGGGAGGCTCAGTTCGGCGACTTCGCCAATGGCGCACAGGTCGTGGTCGACCAGTTCATCTCGTCCGGCGAACGCAAGTGGCTGCGCATGTCGGGCCTGACCATGCTGCTGCCGCACGGCTATGAGGGCCAAGGTCCGGAGCACTCCTCGGCCAGGCTGGAGCGCTTTCTGCAGCTGTGCGCGGAGGACAACCTCCAGGTGGCCAACTGTTCGACCCCGGCCAACTACTTCCACATCCTGCGACGCCAGATGCTGCGGGAATTCCGCAAGCCCCTGGTGCTGATGACCCCCAAGTCGCTGCTGAGGCACAAGAAGGCGGTCTCGACCCTGGCCGACATGGCCGAAGGCTCTTCGTTCCACCGCGTGCTGCAGGACGACGCCCAATGGGGCCGGCACACCGATCTCAAGCTCGTTCCCGATGAGCGCATCCGCCGGGTGATCCTGTGCTCGGGCAAGGTCCATTACGACCTGCTCGACGAACGCGACACGCGCGGCGCCAACGATGTCTATCTGATGCGCCTGGAGCAGTTCTATCCCTGGCCGATGAAGTCGCTGACCACCGAGCTCGGCCGGTTCAAGACCGCCGAGCTGGTCTGGTGCCAGGAAGAGCCCAAGAACATGGGCGGCTGGACCTTCGTCGATCCATGGCTGGCGCTGACGCTCGGGATGATGAAGATCGCCGCCAAGCGCGCCCGCTATGTCGGACGCCCCGCCAGCGCGTCGACGGCCGCGGGGGTGATGAGCCGGCACAAGAAGGAACTCGCCACCTTCCTCGCCGCCGCGTTCGCGTGAGGCGGAAAATTGGCCTAGAGACGCGCCGCGCCGCAAGCGGGCGTATGGGAGCTGCCTGACGATGACCGACATCATGACCCCCGCGCTCGGCGAATCGGTCACCGAGGCGACCGTCGCCCGCTGGACCAAGAAGCCCGGCGAGGCGGTGAAGCGGGACGAAGTTCTGGTCGAACTGGACACCGACAAGGTGAGCCTGGAGGTGGTCGCCCCCGAGGACGGGGTGCTCTCGGCCATCGACGCCGAAGAAGGGGCGACTGTCACGCCCGGCCAGCGGCTCGGCCAGGTCGGCGCCGGATCGGCGCCCTCGGCGGCGACGCCCGCCGCCGCGCCCCCACCCAAGCCCGCGCCAAAGCCCGCTCCGGCCCAGAAAGCCGAGCCTGAGCCCGCGCCGGCCGCGGCTCTGCCGCCCGCGCCGTCGGTGCAGCGCATCGCCGCCGAGAACCAACTCGATCTGTCCGCCGTCGCCGGCTCGGGTAGGGACGGCCGCCTCACCAAGGGCGACGCGCTGGCGGCCCTTGAGGCGCTGGCCGCGCGACCGGCGCCGCCGCCCGCACCCCCCGCCGTCGCCCGCTCACTCGATGCGCGCGAAGAGCGCGTGCGGATGACTCGCCTGCGCCAGACCATCGCCCGGCGGCTCAAGGAGGCTCAGGCTAACGCCGCCATGCTGACGACCTTCAACGAGGTCGACATGACCGCGGTGATGGCGTTGCGCAATCAGTACAAGAACGTTTTTGAAAAACGGCACGGCGTGCGACTCGGCTTCATGAGTTTTTTCGTGAAGGCCTGCGTGTTCGCGCTAAAGGAGGTGCCGGCGGTCAACGCCGAGATCGAGGGCCAGGATCTCATCTACAAGAACCATTACGACATCGGCGTCGCCGTCGGCACCGACCGTGGTCTGGTCGTACCGGTGGTCAGGGACTGTGACCAACTCAGTCTCGCCGGTATCGAGAAGACGATTGGAGAGCTCGGCAAGAAGGCGCGTGACGGCGAGTTGGCGCTGGACGATCTGCAGGGCGGCACCTTCACCATCTCCAACGGCGGCGTCTATGGCTCGCTGATGTCGACGCCGATCCTGAACGCGCCGCAGTCGGGCATTCTCGGCATGCACAAGATTCAGGACCGCCCCATGGCCATCAACGGCCAAGTGGTCATCCGGCCGATGATGTATCTGGCGCTGTCCTACGACCACCGGGTGGTCGACGGGCAGGGGGCGGTGACCTTCCTGGTCAAGGTCAAGGAGCACATCGAGGATCCCCAGCGACTGCTGCTGGAGGTGTGACCGGCGGCGCGCCCATGCGGCTCACTCTTCGTCAGCGCGCCTCGTGGCTGGCGCATCTCTACAAGGCCACGACCCAGCAGCATCATCGCGAGCTGACGCCACTGTTCACCCCTTATCTGCCGGCGCAGGCGATTGTGATCGACGTGGGCGCCCACGCCGGCCAGTTTTCGAAACTATTCGCGCGCCTGGCGCCGGACGGCCGCGTCTACGCTTTCGAGCCGTCGCAGTACGCCCGATCCATCCTGACTCGCGCGCTGGCGTTCAACCGCGTCGGCAATGTAACGGTCGTCCCGCGCGGCCTCTCGGACACCCCGGCGCAGGCCGTGTTGCACACGCCGCTGAAACGCTCCTCGGCCTGGGGGTTTGGCACCGCGCATCTGGGCGGCGCGGCTGAGGGCGGGGCGCACGCGGGTGAGGCCGATCAGAGCGTGTCGCTGGAGCGGCTGGACGATTTCGCCGCACGCGAAGGGCTCATGCGCCTCGATTTCATAAAGGCCGACGTCGAAGGCTGGGAGATGCGCGCGCTGGTGGGCGGCGAGCGGACGTTGCGCGCCTTTCACCCCGCGCTTTATCTGGAGGTGGATGGCGCGCTGATGACCCGCGCCGGCGACACCCCTGACGCCTTGTTCGCCTGGCTCGCGGAATTGGGGTACCGGGCTTTCGAAACGCCTTCGCTCAAACCCGCGCCGGCGTGGCGCGGCGCCGGCGACTATCTCTTCGTGGCCGACGAAAAGGCCTGACGTCGCGGGACTTCACCCCCTATATCCAGCCGCCAATCTTCTGCTCGGGAGCCACCAATGGCCGGTTACGACGTGATCATCATCGGCGGCGGCCCAGGCGGCTACAACGGCGCCATCCGCGCTGGCCAGCTCGGCCTCAAGGTCGCCTGTGTCGAGAGCCGCGAGACGCTTGGCGGCACCTGCCTCAATGTCGGTTGCATACCCTCCAAGGCCCTGCTGCACGCCTCGGAAATGTTTGAACTGGCCAACAAGGATTTCGCCGGCCTGGGTGTCGACGTCACGCCCAAACTTAACCTGCCGGCGATGATGAAGCAGAAGGAGACGTCGGTCGGCCAGCTCACCAAGGGCGTGGAATTCCTGTTCAAGAAGAACAAGGTCGACTGGATCAAGGGTAAGGGTCGGATCGCGGGTCCCGGCAAGGTGGAGGTCACCGGCGCCGACGGCGCCGTCACTCCGCTCGAGGCGGGCGCCATCGTCATCGCCACAGGGTCGGTCTCGGCCCCGCTCGCCGGCGTCGAGGTCGACCAGAAGCGCATCGTCGATTCCACCGGCGCGCTCGCCCTGCCGGAAGTTCCGAAAAGCCTGGTCGTCATCGGCGCCGGGGTCATCGGCCTGGAGCTGGGTTCGGTGTGGCGGCGGCTGGGCGCCAAGGTAACGGTGGTGGAGTTTCTCGACCGCATCACCCCCGGCGTCGACGCCGAGGTCGCCAAGACCCTGCTGCGGTCGCTCACCCGCCAGGGCGTGGAGTTTCGGCTGGGAGCCAAGGTCACCGGCGTCAAGGCAGGCAAGGACAGCGTCAGCCTGACTTTCGAACCGGTCGCCGGTGGCGCGCCCGAAACGCTCAAGACCGACTACGTCCTGCTAGCCATCGGGCGACGTCCGTATACGGAGGGCCTTGGCCTGGACACGGTCGGCATTACGCCCGACCGTCATGGTTTCATCGACACCGACCATTTCCAGACCAGCGCGCCGGGCGTCTGGGCGATCGGCGATGTCACTCACGGACCAATGCTGGCGCACAAGGCGGAGGACGAGGCCGTGGCGTGCCTGGAGATCATCGCGGGCAAGGCAGGCCATGTGAACTACGGCGTCATTCCGAGCGTCATCTACACGTTCCCGGAGGTCGCCAGCGTTGGCGCCACCGAGGAAGAGCTGACCGCGCGGGGCGTCGCCTACAAGGTCGGTAAGTTCCCGTTCACCGCCAATGCGCGAGCCAAGGTCAACCACGAGGCGGAGGGCTTCGTGAAGGTGCTGGCCGACGCCAAGACCGACCTCATCCTGGGCGCGCATATGATTGGGCCGGACGTCGGCGAGATGGTCGGCGAATGGTGCGTGGCCA
>Ga0302314_10021901_pt1 | contig 10507 bp, 8 predicted proteins | sample III_Palsa_N2_3_FD_200533 | JGI IMG/M metagenome (GOLD analysis project Ga0302314, IMG submission 200533) | Peat permafrost microbial communities from Stordalen Mire near Abisko, Sweden - III_Palsa_N2_3 | ecosystem: Environmental > Terrestrial > Soil > Palsa > Peat permafrost | place: Sweden... | reverse complement strand
GCGGCCGCCGGCTCGCCGACGGCCGGATCGGCGCCGACGGCGAGCAGCAGCTCGGCCCGGATGGCCGCGCGCTCGGGGCGGCGGTCGGCGCCGGCGCCCCGCAGCACCGCGCAGTCCTCCGGGTGGCGGACGAGATGGTCGGCCAGGGCCTTGCTGACGCCGAGGACGGCGATCAGGCGGGCGCGGAACGCGGCGTCCTTCTCCAGTTCCGTGGGGAGGCTGGCGTGCCGCTCGGCGATGCTGGCCAGGCCGGCGAGCGCGAGGTCGGGGTCGGCCGCCCGGGCGACGGCGGCGAGCAACGGGTGATCGTCGGCGGCGATGCCGAGGGCGGCGAGCTCGCGTTCGGCCCGGGGTACGTCGGCGAAACCCATCTTGGCCAGCCAGCCGGACAGCGAAGTACGCGTACCGCTCACGCTCACGAGCGTATACCGCTTCTCTGATCTGCCGGGAAATGAGGCTGTAACGTTCGGGTTCGGCCTGGCCGGAGCCGCCCCGGCGGTTCGCACGGGCGGCCGGGGCCGGCGGCCGCGCGACGACGTGACGGCCATGAGACCCGGTGTGATAGGCATGAGGCATGGTGGATCTCATCCCGCGCGAGGTGCTTTTCGGCAACCCGGAGCGGACCGCGCCGCGCATTTCTCCCGATGGCCGGTCGCTGGCCTGGATCGCGCCGCTCGACGGCGTGCTCAACGTGTGGGTCGCGCCGCTCGGCGGCTCCGGTGACGCTAGCGGTTCCGGTGGTTCCGGTGGTTCCGGTGGTTCCGGTGCGGACGCCGGCTCGGGGGTCGACTGGGCGGCGGCCAAAGCGGTCACGGCGGACACTGACCGGGGCATCCGCACGTTCGCCTGGGCGCCGGACGGACGGCACCTGCTGTACGTGCAGGACACCGGCGGGGACGAGAACTGGCGGCTCTACGACGTGGACCTGGTCACCTCGGCGCGCCGTGACCTGACGCCGTTCGACAAGATCCACGCGACGATCATCGGGACGTCGAAGCGGCGGCCGGCCGAGGTCCTGGTCGGGATCAACGCCGACAACCCGCAGCTGCACGACGTGTACCGGCTGGACCTGGTCACCGGGGACCTGGTGAAGGAGATCGAGAACCCGGGGTACGCGGGGTGGCTGGCGGATGAGGACCTCGCGGTCAGGTGCGCGATCGCGCCGCTGCCCGACGGGTCGTTCGACGTGCTCGTGCGGGACGGCTCGCCCACGAGTGGCGAGCCGGCGGGCGGCGAGGACGGCGACGGCTGGCGGAAGCTGCTGACGATCCCGGCCGAGGACGCGACGTCGACCGACGTGGTCTCGTTCAGCGGGGACGGCCGGTCGCTCCTGATGATCAGCGCGGCCGGGTCGGACACCGGCCGGCTGGTCCGGGTCGACCTGGCGACCGGCGACTCCACGGTGCTCGCGTCGGACCCCGACAACGACATCGACGGGGTGCTGCTGCACCCCGACACCCAGGACCCGCAGATCGTCACGGTCCTGGCCGACCGGCTTGAGTACCTGGTACTCGACCCGTCGGTCGCCGACGACCTGAAGGCCATCCGGGCGCTGCACCCGGGCGACCCGAACTTCTCCGGGCGGGACGACGCCGACAGCACCTGGCTGATCGCGTTCAACGTCGACGCCGGGTCGGTCACCTACTTCCTGTACGACCGGCCGACGCGCACCGGGCGCGCCCTGTTCGAGGCCCGGCCCGAGCTGTCCGGGTACACCCTGGCCGCGATGGAGCCGTTCTCCTTCGCCGCCCGGGACGGCCTGGTCATCCACGGGTACCTGACGTTCCCGCCGGGGGCGGAACGGTCGTCGCTGCCGGCCGTGGTCGACGTGCACGGCGGGCCGCAGGTTCGCGACACCTGGGGATACAACCCGGAGGCGCAGTGGTTCGCCAACCGCGGTTACCTGTGCGTCCAGGTCAACTACCGGGGCTCCACCGGCTACGGCAAGGCGTTCATCGCCGCCGGCGACCGCGAGTGGGGCGCCAAGATGCACGACGACCTGATCGACGCGGTGTCCTACGTCGTCGGCCAGGGCTGGGTGGATCCGGCCCAAGTGGCGATCTACGGCGGGTCCTACGGCGGGTACGCGGCCCTCGTCGGGGCGGCGTTCACGCCCGACGTCTTCCGCTGCGCGGTCGACATCGTCGGCCCGTCCAACCTCAAGACGCTGCTCGAGACGATCCCGCCCTACTGGGCGCCGATGATCGCCCAGCTCTACCGGCGGGTCGGCAACCCGGAGACGGACGAGGAGTTCCTGTGGTCGCGGTCGCCGCTGTCCCGGGCGCGCGACATCCGCATCCCGCTGCTCATCGCCCAGGGGGCCAACGACCCCCGGGTCAAGCAGGCCGAGTCCGAGCAGATCGTGGCCGCGCTCGTCGAGGCGGGCATCGACCACGAGTACATGCTGTTCCCGGACGAGGGCCACGGCTTCGCCAAGCCGGAGAACCGGATCAAGTTCTACGCCGCCGCCGAGCGTTTCCTGGCCCGGTACCTGGGCGGGCGCTTCGAGGAGTAACGCCAGGCCGGCGGGCACGGCTCGCTGGCGGCGCGCTTCGCGCTTCTTGCTGTTATCTACCCGGCGGGCCGGCTACAGCCACATGGATGCGGCAGCCACGCGGCAACAGGAACGCGGCTGCCGCATCCATGCACGGCCGGAACCGCGACCGTACGGCGTTGTGGGCCACAAGGCCAAGATGGCGGCCCGGCAAGCTTGGCGATGTGGCCCACAGGGATACATTTAATTGCCTCGGGCGACACATGACCATGCCGACTAGGCGGCAATCTAGCGGGCGGTCGCCACGGGACCGCCTACTCCCCGCCTGCTCCGGGTGACACAATCGGGAAATATGCACCCCTGCTCGGGGCGGGCCATCGCGGCCCGGGCCGCCATCGCCGGTGCCGCCGCCGGGTGCGCGCTCGCCCTGGCCGGATGCGGCGGTCTCGCGAATATCGGGGCCGCGTCACACTACCCGCCGGCGAAGTCCTTCACCGTCTCCGGCCGGGTGCGGACCGTGGTTATCGACGGCGGCGGCGGGTCTACCGACGTGACCGGAGGCTCCCGGTCCACCGTCGGCCTGTCCACGCAGGCCTCCTGCACGAAGACCCCGCCCGTTGTCCGGCACGTCCTGAGCGGAACCACCCTCACGCTCTCCTGCACCTGCCCGTCGGAGGTGATCCGCGGCGTGTCCTACACGGCGACGGTGCCGCGCGGCGTGGCCCTCCAGGCGTCGACCGGTTCGGGCTCGATCACGCTGACCTCGCTGTCCGGCCCGGTGAGCCGATAGAAAGCCGACCGGATATTCCGGGCACGCTGACGGCAGCTCCGCATCTTTGTACCTAGGCCGTACCCCCATTCGCGACATTTCGGACACGGAAATGGTCATCTCAGGTACAAAGATGCGGGAGGCGGTCATCTGGGGTACAAAGATGCCGCCAACTGGACCGGGGCCACCGCGACCGGGGTGATCGCCACGGCTTTGAGTGGGGTTAGAGGATGGGGAGGTAGCGGTCTAGTTCGTAGCGGCTGACCTGGCGGCGGTATTCCTGCCATTCCTCGCGCTTGTTGCGAAGGAAGAAGTCGAAGACGTGCTCGCCCAGGGCCTCGGCTACCAGGTCGCTGTTCTCCATGACACCGATGGCCTCGTTGAGGTCAGCGGGGAGGGGCTTGATGCCCATCGCCCGGCGCTCGGCCGGGGTGAGGGCCCAGACGTCGTCCTCGGCGCCCGGGGGGAGCTCGTAGTCCTGCTCGATGCCGCGCAGGCCGGCCGCGAGGATGACCGAGAAGGCCAGATAGGGGTTGGTCGCGGCGTCGACCGAGCGGAACTCCAGGCGGGTGGCGTTGCCCTTCTGCGGCTTGTACATGGGCACGCGGACCAGGGCGGAGCGGTTGTTGTGGCCCCAGCAGACGTAGGCCGGGGCCTCTCCCCCGGCGCCGGCGGTGCGCTCGGCGCCGCCCCACAGGCGCTTGTAGGAGTTCACCCACTGGTTGCAGACGGCGGTGATCTCCGGGGCGTGCCGCAGCAGGCCGGCGATGAACGCACGGGCCGTCTTGGACAGCTGGTACTCCGCGCCGGCCTCGTAGAAGGCGTTCTGGTCGCCTTCGAACAGCGAGACGTGGGTGTGCATGCCCGAGCCGGGGTACTCGGTGAAGGGCTTGGGCATGAAGGTCGCCCAGACGCCCTGCTCCATCGCGACTTCCTTCATCACCAGGCGGAAGCTCATGATGTTGTCCGCGGTGGTCAGCGCGTCGGCGTAGCGCAGGTCGATCTCCTGCTGGCCAGGCGCGGTCTCGTGGTGGCTGTACTCCACGGAGATACCCATCGCCTCGAGCATCGTGATCGACTGGCGGCGGAAGTCATGCGCGAGCGAGTGCGGTATGTGGTCGTAGTAGCCGCCCGAGTCGACCGGGACCGGGGTGGAGCCGACCTCAGGACGGTCGCGGATCAGGAAGAACTCGATCTCCGGGTGCGTGTAGAACGTGAAGCCCATGTCCGACGCCTTGGACAGGTTGCGCTTCAGCACCCAGCGGGGATCGGCGTAGCTCGGGGAGCCGTCGGGCAGCAGGATGTCGCAGAACATGCGGGCCACGCCCGGGTACTCACCGCGCCACGGCAGCAGCTGGAAGGTCGCCGGGTCGGGCCGGGCGATCATGTCCGACTCATGCACGCGGGCGAAGCCCTCGATCGCCGAGCCGTCGAAGCCGATACCGTCCGCGAAGGCGCCCTCGAGCTCCGCCGGGGCGACGGCCACGGACTTGAGCGCGCCGAGCACGTCCGTGAACCAGAGCCGGACGAAACGAATATCACGCTCTTCGAGCGTGCGGAGCACGAATTCTTCCTGCCTGTCCACGGATATCACCTTAACGCTTCTCGCGGTCACTGCACCGTCGCGGTGGCCTCCAGCTGGCACCCGGTGCCGGAGATCCGGTCACGCTACCAGTGGTTGTGCCCGCCCGGCGTTTCTTCACGGTTACGTTCGGATGATCATTGGGCGGGTATAGCCCCAGGTGACTGAGGCACAGGGGGCACCAGCGGCACAGGCCGCTCGGCGTGCGCCAGGCATCCTCATGGGGCGCGCATAGCCGCCCTTGAGCTTTTCCGCACCTCCGCTCCCTAGGTTCTGCGCACAGCGCTGGGACATCTTCATGTGAGCGAGGGCAGGCGGGCAATGGCAGGCATCACAGCCAGCACGGCGAGGCCGGATCTAGCCGCGCGGCTGGAAGAGTTCGACCGGAACGGTTTCCTGATCATTCGCCGCGCGCTGACTCCCGATGAGGTCGGCCGCTACCGGGAGGCCCTGGACCGGGTCTACCTGGCGGCCGGCGAGGACGGCCGGATCGCCCGGCCGGCCGGGGCGCTGCACCAGCTCAGCGCGGTGGCGCACTGCCCCGCGGCGGCCGGGCTGCTCGACCATGCGGCGACCTTTCCCCTGGTGTGGTCGATCCTCGGCTGGAACATCCACGTGTACCACTCCCACCTGGACGTCCACCCGCCGCTGCGGGCGCGCCGCCCCTTCCGGTTCGAGTGGCACCAAGACGGCGGACGGCAGAACCGGGAGATCGAGACCGACCCGCGGCCGCGGCTGTCGGTGAAGCTCGCGTACTGGCTTTCCGACGTGTCCGAGCCGGGCCGGGGCAACTTCAAGGTCGTGCCGGGCAGTCACCGGACCAACTGGATCGCCGGGCCGCCCCGCCGCGACGTCGAGTGGCCGGACCCGGACGGCGCGGTCGAGGTGACCGCGTCGGCGGGTGACGTCGTGCTGTTCGACCGGCGGCTGTGGCACGCCCGCTCGGATAACTACTCGGCCTACACGCGCAAGGCCATGTTCTTCGGCTACACGTACCGATGGATCGCGATGCGGGACGAGAACGACCAGATCCTGGCGGGCGACGGGGCGCGGCGGTTCACCCCCGTCCAGCGGCAGCTGCTCGGCGGCCTGAGCCATGATCGCGGGGCCGACGGCGGAGACCACGCCTGGGGCCACGACCCGGAGACCACCCCGATGTACCGCTGGCTGAAGGAGCGCGGCCTGCTCGACCCGGGCCGGCCGGCGCTGCGGCCGTGACCCGTTCCCCGGTAACGCTCCCCCGGTCGGCACCCTCTCGGTCACACGCCCTCGGTCCGCGAGACCGCTGTGCCCGGCCGGGTCCTGGCCGGGTGCGGCCAGGCGGCCGGGGCGCGGATGAGCAGCATGGCCGCGTCGTCGTCGGGCGGCGAGCCGATGTGCTTGAGCAGGTCGTCGCGGACCAGGTCGAGCAGGCTCGTGCCGCCGCTCCCCTTGGCCAGCTGCCGGGCGGCCGCGCGCGCGGATTTCGCGACGATCGGCTTGGCCTGCGGCGCGAGGGCCGCGACCCGCTCGTCGAGCGGGTAGAACACCTGGCTCGCGTCGCGGGCCTCGGTGACGCCGTCGGTGTACAGGAGCAGCTGATCGTTGGGCTGGAAGTTGATGGCCAGCTTCGCGCCGGCGTCGCTGCCCAGCGTGATCAGGCCGAGCGGGGGCGCGGGCGCGCGCACCTCGAGCTCGGTCACGCCGTCTTGCGGCGAGATCAGGATGGGCGGCGGGTGGCCGCAGTTGAGGATGGTCAGCTTGCCGATATCCGGGTCGATCTGCACCAGCAGCGCGGTGACGAACTCCTCGTGCGGCCCCCACCGGCGGGACAGCCCCGCGTCGAGGCGGAAGGCCACCTCGTCCAGGGTGTGCACCGTGTGGGCCAGCTCGCGGAACCGGCCGATGATGTCCGCGGCGACCTCGACCGCGCCGAGCCCCTTGCCGCGCACGTCCCCGATGATCAGCCGGATGCCGTGCTCGGCGGTGGACTCGACCTCGTACAGGTCACCGCCAACCCGCGCCTCCGCCGCGGCCGCGAGGTAGACGACGCTGAGGCTGAGCGGGCCGACCGTCTCGGGGAGCTGGCGCAGCACCGCCCGCTGGGCGGCCTCGGCGACCGAGGTCACGTTGACGAACTGCTCGTCCTGCCGAACCTGCTTCGCGTCCTTGCTGTGGGTGCCGACCACGGTCCCGATGGCGGCGAGGACGGTGACGACGATCACGGCGCCGATGGCCGCGAGCGGGAGCGCGTGGGTCGATCCGGTGACCGTGATGCCCCCGGTCACCAGGGCATCGACGATGACCGCCCCGATGAGGGCGGCGGCCCCGTAGGCCAGCGGCCGCCAGACGCGCAGCGCCCCGATCCCGGCGAGGGCGGGGACAACGGCGAACAGCGGGTCGAGCTCGAGCGGCGCGGCCCAGGCGTGCGTCAGGCAGACGACCACCGTGACGATGGCCGCCGCGACCAGGGTCAGCTCGAGCCAGCGCGCCTTCCAGGCCCGGCCGCGGGCGCGATCGCGCTCGGCCTGCTCGGCTCGCTCGGCGGGGAGGTCCATCCGCATAGTCCCCTCATATCGCGTGTTCGGACGGAAAGACCATACGTCTGACGGCAGCGCGCGCGGGCCGCGTTCCCGGTAGCGATAAGCATCGATAAGGCTGCGGGCGTGATCACGTAAGGAAAATGGCGTTATAGCGCACTTTTTCCTTCGCCATAATCAAAGGCTTCGCGATCATGGCGGTCAGGGAGAGGCGGGGCGGGCGGCCGCTTGGCCGGTGCTGGGTTAGCCGGTGCTGGGTTAGCCGGTGCTGGGTTAGCCGGTGCTGGGTTAGCCGATGCTGACCTGGTCGCTGGGGCTGCGCTTGTTCATGACGTACCTGACCAGGCTGACCAGGACCTTCTTCACCGAGTCGCGCTCGCGGGCGTCGCACATCACGACCGGCACCTCGGGGGCCAGGGCCAGGGCGATCCTGATGTCCTCGGCCTCGAACCGGGGAGCGCCGTCGAAGCAGTTGACCGCGATGATGAACGGGGTGCCGTTGCGCTCGAAGTAGTCGATCGAGGCGAAGCAGTCGGCGACCCGCCGGGTATCGGCGATGACCACGGCGCCGATCGCGCCGATGGCCAGGTCGTCCCACATGAACCAGAAGCGCTCCTGGCCCGGGGTGCCGAAAAGGTAGAGCACGAGCTGGGACGCGAAGCTGATCCGGCCGAAGTCCATCGCCACCGTCGTGGTCGTCTTGGCGGCCACGCCCCGGGTGCTGTCCACGCCGACGCTGTGGTCGCTCAGCGGCTCCTCGGTCCGCAGCGGCCTGATCTCGCTGATCGCGCCGACCAGGGTCGTCTTGCCCACGCCGAAGCCCCCGGCGATGAGGATCTTGGCGGTCGCGGGCACGCCCGACCCGGTCGTGGCGCCGTCAAAGTGATTCAAGTCCATCTAGCACCATCCTCAATAGCCGCTGGTCGGGGACTTGCTGCCGCTGCGCGGAGAGGATCCTGAGCATCCCCTCGCTGGTGAGGTCACCAAGCAGAACGCGCACCACCCCGAGGGGAAGGTCAATTTCTGAGGTCAGGTCGACAATTGGCGTGGGGCGGCGGCAAAGGCTGAGAATTCGCCGGTGCTCGGGCCCGGGCCGGAAGTGCTCCGACGGTCGTTCGCTGGTCGCGACCACGACATCGATCAGGCCGAACGACGCCCCGCCGTTCGGCAGGGTCCGCCCCCTGGTGACCGCGTAGGGGCGGACCACCGGGCCGGCGTCATGATCGAACCAGCGTTCCCCGAAACCGTCGTGCGAGGTCATTCCGCGGCTATTTCATGCTCAGGGAATCGGGGCTCGGAGGCCAGGTACTTGCCCATGCGGCGCACGAGCATCGCCATCTCGTAGGCGATGAGCCCCACGTTGGGCTCCGCCGCGGTCAGCACGGCCAGGCACGTGCCCCGGCCCGCGGCGATGACGAAGAGGAAGGCGGACTCCATCTCGATGATGGTCTGCCGTACCTCGCCGCCGCGGAAGCGCCGCCCGGTTCCCCGGGCCAGGCTCTGCACCCCGGCCGCGAGGGCCGAGAGATGCTCGCTGTCCTCCCGGCTCAGGCTCTGCGACGCCGCCACCACTAGGCCGTCCCGGGACAGGATGAGCGCCTGCTGGACGTGCTCGACCTGGTTGACCAGGTTGTCAAGCAGCCAGCTGAGCTGTCCGGTCGTGTCCGTCTGTGCCATTACCCAGCCTCGCTATCGGTCAGTTCCGTTGGCCGGGGCGCCATCGGGATCTTCGAGATCGTCCACGCGCCCGCGCTGCCAGCCTTGCTGCATGGAGATCATCATGTTGCGGGTTGCCTCCGGCGATCGCTCGTCGACCTCGGATCCCTCGTCGACCGGCGCCGGCGGGCTCGCGTCCTGGTCCTGCAGCTGCGGGACCAGACTGGCCTGCGGGACCCGGATCGGCATCCCGAGATGGCTGCCCGAGCTCGACGGGGCGCCCGGCGCCCCGCTGTCGCGCGCGCCGCCGTCCCGCGGCCCGCCGGGCGCGGAGACCAGCCGGTCGCCGTTCCGGCCGCCCGGCTCGCCGGGCCGCGGCTCTTCCGGCCGGGGCGCCCCCCGGTTGAAGGCCTGCGGCCACGGGCTCGGCTGCGCCGTCTCCCAGGGCGCGGCCGGGACGGAGGGCGTCGGCGGCTCGGACTGCCCCGATTCCCAGGGCGCGCGGGGGGTGTTCCGGGGGGCCGGAGCCCATTCCTGGTCCCCGCCGCGCGAGATCTCGCCGGTGTCGACCCGCCGCCCGGTCGCGGCCGAGGGCAGCCGGTGCCGGCCGGTCGCGCCGAACGGCGACAGGTCCTGGGAGCCGTCGTCATAGGCCTGCGGGCCGGTGCCGCCCGCGCCCGGCGGGTAGCCCTGCATGCCGCCGGACTGGCCGTCGGCCAGGGACCGGTCCTCCTCGCGGACGATCACGCCGAACGGCAGCACGAGGATCGCCGTCGTGCCACCGTAGACCGACCGGCGGAGCGAGACCTGGATCTTGTGCCGGGCGGCGAGCGTGCTGACCACGAACAGGCCGAGCTGCTCGCTGTTGGCCAGGTCGAACTCGGGCTGGCTGGCCAGCCGCCGGTTGATCTCGGCGAGCTCGGCGTCGTCCAGGCCGAGGCCCCGGTCCTCCACCTCCGCGACCAGGCCGGTGCCGACCCGGTCGGCCCTGACCTCGATCCTGGTGTTGGGCGGGGAGAAGACGGTGGCGTTCTCGACGAGCTCGGCGACCAGGTGGATGATGTCGTTGACCGCCGCCCCGGTCACCAGGTCGGACGACTCGCTGACGACGTCGACCCGGACGTAGTCCTCGACCTCGGCGACGGCGGCGCGGAGCACGTCGACGACGGGAACCGGGTCGCGCCAGCCGCGGCCGGGCGTGGACCCGGACAAGATGATCAGGCCTTCCGCGTGCCTGCGCATGCGGGTGGTCAGGTGGTCGAGGCGGAACAGGTCGGCGAGCGCGCCCGGCTCGCTGGTCCGGCGCTCCATCCCGTCGAGCATCGCCAGCTGCCGGTGCAGCAGCGACTGGTTGCGCATGGAGATGTTCAGGAAGACCTGGTTGACCCCCTTGCGCAGCCGGGCCTGGTCGACCGCGGCGGCGACCGCCGCGCCCTGCACGGTGGCGAACGAGCCGGCGATCTGGGCGACCTCGCGGATGCCGCTAG
>Ga0302314_10021899_pt1 | contig 10507 bp, 8 predicted proteins | sample III_Palsa_N2_3_FD_200533 | JGI IMG/M metagenome (GOLD analysis project Ga0302314, IMG submission 200533) | Peat permafrost microbial communities from Stordalen Mire near Abisko, Sweden - III_Palsa_N2_3 | ecosystem: Environmental > Terrestrial > Soil > Palsa > Peat permafrost | place: Sweden... | reverse complement strand
GTCGGAGTTGGAGTCGGGGTGCTTGGGCGACGCCGACTCCTCGGCCGGTACCGCCTGCTGGACCACCTTGGTGCCGCTGGGCGGGGTGAAGGTGAAGGCGTCGGCGGCCGGGGCCGCGAAGGAAACCGAGCTGAAGCCGACATCCAGGATCGGGTCACTGCCGTCGGACGGCAGCACCCGCACCTCCAGCGGCATTCCGTTGGCGGCGTCCACTGCGATCCGGACCTCGCCCACGGTCGATCCGCCGCCCTTCGGACGGGCACTCAACTCGTACACGGACTGTCCGGCCACCTTCGACTGGCCGGAGACCGATACCGTCGTGGACGAACCGAGTTCCCTCAGCGCGTCGGCCGCCGCCCGCTGCGGGTCCAGCATCGGCTGGACGCTGGTCGCGGCATCCTCCGCGCGCAGTCCGGTGAGGTGGGTGGCGGAGTGGCCGCGGGCGTCGTAGAGCCAGGCCGAGCCGCCGTCATGGACCAGGGCGAAGCCCGTGGCCGGATCGGTCGAGGTCAGCGCCTGCCGGCCGGGACCGTCCGCCGCGACCCGGAACAGCTGCGTCCCGGACAGCAGCGAGCTGAGCTCCTGCTCGGCCGCGGCGGAGGCCGAGGCGGTCGCGCCGCCACCGGCCCCGGCCGGACCGGCCTCGCCGCCCAGATCGCCGGACAGATCGCCGGACAGGTCGCCGCCCAGATCGCCGCCCAGATCGCCGCCCAGCGCCGACGGCAGCGCGCTCACCAGCTGCGACGGCAGCCCCAGGTCGACCGTCGACTGCACCGTCCCGGAGAAGGTCCGCACCTTCGACGACAGCATCTTGGTCAGCAACTGCTGCGCGCTGATCGACGGCAGGCTGCTGCTCGCCGCGAACACCGGAACGGCGATCACCCCGGCCGCCACCACCGCCGCCACGGACGAGATCAGCAGCACCCGCCCGCGCCGCCCCCGACGAGCACCCCCGTCGACCGGTACCGCCGCGCCCGGCAGGTCACCCGGCGCGCCCACCTGCCCCAGGTTGTCTCCATCGCTGTTGACCATCGTCTGTCCCTCCGAGTCGTCGACATCCCACGGCACTTCCTCCATTGGACACCCGTCGCGCCCGATCCGAGTCGTCCTACGGGAGCAGCCCGGTTCCGCCTCCAGGCGCAGCCGACCCCGAGCCGGCCTCAGGGTCGGTGCGACGGGAGCGCCTTGTGAGGCCGGGAGCGCGCGGTAAGGCACGGGAGCGCCCGGTAAGACGGTGAGTGCCGCGTAAGGTTCAGAGCATGAAGGATCAGCCGCCGCAGGCCGCACCCGTCACCCCGCCGTCCGCCGCACCCGCCCCGCACCCGGCCGGCCAACCCCGACCGACCGCCAATGCCATGCGGCGGGCCCTGCACCGGGCCCGTGAGGGCGTCGCGCTGGACGTGGGCGAGGCCGCCGTGCTGCTCCAGGCGCGCGGCGCGGACCTGCGCGACCTGTGCGGCACCGCGGCCCGGCTGCGGGACGCCGGGCTGGAGGCCGCCGGGCGTCCCGGGGTGGTCACCTACTCCAAGAAGGTGTTCATCCCGCTCACCCGGCTCTGCCGGGACCGCTGCCACTACTGCACCTTCGTCACCGTGCCCGGCAAGCTCAGGCGCGAGGGCCACGGGCTGTACCTCTCGCCGGACGAGGTGCTCGACATTGCCCGCCAGGGCGCCGCCCTGGGCTGCAAGGAGGCCCTGTTCACGCTCGGCGACCGGCCGGAGGACCGCTGGCCGGAGGCCCGCGAGTGGCTGGACGCGCACGGCTACGACGACACCCTCGCCTATGTGCGGGCGATGTCGATCCGGGTGCTGGAGGAGACCGGGCTGCTGCCGCACCTCAACCCGGGGGTGCTCAGCTGGACCGACTTCCAGCGGCTGAAGCCGGTCGCGCCGTCGATGGGGATGATGCTGGAGACCACCGCCACCCGGCTGTGGTCCGAGCCGTCCGGTCCGCACCACGGCTCGCCGGACAAGGAGCCCGCCGTCCGGCTGCGGGTGCTGGAGGACGCCGGACGCTCCAACGTCCCGTTCACCAGCGGAATCCTGATCGGCATCGGCGAGGACCACCAGGAGCGCGCCGACTCGCTGTTCGCGCTGCGCCGGATCTCCCGCCAGTACCACGGGTTGCAGGAGGTGATCGTCCAGAACTTCCGCGCCAAGCCGGACACCGCGATGCGGGCGATGCCGGACGCCGAGCTGGAGGAGCTGGCCGCGACCATCGCCGTGGCCCGGGTGCTGCTCGGCCCGTCCGCGCGGATCCAGGCCCCGCCGAACCTGGTCACACCCCTGTCTGGGGGAGCAGGCGAGTACGAGCTGATCGTCTCGGCCGGGATCGACGACTGGGGCGGGGTGTCGCCGCTGACCCCGGACCACGTCAACCCCGAGCGTCCCTGGCCGCAGATCGAGGAGTTGGCCGCGCGGACCGCCGACGCGGGCTTCGAGCTGCGCGAACGGCTGACCGTCTACCCGGAGTTCGTGCTCCGCGGCGAGCCCTGGCTGGACCCGCGGGTGCTGCCGCACGTCCGGGCGCTGGCCGATCCGGACACCGGCCTGGCCCGCCCGGACGCGCTGCCGGTGGGGCTGCCCTGGCAGGAGCCGGACGAGGTGTTCGTCCCCAGCGGTCGCACCGACCTGCACACCGCGGTCGACACCGAGGGCCGTACCGGCGACCGACGCCAGGACTTCGACGAGGTCTACGGCGACTGGGAGTCGCTGCGCGAGCAGGCCGCCGAGCACAGCGTCCCGTCCCGGCTGTCCGGGGACGTCCGCGAGGCGTTGGCGGTGGCCGCCGACGACCCGCGCGCGCTGACCGACGACCAGGCGCTGGTGCTGTTCCACGCGGACGGCCCGGCGCTGGACGCGCTGTGCCGGATCGCCGACGACGTCCGCCGCTCGGCGGTGGGCGACACCGTCACCTACTGCGTGACCAGGAACATCAACTTCACCAACGTCTGCTACACCGGCTGCCGCTTCTGCGCGTTCGCGCAGCGCCGCACCGACGCCGACGCCTACACGCTGTCGCTGGAGCAGGTGGCCGACCGGGCGGCGCAGGCCTGGGAGGTGGGCGCGACCGAGGTGTGCATGCAGGGCGGAATCCACCCGGACCTGCCCGGCACCGCGTACTTCGACATCGCCCGAGCGGTCAAGGACCGGGTCCCCGGCATCCACGTGCACGCCTTCTCGCCGATGGAGGTGGTCAACGGCGCCACCAGGACCGGGCTTTCGATCCGCGAGTGGTTGCAGCGGGCCAAGGAGTCCGGACTGGACTCGATCCCCGGCACCGCCGCGGAGATCCTGGACGACGAGGTGCGCTGGATCCTCACCAAGGGCAAGCTGCCGGCCGCGACCTGGGTGGAGGTGGTCTCCACCGCGCACGAGCTGGGTCTGCGCTCCTCGTCCACGATGATGTACGGGCATGTGGACCAGCCCCGGCACTGGCTCGCCCACCTGCGGCTGCTGGCCCGGATCCAGGAACAGACCGGCGGCTTCACCGAGTTCGTCACGCTGCCGTTCATCCACACCAACGCGCCGGTCTACCTGGCCGGGATCGCCCGCCCCGGTCCGACCCTGCGCGACAACCGGGCGGTCACCGCGATGGCCCGACTGCTGCTGCACGAGCGGATCGCCAACATCCAGACCAGCTGGGTCAAACTGGGCGCGGACGGCGCGGCCGAGATGCTCCGCTCCGGCGCGAACGACCTCGGCGGGACGCTGATGGAGGAGACCATCTCCCGGATGGCCGGGTCGGCCTACGGCTCGTACGAGTCGATCCAGGGGCTGGAGGCCATCGCCGCCGCCGCCGGACGCCCGTCCGCGCAGCGCACCACCACCTACGGCCCGGTCCCGGCCGAGCGCCGGGCGGCGGCGCTGGCCTCGGACGGCCATCTGCCGGAGTTGCTACCGGTGTTGGACTGACCTGTCCGGTGAAGCCTCAACTGGCAGCAGGTCAGCCGGCCGGCGGGTTGACCCGCAGCTCGCGCAGCGGCTCGGGGTGGTGTCCGAAGCGCCGGTCAGCGCGGGGGCTCGGATGCGGGCGGGGGAGTGAGCTCGGCGAGGGCGGTGAAGAAGGTGGTGTCCTGCCGCAGGTCCAGGGTGGCGATGTCGACCGGGCGTCCGCGCCAGTGCAGCCGGGAGCACTGCACCCGGCCGTCGGGGCCGGCCTGCGGCTCGATCAGGGTCGGCGTCCCGTCGACCCGCTCGTACCTGGCGGTGAGCGGGGAGAGGCCCTCCCAGCCTGGGTCGGCCGGGCGGCGGCGCAGCAGCAGGCCGAGCGAGGTGCCGGTCCAGCGGGGCCGCCGGGTCGGCGGCGTCTGGCTGATCACCAGGCAGGGGCGGTCCTCGCCGAGGCGGTAGTAGGTGTGGCTGACGCTGTACTCGGCCGGTTCCGGTGGGGGCCCGGTGAAGTCCTCGATCGTCAGCGAGACGGCGCCCACGCGCATGGCGAGCCTGCGCGGGCCGACCCACTCGGGCAGGCCCAGTACCGGAAACCCGCCGGGCTGCTGCTGTTCCATCGCCGACCTGAGATCTGAGACAACGTCACTTTTACTGAATGGTAGCTGAATCGGACCGATCAGCGCATCAGTTCACCGGCGTTGACCAGCAGCGACTGGCCGGTGATCGCCCGGGCCCGGTCCGAGGCGAAGAACAGCGCGGTCTCGGCCACGTCGCCGTCCGTGGCGAGCTCCGGCAGCGCCATCCGCTCCGCCAGCCGGCCCCGCACCTCGTCCTCGGGCACGCTCTCGGTACTCGCCGTCCAGCGTACGTACGCCTCCACCGCCGGTCCCCACATCCAGCCCGGGAGGACGGTGTTGACCCTGATCCGCTCCGGGCCCAGTTCGCGGGCGAGTGAGTACATGGCCGAGGTCAGCGCGCCCTTGGAGGCCGCGTAGGCCGCCTGGCGGACCTGGCTGGGCGCGGCCACCGCCGACTGCGTCCCGATGATCACCACCGAGCCGCCGCGCTCGCGCAGCGCGGGCAGGCAGGCCCGGGTCAGTTGCAGGGTGCCGATCAGGTTGACGTCCAGGACCTGCCGCCAGGCGGTGAAGTCGGCGTCGGCCAGGCCGCCGAAGTGCCCGTCCAGGGCCGCGACATGGACCACGGCGTCGATCCGGCCGAAGCGCTCGGTGGCCAGCGCGGCCAGAGCTGTGCAGGCGTCGTCGTCGGCGATGTCGGTGCCGCGCCAGGCGACCCGTCCGGGATGCTCGGCCTCGATCTCGGCGGCGACCTTGGTGAGATTCGCCTCGGTGCGGGCGCCGAGCACCACCCGGGCCCCCTCCCGGGCGGCCCGGACCGCAACCTGTTGACCCAGCCCGGGGCCGACCCCGGACACCACGACCGTACGACCGTCGAGCAGTGGCATGGCGGTACCTCCCCAACTTGAATCTGACGATGCGTCAGCTTAGGTCGAGGGAGCGGTATTCGCCAGAGTCGGACCGGGTCGCTAGTGGTCCGGGAGCAGCGACCAGAAGCGGTCGGACAGCGACGGGGCCTCGGGCGCGGCCTCCTCCTGGGTGCGCGGGGAGCCCCACATCGCGCCGGCGGCCTGGCCCTGCTCGTGCAGCGCCCGCAGCGCTCGCTCGACGTCCGGGCGGTCCAGGGTGGGGACCAGTCGCAGCAGCGGGACCACCTGGGACAGCCAGCGTCCGTCCACCGCGCGTTGCAGCACGTCCTGTAGCTCCTGCGCCCTGCCGGTCGCCAACGCCAGCCCGTAGGGCGTCAGTCGCAGCGCGTCCGCGAGCAGGATGGTCTGCTCCAGGTCGCCCTGCCAGCGCGCCGCCGCCTCCAGCTGCGCGTAGATCCTCGGGGTGAGGCCGAGTCTGCGGGCGATCTCCTCCAGCGGGAGGTCCATCGCCAGCCGGTGGTCCCGCACGCTGCGGGCCCGGCCGCCCATCAGCCGGCCCGGCGTGCACCACAGCGTCCGGGCCAGGGCCACGAGTTCGCGCTCACTGGGCAGCAACTCGCCTGACTCCCAGGCGATCACCTGCGGTGGCGCGACCAAAACGCCGTGGGCGGCCATGTCCCGGGCCACCAGGGCCGGTGTCAGGCCGAGCACCCGGCGCGCCTGCCAGGCTGCGGCCGGGTCGAACGGCACGGGGAGAACGGCGGGGAGGGGCGCGCGTCTTCGCATGCACCCTCACATTAGGTCCGCCGGGTGCGGCTGCCCACCGGCTGATCGTCCGAAGCCGGGCCCGGCCGCGCGGCCGGGATCCGTAGGAACCTCCCTGACGCAGGTCCCCTGGCTCTGGGAACCGCTGGCAATCTGACTTACCGTCAGTTCTTCGAGCGCAGTGCGGGAGGAAGGGCAGCAGATGACGGACGAGGATCTGGACCGGTACGCCGAGCTGGCGTCGCACGGTCCCTACAGGGTGGCGGTCGGCAGCGCGTTGATCACCATGGTGGAGCCGCACCCGGGCCACGAGTACGGCTACAACCGCTGGTACGAGGACGACCACTTCTACGCCGGGGCGATGGCCATGCCCTGGATGTTCGCCGGACGCCGCTGGGTCGCCACCCGCGACCTGCAACTGCTGCGCTACCCGGAGAAGTCGGCGGTGGCCGAGCCGGTCACCGCCGGATGCTACCTCTCGGTCTACTGGATCAACGAGGGCCGGCAGGACGCCCACATGCGCTGGACCGTGGGCATCAACAAGCGGCTGAACCGGGACGGCCGGGTCTACCGCGACCGTACCCACGTCTTCACCGCCTTCCAGGAGCATGTGGCCGCCGCCTACCGCGACGGCGCGGCCGGCCCGCGTGACCTGCATGCGCTGGACCACCCGTACGCCGGTCTGGTGCTCCAGGTGATCGACACCGAGGACGCGGCCGGACGCGACCGGCTGGCCGACTGGCTGCTCGACCGGCACCTCCCGGCCAAGCTCCGGGCGGGCGGCCCGGCCGCCATGTGCGTGCTGTTCCGGCCGCTGCCGCTGCCCGGGGACCGGATGACGTACGTCAAGCAGGTGGAGGGGGTGGACACTCGGCTGACCCTGCTGTGGTTCCTCCAGCAGGACCCGCGCGAATGCTGGGAGGCCTTCACCGGGCTGGACACCGAGGTCGCGGCGGCGGTGCCGGGCGCCCGGGTGGAGCTGGTCGCGCCGTTCGTGCCGACCCTGCCGGGGACCGACACCTACGTCGACCAGCTGCGCTGAGTCGACCGACTGGGCTGAGTCGGCCGACTGCGCCGGGCGGGAGCGGCGAAAGCCCCCTTGCGGATCAGCCGACTGATCGGCTGCGGGTCCGCAAGGGGGCCGGTTGGAGCTTGTCGCTTGGGTGCTTGTCGCTTGGGTGTGGAGAGGTGGTGACCGCCGGTCAGCGAGCCTCGAAGCCGTCGCCGACCACGCTGCTGACGAAGGCGGTCCAGGCGGCGGCGCTGAAGTGCAGCGCCGGGCCTTTGGGGTCCTTGGAGTCGCGGACGGCCATGCCCGTGCCGGGCACGGCGACCTCGACGCAGTTCCCGTTGCCCGAGTAGCTGGACTTGCGCCAGGGGAGGTCGGCTTCGGCGGTGAGGATGTTCTGGTCCATGAAGGCTTACTCCGGTTTCACTGGTGGTGCCTGCTGTGTGGATCTGCCTTCAGTCTTGCTCGGGAACCTGTGATTCCGGCTCCCCGGACGTTCGTGGACCCCCCAGAGGGGCCAATCCGACGGGATTCGGCACGCCACCACCGACTTTCCGCTATCGTGCCCACTTGCAATGAGCGCGTCAGCGGGCGAAGTCCTTGGCCACCCGGTCGATCAGCTCGCGGGTCTGCTCCGGCCCCAACGCCATTGCCCGCAGGTGCTCGTAGAGCGTGGAGTAGGTCTTCACGTCCGTCTCCTTCTCCAAGTAGAGGTCGCTGGTCACGCCCTCCAGGTAGACGATGGTGGCGTCGGCCTCGTCCTCGAACTCCAGGATCGAGAAGGTGCCGCTCATCCCGGGGTGCGCGCCGATCGAGTACGGCAGCACCTGGACCGTGATGTGCGACTGCTGGCTGAGTTCGATCAGCGCCTCCAACTGCTCGCGCATCACCTGCGGACCGCCGACCTCGCGGTGCAGCACCGCCTCGTCCAGCACCGCCCACAGCCGCAGCGGCTTGTCCGGGTCCTGCATGACCTCCTGCCGGCGCATCCGGATCTCGATCCGCTTCTCGTTCGCCTCCGGCAGGGCCTCCGGCTGGATGCCCTGGATCACGGCGGCGGCGTACTCGCGGGTCTGCAGCATCCCCGGGACGAACAGCGACTCGTAGTTGTGGGCCTTGACGGCGTTGGCCTCCAGCCCGATGTACACGCTGTACGGGACGTCCCCGAAGGCGTGCCACCAGCCCCGCTGGCGGGACTCCCGGGCCATGGTCATCAGTGCTTCGATCAGCTTCTCGTCCGTCACCGAGTAGACCCGGCAGAGGTCGCGCACATCGCGCTGGCTGATGGCGCGCCGACCGTTCTCCAGTCGGCTGATCTTCGACTGGGAGACGAGGAGTTGCTGGGCCACGTCCTCGGCGGTGAACTTCCGCTCCTCGCGCAGCTCACGTAGTTTCGCGCCGAGTCTGCGACGACGGACGGTCGGGTTGATGCTTGCGGACGAGGACAATGGGTCCTCCGGCTCTGGTGGCTGACGTTAGGTATTCGTTGGTAGGTATCCCTCTCGATCAGCAGGATGCCACTACGGATGCCCCCCGCGTGGGGCAATTGGCCTGGATTGGTTCCGGCAACCGGAAAGAGCGGGCGCACGCAGCGCAGCGCGCGCCGTTCGGCTACTATGCGGCCCCTCGTCGGCGACGCCGACTGAGCACGCCGTCCGGGCACCTGCGCCGGGAATCTGATCCGGGAACCGGCCCCGGGAACCACGCGCTATGACAGCGCGTCATGACATACAACAGACGGCCGACCGCCGTCCGCTCCGCGAGGGGGGTCGCGGGGCGGACGGCGGCCGAGGGTGTGCGACGGAGCGCGGTGCCAGCCGTCAGCGGGCTGCCACCCTCATGCCGGGCAGGGCGGGGGACCGCCCAGCCGGTCGTGCGGCCGTCCGGTTCGGAGCGGCGGGGGCGCCACTCCGCACCTGGGCTGCGGGCAGGCCGTTCTGCACGTCCATGACGGCGTGCGCGACCATTCCGCCGAGGGGGTCGTACCGGATCAGGTCACGCAGTCGTGACCGTGAGGAACGTCCCTCGTTACCTGGGTAGAGATGCTTTCCCAGACCCACGGCGTGGGCCAGGGCGGCCAGGGCGGCAGTCCGGGGGTCCGGGGGAATCCCGGTCCGGATGGCCGTGTCCAGCCGTTCCTTGATTGCGTTGTTCGTGCAGTCGTCCGACGCCTGGTAACGCGTCGTCGGCAGCACTCCGCACACCTGGCCCGGCACCGCCCGCACCATGTCGCACCGCTCCAGGTGCGCAAGGTACGTCTGGCGCAGCCCCAACCGGGGCCCACCGATCCAGTGAACGGCACGCACCGCACTGCCGCGTCTGCGCAGCAGTTCCAGGGCGTGGTCCAGTGTCGGGTCACCGGTCGGCCGTGGATTCACCACGGCTATCCGGTCCCCGTCAGGGACTATTCGTCCGGCCATCGCCAGCTCGACGAGCTGTGCTCCGGCCAGCCCGAGGTCAAGGGTCTGCGGTTGTGCGGTGGTCCCGGTCGCCGGGTCCAACGCGAGCAACAACAGTTCCTCGGGAATTGTTCTGCGGCTCTTGCCCATCCAAGCCTCCCCGCGTGGATGAAGACAGAGTGACGCCTCTCACACCCCGCTGTCGAGAGTGCCTAGAGAGTGACACGACACCGTGATGTCTGGAACCGCCCGGATGAACCCCACGTCTGCCACTGGAGTGGGTGCCCTCACTGAGGAATCGCCGGTAAGAGGCGCTGCGTACCGAGGTTTTCGGGGCTGTGAAGGAAACTGGTGCCGGAGCGCCGAACTCTGGCGCCCACCGGACGCGTGAGGAGGCTGGGATACGTGGGCGAGTCCCCCGACAGGGTGGAACGGAACGGCGACGCAGAGACAAAGGGGGAGGTGGCAGGCCCTACGACAGATGACGTAGCTGTCGAGGACCCCGCGCGCCAGGGGAATGACGCGGTCGACACCGATGTCGTGCCCGATGTGGACGATCAGAATGACCCTGACGGCTCCGACCGCGAGCGCATGGACGAATGTGAGCGGGATCTCGTCGAGGACGCGCCGGCCGGCAAGGACCCCCGACCCCTCACACCCCACCCCCACCCCCACCCCAAGCCCCGATCCGCCACCGCCGCAGCCCCGTCCCCCGGGCCGAAGCCCCCAACCCCGGCCTCCGAGTCCGAGCCGGACCCCACCTCCGAGCCCGCCCTGGCCTCGGAGCCGAAGACCCCGGCCCCGACCCCCGACCCGAAGACCCCGACCCCGGACCTGGCCCCCGCGCCGGACCCCGCCCCCACCCCCGCCCGGGCCTCGGCCCCCGCCCCCGCGCCGGACCCCGCCCCCGCCCCCGCGCCGGAGCCCGAGCCAGAGCCGGAGCCGGAGCCGGAGTCTGCGCCGGACCCGGCCCCGGACCCGGCCCCCGCGCCGG
>Ga0302314_10021898_pt1 | contig 10508 bp, 9 predicted proteins | sample III_Palsa_N2_3_FD_200533 | JGI IMG/M metagenome (GOLD analysis project Ga0302314, IMG submission 200533) | Peat permafrost microbial communities from Stordalen Mire near Abisko, Sweden - III_Palsa_N2_3 | ecosystem: Environmental > Terrestrial > Soil > Palsa > Peat permafrost | place: Sweden... | reverse complement strand
GACCGAAGCCGACAGCTTGTTGCGGGCGATCACTTCCCACCACACCGGCGCGCCGCGGCCCCAACCGCGCATCGGATCGCCGGCGCCGGGCGCTTCCAGCTTGATCACCTCCGCGCCCATGTCGCCCATGAGCTGACCGCAGAAGGGGCCGGCGATCAGCTGGCCCATCTCCACCACGCGCAAGTCGGACAGGGGTCCGGATGCCGTCGCTTTGCTCATCCCCAAGCTCCGTCCGGCCCGTGATCCGTCCACAGTCTCTGGCCGGATCGCTCAGGTCGCCGCGGTTTTGTGCCCAATGAGGCTCATCCCCACAAGGGCGCATCCGTCGGCGACCAGCTCGAGGCCAAGGAGAGCGCCGACGATCCAGGCCGGCGCGACCGCGCCGATGGTGATCATGAGCCCCGAAAGTAGGATGTCGAACGGCCCGGACGCCAGGAACCACGCATCGGCGCCTGTCTTGCGGCGGCGCTGGTCGAATCCCAGGAGCACCCGAGTAACCGCGTCGATGACCATGTAGAGGGTGATGAGCAAGGTCTGGCCCCCCGTCGCGATCAGCGGGGCCGCGAGCGCCAGCGTTCCACCGCCGATCGCGGCCGCCAGCGCGGCGCCTGCGGAGGCGAGGTTGAGTCCTCGATGCATGTCTCCCTTCGCGACGAACGCCATGATCAGGCCGATTGCGCCGGCAATCAGCAGCACCGAAGGGAACAGGATCGGCGGGGCAAGCCCACCCCTGGACGGACCGAACATGGCCCCGGCGCCCAAGACCGCGAGGACAACGCCTTGGAGCGCCAGCCAGGGCCACGCCGCCGCTCGTTTGGACATGCGCGTGACCTCCCTCCGCCGAGTGACCGCGGTCAGCTAGCGGTTTTGCCGCCAATGTCCAACGAGAGGCCCGGAACGGGGGCGACAGCCGACTTCAGGCCGCGCTGGACCTGCCGGTCAGGCGACGCATCGCCAGCAGGGCGACGCCGGCGGCGACCAGATCGATCCCAATGATGAAGCCGATCAGCACGGTGGCGCCGATCGCGCTCATCAGCAGAATGAAGACGCCCAGCAGGATATCGAGCACCCCCGTGGCCAGCAGCCACCCCCAGCCAGGCGCGCCGCGCTTGCGCTGGTCGAACGCCAGGCCGATCAGCGCTGCGCCGTCGAGGACCAGATAGGCCGCGATGAACAGCGACAAGGTCACCGCGCCGATGAGGGGATTGAAGAGCAGCAGCACCCCTACGACGATGGCGATCGCCGCCGACAGCAGGCTCCAGCCCTGGTGCGCGGCGTGCGGGGCACCGAACGCGGACACGACGCCCAGGGCGCCGGCCATCAGCAGTATCCAGGCAAACAGGATGGCGGCGGCCAGTCCGGCTATCAGGGGCGCGAAGAAGGCGGCAATGCCCAGGAGGATGAGGACGACGCCCTCCACCGTGAGCCAGGGCGACTTGGCGAACGGCGTGGGCATGCGAGCGATCTCCTGGCGTGGGTCGTTCAGCAAAGGTAGGCGTTCCCCCGCTGAAGTCCACCAACCGGGCCAAGCCCGTCCGACAACGGAAGGTATGCCGCGTTGACACTGTCCGCTCGCGTGGTTCTGGCCGCCGTCGCCGCCCTGCTCGCCCCCTGCGCGTGGGCACAACAGGCGACGACGCCGCCCGCGAGCCAGCTTGCGCTGTTCGTCGACTGCCGCGGCACGCCCACCGACTCCCCGACCGTCATTCTGGAGTCGGGCGCCTTCGGCACCTCGGCCGACTGGGACCTGGTGCTGAACGATCTCGCCCGCGGGGGCCGGGTGTGCGCTTACGACAGGGCCGGAGTCGGCGACTCGCCGCCCAGAGCGGGCCATCAGGACGTGACCTCCATCGCCCAGGAGTTGGCGGCGTTGCTGGACGCCCTGGGCGAGACCCGGCCGGTGATCCTCGTCGGCCACTCCAATGGCGCGCTTTACATCGAGACCTTTGCCGCCCTATGGCCGAAGCGCGTGGCCGGCCTCGTCTACGTCAACGGCGTCACCAGCAACGACGCGGGCGATCCGGTGCTGCTGCGCTATCTCGCTGAAGAGCGCTGCCTTTCGGACATCGCGGCCCTGGCGGGCGATCTGGGTGTGGCCCCGCTGGTCGCGCCCACGGTCGTGGCGGCCGAGGGCCTGCCGCCCGACGCGGCGCGCCGCAAACGCCGGGCGCTCAGCCAGGCGCCCCGCCTGCGCGTGGCCCGCGACGAGGACCGCGCCATCGTGCCGGGCCTGTTCACCACCCGCGATCTCGGCGGCTCGCCGCCCCAGATCCCCACGGTGGTGATCGTGGGCGAGACAAGGCCTGACGTTTTCTCCTCCCGCACCTGGCGCGCGGCGGAGGTTGCGCCCGCTGATCGCGCGACCCGATCCTGGGTGCTGGACGCCGTAGGCGCGACCCACGTGTCGCCGCTGTCCCGCGACAGGGCGTACGTCGTCGCGGCGGTCGACTGGTTGCGCTCGCTACCAGGCGCCGACGTTGGGCATTGAGCTCCACGGCTCGGCGGGCGGCAGGGCGCCGCCCTTTTGCAGCAGTTCGATGGAGATTCCGTCCGGGGAACGGACGAAGGCCATGTGGCCGTCGCGCGGGGGGCGGTTGATGGTGACGCCGCCATCGTGGAGGCGCTTGCAGGTCGCGTAGATGTCGTCGACCTGATAGGCTAGATGGCCGAAGTTGCGGCCTCCGCCGTAGTCCTGCTCGTCCCAGTTGTGGGTCAGTTCGACGGCCGGGGCGCGCTTGTCCTTCACCGCTTCCACATCTTCGGGCGCGGCCAGGAATACCAGTGTGAAGCGGCCGGCAGGGTTGTCGAACCGGGAAACCTCGTTCAGCCCGAGCTTGTCGCAGAAGAACTCCAGCGCTTTGCCCAAATCCCCCACCCGCACCATCGTGTGAAGATACCGCATCCCTCGTCTCCTCGCCGCCTGACCGCTCCTCCTTATCGCGCCCCGCGCCGCTCGCCAATCGATCCGGCGAGGCGTCGCGCGCGAGCGTCTTGAGGTTCCCGAGCAACGCTATGATCACCTGACATAAGAAATACTAACTACAAAGACACGAAGGGCACGAAGGTATTACGAAGGATCCTGAAACTGTGGCGCGCGCTCGTCGATGCTGGCCTCAAAGTGCATCGCGCATTGGGACCTGGACTGCTTGAGTCAGCATACGAGCATTGTCTGGCTCACGAGTTGCAGGCGCCTGGCTTTGTCGTCGATCGCCAAGTCCTCTTGCCGAGCATATTCGACGGAACGACGATAGACGCTGGCTATCGGCTTGATCTCATGATCGAGAAATCCGTGATTGTAGAGCTCATGGCTGTCGATGCCCTCACAGCAGTGCAGAAGGCTCAAATCCCGACCTACCTGAAACTGTCAGGTTGTTGGCTCTTTTGAACTTCAACGCACATTTGTTCAAACATTGCATAAGGCGCTTTGTGGTTTAACCTTAGTTGCCTTCGTGGTTAATGTTCCTTACTTCATTCACTCCGCCGCGACCTCCGTCGCCAGCCTGGACGGAGCGCTAGAGCGGGTCTGGCGGCGCCAGAGGGCGGCGTATTCGCCCTGGTGGTCCAGCAGCTCGGCGTGGCGGCCGCGTTCGACGATGCGCCCTCGGCGCACCACCAGGATCTGGTCGGCGTCGGCGATGGTGGAGAGGCGGTGGGCGATGACCAGCGTCGTGCGACCGGCGCGCACCTTGCGCAGGGTGGCCTGGATGGCGGCCTCAGTGGTCCCGTCCAAGGCGCTGGTGGCCTCATCGAGCACCAGCAGGCGCGGATTGGCGAGCAGGGCGCGGGCGAGGCCGACGCGCTGGCGTTCGCCGCCGGAGAGCTTGAGGCCCCGTTCGCCCACCCGGGTCTCCATCCGGTAGGGCAGCGCCTCGATGAACTTGGCCAGCTCGGCGGCCTCGGCCGCGGCCCACACGGCGCGCTCGTCGGCCAGCGGATCGGCGAAGGCGATGTTGGCCCACAAGGTGTCGTTGAAGAGGGCCACGTCCTGCGGCACCAGGGCCACCGCGGCGCGTAGGGAGGCCTGGCAGACCTCACGCACATCCACCCCGTCCAGCAGCACCCTGCCCCCCTGTGGGTCGAGCAGGCGCAGCGCCAGGCGCACGATGGTGGTCTTGCCCGCGCCGGAGGGGCCCACCAACGCCGTGGTCGTACCGGGCGGGGTGACGAAGCTGATGTCGGTTAGGCCCACCGCGCGGGCGCCATGGCGGAACTCCACATGCTCGAACATCAGCGACGCGCCCTTGCCCGACGCGGGTGGCAGGGCGCGGGCGTTCGGGGCGTCGACGATCTCCGGCTGGACCGCCATCAGATCCAGCATCTGCTCCATGTCGATGAACGACTGCCTGATCTCGCGGTAGTTCATGCCCAGGCTGAACAGCGGCGCGTAGACCTGCTGCAGGATGAGGATGCAGGCGGTGATCCCACCCAGGCTCATCCGCCCGTGCAGCACCTCGTTGCCGGCCAGGATCGTGATCAGCACCAGGCCGAGGTTGAGCACCACCGACTGGATGCCGTTGAGCAGTTGCAGGGAGGTGTTGGCCTTGACCGCGGCGGTGGCGTAGTCGCTCAGCGCCCGATCGTATTGCGAAACCACGCGGCGCTCGGCCCCGAAGGTCTTGATGGTCTCGTAGTTCATCAGCGCGTCGACGGCGAGCCCGGCGGCCTGGGAGTCAGCCTCGTTGAGCGCACGACGATGCTGGATGCGCCAGTTGGAGATGGCGAAGGTGAAAGCGATGTAGACGCCGATGGTGACCATGGCCACGGCTGCCAGGCGCCAGTTGAAACGGGTGCTGAGCACCCAGGCCGCCATGATCAGCTCGAGAACGGTGGGCCCGAGGTTGAAGACGACGCTGCGCAGCAGGAAGTCGGTAGAGCGCGCGCCGCGGTCGATGATGCGCGAAAGGCTGCCGCTCCGCTTGCCCTGATGGAAGCCGATCGAGAGGAACAGGGAGTGGGCGAAGGTCTCCATCGCCGACTGCGCCAGGGCCTTCTGCGAGACCGGGGTGAAGATGGCGTCGCGCACGTAGGGCGCGGTCCCGGCGACGAATCTCAGCGCCACCCAGCCGATCACCAGCCACGCGAACGCAATCATCGCGGCCTGCGGCGCGGCGCGACCGTGGTTTAGGTGGTCGATAGCGCTCTGGATGAAGAGCGGTCCGACGACGCCGGTCCACTTGCCCACCAGCACCAGGCCGAGCGCCACGGCGAGACGGGTTCGCAGGCCCCGGGCCCGCGAGCGCACCACCAGGCGCACCAGATCGGCCATCGACGACCAGAAACTGAACTTCGCGCCCGCGGCGGCCACCGCGCCCGGCGTGGCCATCAACCGGTCGCCGGCGGCGTTCTCGCCCATGCTTCTCACGTTCCGGCGCCCTCGCGCGGCTCGAACAGCAGCGTGCTCTGGACGCCGCCGCCGGGCGTGATCCAGTCGATACGCCAGCCGCCGTCGGCGGGTGAAGCACGAAACGGCTGGCGCTCCAGCGGAACCGCGGGCGAAACCGTCACCTCGACGCTCCTGCTCGCCGCCGCCCGCGCCGCGCCCAGCGTATGGCCGCCGGGCGACAACGGCTCGTTGAGCGCCAGGGAGAAACGCCCGGCGCGGTCCGCGACCGCCGACCCGCGCTGCGTGCTATCCACCAGAACGCGCAGGGCGCTGTTCGCCGGCGCCGCCCCTGAGACCACCGCGCCGCCCTTGCGGTCGAAATCCACCGCATCGATGCGCAAGGCGGTCCTCGGCGCGCCGATGTCCACCGCGCCAGACCCGGCGCGCAGCTGGGCGACCATCCCGCCGGGGGTGAGCGCGAGGTAGCCTTCCGACTGGATGGTGCGGCGATCCTCGTTCATGGAAAGGCCATAGAGTCGTACCTGCGTCGGCGTCGGCGCGATCAGCCGCCAGGCCCCGCCGGCGTCGGCCTGGGCGAAGATCGCCTCGCCGCTGGGGGTCGCCAGCCGCACCCTCGCCCCGGGTGAGGCCTCGCCGCTCAGCATCATGCGGCCGCCCGGCAGCCGCCGGGAAGACACCACGGCCGGTGGCGCGCGATAGGTCGACTCGGCCGAGCCCGTGGGCTGGTCGGCATGGCGGCCGGGATCGCTCGGCGCTCCCGACCCGCACCCAGCGAGGGCGCCCGCGAAAGCCACGGCCACGGTGTTCTTCGCTAGAGCTGGAACTTGAATCGGCGCACCTTCCTTTTGGACACGCCCAGATGCTGGCCCTACACGGCGGCTGGATCGATCCTCAACGAGAGATATAGGAATGTCGAGCCCCGGCCTCGAAAGCATTTGCGTCTATTGCGGATCCTCCGGCGCCGCCGACCCGGCCTATCTGGCGGCGGCGGCCGCGTTCGGCGAGACCTTGGCGCGCGAGGGCCTGCGCATGGTCTACGGCGGTGGCGGTGTGGGCCTGATGGGGGCCTGCGCGCGCGCGGCCCAGGGCGCCGGCGGCCGCGTGCTCGGGATCATCCCGCGCTTCCTCACCAGCCATGAGCACCCCCTGGCCACCGTCGAGACCGTGGTCGTCACCTCGATGCACGAGCGCAAGATGCGCATGTTCGAAGAGTCCGACGCCTTCGCCGTGCTGCCCGGCGCCATCGGCACGCTCGAAGAGGCGGTCGAACTGCTCTCGTGGCGGCGCCTGGGGTTGCACGCCAAGCCGATCGTGTTCTTCAATCCGTCGGGCTTCTGGGACCCGTTGTTTGAGCTGTTCGCCCAGTTCACCGAGCGGCGCCTGGTGCCGCCCGAGTTCGCATCCTGCTGGGCGGCCGTCACGAGGATCGAGGATCTTCTGCCCGCCTTGCGCGCCATGCCCGCGCAGGAACCTGTCACCGTGCCGATCGTCCAGCGGGCTTGAGGGCGAACGCGGCATGCGCCGACCTCCCTCCCCCTTATGGTCCCTTTATGGGGTCGAGACGAAGTCCGGGGTGGGGCGGGGGCAGCGCTCGGTCGTCGAGAGCCCCACGGCTTCGCCGTCTGTCCCTCCCCATAAAGGGCGCGACTCAGGTCGACACCTTGTCTCGGAAACCGTTCACCAGCGGATAGCGGCGGTCGCGGCCGAAGGCCTTGCCGCCGATCTTGAGGCCGGGCGCCGACTGGCGGCGCTTGTATTCGGAGTTGTAGAGCAGGTTCTGAACCCGCTCGACCGTGGCAGGCGCGTGACCGCGGGCGACGATCTCGTCGAGTGTCGCCTCCTCTTCCACCAGGCCGTGCAGGATGGCGTCGAGCTCCTCATAGGCCGGCAGGCTGTCCTGGTCGGTCTGATTGGGGCGGAGCTCCGCCGACGGCGCCTTGGTGAGGATCCGGGTCGGAATCGGGTGTTCCGGCCCGTCGAACGGCGCATGGGCGTTGCGCCAGTCGCACACGGCGTAGACCTGGACCTTGTAGAGGTCCTTGAGCACGTTGTAGCCGCCGCACATGTCGCCGTAGAGGGTGGCGTAGCCCACCGCCATCTCCGACTTGTTGCCGGTGGTCATCAGCATCAGCCCGAGCTTGTTGGAGAGCGCCATCAGCGTCACGCCGCGGATGCGCGCCTGGATGTTCTCCTCGGTGAGGTCCGGCGCGCGGCCGGCGAACTGCTCGGCCAGCATCGTATCGAAGGCCTCGACGGCGGGGGCGATGGCGATGTCGTCCAGGCGCACCCCCACCGCGGCGGCGCACGCCTTTGCGTCCTCGAGGCTCTCGCGGCTGGTGTAGCGCGAGGGCAGCATGAACGCGCGCACCTGGTCGGCCCCCAGGGCATCGCGGGCCACCACCACCGATAGCGCCGAATCGACGCCGCCGGAGAGGCCCAGCAGCACCCCGCCGAACCCGGACTTGCGCACATAGTCGCGCAGGCCAAGCACCATGGCGCGGTAGATCTCTTCAGGGCCGCGCGGCCAGACGAGCGTCGGCGCGTCCACGCAGCGCCAGGCGCCGACGCGCCGCTCCCAGGTCGAACAGGCCAGCGCCTCCTCGAACATCGGCAGGCTCATGCACATCTCGCCGTCGGCCTGCAAGGCGAACGAGCCGCCATCGAACACCAGCTCATCCTGGCCGCCCACCTGGTTGACGTAGATCAGCGGCAGCCCAGTTTCTTCCACTCGGGCGCGGGACACGGTCAGCCGCTCGTCGTCGGCCGTACGACGGAAGGGAGAGCCGTTGGGCACGAGCAGGATCTCGGCGCCGCGCTGTTGCAGCTTTCGGCAGGGCTCGGGGGCCCAGATGTCCTCGCACACCGGCGCGCCGATCAGGACGCCGCGCACTTCGAACAGGCCGGGCTCATCGCCCGAGGCGAAGATGCGCTTCTCGTCGAACACGCCGTAGTTGGGCAGATCTGCCTTGAAGGCGACGCCCTTGACCTCGCCCTCGGCAATCAGGGCGATGGCGTTGCGCGGGCGTCCATCCTCGCCGCCGGGCCAGGGCAGGGTGACGAAGGCTGCGCAGGCGCCGGCCGTGCCCTTGGCCAGCCGCTCCAGCGCCTCCACGCACCGGCGCACGGCGGCCGGCTTCAACGCCAAGTCCTCCGGCGGATAGCCGATCAGGAACAGCTCCGAGAACAGCGCCACGTCGGCGCCCAGCGCGGTGGCCCGGGCGATCGCCCGGCGCGCCAGGGCCTCGTTGCCCTCGATGTCGCCGACCTTGGGATTGGCCTGGACGGACGCGACGACCAAGCGATCTGTAGTGGCTGGGTTCGGCATGACCGGCTATCTAGCGAGGCTAAGCCCCATTCCCAAGAGTCGCGCCGTCGGCGTCAGTCGTCGCGATGCACACGTTCGCGGCGCTCGTGGCGTTCCTGGGCTTCCACACCGAGAGTCGCGATCGGGCGGGCCTCCAGGCGCGCCAGGCCGATGGGCTCGCCCGTCTCTTCGCAGAAGCCGTACGCGCGCTCCTCGATCCGGCGCAGCGCCTCGTCGATCTTGGAGATCAGCTTGCGCTGGCGATCACGCGTGCGCAGCTCAAGAGCGCGATCGGTCTCAGACGACGCCCGGTCGGCGAGGTCTGGATGATTCTCCGTCTCCGACTGCAGGTGCGTCACTGTCTCACGCGATTCGCGAAGGATATCCTCCTTCCAGTCGAGAAGTTTGTTTCTGAAATATTCGAGTTGCCTGTCGTTCATGAACGGCTCGTCGTCCGAGGGACGGTAATCTGGGTCCTTCACCTTCAGCGACGTCGATTGCATGCACGCCTCACAGCCCCGCCCAGCCCGTCCCGTCCGGGATCGAGCGTCGCGCTTATACCAAAGGAAACCCCGGCGGCAATCCGAGTCGCGGCGCCATTGCGCGAGGCCTGATGGCTCTTGGGATCGCAGGCGGCCCCAGGCGCAACGGGGCGCCGACAAACGAGCCGAAAGTTCCTGATCTGTTCTTGCTGTTTCGCCGACTCGAAGTATTAGATTGGGGGGCTTGGCCTCACGGCCGCGCGGGTGATCATCAGCGACATCATGTTCGAACAAAGTCGGTTCATACGCGTGCGCGGCGCGCGCGAGCACAACCTCAAAAACGTGAGCGTGGACATCCCGCGTGGAGAACTGGTCGTGCTCACCGGGCTCTCCGGCTCGGGCAAGAGCAGCCTCGCCTTCGACACCATCTACGCCGAGGGCCAGCGGCGCTACGTCGAGAGCCTGTCGGCCTACGCCCGGCAGTTCCTCGAACTGATGAGCAAGCCCGACGTCGACCTGATCGAGGGCCTGTCGCCGGCGATCTCGATCGAGCAGAAAACCACCAGCCGCAATCCCCGCTCCACCGTCGGCACGGTCACCGAGATCCACGACTACATGCGCCTGCTGTGGGCGCGGGTCGGCGTGCCGCACTCCCCGGCCACGGGGCTGCCCATCGTCAGCCAGACGGTGAGCCAGATGGTGGACAAGCTGACCGCCCTGCCGGACGGCGAGCGCATCTTCCTGCTCGCGCCCGTGGTGCGCGGCCGCAAGGGCGAGCACCGCAAGGAGATCGCCGAGTGGCAGAAGGCCGGCTACCAGCGCCTCAAGATCGACGGCGTCTATCACGCCATCGAAGATGCGCCGGCCCTGGAGAAGACCTTCAAGCACGACATCGACGTGGTGGTCGACCGGCTGGTCACGCGTGCCGGCCTGGAGAACCGATACGCTGAGAGCCTTGAGGGGGCCCTGCGCCTTGCCGACGGCATCGCCGTGGCGGAATGGGCCGATCCGGCGGAAGGCGAGCGCGAACCTCGGAGGCTGATCTTCTCGGAAAAGTTCGCCTGCCCGGTGTCGGGCTTCACCATCGCCGAAATCGAACCGCGCCTGTTCTCGTTCAACAATCCCGCCGGCGCCTGCCCCGCCTGCGACGGCCTGGGTATGAAGCTCGCTTTCGACGCCGATCTCGTCGTGCCCGACAAGGACCGGACCTTGCACAAGGGGGCCATCTCGCCCTGGGCCAAGGGTCCCTCGCCGCTCTACACACAGACCCTCCAGGCCCTGGCGCGCCACTATGGGTTTTCCATGGACGAGCCGTGGTGGAAGCTGCCGGAGAGCGCCAAGGCCGTGGTCCTGCAGGGATCGGGCGCCGAGAAGATCA
>Ga0302314_10021897_pt1 | contig 10508 bp, 9 predicted proteins | sample III_Palsa_N2_3_FD_200533 | JGI IMG/M metagenome (GOLD analysis project Ga0302314, IMG submission 200533) | Peat permafrost microbial communities from Stordalen Mire near Abisko, Sweden - III_Palsa_N2_3 | ecosystem: Environmental > Terrestrial > Soil > Palsa > Peat permafrost | place: Sweden... | reverse complement strand
AAGGAAGCGCTGCGCTTCTACATCCGGCGCGACACCGATCCGCATCTGTGGTATCCGTCAGCCGGCGGCGGCGTGGTGGACAAGTTCGATGACCTCCCCGCAAACCGGCGCGGCAACGTCGACATCATCGACCAGCCGCTGACGCGCAAGGAAGGCGAGGCGCCGGTGTGGAGCGATGCGGAGGTCGACGACGTGATTGCCTTCCTGCAAACCTTGAATGACCGCGATGCGCAGGTCGTGCCGACGTGGCAATAGTGCCGGCCGGATTCTTCGCTGCATTCAGAATGACAGCGGGTAGGGCGGCCTGTGGCCGCTGTGATTTCGCGCGATGGCAGCGGCGGTCATGGGCCGCCCTTCGGCCCGAACGGCAGCAGCATCGGCACCCTGCAGCGATACGCCTCGTAATCGCCCGGTCCCAGTTCCTGGGCCAACCAGCGTTCCTCGATGCGCGCCTTCATCCACAGGCCGACGGTGATCAGGACGGCGCCGGCGATGCCGAGCGCCGTGCCCTTGGCCGCCATCGTCGCCAGCACGGCAAGCAGGATGCCGGTATAGATCGGATGGCGCACCAGCGCATAAGGCCCGGTGTCGATGACCCGGTGATCGGTCTTGCGCGTCACCATGCCGGACCACAGCCGCCCCAGGTGAATGCGCGCCCACCAGCAGAAGGCCAGGCCGAGCGCGATCAGGGCGACGCAGATCCAGGCACCGGTCCAGCCGATATGCCACAGCCGCAACACACCCTCGTAGCCATGCGCCGGCACCAGGAGTAGCAGCACGCCGCTCAACTGGACAATGCGATAGCCCAACTCGGCACCCAGCCCGACGCGCTTTTCCGTGCTATTGCTCCACCACGCCGCCGCCAGCCAGGACAGTCCCCACAGGGCCCACAGTCCCACGATCGCAATTCCAGGATGCATGCTTTCCCCCTCAAGCCGAACGCCTACATCTTGGCAGGAAGCCGCGCGCACCGGAAGCGGGGCGGAGGTGCCTGCCGCGCCAATCCGCAGCCGTTTTTCATTTGCCTTACCGCAGTATTCAGGCACGGTTCAGCGGTGCCTGGGCAAGTCATCCAGTACAACGAGTCTTTCATCGGCTGCCTCTGGCTGCACGATGCTGCTTGTTCATGGCAGGTTCCCGTAGTGGTTTCACTCGAAGGCAAGCAAACAATGCTGATCGTTTCGAAGATCGACGGCGAGTAGCAGGTGCACCGGCCAACATCGCTGCCGCCACTGTCGCGGCGTGTTTCGCGCTAGGCGCGGTCCGTCTGACTAGTCGGCGCTATACCGTGCGTGCCCCGCGCATATACCAGCGCAGCAGCGCCAGCACCGCGGTGTAGAGCATAGTGAAGAGCATCACGGTGGCGGTGGTTTCATGCAGGGCCAACGCGTTCCAGTGCTGGCCGGTGCTGTCCACGGCGTCGCCGCCGCGGCGCAGCAGCCAGGGCACCGCGTGGCTCAGGGCCACGCCCAGGTAGAGCAGGATCGGCACCAGCCAGAAGGCGCGGCCGTGTGCCCTGGTCTGCTCTGCGCCGGGTTTGCGCCGCCGGTACAGGTACACGGCGAAGGCCTGGAAGAACAGCCACACCGTGAGGTACCAGCCGAGGAAGTTGGACAGCGGCACGCCGAAGTAGCCGCCGCCGTCATGCCAGATCCAGGCTTTGCCGAGCGTGGAGAAGGGGGGGGCCATCACCACGTCCCACTGCACCATGACGAAGGCGGCGACCACCGGCAGCGCCAGCACCAGGAACGGCCGGTCGAGCCGGCGGTGTGCGTCATCGAGCAAGGTGCCTGCGACCACCCAGGCCATGTACCCCATGCCGAAGTACAGTGGGCCGACGATGATTGGCACGGTGCCGATGTGCGGCAGCATCGGTAGTACTTCGAAATGGTAGTGGCCAAAGGGGAAGCCGCTGGCGATGCCGATGTTCTCCATGGTGAACGTGATCACCAGGCAGATCAGCAGATAGGCCAGCGTATCGCGCCAGCCATAAGCCAGCAGCATATGCACGGCGGCGATGACGATGCCGCAGGCCGCCACCAATTCCCCGGCGGGCGAGGGCGATCCGGCCAGCGCGATAACCGCCATTTCGAACAGGGCCAGTGCCAACCAAGGCAAGCCCCGGATCATTATCGTTTGATGGGACGTGTCCGCCGCAACTTCGGCTCGACGCCGTTGAAAGCCTGCAGCAGCAGCGACTGCGCATCCGCCGGCGACATCAGCAGCACATGCGGCGCGATGGCGAAGGCGACGGCGATGCGGTCGATGGCATCGACACCGACGCTGAGTTCCTCGCGCTCCAGGGCGCTGATGTGGGAGCGGTGCAGCTCGCAGCGGCTGCCCAGTTCTTCCTGCGACCAGCTGAAGATGGTGCGGCCCATCTGGATATTGCGCGCCAGCGCCTGCCGCGGTCCGACCGCTGTCGCTTCGGGGCGGGTGGTGGCGGATGCCGGGGCGGGCGGACTGGGCACATGGATGCCGCCTTCGGCCGGCAGGGACTGTGCGAACGTTTCGGGCGGCGCCTTGCTCAGGGCAATGTTGATCGCATCGAGCAGGTCCTGCTCGCGGAAAGGCTTTTGCAGGAACTCGAGTGCCCCGGCCTTCATGGCGCGCACGCTCATCGGCACATCGCCGTGGCCGGTGATGAAAATGATCGGAATCCGCTCACCCAGGGCGATCAGCTCGGCTTGCAGATCGAGGCCGCTGATGCTGGGCAGGCGCACGTCGAGCACCAGGCAGGACGGTCCGGACGGACGCCGCTGGCGCCGGAATTCAGTGGCGGAGGCGAACAGCTCCACCTTCAGGCCCACCGAGCGCATCAGATTGCCCAGCGATTCGCGCACCGAGATGTCGTCGTCGACGACGTAGATGGTCGGCTCCATTGCGGGCATATCGCCGGTTTTGCTCTTGCTGCTCAACACGTTGCCCCTCGGCCGCCCGCGGCGGCTGGAATGATCGGGATGGGTTGATGGTTTTCTTATACCATCCGCCGCATTTATTTCACAGCCGCTCGTTTGCATACTATTCAAACTGCAAAATCCTCGCCGGCGATGGACTGGGTATCGCTGACCGAAGCCGGTTCGCAGGGCAGCAGCAGGCGGAAGCGCATGCCGTGCTGCGTATTGCGCAGTGCCTGCAATTTGCCGGAATGGCCCTCCACGATCGACTGACTGATCCACAGGCCCAGGCCGGTGCCTTCCGCCTTGGTGGTGAAGAATGCGTTGAACAGCTTGTCGATGTCGGCTTCCGCTACGCCCGTGCCGGAGTCGCTGATCTCCACCACGATGCCAGCCTCTGCGCCTTCCTGCCGGGCGGAACGGATCAGCAGCCGCCGCGGCCGCGTGGTCACCGCCGCCATCGCCTCGATGGCGTTGAGCGTCAGGTTGAGGAATACCTGCTGCAGCTGGATGCGCTCGCCATGGATGGCCGGCAATTGCGGGTCAAGCTGAACCGAGACTTCCACCTTGCGGCGGGACAGTTCGCTCTGCATCATTTCCAGGCTTTCGCGCACGATGCCGTTGAAGTCCACCACATCCCAGCGCGGGGCGCCCTTGCGCATCAGGGTGCGGATGCGGGCGATCACATCGCTGGCGCGGCGGGCGTCGCGCATGATCCAGTTAAGCGTGTTGCCGGCCTCGCCCAGGTTCGGCGTGTCCGCCCCCAGCCAGCGCAGGCAGGCGTTGCCGTTGGTGACGATCGCCGACAGCGGCTGGTTCAGCTCGTGCGCGATGGAGGCGGTGAGCTCGCCCACGGTGGTGAGCCGCGAGGCGTGGGCCAGATTCGAGCGCGCGGCCAGCAGGGCTTCCTCGGTGCGCCGGCGCTCCGAGGCGTCCTCGCAGAAGGCGATGAGGAAGCGGGGAAATTCGGGTGTGCCGGCGACCAGGGCGACGTGGATGCGCAGCCACACTGCGGCCCCGCCCGGCGGATGCCGCGGCATTTCCATCTCGATGCGCTGGCGCCGCCCGTCGAGCAGTTCCGCCAGTTGCGTCCTGAAGTCGGCGCGATGGGTGGCGGGCAGGTAGTCATCGAATGCCAGGCCGGCTCCGGATTCACGCGGCCCGGCCTGCTCCGCGTCGATCAGCCTGAGATAGCGCTCGTTGCTGGCGATGAGGCGGCCGCCCTCGTCGGCCAGGGCCATACCCACCACCGAGTTGTCGAACACCGCGCGCCAGCGCAGCTCGGCGATGCGCCGCTCGTGTTCCGCCTGCTCGCGGCTGCTCACTTCCGCGCGCAGCGCCTCGCTGACCTTCTCCAGTTCCACCCCGCCCACCTGCACCTGCGAGGCCAGCGCGTCGCGGGCCTGCTGCATGGCGAGGTCGCTGCGCTTGCGCCAGGCGCCGAACCAGTTGCCGGCCAGCATCGAGACGGTGAAGGCGATGAAATACGGCAGGTCGTCCGATTCGACGGCAAGGCTGTAATAGGGGCGGTTGAAGAAGTAGTCGTAGGCCAGGGTGCTGAGGATCACCGCGGTCCAGCCGGCGACACGCCCGCCGATCCAGGCGCTGGCGATGCCCGCCACCAGGAATGGGAACCAGTACGGCATGTCGAACCACTGCCGCAGCAACAGGCTCAGTCCCAGGGCGGCGCCGACCCAGAAAAATGCCACTTCCAGCTTTCGGCCGACCACCGTCTGGTGCTGCCAGAGCTTAAATGCCACTAGCGGCTCCACAGGGGAACGGTTTGGCCAGACTGCCCAAACTGCCCAAACTGTAAGAAATGTGAGGTATCCGCGAGCTGGACTCGCATGGCCGCTTATGCTTCATGGTGCGCGCCAGCCAGGATCTATCCGCTCCGTAATGTCGCGGGTCGGCCTGAGAAAGATCCAACATGGTGCGAAATCCCCTTTATTCGAGCCGGGCAGGACATGCGATGCCCTGTATTGGTGCGATGCCGCGGTTGCCGCCCGCCGCTCAACCGGCCTGCTCCGCACTGGATACGAAAGCTTCATAGAGCAGGGTCTGCGCTTCCGCCCGCGGCATCAGCAGTACGTAAGCGGGGACGGTGAAAGCCCTGGCCAGCCGCTCCACCGTATCCACGCCCACATTCAGTTCCTGCCGCTCGATGGCGCTGATGTGGGTGCGATGCAGCTGGCACAGTGCGCCGAGATCTTCCTGCGAAAAGTTGAAGATGGTCCTCGCCAGTTGCAGGTTGCCGGCGATGGCCACGCGTGAAACGGGGACTGGGGTTTTTGCCACGACGGTGTGTGCTCAGGGGTGGCTGCTGACAGTCACCCGGGCCGGCGGCTCCAGCGCCTGCCACCGGGCGATCGCTGCGGCGCGGCGCAGCGATTGGACGTGATCGTGACTGAACATGCGGAAAGCTTATGTCATCACACCGCTTTATCCAATGCGCAATCCGAACCACGTCGTCACCCGGCTATTTCGGGCGATTGGCATGAAACATGGATAGTGCGTTTTGAATAAAATAATTATCATTATGTAGATTTGTGACTATTAAAATAGACAGGATGTCGGGCCTTGCTGACGCCCCGGCGCTCTCCTTGGGCGGCTTGCCGGCCGCCATCGCGCGCCATTGCCGCGGCGCCGAAGGGGATGGCCGGTGACGGCGCCGGAAGCGGTGACCGAGTTCGCTGTGTATCTGGCACCGGGAACCACCCCGCTCTCCGATCATGAGCTGAGCATGATCACGCTGCAGACGGCCGACCTGCTCGGCTGCGATGCGGCGGAGATCCGACCGGTGCTGATCGAGCTGAAGCTCGTCGACGAGATCGCCGACGAGTTCGAGCGCATTCCCGAGGCCGAGCAAAGCCGCGAGCCCTACCTGGCCCTGCTGACCCTGCTGCGCAACGGCGCCCGCGCCGTGGGCAGCCTGTGCTGCATGTTGATTTACGACCTGCGCGCGCCGTTCCCGGCGCTCGACTACCTCAAGGGCCTGGCCGAGATCACCCACCTGCCGGTGTTCCTCGGCGTCTGCCGGCCGCCCCTGTCGGGGCAGGCCTCGCGTCAGATCCTGGTGCGCCGCCTGCGCTGATTTATTCGCCGCCGCGGCGGCTGCTTGACGCGGCTCTTTATGCCGCCTTAATGCAAATCCCTTCCTTTATTAATGCCCGAACAATATCGACGGCAGTGTTTCCCCGTCGATAAAAAATGCCTGCCAGGACCATACTATTGACGTTTTAAATAGTCGTAACGCGTAATATTTTTCCACGGTTGGCACAGATGATGCTGGACGATACGACAGATGGCATTTATATCAGTCGCATCGTCGAGAATGGCAGTCAAAATAAGAGGGCATTGAGATGGTGAAGATTCTAGGCGGCAAAATGGTTCCGGTCGCGGTTGTCCTGGCCGGCGGGTTGTGGATCTCCTCCTGCGCGGCCAGTCAGTCGGCTGACGCCGACACGGCAAGGCCGGGCTCGTTCCAGGCCATCATGGCGGTGAAGGCGCCCCAGGTGTACGGGCCGCATCTGGCCCAGGCCGATGCTCCGCTGGTCGATCAGGGCGCGCAGCCGAAGCCGGGATCCTTCCAGGCCATCATGTCGGCGAAAGCGCCCCAGGCATACGGGGCGCATCTCGCCGCCGCCGATGCAGCGCCGGCCAAAGTCGCCGCGAGCACCTGCCGGGCCGGATCCTTCGCTGCAATCATGTCCGTGAAACTGCCGCCCAGCGCCCGCCCGGGCAACGCCGAGATGTATCGGGACTGCCGCTGACCTAACTGTGAGGTTCGGCCGGTCCCTGGTAGAGGGGTACCGGCCGTCTTTTCGCAGACTCGCCCGGAAAAAAGCTTGACCGGGTTTTGCCATCGCCGCGAATCGTTTCGCGGAATTTTCAAACGGGAGATTTAAACAAATGAGACGTCTGCCAGTGTATTTGGCGATCAGCCTCGGGGCCTCGCTTGGTGCGTCGCACAGTGCCTGGGCGCAGTCCGCCCCGGCGCCTGCGGCTGCGCCGAGCGTGAAGTGTGACCCTTACCAGAATTATTCCTGCCTCGATTCGTACCTCAACGCCGATGGCGATGATGTCTACGATCGCATGGTCAACTACTACAAGCTGGAATGGGGCCAGTCCGGCCCGCCGGTCGATCCGAACGCGCCCGCCGGACGCCGCGACGGCTGGCCCACCACGCCGATGACCGCGCCGCCGATGCCGTTCACCGAATGGCCCTACGGCGGCACCCAGAACCTCGGCGTGACACGCCCGGCCGCGACCGACAGCCCGCTGATGGTCGGCATCGCCAACACCTGGCTGGGCAAGGCCATGGCCTCGGAAAACTTGCAGTTCTACGGCTGGATCGACCCGGGCGGCAACCTCAGCACCAGCACCCAGGCGCAGGGCGGCAACTCGCCCGCCGCTTACGACTATCGCCCCAATGCCCTGAACTTCGATCAGGCGGTGGTGTATTTCGAGCGCGTGCCGGATACCGTGCAGAGCGATCACGTCGACTGGGGTTTCCGCACCTCGGTGATCTATGGCGAGAACTATCGCTATACCACCGCCTACGGCATCGCCAGCCAGCAGTTGCTGTCGCACAACAACGTCAACGGCGTCGACTTCCCGATGATGTACGCGGAATTGTTCATTCCGCAGGTTGCGCAAGGCCTGCTGATCCGCGCCGGCCGCTACATCTCGCTGCCGGACATCGAGGCCCAGTTGGCGCCCAACAACTACATGTATACGCACTCCATCACGTATACGCTGGATAACTACACCAATACGGGTATCCAGAGCACGTTGGCGCTGACCAAGAAGTTCTTCCTGCAGCTGGGCGTCAACGTCGGTACCGAGGCGGCGCCCTGGCACTACGAGAAGAGTATCAGCAATCCGACACAGTTCGTGTCGTATACCGACCCGTCGACCGGCATCACCTACACCAATGTGCCGAACCCGCTGTACCCGAACGCCACGTTCAAGAAGGATCCGGGTTCGATGCCGTCGTTCACAGGTTGTTTCCGCTATCAGACACAGGATGGCAAGAACAACATCAACGCCTGCGCCGACGACATCAACAAGGGCACCTGGGGCTACAACAACCTGCAGTGGTACGGCCTCACCGCCTATCACAAGTGGAACGACAAGTGGCACGTGTCTTTTGAGGCTTACACCGAGCACCAGAACAATGTGCCTAACCTGAACAATCCCACTGTGCAGGGCCTCAACGCAGCTTACGGCGCCGACGGCGGCACGCCGTTCTCCGCTATGCAGGGCATCAACTTCAATAATCCGGGCGAGGCGCAGTGCTCCAGTTCGAAAGTGCTGACCTGTACCGCGACTTCGTACGGCACGGTGGCTTACTTCAACTACTCGCCGAACGCGCTGAACAACTTCTCGATCCGTCCCGAGTTCTACTGGGACAAGGAAGGCCAGCGCACCGGCAACAAGACGCGCTATGCGGACTTCGGCATCGGCTGGCAGCACTGGCTGTCGCCGCAGATCGAACTGCGCCCGGAAGTCACCTACTACCGTTCGCTCAACGGGCCGGCTTTCAACGGTGACAGCAACGCCGGAATCCTGCCCAACAAGTCTTCTGAAACGGTGCTTTCCGGCGACGCCATCATCCACTTCTGATGTGGTCGAGCTGAAGTTTTGAAGCTTTAAAGGTTTCCTGTGGTGACCGGCCTTCCGGTCCTGTCGTGAGCAGTTGGACTCTGCTCACGGCAGGGCCGGGAGAGCCGGGTTGCCGGGGGTGACTGAGCGGATACCGGGTCGCGATCGTGATCCGGCCTCGGGATACGGGCCAGCCCGCCTCCCGCGAGCATCCGCTTGAGCGTGCAGCACACATAAATGCAAGGGCGATGAAACGATATTCGAAACAAGCAGCAGGGGATGCGCAGCGTAGCTGTGGCGGTTTGCTGGCCCTGCTGTTTCTGTTGATTGGTCTGCTGCCGCCGGTCATTGCCGGCGCGGCACGGGCTGAAGATGCGCCCGCCGCGAGCCAGGGCAATGTCCCGGCCCCGGCCAATACCGATACCGATGCAGTCGGCAAAAGCTGGACCCTCGAGCGGATGATCGAGGAACTGAAACGCAGCAATCCGCAGTTGCAGCAGGCACAGCAGGCTTATATCGCGGCCAAGTTCCAGGCGCCGCAGGTGGATGTGCTGCCGGCGCCGCAGTTCAGCCTGCTGGAGCAGGCCAATACCGGCGGCCCCTTCGATTTCAACCGCAACTCGGGCTTTTTTGCCTACCCGACATTCACCCAGCCCTTCCTGTGGCCGGGCAAGCAGCACCTCGCCGGCGAAATCGCCAAGGCCCAGGCCGAAGTGGTGGGGCGGCAATACGACGGCCTGTTGATCCAGCTGGTGTCGCAGCTGAAGCTGTCCTTCTATCAGTTGAAGGCCCTGCAGGACCAGCTGCGCTTCATGGACCAGGACCTGCAGCGCCTGGAGCAGATCAAGGACGTCAGCAAGGTCCGCTACGCCAACAACGCCGCGGCCTATGTCGATTTCCTCAATGCCCAGGTTGCCGCCAGCAGCCTGGAGAATGACCGCTTCGCGCTGACCAAGCAGATCCAGCAGCAGGTCGAGCAGATCAACAACCTGCTGGGCCGCGCCTCGCAGACTCCGCTCGACATCGCCGAAGCCGACAGCAGCAGCCCATCGCTGCCGTCCATGCCGCTGAAGGACCTGATCGAACTGGCGCAGAAGACCAATCCGCTGATTGCCGGCGGCGAGTCGCAGATCCAGGCCGCCGACAAGAGCGTGCAACTGGCGCACAAGGCGTTCTGGCCGGACTTCTCGGTTAGCGTCGGCGCTTATACCGATCCCTCGCTGGTGCGTCTGGACCGGAGCCGCATGTATTCGGTCGGGGTCGGCTTCAGCCTGCCGACATGGGGCTTCCGCAAGGAAAAGGCCGGTTTGGGCCAGGCGCAGGCCGTGCTGGAAGAGGCCAAGGCCGGCCAGACCTCCAACCTGCAGCAGGTGGACATGACCGTGGCCAATGCCTACCACGGGCTGGAGACTTCACTGCAGCAGGTCAAGTTTACCCGCGAGCGCCTGCTGCCGGAAGCGCAGATGGCCTACCGGCTGGCGCTGACCGGCTACGGCAACAACGGCGGCACGGCGTTTTCCGACCTGCTGACCGCACAAAGCAGCCTGCACGACACCGAGCTGGACCTGATCCAGGCCGAGAACGCCGCCGTGCAGGCCTATATCAGCCTCGCCGCCGTGATCGGAAAAGATCCGGCGGCGGCGCAATGAATTGGAGCAAGCATCATGGCTAAACCTATCGTGATCGAAATCGGCGTGATCCTGGTCGCAGCGGTCAGCTACCTGGTCAAGCACGACCCCCTGGCGGTCTCCTCGGCACAGACACAGGCACCGACCACTGCATCGGCTCCCGTGTCCGCGGCACCGCAAGCCGTGGCCAGCGCCGGTGAGCCGGCGACGGCCGACCAGGCGTTCAACCCCGACTTCGTCAAAACCGCCGTGCCGACGCAGCAGATGGTGGCCGACACCATCCCCATCACCGGCAAGCTGTCGCTGGACAAGCAGCAGCTGCGCATCGCCTCCTCGCGCGTGGCTGGACGCCTGGGCCGTATCTTCGTGTTCGAGG
>Ga0302314_10021894_pt1 | contig 10509 bp, 11 predicted proteins | sample III_Palsa_N2_3_FD_200533 | JGI IMG/M metagenome (GOLD analysis project Ga0302314, IMG submission 200533) | Peat permafrost microbial communities from Stordalen Mire near Abisko, Sweden - III_Palsa_N2_3 | ecosystem: Environmental > Terrestrial > Soil > Palsa > Peat permafrost | place: Sweden... | reverse complement strand
TCTTTAGATCGTGGATGTCGGTGCAGGTGCCATACCACCGTATGATCACGCCGTCTTCGTCCCGGACCGGCTGAGCGCGTCCGATCACCCATCGATACTGGCCCGTCCGATGTCGGAGGCGGTACTCGATGTGATAGGGATCGCCGGTCGCGAGGCAATGGCGCCAGGTGCCCCACGCCCGTTCCTGATCGTCCGGATGGAACATGCCGTTCCATGCTTCGCCATCGGTCGAGCCCGCGGGAACCCCGGTAAAATCGTACCACCGCTGATTATAATAGTCGTGGAAGCCGTCGGGCAGCGTCGACCAGATCATCTGGTCAACGGAATCCGTGATCGCGCGGTAGCGCTCCTCGCCGGCACGCAACGCCTCCTCGGCCAGCCGTCGATCCTCTATGTCAAGCGCGATACCGGACCAGGATGCGATCTGGCCGTCCGCTCTCTTCAGAGGGCGCCCGACCGCGAGATGCCAGCGATAACTGCCGTCCCGGGTTTCGAACGGGGCCTCGATCCGCCATCCGCCGCCTGCGGTCACCGCAGCGGACCAGGCGTCCGCAACGCGAGCGCGGTGATCGGGTTGGATGGCGTCCAGCCAGCCTGACCCAAGCGTCCGTTCGGTCGTGAAACCGGTCAGGTCGGTCCAGTGCTGGTTGGTATATGTGATGGCGCCGGCCGCGTCGCTCTGCCAGACGATCTGTGGGCTGACTTCGGTGAGGATCCGGTATCGCTCTTCACTGGTACGGAGATCACGCTCGGCGCGGACCTTTGCCGTCGTCTCGGTAACGAGCGACATGACGCCTACTGGCGTACGGTTCTCGTCGAAGATCGGCGAGTAATCCAGATTCATCCAGACCTGATCCGGGCGACCTTGACGGACCAACATCAGTTCCTGATCCTCGTAGGACAGCGTCCCGCCCGCAAGGCCGACGCGCATGACATTATCGTTGAAGTCAGCGATCTCGTCCCAGCCTTCGCGCACATATGATCCCAGCAACTGGGGATGCCGGGCACCAGCGAAGCCGGAATAAGCCTGATTATAAATCATGACGCCCAGCTCGCCCCAGAGGGTGACGATCGGCTTTGGTGATCCGAGAATGAGATCGACCGTCCCGCGGAGGGTTGGGGACCAACTCTCGATCGCGCCAAGCGGTGTGGACGCCCAGTCGTAGCTTTCGATCAGACGAGCGACGTCGCCCTCTCGGCCTGCAAACGGGGAGGGGGAGGAGATCGTCAAACTGGCCATGCGAACCCGTGCAGATGTTACGCCCCCCGGCGCCGATTGCTTCTTAACCGCAGATCTTGCGGCCGATCAACCACAGGATGGACGGCCCGCTGCCGCTTCCTGTCGCCGCCGGGCTGCGACCTGCGCGGCCCGAATTTCAGGTTCACTCAACCTTGTCGGGCGAGTCCTTACTTAACAGTCAGTGCGGTCGGTAAGCGTCATCGAGCGCGCGCTGTGCGAAAGTCGCGGCAGCGGATAATCGCTTTGATCGGCGGTGTGGCCGACGCCAGGCCAACTAACGGCCGCTACCACTGTTTTGAAACTAAAAGCCGCCGCTCCGCTGCGACCAGATGTAGCCATTCTCATATGCGGGTGTAAGCGACCGATTTAGACAAAATCCGACGTTCGCAGCCTGCGAAACGCCAATCAGGACACGTCGCTTGGCCGTTCGCGGCCCGCGACAACCCCTCTTCCTATTAAGAGGCGCCTCCCGACATGGCGGAACGACTGTCGCTACGACCCCAACATTCCCCGCGGGAATAAAGCTTAGTCCGGCCCGCCGACTACTGCTCATCCAACGATCCTCTACCTCCAGCGTCACGCGCCGCCTCCACCGCTCGGCAGCGCGAAACCGGAATTGAAGGACCGATGATATGGGTAATAAGCTTGAGGGCAAGATCGCCGTCGTGACCGGCGGCAGTGCGGGTATCGGACTTGGTATGGCGAAGGCCTTTGCAGCCGACGGCGCCCACGTATTCATCACCGGCCGCCGCCAGGAAGAGTTGGACAAAGCCGTCGCCGAGATCGGAAGTGGTGCGATCGGCATTCAGGCCGATGCATCCAAGCTCGCCGACCTCGACCGCGTCTACGACACGATCAAGGCGAAGCACGACCACATCGACGTATTGGCGCTCAACGCGGGATTCTTCGAGTTCGGGCCGATCGGCCAGATAACCGAAGAGCATTTCGACACGACCTACAACACCAACGTGAAAGGCCTGCTGTTTGCCTTTCAAAAGGCGTTGCCGCTCCTCCCCCAGGGTGCATCCGTCCTTTTGACCGGCTCGATCGCCGCGTTCAAGGGCATGCCGGCAATGTCGGTCTATGGCTCGACCAAGGCCGCGATCCGCAGCATGGTACGTGCCTGGATCGTCGAGACCAAGGGCCTCGGCATCCGGATCAACGTGCTCAACCCCGGGCATACGTCGACACCTGGCTTCCACGGCCTGATTCCCGCCGAAGCGCTGCCCGGCGTTATCGAATCGATCCCGGTCGGTCGTCTCGGCACACCTGACGACCACGGCAAGGTCGCCCTCTTCCTGGCGTCCGACGACAGCGCCTACGTCACCGGCATCGAACTCGATGTCGATGGAGGCGCAGCACAGTTCTGATCTTTTACCGCGGCACGGCTAACGCCTTGCCGCGGCCCCAGAAGCGCGAGGACCGGGATATGAGTAAGAAGCTCGAGGGCAAGGTCGCCGTCGTGACCGGCGGCAGTGCGGGGATCGGGCTTGGCGTGGCCAAGACGTTCGCCGCCAACGGCGCGCATGTGTTCATCTCCGGCCGCCGCCCGGAAGAACTCGACAAGGCCGCCGCCGAAATCGGTCACGACGCCATCGGCATTCAGGCCGATGCGTCGAGCCTCGTAGATCTCGACCGTGTCTACGAAACCGTCAGGACCAGACACGACCGCATCGACGTGCTCGCGCTCAACGCGGGATTTTTCGATCTCGAGAAGATCGGAGAGATCACCGAGGCGCAATTCGACAAGACCTACGACACCAACGTGAAGGGTCTTCTGTTCGGCTTCCAGAAAGCACTCCCGCTGTTGCCCAGCGGCGCATCCGTGATCCTGACCGGCTCGATCGCCGCCTTCAAGGGTCTGCCCGGAATGTCGGTCTATGGCTCGACCAAGGCGGCGGCCCGCAGCCTCGTGCGTGCGTGGGTCATCGAGACCAAGGGCCTTGGTATCAGGATCAACGTGATCAATCCCGGTCGCACACTGACACCCGGTTTCAACAAGCTGCGGCCCGCCGAAACGCACGCCGGCATCGTCGACACGATCCCGCTCGGCCGGCTCGGCACGCCTGAAGACCTCGGAAGGGCCGCCTTGTTCCTGGCGTCAGACGACAGCGCATACGTCACCGGTATCGAACTCGATGTCGACGGCGGCGTGGCGCAGTTCTGACGCGCCAGCGCGGTGGGCCACCGCCACGGCACCGACCACCAGAATCGTCTCAGCCAGGAAACGTCCAATGATCGAAGTATACGCATTCGCGACGCCCAACAGCCTCCGCATCCCGATCATGCTCGAGGAGCTCGAACTTCCCTATGATCTGAAGCCGGTCAACGTGCGCAAGAGCGAGCAGAAGCTGCCCGAACATCTCGCTCTGAACCCCAACGGCAAGGTGCCCGTGCTTGTCGATCCCGATGGCCCGGGTGGCGAGCGCTTCGTGCTGACCGAATCCGGCGCCATCCTCATCTATCTCGCCGAGAAGACCGGGCGCCTTCTGCCGACCGGCGGTGTCGAGCGCGCACGCGTCCTCGAGCAGATGTTCTTCCACCTGACCGGGATCGGTCCGATGTTTGGACAGGCCGGTTACTTCCAGAAGCAGGCGCCCGAGCAACTCCCGATCGCATTGAGCCGCTTCAACACCGAGGTTGCGCGTGTCATGGCCGTGTTCGACGGCGTTCTCGGCGAGCACCCTTTCGCCGCCGGCTCCGATTTCACGATTGCCGATATCGCGCACTTCGGGTGGATCTGGCGTCGCGCGTTCGCTGACGTCGAACTCGAAACCTATCCGAACGTGCTGACCTGGTACGAGAGGGTTGCAAGCCGTCCGGCCGTCGAACGGGCGATCCAGCGCGTGACCGCGCTCGTCCCGCAGAACTGAGCGCCGCACGTAAAGCTACAAGGCTAAACGTTTATCTTCCCGAGAAGGAATCTCCCCATGACGCAGCACGCCCTGTATGTGGAACTGAAGGCGAAGGTCGGCAAGGAAGAGGAACTCGCGTCCCTGTTGACCGGCGCGCAGGCTCTCGTGGTCGAAGAAGAAGGCACAATCGCCTGGTTCGTGGTCCGTTTTGACACGCAGACCTTTGCGATCTTCGACGCCTTTAACGATGAGGCGGGCCGTCAGGCTCATCTCGATGGTCGGGTTGCGGAAATCCTGATGGCCCGTGCCGAGGACCTGCTGGACCACGCCCTCGACATCCGCCGCCCCGACGTGCTTGCCGACAAACTGCCCGCCTGATTGGTTCGCCAGGACGGATGCGACCGTCTTCTTCGCACCTCATTCCAGACGCATTCGCTTCGCATCCGCCGGGGGGAGCGGATAGCGCAGCCCGGCGGATGTCGTCGGTTGCGTCGTCCATCATGTGCACTGGCCTGCGGCGCGGCGAAGCGGCGGCAGCATGTCCTGCGGTTCCGGCCGCCGAGTGTAATCCGGGTTGACCTCAGCGTAGAGGACCATCGAATTTTGGCCGATCACATATCGAGCCGGCATCGGCAGCGTCCAGCTCGGGTCACCGTTGAACGTCGGCAGGTCGATCTCCAGCGCCTTGTGCATCTCAATCAGATAGTCGGGCAGCGCAAAGCGAAGACCGAACGCTGCCGCTATTTTGTTGTGCGGGTCCGACAAGATCGGGAAGCCGAGACCGTTCTGTCGCACCGACCTGCGGCTGTTCACCTCCGATTGCGGCGAGATGGCGACGAGGCTGGCGCCGAGCTTCACGAACTCCGGCAGCGTTTCTTGAAGGGCCTGCAACTCCATGTTGCAATAGGGGCACCAGGCGCCTCGATAGAAGCTCACGACCAGCGGTCCGCTGGCAAGCAGGTCGATCGAAGAAACGCGCTTGCCGTCGGGATCGTTCAGCGTGAACGCGGGCGCCGTCTCGCCGGCCCTGAGCGCTTGCGCGGCTGCTCCCGATGCGATCAACTCGGCCGTCGCACGGCGCATGGTGTCGATGACAGAAGACGGAACGGTGTAACCCAGCCTGCCCGCTTCGAAATCCTCCCTGAAGGTGTCCAGCTTAGCTTGCAGCGGCATCGAATTTTCCTTGGGAGGCGATCGGAGGAATCAGGCCGTTGGCTCATCTCGAGGGGAAGCTCTCGTTCGCCCTCTGATGCCAAACCGGATGGACAGCGATGCACCCGTTACGCTCGACACGGCAGCGGGCTCATGGCAATAACCTTAATTCCAAAGGGGAATGACGTGGATCGTTTCCAAGCGATGACCACCTTTGTGCGCGTGGTCGAAACGGGCTCCTTCACCGCGGCCGCCCGTCAGCTCAATGTCGGCCAGCCGGCGGTGTCTAAAACGATCGCGCAGCTCGAGAATCGCCTCCAGGTTAGCCTTTTGGTCCGCTCGACACATGGCCTGATGCCCACCGAAGCGGGGCAGCGATTCTTCGAGCGGGCGTCCGTTGCCATCCGAGAAGCCCACGAAGCCGAGTTGGCCGCACGAGGCGCGGGAGCCGGGCTTGTCGGATGCCTGCGCGTGTCGGCGGCGACAACCTTCGCCCGGCTTCACATCGTGCCAATTCTTCCGCGCTTTCTCGATCAGCATCCGGGCCTCGAGATAGACGTCGTCCTTGATGATCGTGTCATCGATCTGGTCACGGAGGGCATCGATCTATCGCTGCGTATGGGAGCGCTCGCCGACTCCTCGGCGATCGCGAGAAAGATCGCATCCGGCAGTCGCGCCGTGGTTGCGACCCCCGCCTATTTCGAACGCGCGGGATGTCCCCGCACGCCTGCAGAACTCGCCGAGCACGAAGCCGTGATCTACAGTCAGCTTCCCACGGCGTGGTCGTTCACACGAGAAGGGGCGGAGGTGTCGGTCGCGGTCCATGGTCGCCTGCGCGTCAGTGCCGCTGAGGGTCTGCGCGCCGCAGTGCTGGCCGACATGGGGTTGACCATTGCATCGGAGTGGATGTTCACGCCCGAGATCGCGAGCGGCGCGGTTCAGCGGGTGCTGGCAGACTGGGAGCTTCCACCCCTCGATCTGTGGGCCCTGTTCCCCACCGGTCGCATGGCGAGCGCCAAGGCACGCGAATTCGCTAATTTCGTGGAAGCCAGCATGGCCGGTGAAAGCATCTGCTCCGCGGCGACATGACCCCTGCCTCCCAACTGTCCGTCGAAGTCGTTCTTGCTCGACATAGGTGCGTGGGTGACGACGGCACGGCTCTGATCGTTCTCGAATCGCTGTGTAGGGCGGTGACAAACCAGGCCACAGGAGCGCCGGCGATATGCTGAGCGCGGCGGAGTAAAATCCGGCCAGTGGTAGAGCTGCCCTTTTGCGGGGCGGCCGGGATGTTCGTCGTGGAGAGTTACGCAGCGATCAGGCGGTTCGTGTTCGTGGAGGGCCACAGCCGTCGGGAGGCAGCCCGCGAGTTTGGGTTGAGCCGCGAGACGGTGTCGAAGATGTGCAGGTTCTCGCTGCCGCCGGGCTACACGCGGAAGAAGGCGGCGGACAAACCGAAGCTCGGACCGTTGTTGCCGGTCATCGACGCGATCCTGGTGGCGGACCGCCTGGCGCCTTCGAAGCAGCAGCATAGCGCGAAGCGCATCTTCGAGCGGCTACGCGACGAACATAGCTTCGAAGGCGGTTACACGGTGGTGAAGGACTATGTCCGCCTTTGCCGGGCACGGGGTCGCGAGGCATTTGTGCCGCTGGCGCATCCGCCCGGACACGCGCAGGTCGACTTTGGCGAAGCGGTCGGCATCGTCGGCGGCGTGCGGATGAAGATCCACTATTTCTGCATCGATCTACCGCAGTCGGATGCGTGCTTCGTGAAGGCGTATCCGCGCGAGACGACCGAGGCCTTTCTGGACGGGCATGTCTCGGCCTTCGCCTTTTTCGGCGGCGTGCCGCTGTCCATTCTCTACGACAACACGAAGATCGCGGTGGCGAAAATCTGCGGCGACGGGAAGCGCGAGCGGACGCGCGCCTTCACCGAGCTGTGCAGCCATTATCTGTTTCGGGACCGTTTCGGTCGTCCGGCCAAGGGGAACGACAAGGGCAAGGTCGAGGGGCTGGTGAAGTTTTCGCGCGCCAACTTCATGGTGCCCGTGCCGGTCGCCGCCAGCTTCGACGAGTTGAACGCTCACCTCGCAGAGCGTTGCCTTGCTCGTCAGGCGGAGCGTGCCGGCCGCCATGCCGACACCATCGGCGAGCGCCTGGTGGCCGACACGCAAGCACTGCGTCCCTTGCCGGCGGTGCCGCTCGAGCCGTGTGAAAAGCGGTCGGCACGCGTGTCGTCGACGGCGCTCGTGCGATATCGGACCAACGACTATTCGGTGCCGACGGCCTACGCCTTCCAGGAGGTGCTGGTGAAAGGGTTCGTCGAGGAGGTCGTCATCCTGTGCGCCGGCGAGGAGGTCGCCCGACATCCGCGCTGCTATGGCGAGGGCGTCTTCGTCTCCAACCCGCTGCACTATCTGGCGCTCATCGAAACCAAGCCCGGCGCGCTCGACCAGGCGGCGGCGCTACAAGGCTGGGACCTGCCGGAGGTGTTCCAGCATCTGCGCCATCTGCTGGAGGCCCGTATGGGCAACAAAGGCAAACGCGAGTTCATCCAGGTGTTGCGGCTGCTTGAAGCGATGCCGCTCGGCGTTGTCACCAGCGCTGTGACCGAAGCTATCCGGCTCGGCGCGCCGGGGTTCGACGCCGTTAAACTCATCGCGCTCGCGCGCATCGAGCGACGACCGCCGCGGCTCGATCTGGCTGCCTATCCGCATTTGCCCAGAACGGACGTGAAGACGACGTGCGCAGCCGACTATGCGGTGCTCGCGGCATGACCAAGGGAGAGCCCAGCATGCCCATCGGCACGATGAGCGGCACGCCGCAGGTCCTCCTTGCGCACCATCTCAAGCAGCTCAAGCTGCCCACCGTCCTGCGGGAATATGAGAAGGTAGCCCGCGAATGCGCCCAGAGCGGCGTCGACCACCCGCGTTACCTGCTCCGGCTCATCGAGCTCGAGCTTATCGACCGCGAGCGCCGCACCATCGAACGACGGATCCGCGCCGCCCGGTTTCCGGCCGTCAAAAGCTTCGACACGTTCGACTTCACCGCCATTCCCAGCCTCAACAAGATGATGGTGCTGGAGCTCGCCCGCTGCGAGTACATCCTGCGCCGCGAGAATGTCATCGCGCTTGGCAATAGCGGCACCGGCAAGACCCACGTTGCCCTCGCGCTCGGACTCGCCGCTTGCCAGAAAGGCTTCACGGTCGCCTTCACGACCGCCGCCTCGCTGGTGAGCCAATTGATGGAAGCTCGCGACGAACGACGCCTGCTCAAGCTCCAGCGCGACCTGGCGGCGGTGAAGCTGCTTATCGTCGACGAGCTCGGTTACGTGCCGCTTTCCCCGACCGGCGCCGAACTGCTCTTCGAGGTTCTGTCGCAGCGCTATGAGCGCGGATCGACCATCGTCACGTCCAACCTGCCGTTTGAAGATTGGACGCAGGTTCTCGCATCCGAGCGCCTCACCGGCGCGCTGCTCGACCGGCTCACGCACCACGTCAGCATCCTGACCATGAACGGTGACAGCTACCGCCTCAAGCAGTCGGCTGGCCGCCGCCGCGCCGTCGGACGGGCGGAGCAAAACCAGGCCAGCGTCGTAGCCGACCCGGACACTGGCGAGATACTCCAGCCCTAGCAGAAGAGCGAAGACGATATGCAAAGGGCCCCAATTGGGGCCCTTTGCATATCGTCAGGCCATCATCGTCACTGGCCTGCTTTTACTCCGCCCCCCTGGCCTGGAATTGGTCCGCCGTTGACAGGGGAAATCAGTTGCGCTGAATCATATGCTCCTTAGAGCGCCGCCACGAAGTTATAAGCTAGTGCCGGGGCCCGGATGCCGCCTGTTTCATCGACCTCCGATCAAGCGCTGAACGCCGACACCAGTCCGAGATTTTTCATGAACGGCTCGAAGTCCCGGTCGCTGAAAAGTAGCGCGTGGCCGTCCAGGATACAGCGCGATGCGATCAGCGTATCGATCGTCTTGCGCACCGTCACCCCGACCGACCGGAGCGACCGGAAGTTGCGGGCAGCTGCAATCGCAACGTCTCGCCCGCCGATCTCGACGAGTGCAAACGATTCCAGCAGCCGCTGAGCTTGGCGGAAGTCACTGTCGGCGGCGAACCCCTGGAGGACCTCGGTAAGGATGAGGTCACCTACGCCTATCGGCTCGTGTCCAAGCACCTGATCGAGATAGTCGCTCTCGGGTGTCGATGTGCCACGGAAATAATCGATCCAGACGCTCGAATCGACTAGGATCACCTGTCGCTACGCATCGCGTCGAGATCGCCGGACCAGGCGAGCTTGCCGCGGAATCCACGGACATCCCCTTGGCGTCGAAGCTGTAGCAACGTCCTCAGGCCAAGCTCGACCGCCTCCCTCTTCGTCCGAAGGCCGGTTGCCTTCATGGCCTCGCTCATCAGAGCATCATCAATCACGATGTTCGTGCGCATAATGTGTATCCCGACGAGGTATCATACACATATCACATTTGGCTAATCCCGCAAGCCGCCACCAGTTTGGCGTGGGCACGTGGTCGGTGGCTCGCCGTCTATCCGCAAATCGTGCGCACCGCCTTGACCGCGACTTGTCGAAGCTCATCCTCGGGCATCCCCGCGCGCGCTCGAATGGCAAGAGAGGCCATGCCGCACTGGACGCTGCATAATCTCCGAACCAGCTTTAACACCCAGGCTTGTGAGCGATTGAAGGTCGACGCTGCTGTTGCCGATCGGACCTTCAATCACGTCGCCACCGCAACTACGTCCAAAATCATGCGCGTTTATAACAAGTCCGAGCTTTTCGAGGAGCGGAAAGCGGCGCTTCAGGCTTGGGAGAAACTGCTGTCTGCGGAAGTTATTCCTGCGATCGACCCATCGGCGAATACCGGATGAAGAACGCCGTCTGCTAGCTTGCGGCTAATTCCTTTCGGCAACCAGCGCGGCTGAACGTCATGCTCTGGGCTGGCGCGCTACGATCTATTCGCATCGTCGGCGCGTCTCGAAGCGCCACCACAGGCGCGATTGGCGGCGTTAGTGGGTCCGCAGAGCATGAAGGTTCAAGCAGACAAAATAAAATTCTTGAGAATTGACTTCATCCTATTTCGAAGGCGATTGCGACGCATTCGCAGAATGAAAGGGTGTTACATGGAGCGGCAAGGGGAATCGGTTCGCAGTGGTCGGCCCGCGCAGATTGGGGCGAACGCAACGGCGTTTCTAGCTTCTTCTTTTGGTTTCTCGTCATTGGTGGGGGCAGCGACACCGGCGCCGAACG
>Ga0302314_10021892_pt1 | contig 10510 bp, 11 predicted proteins | sample III_Palsa_N2_3_FD_200533 | JGI IMG/M metagenome (GOLD analysis project Ga0302314, IMG submission 200533) | Peat permafrost microbial communities from Stordalen Mire near Abisko, Sweden - III_Palsa_N2_3 | ecosystem: Environmental > Terrestrial > Soil > Palsa > Peat permafrost | place: Sweden... | reverse complement strand
CGCGTCGGGCGCGTCGGGGTGGCCGGGCGCGCCGGGCGGCCGGGCGGCCGGGCGGCCGGGCGGCCGGGCGCGCCGGGTGGCGTCAGGCGAACAGCGGGCGTAGGTGGTCGTTCAAGAACATCCCGGCGGGATCGAGCTCGCGGCGGATCGCGATGAAGTCCTGCGCCGCGGGATAAAGCGCCTGCAACCGGTCCGGGGTGAGAAAGTGCAGCTTGCCCCAGTGAACCCGGGCATCGAACTCCGACAGCAGCGCATCGACCGAGCGCAGGTAGTCCCAGTAGTCGGTCCCAGGCTTGCCCGACACCGAGATGACCGTCGTGGCGGTCGCGTAGTTCGGGGAGAGATACGCGTCGTCGGCACCGACGGTGCGTACCTCCAGCGGGTACACCGATGCTGGCAGGCTGCGGAGCATCAGCTCACGCATCGCGGCCAGGGCATCGGGTCCATGCGCGAGCGGGACGAAATACTCGAGCTCGTGGAAGTTCGGGGAATAGACCATGGGATAGATCCGGTAGCACCGGTCCGTACGACGGCCGGGGGTTGGGTCGTCGGGCTCGTCCGGCGTGGCCTCGTCGTAGATCTTCACGTAGCACTGATCGGCCATCGCTTCGCCGTGCGAGGAGAGGTTGTAGAGAGCGGCGGACTCCTCCGTTGGCAGCCAGAAGAAACCGAAGTGTCGGTGCTCGCGCACGAGCTCGTCCCATCGCGCCACCACCTCTTCCCACGGCCACAGGCCGACCTGCTCCTTGAGCCGGTAGGCCTCTGTGACCTCGAGCTCGAGAGTCGTGACCACGCCGAGCATCCCGATCGCGACCTGCGCAGCTCGCAGCCGCTCGGGCTGATCGGCGCCGATCTCGACGATCTCGCCCGCCGCCGTTACGAGCCGCACCCCGCGGACCGCACCGGAGAGGCTTGTGTAGCGGCTCCCAGAGCCGTGCGTAGCGGTTGCCACCGCGCCGGCGATCTGCTGCGTGTCGATGTCACCCTGGTTTCGCAGTGCAAGTCCCGCATCCCACAGCGGCTCATAGAAATCGCGGATCTGCGTGGCGGGCAGTGCCGTGGCCCGCTTTCGCCCTGGGTCCGTGGCGAGCACGCCACGGAGCGCAGACAGGTCCAATAGCAGTCCATCGGTCTCGACGACCGGAGTGAACGAGTGCCCAGCCCCGGCGACGCGAACGCCCGCCCCACGCTCGGCGGCCTCACGAACGAGCGCCGCGACCTCCTCCTCGTCTCGCGGCGCGGCCACGTAACGGGGGGTGAACGATTGGTTGCCCACCCAGTTACGCCACAGCGGCGCGGGAGGCACCTCGGTTAGCAGTGTCTCGGGCATGATCCCACTCGGCCGCGGAGCCTACTCGGCCCGGCGCCTTCTACGATCGCTGTTGTGGGCCGTGAGGTGACCACCGACCTGGCGATGCTCGAGCGGCTGGCACCGACCCGCGGCAAGGATGTCGTGGACGTGGGCTGCGGCGGAGGCGCGCTCGTCCGCGAGCTCGCGCGTGCAGGCGCCCGCGTCATCGGCGTTGAGATTTCGCGCGAGCAGCTCGCGGCTGCAGTTGCTCGGGACCCCGATGGCCGCTCGCGCTACCTCGTCGGGCGCGCGGAGGCGCTCCCGCTCGGCGACGACTCGACTGATGTCGTTCTCTATCTGCGCTCGCTGCATCACGTGGCGCCGGTGGAGCTGATGACAGCTCTGCGCGAGGCTCGTCGCGTACTGCGGCCCGGCGGAGCGGTGTACGTTGCCGAGCCGCTGGCCGAGGGCGATTTCTTCGAGCTCGTGAGCCTGGTCGAGAACGAGGTCGAGGCGCGCGGTGCGGCCCAGGGAGCATTGGATGACGCCCCTGCCGCGGGGCTTCAGCGGGTGAGGACCGTCGATTACGACGTGCGAGTCTGCATCGCCGACCTCGCGGGATTGCGTGCGCGGATCGTCAGTGTCGATCCCGCGCGAGCAGACCGCTTCGACGATCGAGCTCCCGAGCTCGCGGAGGCATTCGGGAGGCTTGGCGAGGCAGGCGAGCGGGCCGGCGAGCGCTGCTTCTTGCAGCCGATGCGGGCCGACGTGCTCATCCCGGGTCCAGGTGCGGTCCTGCCGTCCTCAAGTACCGCCTAGCCGCCGCCGATTCGTTATCCGTGAGCACGTCGGTGCCGCCGCCCACTCCCCCCGCGGTCAGCCGCCCGCTGCCGGCGCCGCCCTCGCGCAGCCCGAGCCTGAAGCTGGTGGGCTCGGTCGCTATGGTGGCCGTCCTCGCCGTGCTCGCCTTCACGCTCTTCGGTGGAGGTGCCGGCACGGTCGGCGACCCGGTCGCCGAGGCTGCCACGGTCTCGTCAAATGCACCCGGCTACCGCATGAGCTTCTCGATGCAGATCCTCTCCTCGGCGGCGACGCCGATCACCGGCGTTGGGAACGGAGCGTTCGATGCCCGCGACCACACGGGGTCGATGTCGCTAACGATGAATCTCGGGAACGACCCGCAGGTGATCCAGGCCCTCGGCAGTGACACCGTGACACTGCAGGAGATCATGAGCGGTACCACCGTGTACGAGAAGCTCCCCGCCGCGATCTCGAACGAGTTGCCGACCTCCGGCAAGCAATGGGTCGCGATCGACCTCGCCAAGTTCGCCGGCTTTCCCGGGCTGTCGTCGCTTGAGAGCAACCCCGTCTCGAGCGATCCGAGCGAGATGCTGCAATATCTCCGGGCCACATCCGACAGCATCGTCATCGAGGGACATCAACTTCTCGATGGACTCGCAACGACCCACTACCACGCCGAGCTCAGCCTCGGCCGGGTGGCCGCCGCCCTCCCGTCAGCCGAACAGGCCGTGGCGCAGCACGTGCTGTCCACGCTCCAGCAGGTGCTGAAGGTGCACGAAATCCCGGTCGACGTGTGGATCGACGCGCACCACTTGGTCCGCAAGATCCAGATGACGGTCGACGCCGGCCTGCCGGGCGGACAGTCGTTTGAGGAGGAGATGACGATTGACATCTCTCACTACGGGCCGCAGCCCGAGCCGGCGCTGCCGCCCGCGGATCAGGTTGCGAACCTGACCAGCATGATCGGCTCGATCGGCTGAGCGGCTAGCCGGCGTCGGCGTCGATCTCGATCCCGAGCCCGCGCATGCGGATCTTCCGCCGGCCCGGGTAGTAGACGCTGTCGCCGGCCACGCGGGTTCCGTACGCCAGGTAGCGCATTCCCTGTTCGCCGGCACGAAGCGAGTGGGCGACGCCTGTCGAAGGCGGCCGTGCAACCGCGTCGCCGGCACGAAGCGGATGCTCGTCATCGCCGAGGATGAGTGTGCCCGTGCCCTCGAGCACGATGAACATCTCCTCCTCGAGCGCGTGGCAGTGAGGCGGGGCGCCGGCCGCGTCCGGATCAAGCGCGACGTGGTTCAGCCCGGCCTTCACCGAGCCGGCTGCTGCTCCGAGGGCGCGCACCGCTGCTCCCGGCCAGTCGCCCGTCTTCACATCGGCCATCGCGACGACGTTCTCGGGGCGAGCGCCGGGTAACGGGCGCTCCAGTGGGCCTGCGGCCGCCTCGGCCTCGAACGGGTGCGGCGCGTCGACCGGCACCCAGCGCGGTCCCGCCCACATCACCCCCGCACGCGGCAGCCAGGTCAGGCTGGTGTCAGTGCCGCTCGCGAACGCGAGCAGCAGCAGGCCGTTGCGACCAGCCAAGAAGGTGTGCGCAACGGTATCGGTGCGGTGCACGACGGTATCGCCAGGTCTGACGCCGCACGCGGTCCCGTCCTGCCAGCTCAGCCCGGCGCCGGCGAGTATGAAGAAGATCTCCTCCTCATCGCCGTGACTGTGTACCGGCATCTGGCGAGCGTCCGGCGCGACCGCGTACAGGCTGCACCCGATCCGAGCCGTGCCCGCAGCCGCGCCCAGCCGCCTGCGCGCAAACGCGATGTCCCCGGCTGAAACCGTGCGCGATGGCACGTCATCCCAGTTGATCAGCGGCGGCTGCGCCATCCCCGCAGGATATGCGCCGACCCGGGCTACACGCCGCCCCGGAATTCCCTGGCGCGGCGGGCGGCGCAGCTCGGTGCGCGGCGGGCGGCACGGCTCGGTGCGCGGTGCGCGGCGCGGTTCGATCCCCCGGCCCGGCGCGGTGCGCGGTGCGGCTCGATCCCGATCGCGTCAGGATGCCTGGCGATGAACTCCGTCCGCAATCTCGTGAACCTGAACGGCGTGCACAAGGGCTACGCCACCCGTACGGTGCTGCGCGAGATTACGCTCGGGATCTCGGCCGGTGAGCGGATCGGCGTGGTCGGGCGCAACGGCGAGGGCAAGTCGACCCTGCTGCGCCTGATCGCGGGTGCCGAAGCCCCGGACGAAGGTGTGCTGACGCGCGTCGGCGACCTGCGGCTGGCGATGCTGGACCAGGGCGATGTGCTCCGCGACTCCGCCACGATCCGCGAGGAGCTCGTCGGCGGGCGCGCCGACCACGAATGGGCGGGTGACCGCGCCTTCCGGGAGGTGCTCGACGGGCTCCTCGGCGGCGTCGCGCTGACGCGGTTCCGCGACGGTCTTGACACCACGATCGGATCGCTGTCGGGGGGCGAGCGTCGTCGTGTAGCGCTTGCGCGGCTCCTGCTCGACGCACCGGAGCTGCTGCTGCTCGATGAGCCGACCAACCATCTCGATGTCGAGGCGATCTCGTGGCTGGCCGGGAATCTGGCCGCCCGGCGGGCGACGATGCTCGTCGTCACCCATGATCGCTGGTTCCTGGACGCCGTGTGCACCGCGACGTGGGAGGTCTCCGACGCGGACGTTCACCAGTACGAGGGTGGGTACGCGGCGTACGTGCTGGCCCGCGCCGAGCGGTACCGTCAGCAGGCGGCGCGTGAGGATCGGCGACGCCAGCTTGTGCGCAAGGAGCTCGCTTGGCTGCGGCGTGGGCCGCCCGCGAGGACGGCCAAACCGAAGTTTCGGATCGAAGCCGCCAACGCGCTGATCGCTGACGAGCCGCCCGTACGCGACCGCACCGAGCTGCTCCGGTTTGCGACCGCGCGCCTCGGAGACAAGGTGCTGGAGGCCCTCGACGTCTCGCTCGCGTTCGACGGCAACCCGGTGCTACGGCGGGTGACCTGGCGCCTCGGGCCGGGCGATCGCGTCGCGCTCGTCGGAGTCAACGGGGCCGGAAAGACAAGCCTGCTGAATATCCTCGGCGGCGAGCTCATGCCGACCGGCGGATCGGTCGAGCGTGGCGCGACCGTACGGCTCGCCCACCTGTCGCAGGACACCGTCCAGATCCCCGGGGAGCTGCGGGTGCTCGAATCCCTGGAGGCGGTGCGGGGACGTGTCACGCTCAGCGACGGGCAGGAGATCACGGCGGGGCTGCTGTGCGATCGCTTCGGCTTCCGCGGGGACCGTTCGCGCACCCTCGTCCGCGACCTCTCGGGCGGGGAACGGCGACGTCTGCAGCTGATGCGCCTCCTGATGACCGAACCGAACGTGCTCCTGCTCGACGAGCCGACCAACGACCTAGACATCGACACGCTCACGGCGCTGGAGGACCTGCTCGACAGCTGGCCGGGCACAATCGTGGTGGTCAGCCACGACCGCTATTTCGTCGAACGGGTGTGCGACGACCTATACGCGCTCACGGCGGACCGCGGGATCCGTCACCTTCCCGGCGGGATCGACCAGTACCTCGAGCTGCATCGGGCTTCAGCCTCGACAGCTCCGGCGTCCGCGAAGGTCAATGCCTCCCCGGGTGGGTCGCTGCGGGCGGCGCGCAAGGAGGTCGAGCGCCTCGAGCGCGCAATCGACCGGCACGCCGAGCTCGAGCGCAAGCTGCACGAGCAGATGGCGGCCAGCTCCACCGACCACGCCCGCCTGAGCGAGTTGCACGCCGAGCTCGAGACTTCGGTCGCAGAGCGCGAACGGCTCGAGGCCGCCTGGCTCGAGAATGCCGTGACGCTGGAACCCTGATCGTGACCCGATTTCGGGTCGCGCCGGGGTGGGCACGGCCCGCGGCGCGGGCATGTCCGGCGCGGCACGGCGCGGGCATGTCCGGCGTGGCAGGTTCAATAGCGCCCGTGAGTATCACTATTCCAACCGTGAAGGAGTTTCCTTGCCACTAACCCAGACGCAGCTCACGACCGCGCTCGCGGACCGGGCTGAGATCAGCCGCAACGAGGCCAAGCAGGTACTCGCGACGCTCGAGGACATCGTGCTCGAGGAGCTCGGAAACGCACAGAAGGTGCGCATCGGCGGTCTCGTGCAGCTGACCGTCCGCGTCAAGCCCGCTCAGAAGGCACGCAAGGGCCGCAACCCCGCCACCGGCGAGGAGATCACGATCGCCGCCAAGCCCGCCAGCGTCGACCTCCGCGCGCGCCCGCTCGCGAAGGCCAAAGCTGCGCTGCCCTCGGTACAGAAGGCACGCCGTCGGCTCGCCGCCTGATTCGGCCGCGCTAGCGCCTCACGGCCCGGCGGAACGCGCGCCAGCGCCTGCGGCTGACGGGCGGCTCCAGGAGCCGTGCCGCGTGCGGCCTGCGCGCCGTAACCCCGGAAGCAGTTCGGCACGGTTGACCGGACGCGGCCAGGCAGGTGGGGCAGGTCCGTTCGCGCCAGCCACGCGTCGTGTGGGCGCGCGCGATCGGCACCAGCCGCCGCAGTGAGTTCAGCGGCCGGTCGAGGCGGGCCCGGCGTGCCCAGGCGCGCGCCGCGCCAGCCGGATGGCGCCGCCTGCGTGCGTGGGCGGCGCCGGCCGTCGCCGGAAACGGGCGTGGGACCGGCCGGGCTTCGGTACCTGCCAAGGTCGTGCGCGGTGTCCGCGTCGGCGGCGCCGCGCGTTCCGGCGGCGGTTCGTTGACTGCGTCTGCGAGGCGCGTGGCGAACTCACGGAGCAGGTGCTCGGAAGCCCTCTCGGCGATCACCGACTGGCCGAGCAGCAGCCCCAGGCGCCCGGCCCGTGGCAGTTCGGTCACAACCTCCAACCGGGTTCGCCTCCCCCCTGCAACTGACTTACCGACCACCGTCGCCCTGAAGACGCGATCCGCTCGCTCGGAGGAGGCTATCGCGACGACTGCGGTGCGGGCGCTGATATTGACCGCCTCCAAACGAAGCGTGCCGCGGTATACGGCGCTTCGCGGGCCGAGCTTGATGCGAAACGTGCCGTGGTGGACGCCGCCCTCGTCGACGTGGCTGATCTCGGCTCCGGGTAGACACGGGACCACGCGCTCGAGGTCGAGTAGCGCGGGCCAGACATGCTTGATCGGAGCATCGATGCCGACCGAGCGCTCGAGCCGTGCAACCCCGTCCGTATTCACCGCCATCGTCGCCGTCCCTTCAGGGCTGCACGCGGTTGCGCTATCCCGTACCGCAGAACGACGTCAGGTCGCCGGTCACGCTCACGATGCCGAGCAGACGGCCGTCGCCGTCCACCACGGGCACGCGGCGCGCGTCCGTCAGCAGCGCGAGCTCCTCCCCGGCGCTCGCAGGCGCTTCTGGCGCAATCGTCGGCCCGTGCTTGGCGACCTCGGCCGCCGGTCGCCCGGCGTCGACGTCGCCCGTTACATCGCCCCGCGTGAGCGAGCCCACGTACCGCCCGTCGTCGGCCAGGACCGCCATCCTGCGGCTAGGGCTCGCCGCGAACCAGTCGCTCACATCGCCGATCGTCGCGCTCGCCGGCAGCGCGGTGAACCGCCCGTGGGTGACGTCCGCGACGGTCAGGCCCGCCGCCTCGTTGACCTTCGTCCGCGACACGTCAGAGCACCGTAGCAAGCAAGACCGTTTCAACAGTCGGCGTCCGCGCCATCCACCTCCGGGCGAGAGCGCCACAGCGGAACTTTTTAATCGAACAGGATCTTGGGCACGGGGCGCGAATTAGCTCAGAGACGGGTGGAGACGCGCCGCCGACCAGCTGCTATGTCAGTGCAAGCACCAAAAGTCCAAAAGACGGTTGATGCGAGTGCGTGCTCGTAGAGCGCCTGCCGCAGGCGCCGTATCAGTCGCGCTCGTGGCCGTCGTTCGAGCGGCGAGGGATGTGCGTCCGGCCCGCCGGATCACCTGCATTCGCGTGCCCCAAGGGCCGCTCGACCCACCGCCCGCCACGGTCGAGGCAGCGGCCTCGCACGCGGCCGTCGCCGTCGATCTCCCGGAGCGCCCGGTTCCGCCGTTCTGGTTCGAGGACGTCCTCGCGCCGAACGGGCCGGGGCTGATCTCCGCGCCCGAACCCGAGGTCCAGCCCGAGCCCGAGCCCCTCCCCGCCGCCGCGGCACCTTTGCCCGCGCCCGAGCCCGAGCCCCTCCCCGCCGCGGCGGCACCTTTGCCCGAGCCCGAGCCCGAGCCCCTCCCCGCCGCGGCGGCACCTTTGCCCGCGCCCGAGCCCGAGCCGGAGGTCCAGCCCGAGCCCGAACCCGCCCTCGCGGTCGCAGCTCCGCCGGCACCCGCACCCCAGCCGATTCCGGTCACGGCGGCGGCGACGGTCGGTCGGCAGGAGCCCTCGCGCACGTGGGGTTGGGCCGAGCCGTGGAGCTTCGAGGTCCCCACGGCGGATCTGCCAAGCCGGCGCGGGACGGCGAAGAACGGGTCCCGCGGCACTTTTCCGCGTCCGCGCGCGCACAGCGAGTGGCTTCGCCCGATGGTCGCCTTCGCGGCGCTCGTGCTCGCGGTCAGCATCTGGATCGCGGCGCCGTGGTCGCCGTCGGCAAGTGCGCGCCCCGCGGCAGCGAGGGCCTTCACGCCCCATCCGTCGGTGTTCGCGCTGCGGACGATCCCAGCCGCTTATCTGCACGATTACTGGCGGGCGGCCGAAGAGTACGGTCTTGACTGGACCAAGCTGGCGGCCGTGGGCCAGCTCGAGTCAGACCAGGGCCGCAGCCAGATTCAAGGCGTCAGCCAGGGCACGAACACGGCCGGGGCCGCCGGCCCCGCTCAGTTCCTTGGGAGCACGTGGGCGCGCTTCGGCGTCGACGCGGACGGTCGCGGCACGATCAATCCGTACGACCCGGCCGATGCGATTACCGCGATGGCTGCGTACCTGAAGGCTTCCGGAGCACCGCAGAACTGGCGCCAGGCGCTATACGCCTACAACCACTCGACCGCTTACGTCAACGCCGTCATATCGCTGAGCCGTCTCTATCTCGCGCCGCCGCCCACCCGGGGTTGACCTCGCCGCGACCGGCGGCTAATTGAGTTGCGCTTGCATGGCTCGCAGCTCCGCCTGCAGGGTGTCGCGCATCGATGCTTCGGCCGGTAGCGCCAGCCGCAGCCTCGCGGCGCGGATCGCCGCGCTGACGTCGCTGCGTCGCTGATATGCCACGACCAGGTTGTTGAGCATCCGCATCGCGATCTCATGAGGGGTCCACGGCCGTACCTGGCTCGGCAATATGATGGCCCCGAGGGCCGCGCCGCCCGCGAAGGGATCGAGCAGCAGCGGCGGGTCGGCGCCGAAGTGCCCGACCACGAAATGCCCCGGTAGGCCTACGCCGGCGAGCGGGATCCCGGCTCGACGGGCGACTTCGACGTACACGACCGAGAGCAGAATCGGCAGGCCACGACGCCTCGCGAGCACAATGTCGAGCATCGAGTTGTCGGGATGGTCGTACTCTTCTCGTTCGCCCACGAACCCGTGCGCGCCGCCGAGAAGCTCGCCGCATGCGAGCGCCAGCGCCTCGGGCGCCGCGCTCGTCCGCTCGGCGGCATAAGACAGTTCGGCGCCCAGAAGGTCGAGCCTCCACATCGCGCCGGCTAGGTCGACGTCCCGGAACTCCGCCGCGAGGGCGAGCGCCAGGGTGTCCAGCGTCGGATCGGGTGATGCGGCCAGCTCGGCGAAGGAGGGCACCTGCGCCATGATCGTTCCTCACGTCGTCGCGGCAGTGATCACACCATTGTGACCTCACTGCCAGCAGCGCCGGTTGGCCCGCATAATTGTCGTCGTGCCCGACTTCGCGCCGCTGCGAGAGGAGGATCTCGATCCCGATCCGGTGCGCCAGTTCGAGGTCTGGTTCCAGGATGCCGCGGACGCCGGGGTGGGAGCCCCGGAGGCGATGGCTCTGGCGACCGCATCGGCCCAAGCCGTGCCTTCGGTACGCATGGTGCTGATGAAGCGGTACGACGCGCGCGGGTTCGTCTTCTTCACCGGTTACGAGAGCCGCAAGGGCCAGGAGCTTGCTTCCAATCCCCATGCCGCGCTGCTCTTCTACTGGGAGCCCGTCGGCCGCCAGGTCAGGATCGAGGGCGGCGTCGAGCGCGCCACGCGCACGGACTCGGAGGCGTATGCGCGCAGCCGCCCGCGCGCGAGCCAGCTGAGCGCGCTCGCTTCGCCGCAGAGCCGCACGATCGAGAGTCGGGAGGCGCTCGAGCGGCGCGTGGCCGAGCTTGCGGCCCTCCACGAGAGCGGTGACGTGCCCTTGCCGGAGGCGTGGGGTGGTTTCCGTCTCGTGCCCGAGAGCTTCGAGTTCTGGCAACACCGCGCGGATCGCCTTCATGACCGCTTGCGCTACACCAGTGGTGATGACGGTCGTTGGAAGGTGCAACGGCTGGCGCCCTGACGTTGCGACC
>Ga0302314_10021891_pt1 | contig 10511 bp, 6 predicted proteins | sample III_Palsa_N2_3_FD_200533 | JGI IMG/M metagenome (GOLD analysis project Ga0302314, IMG submission 200533) | Peat permafrost microbial communities from Stordalen Mire near Abisko, Sweden - III_Palsa_N2_3 | ecosystem: Environmental > Terrestrial > Soil > Palsa > Peat permafrost | place: Sweden... | reverse complement strand
TTCCTCGGGCTGGTCGGTCCTGTGGCGATGCGCCGCGCCTCAATCGCCTGGGCGTGCTCGAACGCCGGCGCCATGTCCGCGATCGCCGTCGCCGTGAGGCCGACTCGCTGGGCGACTTGTCGCCACCGCGTGGTTGACCCGAGAACCGCGCTGAGGGTCTCGCGGGCGGCGTCGGTATCGACGCGGAAGTAGCCGGCGACGTCCATCAAGTTCTCGATCGAGGCGGCGTCATCGACGTCGATCGCGGTGCTCAGATGCTTCGGTCCGGGTCGCGGGTAGGGGTTGAGATCGAACGCTGGCGCTAATTCCCATCCCGCACTGACGGTTCGCAGGAATCCGTGGTTCCGCAGATGATCGTCGGTGTTCGAGATCAGAACCGAAAACGCGATCCGGCGCCAGAGTTCACGAAGATCGTCCCGCGCGTTCGGTGACTGCGCTTCGATCACTTCCGCGATCTCGAGGTAGCTGCGCTGGTCTCCGTCGTTGGCCTCGAGCATCGTCATCGCACTGACGTAGCCGATGCGCCGCGCGCCGTCGCGATCGAAGCGCTCGACAACCAGGACGGACTTCCCGTCGATCTGATGAAGCTCGGCGGTTGGCACGCGGATGCCGGCCCCGCGGGCAAGTTCGATTGCGACGGCCTCCCATGCGGTCACGTCCCATTCATCGCCGGAGACGCTTGGGAACTTCGCGATCGCGGCGCGGCCACCCGAATCGATCACATGGGACTTTGGTCTGGCGCCACCGAGCGAGCTCCCACCGCGCAGGAGCATTCGTAGCTCTTCATCGCTGGCTTCGTCTCGTTCCAGCCTGGCCGAGGCGTTCAGCAACCGGGGAAGCTCCACGAGCGGTGGAATGCCGACTTCTTCGCTGGCCAGAAACAAGTCTTCGTTCGGATGCCGGAAGCGCAGAGCTCCTTGGCGCATGTCGTCGCGAACGCCCATCAGGTAATCGATTTCGGCGAAGTGGCGTGCTCCTCCGCCGTCCCTGCGTGCCCGCGCCTTCTCAGCCCGATTGATCATCCGGCGGCCCCATCGATCAGGCGAACAGTCGGTGAAGGCGCCGAACAGCGCCTGCCCAACCCGGGTCTGGTGCTGACCGGCTGAGAGCGGAAGTGCAGGGTCGAGCGCATAGCCATCCCGCCGCAGGTAATCGTCGGCGTAGGTGAACGTTGCCGACTCGACCGCGCGACGCTGATGGGACCACAGCCGTCCCGCAAAGACGTCCTCGCCTGCGATCTGAACGAAGACCTCGACCGCTGATTCGGCCACGATGCCGACCTAGCTCCGGCGTGTTCTGACGCGCTGGGGGAGGATCTCCTCCGACCGGAGGCGGCCGACGTCCGTTGAGTAGGGATCGACCGCGCCCGTGATGTCGTCCAAGACGCCCAGGGCGCGGGCAATCCGAAGCATGTTCTCAAGGCTCACGCTGCTCGTTCCGCTCTCCAGTCGTCGCACCGTGCCACGTGAAACCCCAGCTCGGTCCGCCACCTGTTCCTCGGTGAGGCCGCGAAGCTTGCGCCAGACCGCGAAATTGTCGCCGATCACGCGCAGCGCCCTTGCCACAGGGATCGGCGTGGGAAACGGCTGTTTGCGCTGGCTATCGTTCGGCACGGTTATTGCACTATCCGTCGAGCATTATAGCTCATAATGTACTGCTAGTAGCGCATTATGGCTTGCCGGAGAGTTCCGGACGCACGACCAAACGGCTCGCTCCGCGCACCGCAGCGTGAGACGCGATCGCCCGCGCCCGATCAGCCGGGTAGCCGGGGAACAGACGCGCGATCTCCTGCGCCATCCGCGCCTGAAGCTCACCGTCCTCGTCGACTCGTTTGAGCGCGTCCCGCGCTCGCCGTCGCGCCCGCGCGTCCTCGTCCTCCAGGCACTCGACCTCGGCGTGCTCGAGCGCGCGCTCCTCCACCAGGATCCCTTGGCGCTCGTATCGCCCCCGGTGAGGTCGGTTTGACCGCCTGGCGGAATGGACCAGCACGGCTGCGCGTCATGCAATGGTCACCGTCGCCTGTAGCGGGCCGTCGTGTATTCATCGACCCGCGCTCTTGAGCTGCGCCAGGTGCCATCGGCCGCCTTGGCGGCCTTGAGCCGTCCGCGGATCGCGTGGTGGGCGGCCCTTGCGGGAGGTGGCGGATTTGTTCGGCTTCGGGATTACTCAACTGGACCGAACACTTTACGAAAGTGTTCGAGACCGACCATACAATCTGTACCGAACACTTTAGCCACAACGGCTCATTCGATTCCTCGATGGGCCGGCGTGATTTCGCGGAGTGTTCACGCTTGATGCACGTTTGACCGCGACAGTTGAGCAATGGTTATCGTGATTCTCTCACCGCACCTCGACGACGCCGTCCTGTCCTGCTGGCAGGTACTTGCCGAGCCGGCCGAACTGGTCGTGATCAACGTTTTCGCCGGGGTGCCCACAGTGTTGACGGCGCCGGCCTGGTGGGACCGGTACACAGGGGCGACCGACTCCGCAGAGCGTATGCGGGAGAGGATCGAAGAGGATCGCAGAGCGTTGGCGCTTGCGGGCCGAACAGCGGTCAACCTGGACTTCCTCGACGCGCAGTATCGTGACGGAGAGCAGTCGCTGGACGCGCTGACGGACGAGATCGGGCGTCGCTTGCCGCGGGGGGCACTGGTGTATGCGCCTGCTGCGATTGGTAACCACGCCGACCATGCGCTGGTCAGAGCCGCCGCACTGCGACTCCGCGCAGCGGGGTGCATCGTCTCGCTGTACGCGGATCTGCCGCACGCGAATGTGCACGGGTGGCCCGCCTGGGTGACGAGCTTGCGCACGCCGGAATCGAAGGATCTGGTCGGGGCGGTGTGGCAGCATGCCCTGACCGGTTCGGGGGCGGTGACGCCGACGATCCGCGAGCTCGGGCCCGAAGCCCGCTCCCGCAAGCTCGAGGCGGTGGCGATGTACGGCACGCAGCTCGACGCTCTGGCGGAGTTCGTCGGCCGTCCGCTCAGCGACCCGGAAGCGCTCGGGTATGAAGTTACGTGGGCTACTCGGGCGCCCGCGCTCGCAGCGACGCACGCAACGCGTCGTCGGTGAGGTCCGCGGCGATCCGCTCGATGATCGTCTGCGCGGTGGACACATGCTCCGCGGGCTCGTCGGCAAGGCGCGCAAGACCGAGGTGGGCTTCTAACGCCGGCGCCGAGATCCCGGAGCCGGCGGCACGCGCGAGCATGACGCGCGCCTGCTCTGGCTCGTTCTCGGCCTCGTGGCACAGTCCGAGCACTAGTTCGGTGAGCGCCAGGAGCTCGCGCCACCCCGAACGCTCCGCGGCCTCGAGCACGGGCCGCACGAGCTGCACTCCGCGGGCGGGGGCACCGGTCGCGAGCAGCACCCTGGCGACCCCGGTGTAGGCATGTGTTCCGAATCGGAACACGCCGCCGGTGACCCGTCCGAGGAGGTCGTGCGCTCGGCTGGCGAGCGCAATCGCCTCATCCTCGGCGCCAAGGAGCAGACGCGCCCAGGCAAGCTGACCGGCGCACCGCACGATCTCGCTCGGCCGGCCGGCACGCTCGCTCGCGGCCAGACCGACCTCGAGCGCCTGAGCCGCCAAGGCCGGGGCCCCCAAGTCGAGCAGTACCCCTCCGAGCGTCGCCGCGGTCCAGCCATGCCAGAACCCGATCTCGGCGGCTCGCTCCACCGCACTCCTTCCGGCGGACAGCGCCTGCGGGTAGGCGCCCCGGCTGCGGTGGAGCCAGCAGAGCGCGTCGCGCATCAGCGCCTCGGCAGCCGGATCGCGCGTGCGGCGGTTGATCGCAAGCGCGTCTTCGAGCCGTCGCTCCGCCTCCTCCCAAGCTCCGGCACCGATCGGGGCGAATGCCGACTCGAGCAGTGTCCACTGGAGGTACCACAGATCACCGTGCCTGCGCCAGAGTGTCTCGAGGCCAGCCGTCAGTTCCTCGAGCCGTGCGAGGTCTCCGAGCTGCCAGACGACGAGCTTGATGCTGTCCGTGGCGCGGCCCACGACTGCCTCGTCGCCGGTCCCACGCGCCTGCCCGAGCGCCCGCTCGCCAAGCTCGAGCGCGCGATCGAACTCGAGCCGGTGGGACGCGATCACGGCAAGGCGGTCGAGCGCGCTGGTCTGCGCGGTCGTGTCGCCCAGCTCACGCGCGATCTCGAGCGCGGCCTCATGAGCCGCGATGGCGCCGCTGAGATCGGACCGAAGCGCGAGTAAGCCAAGTTCGTTGAGCGTCTCCATCTCGATCGCGCGATCACCTGATCGGCGCGCGGCATCGAGCGCCGCCTCGACATCAACCGTAGCGCCGTGCTCGTCTGCGGTTCGGAAGCGTGTTCTGCCGCGCTGGAGCAGGAGTGCGCGGACCGCCGGCTCGCGATCTGCCTGAAGACCGAGCTCGGCCGCCGCCTCGAGCGCCGCGGTGTAGTGCGTGAGCGCGGGCTCGATTGCGTACACCCGCTCCGCCGCCGCGGCGGCGCGCGAGTGGTAGTCGTATGCCTTGGCGAGAACCCCGGCGGCCGAGAAGTGGTAGGCGAGTGCAGCCGCCTGGAGATCTGCCTGCTCGTCGAGCAGGCCCTCGAGTGCTTCTCCCGTCCGGCGATGGAGCTGCGCGCGACGCGTCAGCGAGATCTGGTTGTAGATGGTCTCCCGAATCAGGGCGTGAGCGAAGCTGTAGCGCCCGATCGAACTCGTCGACTCCTCGACGATGTGCGCCGCGATCGCCTGCTCGAGCGTTTCGGCCACGCGGTCGGCCGCCAGCCCGCTGACCCGCTCCAGTACTTCGAGCGCGAACTCGTGTCCGCTCACGGCAGCGATCGTTAGCAGCCGCCGGCATTCGTCGTCGAGCCTCAGCAGGCGGCGCTCGAGGAGGTCCTTGACGCTATCGGGGATCCGCGTGAGCGCATCGTGCTCAACTCCGACAGCTCGCAGCAGCTCCTCGACGAAGAACGGATTGCCCTGCGTGCGATCGGCGATCGAGCGCGCGAATGCGGCTCCGCGGGGATTGTCGGCCTGCGAGGCGATCAGCGCTGCGACGGCTTCCTCGCTGAGGCCCCGGAGGTCCACGCGGTCAAGCCAGCGGGCGCGGCGCAGTTCCGCGAGCGCCTGCTCGAGCGGGTGCCTCTCGTCGATCTCCGTCTCGCGATACGTGCCGAGAATCAGCAGTGGCGCTCCTTCGGTCGCGCGCGAGACGTGACGCAGCAACATCAGCGTGGGCGCATCGGCCCAATGGAGGTCGTCCAGCACAAGGACGAGCGGGCGCCCGTCGGCGACCGCGCGGACGAGCGCTGCGACCGCCTCAAACAGCAGAAACTGCTCACGTTCGCCAGCCTGCACCGTCGAGCGCGAAGCGGGCGAGGACGCTTCGGCGAGCTCGGGCAAGAGCCGCGCCAGCGTCGGGCGGTGCGATCCGAGCGCTAGCCGCAGCTCGTCCACAGGGGTCTCCGATACGTAATGGCGCAGCGCCTCGACGAACGCCTGATATGGAGCCAGCGACTCCTCATAGCAGCGGCCGAGGAGCACCATCGCTCCCTGCTCGTACGCGGCGCGGCAGAACTCCGCCGCGAGACGAGTCTTGCCGATCCCCGGCTCCCCGACGAGCACCACGACTCGCCGATCGCCGCCTGAGGCGGCCTGCCAGCTTCGCCGCAGCGCAGCCAGATCCGCGTCGCGGCCGACCAGCGGAGCGTACTCAGGGACGCCGAACGGACCGGGAAGCGCAACCCGGCGCTCGACCGCCGGCTCCCAGCCGATCTCGACGGCCGGGAGCGGATCGGCGAGCCCCTTCAGCGCTACCGGACCGAGCGAGCGAAATGCGAACGCTCCGCGCGTGCCGACGAGTCCGCGCAGCAGCTCCGAGGCGAGGATCTGGCCTCCCTCGGCCTTGTCGCACAGCCGCTTGGCGACCACCACCGGCGTGCCGAAGTAGTCGCCTTCGTCGCGGATCGGCTCTCCGACGTTGAGGCCGACCCGGACTCGTAGGCGATCGTCACGCTCGCGGGTGTTGTGGCGGTGAACCGCCTGCTGGATACCGATCGCGCAGCTGACCGCGCCGACCGCGCTGGTGAACGCGACCATCAGCCCGTCGCCGAGGTTCTTGACCTCCTGACCGCTGTGTCCGGCCGCGACGTCGCGCAGCAGCCCGAAGTGCACGCGCCGGAACCGCTCGGCCTCGTCATCGCCGAGCTCGGACAGGAGCTCGGTCGAGCCGACCAGATCGGTGAACAGCAGCGTCACGACACCGCCGGCCGGCTCCGCCCGCGTGGAGGGCACTTGCGAGGACGCGTTGTCCCCGCCTCGACGTAGCGCCTCGGCGAGCTCGCGAGTCGCCGGTGAAGGCGCGATTCTCAGCTCGTCGCGCAGTCGCTGCCCGAGCTGCTCGTAGGCGCGGAGGGCCCCGGCGCGGTCTCCCGCGGCCGCCAGTCGCCGCATCAGGTTGCGTTGCGGCTCCTCCGCCAGCGGGTCGAGCGTGACCTCCCGACGGGTGTGCGCGATCGCCCGCTCGAGGTCGCCGGCGCGCTCCTCGTCTGCGGCGAGCCGCGCCAGCACGGACGCTACGCGCTCACGGTGCTCGTCCCGGCGCTCGTACACCCAGTCCTCATCGAGGCCGGCGAGCAGCTCGCCGCGGCACAGCTCGAGCGCGTCCTCGAGCCTCCCCTCGCTGACGCACCGGTCGAACTCGGCGATGTCGGTCCACACGAGCGAGTCGCCCGCCAAGCCAACTTCCTCGCGGGTCGCGATCAGATATCGGTCGGCGTCTGGCCCAAGCGCGCGTCGCAACGCCGACAGGGCGCTGCGCAGGCTGGTGCGTGCGCTCTCATCCAGGACATCGGGCCAGAACCGCGGCGCGACCGAGGAGCGAGCGTGCATCCGGCGGTCCAGCGCCAAGAAGCCCAGCAGTGCGCGGGCGCGCTTGCTCGCAGGCGGCTCGAGCTCGCTTTCGTCGAGCTCAATGGTCAGATCCCCCAGCACCCGGGCCCGCAGCATTGCTCGACCAAGCCTAACGCCGTTTCACGTTGGTTTCGCGCACCGGACACCGAGAGGTGAAAGGCTCCGCCCATGATCACGATCGCAGAGACGCCGGCGCTGGCGACGCGGAGATCGCCACTCAGTGACAACGCCCACAGCCCCAAGATGGGGAGCGACCGGCCGCAATCTAGGTAGTGCTCCCGATGCGCCCGTACGCGGCCGCGCGTAGGTTGCTGGCATGTCAGGCGGCCAATTCAACAGGAGGATCGAAATGTCGCGATACATGGTGCAGCGCACCTTTCCGGAGGGCCTGCATATTCCGGTGGATAACGGTGGAGGGGAGCTCTGCCGTGCGGTGATCGAGCGCAACGCCGAAGAGGGCGTGACATGGATCAGCTCGTTCGTCTCCGAGGACAAGACCCGCACCTTCTGCATCTACGACGCGCCGACTCCCGAGGCGATCCGCAAGACCGCTGCTCGCAACGAGCTGCCGGTCGATCAGATCACTCGAGTGAGCGTGCTCGACCCGTACTTCTACTCATAGCGAGGAGGCAACATGCTCAGCCACACTCTGATCAAGCGCTCGCTGGCCACTGCCGCCATCGTCGCGGCGGCGGGCTTCCCGGCATCAGCGCAGGCCGACTTTATCAACGGAGGAGGCGGCGGCAGCGTCCCCTCGACACCGCCTGTCGTAAAGGCAACTGCCCCCGCGATCTCGCAGCCCGGTTCGGGGTTCCAGTGGGGCGACGCTGGCATCGGCGCCGCCGGAGCGACCGTGCTGCTCGGCACAGGTGTGCTCGGCGCGGGTATGACTCGGCGCCGCCGGGGCATCGCGGTCCGCTAGGCGCGACCGAGAACGGCCGGGGACCGTCCCCGGCCGGTTTCCGTTGCCGTTGGTTGAGAACCGAGCGTCGCGAGAGGATGATTGAGATGGTGGGACCGGCTGGGGCAGCTGATACTTCGGGATTGCTCGAGCGCGCCGAGCAGCTATCGGCGCTTGCCGACTGTCTCGCGGCGGTGAGGGAGCGCTCTCTTGGCCAGATGGTGCTCATTCGCGGCGAGGCGGGGATCGGAAAGACGACGTTGCTGCAGGCGTTCTGTAGCGAGCTCGGCCCGTCGGTCCGCGTTCTGTGGGCTTCCTGTGATCCGCTGTTCACACCGCGGCCGCTGGGGCCACTGCTTGACATCGCCCGCGTCACGGGCGGCGAGCTCGGGGACCTGGTCGACGCCGGCGGCAAGCCGCACGATGTCGCGGGCGCGTTGATCGATGAGCTCGAATCGCCGGCGCCGACGGTGGTCGTGATCGAGGACGTTCATTGGGCTGACAAGGCAACCCTCGATGTCGTGCGCCTGGTCGCGCGTCGCGTGCAAGCAGTGAAGGCGCTGTTCGTGATGAGCTACCGCGAGGAGCAGCTGCATCGCGGTCATCCGCTGCGAATCGTGCTCGGTGAGCTGGCAGGCATCCGACCCGTGACGCGCATCGAGCTGACGGGCCTCTCGCGGGAGGCGGTGGCGACACTGGCGCTGCGATCGACGATCGACTCCGATGAGCTGTACGTGAGGACCGGCGGGAATCCGTTCTTCGTTACTGAGACGCTCGCGGCGGGGACCGAGCAAGTGCCCCCGACGGTCCGCGACGCGGTGCTCGCGCGCGCCGAACGGCTGAGCCCCGCCGGACACGCCGTCCTCGAGTCGGTCGCGGTGGTTCCGCAGCGGGCGGAGATCTGGCTGTTGGAAGCGCTGTCGGAGGGCGCGCTTGATGGGCTTGACGAGTGCCTGAGCTCGGGGATGCTCAGGGCGGAGTCCGATGGTGTGGCGTTCCGGCACGAACTCGCGCGTTTGGCTGTCGAGCAGTCGCTCTCACCGGACAGGGCGGTGAAGCTGCATCGGCGCGCAATCGAGGCACTTGAGCGGCGGGTGCTTGGCCCACCTGATTTTGCGCGCCTCGCTCATCATGCCGAGGCAGCAGGCGACGCCGCGGCGGTGCTTCGGTGGGCGCCGGAGGCGGCCGCACGCGCGTCTGCCGTCGGCGCGCACCGCGAGGCGGAGGCGCAGTACTCGCGCGCGCTGCGGCTCGGCCACCAGCTGGCACCGGAAGTGCGGGCGGATCTGTTGGAGCGATTCGCGAACGAGTGTTACTTCACAGACATGCGCGACCAGGGGCTGGTCGCGTTGGACGAGGCGCTGACGATCCATCGCCGCCTCGGGAACGCTCGCAAGCAGGGCGAGATGCAGCAGTTACGCGGCCGGATGATGGCCTGTATTGGTCGGATCACGGAAGCAAAGGTCGCCCTGGCGCAGGCAATCGAACTGTTGGAGCCGCTTCCTCATGGTCGTGAGCTGGCGCGGGCCTACAGCTGCCTGTCCGAGGCGACGATGCTCTGCAGCGAGGCGGGGGAGACGATCAAATGGGGGACGCTTGGATCGGCGCTTGCCGAGCGGCTGGGAGATGCCGAGGCTCTGGCGCTGGGGCTCAACAGCCTCGGCACGATCGAGCTGAATCTGGGGCTTCAGGAGGGGCGACAGAAGCTCGAGCGTAGCCTCGAGGTCGCGAGCCAGGCCGATTTGCCGATCGAGGTTGGGCGGGCGTACCTCAATCTCACGGCCGCGCTCGGAAACGCGCACGACTATGTCTCAATGGACCAGTACAACGACGCGGCGATCGACTACTGCAGGGCGCACGGTCTCGAGGCGTGGCTTCGCTACGCGATCGGCGGGCAGGCCGAGTCGCATCTAGTACGGGGGCGCTGGGCTGAGGCGGCCGACGCGGCGGCCTCGGTTGTGAACGCGCCGCCGTCCGCGGTGGTCGGTCCACGCACCTGGGCGCTCTGCCTCCTTGGGCTCGTGCGCGCGCGACGCAGCGATCCCGAGTACTGGCCGCTGCTGGACGAGGCGCTGGAGCTCGCGCGGACTATCAACGAGTTGCAGTTTTGGGCCATGGTCGCCCTCGCTCGGGCCGAGGCCGCTTGGCTCGAGGGTCGATCAGAATCGATCGGCGTCGAGACCGACACTGCGTTCAAGATTGCCCTTGAGCTCAGAGCCCCGATGTACATCGGTGAGCTGGCCTGTTGGCGCTGGCGCGCCGGACTGCTGACCGAGCCCCCGCCGGACGCCGAGGAGGTGTACCGCCTCAAGATCGCGGGCCAGTGGGAGCAGGTGGTCGAGTTCTGGCGCGAGAGAGGTTTTCCCTACGAGACAGCGCTCGCGCGGTTCGACTCAGGCGACCCCGAGCAGATGCGACAGGCGCTCGATCAGTTCCGGGCGCTCGAAGCGACGCCGGCCGCCGCGATCGTCGCTCGTCGCCTGCGCGAACTCGGCGAGCGGGCCGTTCCCCGCGGACCGCGGCCCGAGACCCGCGCCAACCCGGCCGGGCTCACGGCTCGCGAGCTCGACGTTCTGCCGCTCCTGGCACAAGGCCTACGGAACGCCGAAATCGCCGAGCGCCTAGTGGTCTCGCAGAAGACCGTGGACCATCACGTCTCGGCAATCTTGCGCAAGCTGAACGTACGCACGCGCGGTGAAGCAAGCGCAGCGGCCCTCCGGCTCGGCCTACTCG
>Ga0302314_10021890_pt1 | contig 10511 bp, 10 predicted proteins | sample III_Palsa_N2_3_FD_200533 | JGI IMG/M metagenome (GOLD analysis project Ga0302314, IMG submission 200533) | Peat permafrost microbial communities from Stordalen Mire near Abisko, Sweden - III_Palsa_N2_3 | ecosystem: Environmental > Terrestrial > Soil > Palsa > Peat permafrost | place: Sweden... | reverse complement strand
GATCGCCTCCGCGGCCCGGGCCAGCCCGGCGGACAGCGCCGGGGCCAGGTCCTCCGGGCTGCGGACGCCCTCCGCGGCGGCCAGGGCCGCCGCCGCGTTCAGCAGCACGATGTCGCGTACCGGGCCCACCTCGCCGGCCAGCACGGCCCGCACTACGGCCGCGTTGTGGGCGGCGTCGCCACCGCGCAGGTCGCCGGGCTCCGACCGGGGCAGGCCCAGCTCGGCCGGATCGAACTCGGCCGCAGCCACCGCCGAATTGTGCACCAGCCAGACCGACGAGGTCGTGGTGGTGGTCAGCTCATCCAGGCCGTCACCGCCGTGGAACACCAGGGCACTCGCCCCCCGTGCGGCCAGCACACCCGCGATGACGCCACCCATCCGGGCGTCAGCCACCCCGACCGCCTGGGCCTGCGGCCGGGCCGGGTTCGCGACGGGCCCCAGGAAATTGAACACGGTCGGCACGCCGAGCTGGCTCCGGGTCGGTCCGGCGTGACGCAGGGCGGGGTGGTAGAGCGGCGCGAAGAGAAAGGCGGCTCCGATCTCAGCGGCGAGCTCCACGGTGGCCGCGGGCGGGAGGTTGATGACCACCCCGAGGGCCTCCAGCACGTCGGCGGCGCCGCACTTGGAGGACGCGGCCCGGTTGCCATGCTTGACCATACGGGCGCCCGCAGCGGCGGCGACGATGGTGGCCATCGTCGAGATGTTGACCGTGTGCGCTCCGTCGGCCCCGGTGCCGACCAGGTCGACCAGGCGCCCCGGCACGCTGATCGGCGTGGCGTGGTCCAGCATGGCCCGCGCCAGGCCTGCCAGCTCGATAGCCGTCTCGCCTTTCATCCGCAGCGCGATGGCGAAACCAGAGATCTGGGCGTCGGTCGCCGCGCCCTCCATGATCTCGTTCATCGCCCAGGCCGACTCGTCAGCGGTGAGCGATTCGCCTTTGACGAGCGCGCCGATCAGCGCCGGCCAGTTCGTTCGGGCGTCCATGGCCGGCGGCGTCAGCTGCTGGCGATCTCGGTGCGCCCGGCCCGGCGCCGCATCAGCTGGCTCAGCTCCCGGGCCAGCTGACGTGGATCGATCGGGTGGCTGATCACCGCGTCCGCCCGGGACCAGGTCGCCAGCCAGCCGTCGTCGGCGCGACCGGTGATGAGCAGAACCGGCGGGCAGTCATAGATCTCGTCCTTGGCCTGCCGGCAGACGCCCATCCCGCCCGCAGGCTGCGCCTCCCCGTCCAGGACCATGACCTCCGCGCCGCGCGCGTCCAGCAGCCGGAACAACGCTGGCGCGGTAGCGCACTCAACTATCTCCGCGTCCGGAGCATCCGGCTCCGGACGCGAGCCGATGGCGAGCCGGATCTGGGCCCGCGTGTCGGCATCATGGCTGTAAACAACGACCTTCACAAGAATGGTTGCTTTCTCGCTGGTGACCGCAAGGCCCTGAGCTGCGGTAAAAGGTGACTCGGGTCAAGTCTATCGGTGGGCGGTAAAACTCAGACGCCGCTTCCGGCCACGGGCTTCTGGTGGCGGCCGAGCGTGGTGAGGTCTAGCCAGTTGTAGGTGCCCATGAGCGGGTCGATACCAAGCGCGTAACAAGATTAGCCGCGGAAGACGCGTTCGCCGTAGCGCGGGAATCTACGGCCGCACCCGGCTACGCAGCCGCTGCCCAGGCCTTCCGCCGCGGCCGGGAGGTCGGCTCCGGCAAAAATAATTGCCGCCGAGTTGGGGGGGCGACTGCCGCACGCCTACGGGTTGTCGTAATAATGACGTCGTGGCGACAGCATCCGTAACCGAGGCGGTACCCCGCACGCCGGCGAACCGGCCGAACCTGGTCAGCGTGGGCACGATCATCTGGCTGTCCTCAGAGCTGATGTTCTTCGCGGCGCTGTTCGCGATGTACTTCACGGTCCGTTCCGTCGTGAAGGGCGAAGGCCTGCCGTGGCCCGGCGCCCACCTGGATATTGCTCTGGGGTCCGTCAACACGACCGTGCTGCTGCTATCCAGCGTGACCTGCCAGATGGGCGTGTTCGCGGTCGAGCGCGGCCAGGTCGGCCGGGTGGGCAGCATCTTCAACGTCAGCAAGTGGGGCCTGCGTGAGTGGTACGTCCTCACGTTCCTGATGGGCCTCTACTTCGACCTGGGCCAGGCCTACGAGTACCACGACCTGGTCTCCAAGCAGCACCTGACGATCTCCTCCAGCGCGTACGGCTCGGTCTTCTACATCCCGACCGGCTTCCACGGCCTGCACGTGGCGGGCGGCCTGGTGGCGTTCCTGTTCCTGCTCGGCCGCACCTACGCCGCTAAACGGTTCACCCGAGAACAACAGATCAGCGCGATCGTCGTGTCCTATTACTGGCACTTTGTCGACGTCGTCTGGATCGGCCTGTTCACCACGATCTACCTAATCCACTGATCCCCGATGCCGGGACCGCGTGACCCAGTTCACTCCGGCGCCCTGCATCCAAGAGCACATGAAGTCACGAAGACACCAATGAATCACTATCCGGAAAACCGAGGGCTGCAGTGAGGTGGATCACCGCGCGGCGACGTCGGCCGCTTTTCGGCTACGCAGCCGTTCTGCTGGCGCTCGTCGCCGTCGGCATGCTGTACGCAGCGGTCACGGGGGTGGGCGGCAGTACCGCGTCGGCGGGCTCAGGCTCATCGTCCGCGCAGATCGCCGAGGGCAAGGACCTGTTCGACACCTCCTGCTCGAGCTGCCACGGCCTGGACGCCCAGGGCAGCTCGGTGGCGCCGAGCCTGATCGGGGCGGGCGCGGCGGCCGTCGATTTCCAGGTCGGTACCGGGCGCATGCCACTGAAGGAAATCGGCGCGGAGGCGGCCCAGAAGCCGCCGGTGTTCAACCAGCAGCAGATCTACGCGATCGCCGCCTATGTCGCCTCACTGGGCGGCGGCCCGGCGATTCCGACTGACCAGCAGGTGAGCACGGCCGGCGCGGACGCAGGGAACGGCCAGAGCCTGTTCAACGCGAACTGTGCCCAGTGCCACAACTACAGCGGCGCCGGTGGCGCACTGACCGACGGCAAGTACGCCCCGCCGCTGACCAACGCCACCAACCGGCAGATCTACGAGGCCATGCTGACCGGCCCCGAGGCCATGCCGGTGTTCAATGACGAGACGCTGCCGTCCGCCGACAAGCGCGACATCATCGCCTACATCACCCAGACGCGCGCCGAGGCGAACCCGGGCGGCTTCAGCCTGGGCCGGATCGGGCCGACCACCGAGGGCCTGGTCGCGTGGCTGGGGGGGATCGGCGCGCTCGTGCTCGCCGCCATGTGGATTACCGCAAAGCGCCGGGAAGAGCGCACGGGAGATCACGGATAACCGATGAGCGACAACGACAGGGACCTGGAAGACACGCCGGCCGAGCGGCAGGCTCCGCACCGCGTGATCGGTACTCCGGCGCCCGCCCCCGGCATCCTGGCGGACCCCGAGCGCGGTGACGGTGACGACGGCGGGAAGGGCACCAGGCCGTACGGTCCCGGTGAGGCCGAAGCTCCCGAGCTGGACGAGCTGCCCGCCGAAAACCCGAATCCCGTCTCGGCCAGGAACTGGGAGCGGGTCGCGGCCGCCCTGTTCATCGTCTCGGCACTGGCCAGCGTGGCTTTCATCGCCGCCTACGTCGGCCTCGAGGTCGGCGGCGACACCAAGGGCAACGTCGTGGTGGCCACGCTGCGGTCCAACCTCGCCCTCGGCTCCGCGATGGCGCTGGCCTTCCTGGCCATCGGCATCGGCATGGTCATCTGGGTCCGGAACATCATGCCCCCCGTCGAGCTGGCGGAGGAACGGCACCCGATGGCGTCCCCCAAGGAGGACCGTCAGGCGTTCGCGGAGACGATCATCGAGGGCGCGGAGGCCAGCCAGATCACCAAGCGTCCGCTGCTGCGGCGCACGCTGATCGCCGCTACGCTGCCCGCCGCGCTCGCGCCCCTGGTCATCCTGCGCGACCTCGGGCCGGAGCCCAAGGGCAGCCTGCGGACCACGGTGTGGAAGAAGGGCACCCGGCTGCTCGTCTACGGGACGAACCAGCCGATCACGCCCGCGGACTTCGACTCCCCGGGCGGCATGATCACCGTCGTGCCGGAGGGCTACCAGGACAACGACGAGGCGCTGGCCAAAGCCACCGCGATCATCATCAAGATGGAGCCGGGCCAGCTCCAGGTACCCACCCGGTACGACGACGGGGCCGATGGGGCGAGAACGCTGCTGAACTCGATGAACTGGACGGTCGACAACATCGTCGCCTACTCCAAGATCTGCACGCATCTCGGCTGCCCCGCCGCACTGTACGAGCAGACGACGCAGCGGATCCTCTGCCCGTGCCACCAGTCCACGTTCCAGGCCAACACGGGCGCGACGGTCATCTTCGGGCCCGCGCCGCGGCCGCTGCCACAGCTTCCGATCGCGACCAACGCGCAGGGCTATCTGGTGGCCCAGAGCGACTTCCAAGAACCCGTCGGGCCAAGCTTCTGGGAGCGGGGATGACCACGGACAACAAGCGGCTGACCATACCGAAGCCAGTGGCCAAGCAGGCAGGCGAGCTGGACGACCGGCTGCACGCGGCCAAGGGCGTCCGGACCCTGCTACGCAAGGTCTTCCCGGACCACTGGACGTTCCTGCTGGGCGAGATCGCGCTGTACTCGTTCATCATCCTGATCCTGACCGGCATCTTCCTCACCCTGTTCTTCCAGCCCAGCATGACCGACGTGATCTACCACGGGTCGTACACCAAGCTGGACGGCGTCCGGATGAGCCAGGCGTACCAGTCGACGCTCAACATCAGCTTCGATGTCCGCGGCGGCCTGCTGATGCGGCAGATCCACCACTGGGCCGCGGACGTGTTCCTGGCCGCGATCCTGTGCCACCTGCTGCGGATCTTCTTCACCGGCGCGTACCGCAAGCCCCGGGAGACCAACTGGCTGATCGGCATCGTCATGTTCACCCTCGGCATCCTCGAGGGCTTCCTCGGCTACTCCATGCCGGACGACCTGCTGTCCGGTACCGGCGTGCGGATCGCGGAAGGCGTGCTGCTGGGCATCCCCGTCGTCGGCACGTACCTGTCGTTCTTCCTGTTTGGCGGGCAGTTCCCCGGCACCGAGTTCGTGGTCCGGTTCTACATCATCCACGTGCTGCTGATCCCGGGCCTGCTGCTGGCCCTGGTCAGCGCGCACCTGTTCCTCATGGTGCACCAGAAGCACACCCAGATGCCGGGCCCGGGCCGGACCAACGCCAACGTCGTCGGCCAGCCCATGTACCCGTACTTCATGGTCAAGACCGGGGCGTTCTTCTTCTTCGTCTTCGGGGTGCTGGCTCTGCTGGCCACGTTCGCCCAGATCAACCCGATCTGGGAGGTCGGCCCGTACACGCCGACGGCGATCTCGGCGGGCTCCCAGCCGGACTTCTACATGGGCTTCCTCGAAGGCTCGCTGCGCATGTTCCCGAGCTGGACCTGGGATATCGGCGGCCATACGATCTCCTGGGACGTGCTCATCCCCGCGCTCGTGGTCCCGGGTCTCATCTTCACCGCGCTCGGGATATGGCCGTTCCTGGAGAGCTGGGCGACGGGGGACAAGTCCTACCACAACGTCAACCAGAGGCCGCGGAACGCCCCGACCCGGACCGCGATCGGCATGGCCGGGATCACCATCTACGGCATCCTGTGGCTGGAAGGCGCGAATGACATCATCGCCGTCCACTTGCAGATCCCGCTCTACTTGACGACCGAGATCGCGCGCTGGGCGATCTTCATTGGGCCCGTAATCGTCTTCTGGGCCACCCGGCGGATCTGCTTCGGCCTGCAGCGCCGGGACGCCTCGATGCTCACCCACGGCGTGGAGACCGGCATTATCCGGCAGTTGCCGAACGGCGCCTTCGTCGAGCTGGAACGCCCGCTGAGCGAGGGTGAGGTCGCAGAGATCGCCGCCCCGTCACCCTCGCCCACCGCCGCCATCACGGCACCCGAGGTCGACGACAACGGGCTGCCCGAGCCGGCCCTGCGCGGCGCCCGGGGCAAGCTGCAGGCCCGCGTGCACGAGATCTTCGTCGAGGGCATCTCGCTGGCCCCCCCAACCAATGGGCACGGCAACGGGCATGGCAACGGCCACGCGGCGATCGACGGCGAAAGCGAGCGTGCCGCTGTCGGCGGAGGTGGAACGCCGCAGGCCGAGGACGGCGGCGCCACCGAGGACGGCGAATAACCAAGCTGAGCGGCCCGGACGGGCGCGAGCGAGCCGGAAGGCGGCCCACCCCAGGCGTGGGCCGCCTTCCGGCGTCTCAGGGCCGCACAGGGCCGTTCTGGGCCGGATGGCCAGGGGTAGGCCAGGTGGGCCGCGGTCTGGTGATGGCGCCGGGTCGGCACGGCTGGGATGAATACGCGAACTGGCACCTCGGCATCGATGACGAAGCATCCGAGGACACCAAGGCCGGGTACAAAATTCCGTTACGGCGACTTCACCCGGGTCCACCGCTGCGGCGTGCTGGCCGCGGAATCACGGGCCGGGCGTAACCATGAACGCGACATCGAGGACGCGACCATCCAGTTGCCCGACCTGATGGACGAGCGGAAGCACTGACCGGATACGCGGCAGCCACGGTGGGTCATCGAGATTCAGGGATCCTGACCAGGCCAGAACAAGATCAGGGCCGTGTTCCCGCATTAGGCGCGGGAACACGGCCCTGATCGGTTTGCGGCCGCCTCAGTGCGCGTAGTGGCCGCGGTAGTACTCGAAGACGAAGCCGATCACGGAGAACATGGTCATCAGCGCGCCGATGAGGAACAGCCACCAGCCCATCGCGAAGCCGGCCGCGGCGACCGCGCAGGAGAAGCCGACGAACAGCGGCCACCAGCTGTGCGGGCTGAAGAAGCCGATCTCGCCGGTGCCCTCGGCGATCTCGCCCTGCGGATTGTCCTCCGGGCGCTCAGGGAGCCGACGGCCGGTGAACAGGACGTAGAACCCGGTGAGGAGAGCCAGCGTCACCGCGAACGCGAGCGCGGAGGTACCCGTCGGGTCCTTCGAGTAGTACCAGTAGATGATGTCCACGCCACCGAAGAACGTCGCGCAGCCCAGGAACAGCCAGCCTTCGACCTTCATGCGAACCTCGCCCTCACCGTGCTACCCATCGTCAGCAAAGTCTTCCCGTCACTCCCCGGCCGGCGGGGCCGGGGGGATCTCGTTGACCGGCGGGGCCATCGTCTGGGTCAGCGACCGGGAGGCCGCCCCGGACACTATCTGCGGGTAGTGCAGATCGAACGCCGGCCGCTCGGACCGGATGCGCGGGATCCGGTAGAAGTTGTGCCGCGGCGGCGGGCAGGAGGTGGCCCACTCCAGCGAGCTGCCGAAGCCCCACGGGTCCTCGACGTTGACCAGCACGCCGTAGCGCCAGGTCTTGTACACGTTGTAGAAGAACACCAGGATCGACAAGGTCAAGATCCATGAGCCGATGGAGGAGATCTGGTTCAGGGTCGTGACGTTGCCGGGCAGGTCGGGGTAGTTCGCGACGCGGCGCGGCATGCCCTCGACCCCGATCCAGTGCTGCACCAGGAACGTCATGTTGAACCCGATGAACATCAGCCAGAACTGGATCTTCCCGATCCGGTCATCCAGCTTCTTGCCGGTCATCTTCGGCCACCAGAAGTAAAAGCCGGCGAACATCTCGAACAGCACGGTCCCGGCCAGCACGTAGTGGAAGTGCGCCACCACGAAGTAGGAGTCGCTGACCGCGAAGTCCAGCGGCGGCGAGGCCAGCATGATGCCGGTGATCCCGCCGAACAGGAACACGATCAGGAACCCGACCGTGAACAGCATCGGCGGCTCGAACGTGATCTGGCCGCGCCACATCGTGCCCGCCCAGTTGAAGAACTTCACGCCGGTGGGGATCGCGATCAGGAACGTCATGAACGAGAAGAACGGGAGCAGCACGCCGCCGGTGGTGAACATGTGGTGCGCCCACACCGTCATCGACAGCCCGGCGATCGAGATCGTGGCGGCGATCAGGCCCTTGTAGCCGAACAGCGGCTTGCGGCTGAACACCGGCAGGATCTCCGTCGCGATGCCGAAGAACGGCAACGCCAGGATGTAGACCTCCGGATGGCCGAAGAACCAGAACAGGTTCTGCCACAGCAGGGCGCCGCCGGTCGAGGCGTCGAACACGTGCGCGCCGAGCCGCCGGTCGATCTCCAGCACCAGCAGCGCCGCCGCCAGCGCCGGGAACGCGAGCAGGATCAGAATGCTGGTGAGCAGAGTGTTCCAGGTGAACATCGACATCCGGAACATCGTCATGCCGGGGGCGCGCAGGCAGAAGATCGTGGTGATGAAGTTGACGCCGCCCAGGATGGTGCCGAGCCCGGACAGCGTCAGGCCCATGATCCACATGTCCGCGCCGATGCCCGGCGAATACACCGAGCTGGTCAGCGGCGAGTAGGCGTACCAGCCGAAGGCGGCCGCGCCCCCCGGGGCCAGGAAGCTGGCTATCAGGATGAGCCCGCCGAACAGGAAGAAGTAGTAGCTGAGCAGGTTCATCCGGGGAAACGCCACGTCCGGCGCGCCGATCTGCAGCGGCATGACCACGTTCGCGAACCCGATGAACAGCGGGGTGGCGAACAGCAGCAGCATGATCGTGCCGTGGATGGTGAACAGCTCGTTGTACACCTGGTCCGACACGAGGTGGTTCTCCGGCTCGAACAGCTGCAGCCGGATGATGATCGCCATGATCCCGGCGATCAGGAAAAACCCGAACGAGGTGATCAGGTACATGTACCCGATGACCTTGTGGTCCGTGGACGACAGCCAGAGCGCGAGAACGCCGCCCTTACGGTCGGTGCGCTGCCGCGGGATGATCGGGGTGCCGGTGGCCGGCGGCTGCTGTTCGATCGTGCTCACTGGACACCACTCCTGGATGCCGTCGCCGTCGCCGGCTGCCCGCTGGATGAGGAGTTAGCGGCCGCTTGCCGCGCCGAGATCCACTGCCTGAACTGGGCCGGGGTCACCACCTTGAGGGTGAACAACATACGGCTGTGATAGAGGCCGCACAGTTCGCTGCAGTGCCCGGTATACGTGCCGGTCTTGGTCAGCGTGATCTGGAAGTGGTTCGGGTGGCCAGGGATCACGTCGCGCTTGAACAGGAACTCCGGCACCCAGAAGGAGTGGATCACGTCCGGCGAGGTGAGGTTGAACCGGACGTTCTCCCCCGTAGGCAGTTCGAGCACCGGCAGCGGTCCCGGGTACGACACACCGTTGTCCGTCACGTTGTACTGCGGGTACTGGAACTGCCAGCTCCACTGGTAGCCGATCACGTTGACCGTCACGGCCGGGTTGGCGGACAGAGTGTCGATGGTGTCCTCGTCCTTGGCCGTGTAGTAGAAGAGCACCGCGATCAGCACGAACGGCAGGACCGTGTACAGGATCTCGATCGGAAGGTTGTACCGGACCTGCGGCGGCAGCCGGTCGCCCCGCTTGCGGTGGAAGATCACCGCCCACAGGATGAGCCCCCACACGACGATCGCGACGGACATGCCGGCGATCCATGATCCCTGCCAGAGGTGCAGTGTGATCTGCCCCTGCTTGGTGATGGGGTTAGGGAAGCCGATGCGCGTGAACGTGTCGTTGGTGCAGCCGGTCAGGGCGACCAGCACCACGGCGAGGGCGGCCGCGCGCGGCACCCAGCGGCGCGGTCTGCCTGTACGTCCGCTGCGCTGGGCGGGGCGGATGGGAGTCAACGAAATGCCTTCCGGGCGGGGTGTCCCCGGCTCAGCGAGCCGGTGCTCACGTCCTTCTACAGCGTGTCGTGGAAACAGTATCGCGCATCGGCTGGCCAACGTCGGGGACCCCCGGCGTTTTCCCGGGCCTTCCGCGGACCGGCCTGGTCTGGTAGAGCCCGCCCGGGGCAGGGCCACGCCGCGAAGGCCAGAAAATGACATATTGAAGTCGAATGGCTTCAAATTGTATTCTTAAGCGCGGGACACAAGTGTCAGGGCATCATAGGGACGTGGGCGTGATCGCATGAGCAACCGCTGGTTTGGCCGGACCGCTGAGCACAGCACGCCGGCCACGCTCCGCGGAACGGATGATGGCGGTTCCGATCAGGCGGCCGGCGACACAATGGCGCCGACCCCGCTGCTGACCATTGACGCACTGGGCCGCAAGTGCCCCATCCCCATCATCATGCTGGCGGAACGCATCCATGAGGTGCCGATCGGGGAGATCATCGCCGTGCTGGCCGATGACCCGGCCGCGGAGAACGACGTGCCCGCCTGGTGCCTGATGAAGTCGCACGACCACGTGTTCACCCAGCCGCTGGCCCACGGCGGCTGGTCGATCCTGATCCGCCGCGGGTACTGACGGCGCTGGCCCGGGGGGCGACCCCCCGGAACCCCCCGGATGCGCTTCGCGCCCCGCGATGGTACTTCGCCGAGACACCGGCCGCTCACCGGGCACAGGGCCCGGTTCGCTGACACGATAACTGGGTCTCCGTTGGGCGCGCGGCAGCGAACCTTGGCCGTGC
>Ga0302314_10021887_pt1 | contig 10512 bp, 11 predicted proteins | sample III_Palsa_N2_3_FD_200533 | JGI IMG/M metagenome (GOLD analysis project Ga0302314, IMG submission 200533) | Peat permafrost microbial communities from Stordalen Mire near Abisko, Sweden - III_Palsa_N2_3 | ecosystem: Environmental > Terrestrial > Soil > Palsa > Peat permafrost | place: Sweden... | reverse complement strand
GAAGCGCGCGCGCTTGATGGCCTTGGCGAGTTCGCGCTGGTTCTTCTGCGAGACGGCGGTGATGCGCGAGGGCACGATCTTGCCGCGTTCGGAGATGTAGCGCTGCAGGAGCTTGACGTCCTTGTAGTCGATCTTCGGGGCGCCGGCGCCGGCGAAGGGATCGACCTTGCGGCGACGGAAGAAGGGACGGCGGGCGCCGCCGCCAGCGGCGGGAGCGTCGGGGGCTGGTGTGTCGGTCATCTCTGTCTTTCCTTACGCCGAGGCTTCTTCGACGTCGGGCGTCTCGACGCGCTCGGCGCGTTCGGGACGGTCCTCGCGGTCGCCGCGGTCGGGGCGGTCTTCACGATCGCCGCGCTCGGAACGCTCGCGGTCGCGGCGGGCCAGGATCGGCGACAGCTCGAGGTCGATGGTCTCGACCCGGATGGTCAGGGTGCGCAGCACGTCTTCGTTGATGGACAGCTGGCGCTCCATCTCCTTCACCGCCGCGGGCTCCGCGTCGATGGCCAGGAGGGAGTAGTGGCCCTTGCGGTTCTTCTTGATGCGGTAGGTGAGATTGCGAAGACCCCAGTATTCGATCTTGGCGATGTGACCGCCCTGTTCTTCGATGAGGTTTTTCAGCTGGTCGTTGAGGGCCTCGGCCTGCTGGGCCGAGATGTCCTGCCGTGCGATCACGACGTGTTCGTATAGGGGCATTCAGATCCTCTTCCGGTGGGACGAAGGCGGCGCCCGCCCGGGCCGGAAGGACCCGTAACGCACGATGGATCCTGCGCGGCGGCGCGGGGACATCCCCAGACCGTTGACGCTCCACGCAAAGACCGCCTTCAGAGAAGCGGCGGCTGATACACGCAACGGGCGGGAAGGGCAAGGGCGACCTCCGATTGCCTAAGGCTCCCGTCGCGCCTATCAGGCCGTCCCAAGAGCTCCACCCTTCCAAAATCCAGGGACGCCCCATGAAGACCAGACGCCTCGGCAAGAGCCCGATCCACGTGTCCGACATCTGCATGGGCACCATGACCTTCGGCAACCAGGCCGACGAGGCCATGTCGCACCGCATCCTCGACAAGTCGTTCGAGGCCGGCATCGACTTCTTCGACACCGCCGAGAACTACCCCGTGCCGCCGAAGGAGGAGTACGCCGGCCGCACCGAGGAGATCGTCGGCCGCTGGATGAAGACCAAGAACCGCGACGCCATCATCATGGCCACCAAGGTGTGCGGCCCGAGCCACGGCTGGCTGAAGGGCTCCCAGCGCGCGGGCAAGACCGCGCTCGACCGCCACAACATCATCAAGGCGGTGGAGGACAGCCTGCGCCGCCTGCAGACCGACTACATCGACCTCTACCAGACCCACTGGCCCGACCACGGCGCCCGCTACGAGGACGCCCTGCGCGCCCTCGACGATCTGGTGGAGAGCGGCAAGGTGCGGGTGCTCGGCTGCTCCAACGAGACCAGCTGGGGCCTGACGAAGAGCGTCGCGGTGGCCGAACGCTATGGCCTCGCCCGCTACGAGACCATCCAGAACAACTTCAGCCTCAACAACCGCCGCTTCGAGGACGAGCTGGCCCAGGTCTGCCGCCAGGAGGGCGTCAGCCTGATCCCCTATTCGCCGCTCGCGGGGGGCGTGCTGACCGGCAAGTACCAGAACGGCGCGCGGCCCGCGGGCGCGCGCTTCTCCGCCTACCTGCAGATGGGCGGGCGGCAGGAGGTGATGGCGCGGCGCTTCGTCAACGACAAGACCATCTCATCCACCGAGCGGTTCACCGCCATCGCGGAGGAGGCCGGCATGTCCGTCACCACCCTGGCCACCGCCTGGAGCAAGCAGCACGACTTCGTCGCCTCCACCATCGTCGGCGTCACCCACGAGGACCAGCTGCCCGACATCTTCGCCGCCGCCGACCTCGTGCTGGAGAAGGAGGTGATGAAGAAGATCGACACGGTGACCAAGGACATCCTCTACCCGATGGGGTAAGCGGGGTTTGGGTTCTCAATAGCCTTAGAGCGGCGCGCTAATCCTGGTCCTCCGGCCGCGGCGCGACCTTCACCGCCAGCCAGCGCCGCGGCCAGCGGTCGCCCAGCGCCCGCACCTGGCCTGAGGCGAGGCCGAGCTGGTCCATCTTGTGGGCGGTGAGCTCGGCGATCGCCTCCACCGGCTCCATGCCGCCGTGGGGGCTGGCCGAGATGGTCCCGGCCAGCATGGCCCGGTCCGCCGCCGCCCACTCCGCCCGCGCCCGGTCCGGCTGGGCCACGGCGAAGAAGAGGCGCGACGGCGTCGAGGCCCGGCCCTCGCCTTCCACCAGGACGCCGATCATCCAGCCTGTCGTCACGTCCGTCCTCCCAGGGGCGATCCCGCCAAACCCGGGGCGGGGCGCGGCTTATGCTGTGCTTATAGGGCGGACGAAAGGCCCGTATCGACCCCTTACGCGCAGGGGACGGACAATCGGCCCATGACCAGCGTTCGATCCGACCGGCGCCTCGATCCCCGCCCCGACGCCGGCGGCCCCGTGCACAGCCCCACCGCGCCCCGCCTCGACCGGGAGCGGCGGCTGGGTCGAAACGGCTGGACCCGCTATTTGGCGGTGACAACGGTCGGGGGCGCGGGCTTCGTCGGCCTCCTGATCGCCAGCCGCCTGATCCCGGTCTGGGCCGAGGGCCTGCGGCTGGCCGCGCTCGGCTGGTTCATCGTCTGCGGCGTCCTGCGGCTCACCCTGTTCCGGCGGCGATAGAGAGCCCCGGCTCAAGGCGAATTTGCCGTCGACGGCGCGATAAGCCCGCATCTCTGCCCCTCAAAGGCTAATGGCGACGCTCGCCACGCACGCTCTTGCCTTTGCGCGGCGATTCAGGCATCAAGGCGCATGGCTCTGGTTCTGCTCGCCGCCGCTCTGACCTCCGTCGCGATCCTCGCGGCGGCGAAGGCGCGTCCGCAGCCTGTCCCGGTCCGGGTCCGGCGCACCCTACGACTACCCCGCCCCTGAGCGCGACGTCGGCCGCCTGACGGTCCGGACGTTCGTTGAAGCGCCCAGGGGACCGCCTGCCGCCCGCCTCGTCCTGACCCTCATCCAAAGTCCGAACCCATGACCATCCACCATCCGAGCTTCGGCGCCATGGCCGACGGCCGCGTCATCATCTTCGACACCACGCTGCGCGACGGGGAGCAGTCCCCCGGTTTCTCCATGACCCTGTCCGAGAAGCTGCGCATGGCCGAGGCCCTGGCCGAGCTCGGCGTCGATGTGATCGAGGCGGGCTTCCCCATCGCCTCCAACGACGACTTCCAGAGCGTCAAGCAGATTTCCGAGACCGTGCGGGGTCCCGTGATCTGCGGCCTCGCCCGCGCCGCCCCCGGCGACATCGTTCGCGCCGCCGAAGCGGTGAAGGACGCGGAACGCCCCCGCATCCACACCTTCATCTCCACCTCAGAGCTGCACATGAAGGCCAAGCTGCAGCTGGAGCCGGAGCAGGTGCTGGAGCGCATCACATCCTCGGTGACCCTCGCCCGCAACCATGTGGGCGACGTGGAATGGTCGGCGGAGGACGGCTCTCGCACCGATCCGGACTTCCTCTGCCGCGCGGTGGAGGCGGCCATCCGGGCCGGCGCCACCACCATCAACGTGCCCGACACCGTGGGCTACGCCATGCCGGGGGATCTGGCCCGCATCTTCGCCATGCTGCGCGAGCGCGTGCCGGGGGCGGACGGGGTGATCTTCTCCACCCATAACCACAACGACCTCGGCCTGGCCGTCGCCAACTCCCTCGCCGCCGTCGCCGCCGGCGCCCGCCAGATCGAGGGCGCGGTGAACGGCATCGGCGAGCGGGCGGGCAACTGCTCCATCGAGGAGGTGGTGATGGCCATGAAGACCCGGCCGGACGCCTGCCCCTACCAGACCGGGATCGTCAGCGAGAACATCCTGAAGGTCTCGCGGTTGCTCTCCACCACCACCGGCTTCGACGTGCAGCCCAACAAGGCCATCGTGGGCAGGAACGCCTTCGCCCACGAGAGCGGCATCCACCAGGACGGCATGCTGAAGAACGCCCTCACCTATGAGATCATGACCCCGGCCTCGGTCGGCTGGTCCAAGTCCTCGCTGGTGCTGGGAAAGCATTCCGGCCGCGCCGCCTTCCGCGCCAAGCTGAAGGAGATGGGCTACGGCGAGCTCGCCGACAATCAGATCAACGACGCCTTCGTCCGCTTCAAGGACCTGGCCGACCGCAAGAAGACGGTGTTCGAGGAAGACCTGATGGCGCTGGTCGACGACGCGGCCGTGCGCGATCACGAACGCATCCGCTTCGAGGGCATGACGGTCTGGACCGGCTCGCGCGGCCCGGCGCGCGCGCACCTGACGCTGGAGGTGGACGGGACCCGCATGACGGCGGAGGCCGAGGGCGACGGCGGCGTGGACGCAGCCTTCAAGGCCATCCACGTCCTCTTCCCGCACGAGGCTGAGCTGCGGCTCTACTCCGTCGGCGCGGTCACCGAAGGGACGGACGCCCAGGCCAAGACCACCGTGCGGCTGGAGGAGAACGGGCGGCTGGTGGACGGGCAGGGGGCCGACACCGACACCATCGTCGCCGCCGTGCGCGCCTACGTCCACGCGCTGAACAAGCTTCTGGTGAAGCGCGAGCGCACCGAGCCGGAGGCGATGAGCGCCTAATGCGTGGTTCGAGACGCGGACCTGAGGGTCCGCTCCTCACCATGACGAGCGGTGTCTAATTCGTCAGAAGCATCATTCAATTCGTCATGCTGAGGAGGCGCGGAGCGCCGTCTCGAAGCACGCAGGACCGCCATGCAAACCGCCAAACCCCGCACCCTGTTCGACAAGATCTGGGACGCCCATGTCGTCGAGACCCTGCCCGACGGCACCGCCATCCTCTACATCGACCGCCATCTGGTGCATGAGGTGACCAGTCCCCAGGCCTTCGAGGGCCTGCGCGTGGCGGGCCGCAGGGTTCGCCGGCCGAACGCCACCATCGCCGTGGCCGACCACAACGTCCCGACCTCGCCGGGGCGGGTGGGCGCTGAGGCCGACAGCATCCTGCAGCTCGAAACGCTCGAGGAGAACGTCAAGGCGTTTTCCGTGCCCTACATCCCCATCGACGACGCGCGCCAGGGCATCGTCCACATCATCGGGCCGGAGCAGGGCCTCTCCCTGCCCGGCATGACCATCGTCTGCGGCGACAGCCACACCTCCACCCACGGGGCCATGGGGGCCCTGGCGTTCGGCATCGGCACCTCCGAGGTCGAGCATGTGCTGGCCACCCAGACCATCCTGCAGAAGCCGGCCAAGAACATGCGGGTGACGGTGAAGAACCGTCTGGGCAAGGGTGTTTACGCCAAGGACCTCGCCCTCGCCGTCATCGCCCAGATCGGCACCGCCGGGGGCACCGGCCATGTGATCGAATACGCCGGCGAAGGCGTCGAGGCGCTGGACATGGCCGGCCGCATGACCCTCTGCAACATGTCGATCGAGGCGGGGGCCCGCGCCGGCCTCGTGGCGCCGGACGAGACCACCTTCGCCTATGTGGAGGGGCGCCCCTTCGCGCCGAAGGGCGAGGCGTTCGAGCAGGCGGTGACCTGCTGGCGCGCCCTGCCGTCCGACCCCGGCGCCCATTTCGACGCCGAGATCGAGATCGACGCCGCCGCAATCGCCCCCATGGTCACCTGGGGCACCAGCCCCGAGGCCGGGGCGCCCATCACCGGCCACGCGCCTGATCCCGCGACCGTTGCCGACGAAGCGGCCCGGGCGCAGATGCAGCGGGCGCTCGACTACATGGGCCTCACGGCCGGGCAGGCCATGACCGACGCCAGGGTCGACGTGGTGTTCGTCGGCTCCTGCACCAACGGCCGGATCGAGGACATCCGCGAGGTCGCCGCCATCGCCAGGGGCAGGCGCGTGTCCGAGGGCGTCCGCGCCCTGGTGGTGCCGGGCTCGGGCCTGGTGAAGCTGCAGGCCGAGGCCGAGGGACTGGACCGCATCCTGCTCGAGGCCGGGTTCGAATGGCGCGAGGCCGGCTGCTCCATGTGCCTCGGCATGAATCCGGACAGGCTGACGCCGGGCCAGCGCTGCGCCTCCACCTCCAACCGCAACTTCGAGGGGCGGCAGGGGCCGGGCGGGCGCACCCACCTGGTCTCGCCGGCCATGGCGGCGGCCTCGGCCATCATGGGCCATCTCGCCGATCCCAGACCCTTCCAATAAAGTCCGTTCCAGTCGAGAGCCGCCATGCAGCCCTTCACCACCCTCACCGGCGTCGCCGCGCCCCTGCCGGCGGCCAACGTCGACACCGACCAGATCATCCCGGCGCGTTTCCTGAAGACGATCAAGCGCACCGGTCTCGGCAAGAGCCTGTTCGCAGGCCTTCGGTATGAGGCGGACGGGTCGGAGAAGCCCGACTTCGTGCTTAATCAGCCGCCTTATCGAAAGGCCGAAATCCTCATCGCCCACGAGAACTTCGGCTGCGGATCCTCGCGCGAGCACGCGCCCTGGGCTCTCCTCGATTTCGGCATCCGCTGCGTGATCGCGCCGAGCTTCGCCGACATCTTCCACAACAACAGCTACAAGAACGGCGTCCTGCCCATCACCCTGCCGCGCGCCGTCTGCGACGCCCTGATGGACGACGCCCGGATGGGCGGCAATGCACGCATCAGCATCGACCTGGAGCGGCAGGTGGTGATCCGTCCGGGCGGCGAGGAGATCGCCTTCGAGATCGATCCGTTCCGCAAGCACTCCATGCTGAACGGCCTGGATGACATCGGCCAGACCCTCCAGCACGACGGGGCCATCGGCGCCTTCGAGGCGCGCCGGGATGCGGCCGAACCCTGGCGGCCGGCGATCGCGATCTGACCTTCCCCAACGCTCCGTCATCCCCGGGCCTGTCCCGAGCCCCATGATCTCGACGTTGGATGTGGCTTGGCGACAACCCGCCCGATCCCATCCCAAAACGCCGCGCGTATAGGTCCTCGGGACAGGCCCGAGGATGACGGACGTGATAGACATAACGTGGAGAGCCTTCCCATGACCACCAGATCCATCCTCGTCCTCCCCGGCGACGGCGTCGGCCCCGAGGTGATGGCGCAGGCCCTGCGCGTGCTGGACCGCGTCTGCGAGACCTCCGACCTGACGGTGGCGCTGGAGCACGGCCTGGTCGGCGGCGCGTCCATCGACGCTCACGACAGCCCGCTGACCGACGAGACCCTGGCCAAGGCCAAGGCGGCCGACGCGGTGCTGTTCGGCTCGGTCGGCGGGCCCAACTGGGATGCGCAGCCGTTCGACAATCGCCCCGAGATCGCCATCCTGAAGCTGCGCAGCGAGCTTGGCCTGTTCGCCAACCTGCGCCCCGCCATCGTCTTCGACGCCCTCGCCGACGCCTCCAGCCTCAAGCCGGAGATCGTCAGGGGGCTCGACATCATGATCGTGCGCGAATCCACCGGCGGCATCTACTTCGGCGAGCCCCGGGGGATCGAGACCCTGCCGGACGGGACCAGGCGCGGCGTCAACACCGAGGTCTACACGACGATGGAGATCGAGCGGGTCGCCCGCGTCGCTTTCGAACTGGCCGGCAAGCGCCAGGGCCGCCTGATGAGCGTGGAGAAGGCCAATGTGATGGAAAGCGGTCTTCTGTGGCGCCAGACGGTGCAGGCGCTGGGCGAGCGCGACTATGCGGGGGTGGCGCTCACCCACATGTACGCCGACAACTGCGCCATGCAGCTGGCGCGCAATCCGCGCCAGTTCGACGTGATCGTCACCACCAACCTGTTCGGCGACCTGCTCTCCGACCTCGCCTCCATGCTGACCGGGAGCCTCGGCCTCCTGCCGTCCGCCACCCTCGGCGCGCCGGACGCCGAGGGGCGTCGCCCCGCCCTCTACGAGCCCATCCACGGCTCGGCGCCGGACATTGCAGGCCAGGGGATCGCCAATCCCCTGGCGCAGATCCTCAGTCTCGCCATGCTGCTGCGCTGGTCCTTCGGCATGGAGGCGGAGGCGAAACGGGTGGAGGCGGCCTGCGTCGCCGCCCTGGAGGTCGGCGCGCGCACCAGGGATCTCGGCGGCGATCTCACCACCAGCCAGATGGGCGATGCGGTGCTGGCGGCGCTCTCGGGCGCGGATCTGGCGGCGACCTGAGGCGACACCCCGCCTGGGCCAAGCCGGCTTTTTCGCCTGACAGGACATGACGATGCGTCGCACGGTTCGTTTACCGCGACCGCGCTATGCTCCGGGGCATGGATCGTCGGGGGTTCCTCATCGCGGCTGGCGGCGCACTCGCTGCGCCCGTGCTGGCGCGCGCCCAACCCGCTGACGCCATCGCCCCCTATTACGACCGGCTGCAGCGGGGGCTTCTGGACGCCGGCGGCGGCGGCTTCGTCGATCCCACGGAAAACCGCCTCTTGGCCGAGCACAACGGCTTCAGGCGCGCGCACGGCCTCGGCGCGCTGGTGCGAAGCTCGGTGCTGGACGACGCGGCCCGGGCGCACGTGGCCGATCTCCTGCGCCGCAAATATTTCGCTCACGCCTCGCCGGAAGGCTTCACCTCGGAGCACCGGGTGGGCTTGTTGGCCCGCCGCTGGGTCGGCGCCGCGGGCGAGAACATCGCCATGCAGGAGGGCGGCGAGAGCCAGCCCGGCGCGGCCGAGTTGGCCAAGATGTGGCGGGACAGCCCCGGCCACCGCGCCAACATGTTGCGCCGCGAATACACCCATGTCGGCTTCGGCGTCGTGGCCAAGGGTGACGCCACCATCGCCGGCGCCGTGTTCGGCCACACCTATGCGGAGCTGGCTTCGCCCGCGCCCTTCCGCATCCGCCGCGGCGACGAGCTGGCCGGGGTGCTCGACGGCGCCGCTCCCTTGCTGACGGGCTATGAGCTGCAGCCGGTGGACGGCGGCGAGGCGGTGGGACCGTTCGAGGGCGACGCCGCGCCCGAGCGCCTCAGCCCCGGCGCCTACGCCATCCGCCCCCACGCGCCGGACCCGGCCGTGCCCGATCGCTACTGGGTGCTGTTCGGCCCGATCGTGGTGGCGGTCTGACCGCCACCACCAGCTTCGGGATCAGTTACGCGCCTTGTCCACCAGCTTGCCCTTGGTGATCCAAGGCATCATGGCGCGCAGACGCCCGCCCACCTCCTCGATCTGGTGTTCGCCGAGAATGGTGCGGCGGGCCTTCATGGTGGATTGCCCCGCGGCGTTCTCCAGCATGAAGTCGCGCACGAACCGGCCCTGCTGGATGTCCGCCAGGATGCGCTTCATCTCGGCCTTGGTCTCGGGCGTGATCACGCGAGGACCGGAGACATATTCCCCGTATTCAGCGGTGTTTGAGATGGAATAGTTCATGTTGGCGATGCCGCCCTCGTAGATCAGGTCTACAATCAGCTTCACCTCGTGCAGGCATTCGAAATAGGCCATCTCCGGGGCGTAGCCGCCCTCCACCAGGGTCTCGAAGCCGGCGCGGATCAGCTCCACCAGGCCGCCGCAGAGCACGGCCTGCTCGCCGAACAGGTCGGTCTCGCACTCCTCGCGGAAGTTGGTCTCGATCACGCCGGAACGGCCGCCGCCGATGGCCGAGGCGTAGGCGATGCCTAGGTCCATGGCGCCGCCCGAGGCGTCGTGGTGCACGGCGATCAGGCAGGGCACGCCGCCGCCCTTCTCGTATTCGCTGCGCACCGTGTGGCCGGGGCCCTTGGGCGCCACCATCAGGACGTCGATGCTGTCCTTAGGCTCGATCAGCTTGAAGTGGACGTTCAGGCCATGGGCGAACAGCAGCGCCGCGCCGTCGCGGATGTTGGGGGCGATCTCGTCGCGATAGATGTCGCGCTGATGCTCGTCCGGCGCCAGCACCATGATCAGGTCGGCGATCTTCGACGCCTCGGCCACGCTCATCACCTTCAGGCCGGCGGCCTCGGCCTTTTTAGCCGAGGCGGAGCCGGGGCGGAGCGCCACGATCACGGTCTTCACGCCGGAATCGCGCAGGTTCAGCGCATGGGCGTGCCCCTGGCTGCCATAGCCGACGATGGCCACGGTCTTGTCGAGGATACGGGCGAGATCGGCGTCGCGATCGTAATAAACACGCATGGGAGGTTCCGTCTGTGAAGGGAGGTTGAAAGTCTAATATTCCAGGCCGATCAGGCGACCGACGAGAATGCGGATGCGGACCAGGTATTCCGGCGACACGGCGCAGAAGGGCCGAAAACCGCGGGTGAGCCGGTCCACGGCCCGAATCTGATCGAGCAGGACGACGCCTTGGGCCGGGAGGCCCTCGGGCAGGGGCTCCTCCGTCGTCCAGCCTCGCCGTCGCGAACTGATGGGGCAGACGATGGCGCGGCGGTTGACCTCATGGAACGCCGCCTCGGAGAGAACCAGCGCAGGGCGCGCCCCGGCCTGTTCAGTTCCGCGAACGGGATCAAAATCGACCCAGACGATATCTCCGCCGTGTAAGGGGAGGAGGATGGGCGGATCAGTCGCCATCTAGGAATTTGGGCGGCGGAATCTCGCCGCGCGAATATTCGTCGTTGATGATTTCCGAACCCACGTCCGG
>Ga0302314_10021886_pt1 | contig 10512 bp, 9 predicted proteins | sample III_Palsa_N2_3_FD_200533 | JGI IMG/M metagenome (GOLD analysis project Ga0302314, IMG submission 200533) | Peat permafrost microbial communities from Stordalen Mire near Abisko, Sweden - III_Palsa_N2_3 | ecosystem: Environmental > Terrestrial > Soil > Palsa > Peat permafrost | place: Sweden... | reverse complement strand
ACCAGATGGCGCGGCGCGACGCGACCGATCCGCGCGAGCAAGGCATCGCGCCGAACTGGGCGTGGGCGTGGCCGGCCAACCGGCGCATCCTCTACAACCGTGCCAGCGCCGACCTTGAAGGTCACGCCTGGAACCCCGCCAAGCCGATCATCGAATGGAACGGCAGCCGCTGGGTCGGCATCGACGTGCCGGACTACGCGCCGACCACCAAGCCATCGGACGCGGTCGGCCCGTTCATCATGAATGCCGAGGGCGTCGGCCGCCTGTTCGCGCGCGACGAGATGGCCGAAGGTCCGTTCCCGGAGCATTACGAGCCGTTCGAATCACCGGCGGAAAACGTGCTGCACCCGAAGGTGCGCTCCAATCCGGCAGCCCGCGTGTTCGCCGATGATCGTGCGGCGTTCGGGACGTCGGCCGAGTTCCCCTACGTCGGCACCACCTACCGTCTGACCGAGCATTTCCACTTCTGGACCAAGCACGCGCTGATCAACGCGATCCTGCAGCCGGAGGAATTCGTCGAGATCGGCGAGGTTCTCGCCAAGGAAAAGGGCATCGCGCAAGGCGGCTGGGTGCGCGTGAGTTCCAAGCGCGGCGTGGTCGTCTGCAAAGCCTATGTGACCAAGCGCATCCGCCCGCTGACGGTGGACGGCAAACCCACCCATGTCATCGGCGTGCCGCTGCACTGGGGCTTCACCGGGCAGGCGCGCAAAGGCTACGGCGCCAACACGCTGACACCCTCGGTCGGTGACGCCAACACGCAGACGCCGGAGTTCAAGGCGTTCCTGGTCAATGTCGAGCCCACCAGCGCCCCCGTGGCCTGAAGGAGCAACCGATGGCGGATCTGCAATCCCAGGACTACATCCGGCGCTCGGCGACGACGATGACGCCGCCGTCGATTCGCGACCACGAGCAGGAAGTGGCGAAGCTGATCGACGTCAGTCGCTGCATCGGCTGCAAGGCCTGCCAGTCCGCCTGCATGGAATGGAACAACCTGCGGCCGGAGATGGGATATTTCGAAGGCTCCTACGACAACCCCTTGGACCTGGGCCCGAGCGCCTGGACGGTGATGCGCTTCACCGAATGGGAGGACGAGAAGGGCAACCTGGAGTGGCTGATCCGCAAGGACGGCTGCATGCATTGCGAGGATCCCGGCTGCCTGAAGGCCTGTCCCTCGCCCGGCGCGATCGTGCAATACGCCAACGGCATCGTCGACTTCATCAGCGAGAACTGCATCGGTTGCGGCTACTGCGTCAAAGGCTGCCCCTTCGACATCCCGCGCATCAGCCCGGTCGATCACAAGTCGTACAAGTGCACCTTGTGCTCGGACCGCGTCGATGTCGGCCTGGAACCGGCCTGCGTCAAGGCGTGCCCGACCGGCGCGATCATGTTTGGCTCGAAGACCGACATGACCACATGGGCCGGCGAGCGCATCGAGGACCTCAAGGAACGCGGCTTCGCCAATGCCGGTCTGTATGATCCGCAAGGCGTCGGCGGCACGCACGTGATGTACGTGCTGCACCACGCCGACAAGCCCTCGATCTACGCCGGCCTGCCGGACAAGCCGCATATCAGCGTCTTCGTCACGCTCTGGAAGGGGCTGTACAAACCACTGGCGCTCGCCGGCATCGCGGCCACGGTGCTCGCCGGCTTCTTCCACTGGGTCGTCGCCGGGCCGAATGAAGTGCAGCCCGAGGATGACGTCGCGGCCCAAAACCTGCTGCATCCCACGGACGAGCCGCGATGACGCGCCCGCGGGAAACCCTCACGCGCAACACCACCGCGGCGCGCATCAACCACTGGATCACCGGCGGCTGCTTCGTGCTGTTGCTGCTCTCTGGCCTGTCGATGTTCCATCCGTTGCTGTTCTTCCTGTCGGAGTTGTTCGGCGGCGGCCAGTGGACGCGCGCGATCCATCCGTGGATCGGCATCGTGCTGCTGGTTAGCTACGCCGGCCTGATCGTGCAATTCTGGCGCGACAATTTTCCGAGTTGGGACGATCTGAAGTGGCTGCTGGCGATCCGGCGCGTGCTGGTGAACGAGGAGGAGGGCGTGCCGGAAGTCGCACGCTTCAACGCCGGCCAGAAATTCGTGTTCTGGTCGATGGCGCTGCTGGTCCCGGTGCTGTTCGCCAGCGGCATCGTCATCTGGGACGTCTATTTCTCGCCCTATACGACAATCGAGCAGCAGCGCATTGCCGTGCTCATCCACGGCCTTGCGGCGACCGCGGCGATCATCGTCTGGATCACCCATGTCTACGCCGCGATCTGGGTGCGTGGCTCGGTGCGGGCGATGACGCAGGGTTATGTGACGCCGGGCTGGGCGTGGCGGCATCACCGCAAATGGCTCCGCCGCCTGGTCGCCACCGGCTCGCCCGGCCCGCGGCCGCGGGCGTGAGGATGCGCGGGTGAGGCAAGGCGAGGTCGCGCCGACGGGCAAGTGGATCGGCGATCCGTCCGGCGGCGTGAAGGCGCCGGCACCACTGCTGCTGCCCGACCCGGCCACCCGCTTCGCCCGCACGGCGGCCCGTCTCGAAACCCTCTCGGCCGGCCACCCGATGCGGGACTGGCTGCGCTTCATGGCGCAGCTTGCAACGGCCCAGCACGCCGCCACCGCCATGTCGGCGCCGCCGGCCGGCCCCGGCGCAGCCGAGGTGCAGCTTGCCGTGGAGGCGCGCCTGCCGCCGCTCTCCGCGGACGGGCATCGGCTTGGCCCGGTATGGTACGACGGGCTCGCGGCGTTGCTGAACCACCTGGATGCCGCGCCGATCCCGGCGGCCGCGCGGGCAACGATCGCGAGGCTGCGCGACCGCGAGGCGGCGAAAGTCCTTGCCGACGGGTTTCTGAACGGCAGCGTCGACGCCGCCGATGCCGGCGCGCTGCTCTACGTGGCGGCGGCGCTGCAGGTCGATTTCACCCGCCTTGCCGCAAGCCTGCCGGCGGCGGAGTTGCGGCTGCTGCCGCAGCGTGGCCTGTGCCCCTGCTGCGGTTCGACGCCGGTTGCGGGCGTCATCACCGCGTCGGGGCCGACGCCGGGCGTGCGCTACCTGCATTGCGCGCTCTGCGCCACGGCCTGGAACCACACTCGCGCCGTCTGCATCACCTGCGGCGCGTCGGGCGCGCTGGAACTGCGCGAGATCGAAGGCGGTACCGGCGCCGCCAAGGCCGAGGTCTGCGGCACCTGCCACACCTATGCGAAACTGCTGTACCAGGCGCGGGACACCAGCGTCGATCCGTTCGCCGACGATCTGGCGACGCTGGCGCTCGACCTCATGGTCGGCGAGGCCGGCTGGGCGCGCCACGCGCCGAACCCGCTGTTGCTGATCGGATAGCGGCCCTCCGGTTTCGGTTCCCACGGCGCCGCCGACCCGGTACAGGAAGCCCGTGAGGGTTCCCGATGCTGCAACGACTGCCCCTGCGCCTGCGCTCGGCGGCGTACGCCCTGCGCGGCGGCTTCCTGGTCCGGCCTTTGCTGATCGCCGTCGTGCTCGGCGCATGCGGCGCCGTGCTGTCCTCGCTGGAGGAAGCCGCGCCCATTGCGGCCACGTGGGTCCCGACCACGCTGTTCCCTTCGCGCGAGGACCCGCAGGTCGCGCAGGTGATCCTGAGCGTCATCGCCCAGTCGATCATGACGGTGGTGTCGATCGTCTTCGCCATCCTGCTGATGACGCTGACGCTCGCCTCGATGCAGTTCTCGCCGCGCATCCTGATCAGCTTCGTGCGCGACCGCGGCACGCAATGGACGCTCGGGATCTTCCTTGGCACCTTCTCCTACTGTGTCGCCGCGCTGCCCGCCGCGCGCGCCATGCCGCACCCGTTCGCCCCGGTGGTCACCGTGGCCGGCGCGATGCTGCTGGCGCTGGTCTGCGTCGGCTGGCTGCTGTTCTTCATCCATCACATCTCGCAGGCGATCAGCGTCAACCACATCGTCGACCGCATCGCGCGCGAGACCGAGCAGGTTGTCGACGAGTTGATGCCGCACCCGCGCGCGGGCCACTACAAGGCCGCGCCGCCGGCGTTCGTGCCGGAGGAACCGGAATTCGCGATCCTGAACGAAGTCTCCGGCTACATCCGCTTCATCGACACACGGCGCCTCGTCGAGTTCGCGCGCACGCACCATCTGCGCGTCCGCGTCACCCGGCAGGTCGGCCATTTCGTGCCGGCCGGCATCCCGCTGCTCATGGTCTCGCGGCGCAGCCGGCTGGACCGCGACCACGCCGTCGAACTCACCGGCGCCTTCGACATCGGCCCGATGCGCACGCTGCAGCAGGATGTCGAGTTCGGCGTCATCCAGATCGTCGATATCGCACTGCGCGCCATCTCGCCGGCGGTCAACGACCCCAGCACGGCGATCAGTTGCATCGACCAGATCACCCGCATCCTGATCCGCTGGGTCGACCGCTTTCCGCCGGAATCGCTGCTGTTCAATCCGCCGCACGTGCTGCGCGTCGTGCTGCCGTGGATCGACCTCGAAGGGCTGCTGAACACGGCGATCGAGCAGATCCGCGCCTACGCCGCCACCGATGCCGCGGTCAGCCTGCGGCTGCTGCGGCTGCTGCACGACGTCGCCGTCACCGTCGAGAACGATGCGCTGCGGCTGCGCATCGTCATGCGCGGCGCGCGCATCGTCGAAGGCTGCCGCGGCAAGCTGCCGCCGGACGACGTTGTGCGACTCGAACAGCGTCTGGCCGCCCTCGACAGGCTTTGCGGCAACGCCGGCGCCGCGCCGGCCGCCGCCACCTGACGCCGTCGCCCTGCTACTCGGCCGCGGCGGCCGGCACCCGTTCCAGGTGTCGGTCGTGCCGCAGCAGGATCACCGCGACCATCGCCACCACCGCCAGCGCCGCGATCACCAGCAGGCCGCCGGAGAAGCTGCCGGTCTCGTCCTTGATCCAGCCCATCGCGAACGGTCCGGCGAAGCCGGAGAGGTTGCCCAGCGAGTTGATGATGGCGATGCCCGCAGCCGCGGCCGGGCCGCTCAGGAAGGCCGCCGGCAGCGTCCAGAACACCGGCAGGCAGGAGAACACGCCGAACCCGGCCAGCGTCAGTGCCGCCATCTTCAGCACCGGTTCGTCCACCACCGCGGCCACGGTGATGCCCAGTGCGGCCACGAACAGCGGGATCGCCACATGCGCCTTGCGCTCCATCCGCGCGTCCGAGCGCCGGCCCCACAGCACCATGCTCACGGTGCCGACCGCGTAGGGCAGGGCGGTGATCAGCCCGATCTGCAGCTTGGTCAGGCCGCCGAACCCCTGGATGATCTGCGGCAGCCAGAAGCCGATGCCGTAGTTGGTGGCGACCGCGCCGAAATAGATCAGCGCCAGCGTCAGCACCCGCGGGTCGAGCAGCGCCTGCGCGACGGACAGGCTTTCGCGTTCCTCGCGCTGGCGTTCCTCGGCGGCCAGCCGCCCCGCCAGCCAGCGCCGCTCATCGTCGGCAAGCCACCGCGCCTCGCTCGGCCGGTCGGTCAGATAGAAGAACACCACCACCGACAGGATCAGCGCCGGCACCGCCTCGACGACGAACATCCACTGCCAGCCCTTCAGCCCGCCGACGCCGTCCAGATACAGCAGCAGGCTGGAGACCGGCGCGCCGATCACCGAGGAGGCCGGGATCGCCGCCATGAACCAGCCGACGACCCGGCCGCGATAGACCGAGGGGAACCACAGCGTCAGGAAGAAGATGATGCCGGGGAAGAACCCGGCCTCGGCGATGCCCAGCAGCACGCGAACGACGTCGAAGCTGGTCTCGCCGGTCACGAACGCATTGGCGCCGGAGACCAGGCCCCAGGTGAACATGATCCGGGCGATCCACTTGCTCGCACCGAACTTGTGCAGCAGCAGGTTGGAGGGCACCTCGAACACGAAATAGGCGATGAAGAAGATGCCGGAGGCGAGGCCGAAGGCGCTCGCGCTCAGGCCGAGGTCGGTGCGCATGGTCAGGCCGGCGAAGCCGACGTTCACGCGGTCAAGATACGCCACGAAATAACAAAGAATCAGGAACGGTACGAGACGTACCGTTACTTTCCTCATCGTCCGTTGTTCAAGGTCGGCCATGTTTCCCCCCTGCGGAGCCCGTTGGGGACGCCGCCGCATCGTTCGAGGGAAAGCCTTTATCGGGCTGCGATGGTTTGGCAAGCCCTTGTGCGGCGATCGCCCACGATCAGGCCGCCTGATGGACTTTCTGCGCGATTGGAAGCAGTTGGCGCTCCTCGGTTCGCCGCTGGGCGGGCGCGGGGACCAGCACAGGGATACGGATCGCTGCCGGCGGCGCGGCACGCAGCGCCTCGCGCCAGACGGCATCGTCGATGCCGCGCCACAAATCGAGAGGATCGGCCGCCGCTTGCTTGTGCATCTTCACGCTCCCGTGATGTCACGCAGGATGTGCGGGAATGATGTTCGACCCGTTAAGCAGCCCCGCGCGCGGCTGCGGGCTGCCATGGTGCCGGCGCGGCCCCTGGCGGCAGGTCGCGTGGCGCGCGGGGTCAGCTTGAACGTCGCGCCGACCGGGCCGGTCGTGGGGCCGCCCATGACGCGATCTCCGGAGTGGACGTTTGGCGCTACTCGGCACCGACGGCTTCGCGCCGATGGCGGCCGTCGCTGCACGCTATCCGCCTCCCTGGAAGCGGACACCGACTATTACCCGGAGGACGGCTGCGTTGGGTGGTTTTCCGATGGTCCGCTTCGGGATGAGTGAACCGGAAACCGGTCATTCGCCCGAGGCCAGGCTTGGTCGGACCGTGCCGATACCAAGTTGCTCATTTCTGCTCTCGACGCTCGTGGCGGTGGTCAACGGCGTCCCCGTGACTGACAGCTTGGGCCACCGGGCACGCGACGGATGAATTGCTCCTTCCAGGATGCCCGCCGAAATTCGCAGGATCCTACAAGCGGCTGAGATGCCCTTCCGGCTAGGAAGAGTCGTCGTCTTTCGACGCCGTCCGTTTCGTCTCCTTGCAACGGGTGCCGGACATGAACGAACAAAGCAACGAGGCAGGTTCGATCGGTGCGCAACCGACAGCGAATGGAGATGCTTCGGCTGCTCGCGTCGCGACATCCACGCAGGCGCCGCCGGAGTCCGTGCCGCAGCAGGCCGGCAAGGCCGCGCGGAAGCGAAAGCTGCTGCCCGCTGTGCTCGGTGTTGCCGTCCTGGCGGTTCTGCTCGTGTTCGGCATCCCTCGGGTCGAGGAGATGCTCAGCACCGCCTCCACGGACGACGCGTACGTGAATGGGCACGTGACGTTCGTCGCCCCTCGCGTGCCAGGGCAGATTTCCCGCGTTCTGTTTGATGACAACAACCGCGTGCGCAAGGGAGATCTTATCGCCGAGCTGGACAAGGAGCCGTACCAGGTTGTGGTCGCCGAGAAGCAGGCGGCCGTCGACACCGCGCAGGCGGACCTGCAGGCCGCGACGGCCGCCGTGCGCTCGGTCGAGGCGGAGGCAAGGAGCCGGCGTTGGAACCTGCAACGCGCCGTGGAGGGGGTCGATAACCAGGTCGCACTTCTGCACGCGCGAGTCGCCGAGGTGGAAAAGAGCAAGGCCGCGCTGGCACTGGCGCACGTCGAGTTCGACCGGGCGCGGCAACTGGTCGCCAGGGATGATGTGTCGCGCGAGGTTTATGACGAGCGCCAAGCGAAGCTGACGACGACTGGCGCCGAACTTGTCCAAAGCCTGGCCGAGGTGCGGCAGATTCGCGCCACGCTCGGGCTGCCGGCCGAGCCCGAAGGCAGCAGCGATCTCGGCCAGGTGCCGCCCGATCTCGACGAGACCTTTTCGTCTGTCCTCGAGGCGCAGGCGGCGCTCATTGAGAGTGCCGCCCAGCTCGGCATCGTGCACTCGTTCGACCAGGGTCCGAAGGCCATGCTCGACCAGTTCCAAAAGCTCGGCGACATCGACAGCACGTTTGCCCAGTACGCGGCCAGTGCCCCGGCCGTGATGCAGGCGGAGGCGAAAGTCGAAATCGCCAAACGCGATCTCGCGCAGGCCGAGCTGAATCTTCGTTACACCGATATCATCGCGGAGATCGACGGCGTCGTCACGCGCCGCAATGTCAACCCGGGCAATTTTGTCCAGGTCGGCCAGAACCTGATGGCGGTTCGCTCTCTGAACGAAATCTGGATTGACGCCAACTTCAAGGAAACGCAGTTGCGCGACCTGCGCATCGGCCAGCCGGTCGACCTGCTCGTCAACATGTACGGCGGCAAGCACGTCTTCAAGGGCCGGGTCTCCGGCTTCACCGAGGGAACCGGGTCGACCCTGGCATTGCTGCCGGCCGAGAATGCCACGGGCAATTTCGTCAAGGTGGTCCAGCGGTTGCCGGTCAGGATCGATCTCGTCGATTACGACCCCGATCGGGCACCCCTGTTCATCGGCACCTCGGTCGTTCCGTACGTTCATATCAACGTGCCGGCGACCGGGCCCGATGCCGGGAAATTTCTGCAATCCGCTGCAACGGCGAGCGCGCCGGGCGCGAGCCAGTGAGCGGCGCGGTCGTATCGGCGACACTCCCGAGTGCCCGACCGCGCAAGGCGATAAACCCCTGGGTCGTCGCCGCCGTTGTCGTGGTGCCGACCTTCATGGAGGTGCTCGACACCACGATCGCGGTCGTGGCGCTGCGCTATATCGCGGGCGGGCTGTCGGCCACGGTCGATGACGGCGAATGGGTCATCACCAGCTACCTTGCCGCCAACGCGATCATCCTGCCGATCACCGGCTGGCTGATCGCGCGCCTTGGCCGCCGCAACTATTTCCTGCTTTCGATCGCCGTATTCACCCTCGCCTCGGGGCTGTGCGGCATGGCCACTGGGCTGGGGCAACTCATCCTGTTCCGCGTGATTCAGGGCCTTGCCGGTGGCGGCCTGCAACCGTCGAGCCAGGGCGTGCTGCTGGACGCCTTTCCGGCCGAGCGGCAGGGCATGGCGATGACGCTGTTCGGCCTCGCCGCGCTGATCGCGCCCGTGGTCGGCCCGACGCTCGGCGGCTGGATCACCGACGACTACTCCTGGCGGTGGGTGTTCCTGATCAACGTCCCCGTCGGCATCCTCGCCTTCGCCGCGTGCGCCATCACGCTACGGGATCCCGACTATCTCGTGGCACAGCGCAAGGCGCTGCTGAAGCTGCCGTTCAGTTTCGACGGCGTCGGCCTGTCACTGCTGGTCATCGTCATCGTCTGCTGGGAGGTGACGCTCAGCAAGGGTCAGGAGTGGGACTGGTTCGGTGATCCGTCCTGGCGCGTGCAGACGCTGGTGATCCTGTTTGTCGTGGGCCTGGCCGGGCTGATCTTCTGGGAACTGCGGCATCCGAGTCCGGTGGTGAATTTCCGGCCGCTGCGCGAGCGGAATTTCGCCGCCTGCTGCATCATCATCTTTAGCGCCTACGCGGTGCTGTATGCGTCCAGCACCGCGTTGCCGGCCCTGCTGCAAACGCTGTTCGGCTACGATGCGCTGGGCGCCGGGCTGGTGATGTCGCCGGCCGGCATCTTTGCCGTCATCACAATGCCGTTCGTGGGCCGCGCGCTGGGTCGTGGCACCGATGCGCGGTGGGTGATCGTCGCGGGTCTGCTGACCATGGCCGCAGGCAGCTACTGGATGTCGCAGATGAACCTGGACATCAGTCCGGGCGAGGCGGTTTGGCCGCGGGTGGTCCTGATCATCGGGATTGCGATGTGCTTCGCCCCGGCAAACATGGCGGCTTACCTCTACACGCCGGTCGCGCTGCGCGGGGCGGCGGTCGGCCTGTTGAGCCTGCTGCGCAACGAGGGCGGCAGCGTAGGGACCTCGCTGTCGCAGACGATTCAGGAGCGCCGTGACCAGTTCCACAGCCTTCGTATTGGCGAATGGCTCGATCCCTTTAACGCGGCTGCGCGTTCCTTCCTTGATCAAGCTTCCGGAACGTTTTTGCAACAGACCGGCGATCCGGTCGCTGCGCAGCAACTGGCTTTGCAGGCGCTGGCAAACCTGCGCGAGCAACAGGCGTCGTCTCTCGCCTACTTCGATGTGTTCTGGGTCGCGGCCATTGTCATGGTCGCACTGGTGTTCGCTGTGCTGGTGATGAAACGCTCCGTCGCTGAGAAAGGCGCGCGGATCGGATCCGAGTAGGGTGCTGCCGAGGTAGCGCGGCGCTGAACGTCCGCTTCCGGGGTCGCCTGCTGGGCCGGGCTATGGCCGAGTTGGGTCGAGGCTGTGTGAAAACGCGATGGCCGCTGGCCTCCGCGCAATGATCTATCAAGGCCAACCTGCGGGGCATGAGGAAAGATTCAACCTTGAGCAACCTCACGTCTCATAATTGCTAGTTGCCGTTACGGTACGGCTTTTTCACACAGCCTCGGTCGATAGCTGCCGGAGCAGCTAGCGACGTCAGCGTCGGCTTTGCCGCTTTTTGCGCCTGGAGCAGACAGGCAACTCCCGGCCAAAGCCGGACCCGGCCCCGACATCGCGGGAGGTTCCTGGCGGAGGGGCGCCATTTCCACTTGCCCCGGTATGTCATTATTGCTAACTAACGCCGTGCCCAACCCACCCCCA
>Ga0302314_10021884_pt1 | contig 10513 bp, 10 predicted proteins | sample III_Palsa_N2_3_FD_200533 | JGI IMG/M metagenome (GOLD analysis project Ga0302314, IMG submission 200533) | Peat permafrost microbial communities from Stordalen Mire near Abisko, Sweden - III_Palsa_N2_3 | ecosystem: Environmental > Terrestrial > Soil > Palsa > Peat permafrost | place: Sweden... | reverse complement strand
GACGACAGCTATCGCCCCTGCGGCGTCCGATGAGGTGTCGGCTCTGCAGGCCGGCACGTTCTCCACCTACGGGCAGCTCTACCAGACGGTCAGCGCCGACGCCCAGGCCATTCACCAGCAGTTCGTGAATCTGCTGCAGAGCTCCTCCAACTCCTACCAGGGGACAGAGACGGCCAACGCGGCCCAGGCCGCCGCGAACTCGGCGTCGTCCGGGGCGTCGTCCGCGGCCTCGAGCGCGGCGCCGACCACGATCACCGGCGCCATCTCCGCCCTGACCGCCCTGATTAGTGGCACCCCCCTTGTCAACAACAACATGTTCAGCGTGGGTCTTGATGAGGTGGGTAACTTCACCTCCGGCTACTCGGACTTGATCGGTATGGGCGGTGGTGGTCTGATGACCGCGCTCGCCGGTCCCTCGACCGCTTCGGCCGACTTCGGGGGCCTGGGCACCGCCCTGGCCGGAGACGTCGGTCCGGCAGCCGCCGTCGGCGGAGCCGGCGGCCTCGGCGGAGTCGGCGGCCTCGGCGCTGCGCCGGTGCTGGCCGCGGCCGGCGGGGGGTCGTCGATCGGCCCGCTGTCGGTGCCGCCCAGCTGGGCCGGCGGACCCGGCATCCCGGCGGCGAGCACGCCCGTCACGTTGGCGTCGCAGAGCTGGGCCGCCGGCGCACCCGGCGGGGCGATGTCGACCGGGACTCCGGGCACCATGGCCGGCATGCCCGCGGTCGCCAACGGCGGTCGCGGCGGCTCCAGCTTCGGAGCCCCGCGCTACGGCGTCAAGCCCAAGGTCATGCCGCCGATCCCCAAGCCGACCATCACCTAAGAATCCAAGGCGACCAACGGTTGCCGGTTAAAACCTCAACCGCAATCCAATCAATTAAGAGACGGGGGAGGTCGTCAGATGGCTAGGTACACCCGGCGGGCGGCGCTCGCGGCACTGGGTGGAAGCGCGATTGCGGGTATCGGGTATGTGTTTCGCGGCGTCGTCGGATCGCCCGTCCTGCGGATCCGGCTGACCGACGGCGGCATGATGGGTGCCAGTGCGGCGGACATGAGCGGCTATATGGAGATGTTCAGCCGGCACACCGAGATCAGCCGCACGGTCGAGGAGATCCCCGGCGGCGTGCGCACCACCACCGAGTCGAACTCGCCGGATCTCGCCGCACAACTCCACGGGCACGTGTCGAGCATGTACTCCCATGTTGATCAGGGCTCCGAGGTGATGTGTATGAGTCAGAGCCTGCCGACGCTGTTCCGCAACGCCGGCGGCTACCGCCGCCAGTTGACCCTCACACCCATGGGTGTCATCGCTGAGGAAACCTCCGACGACCCCGCCCTCACCGATGCCATCCGGGCCCACGCCCGGGAGGTGAGCGGGTTCGTGCACGACGGAATGCCCGCGATGATGCGAGGCATGATGGGCGGTTCGGGCGGCACGATGGGGGGGATGATGGGACCCGGGGGGATGATGGGACCCGGCGGCCCACCGTAGCCGCTGGCGCCCGCGAGGCGTCAGCGAGTTCGGGAAGCGCGAAACGGCCCAAGGATTGCCGCGGCGTCGCTATCCACATGCAAGGTCGCCAACGCTGCGGTGCTCACTTGCGTCGGGCGCGTCTGGCCAGCCGCTGCAACGCTTGACGCAGACGCGCGGATTCTTCGGGGCTGATCTGTTCGAGGAAGTGGCTCAGCACCAGGTCGGAGCGCCCCCCGCCGTCCAAGGCCTCGCGCATGAGCTGGGCGCTGTGCTGCTCACGGCTCAAAGCCGGCCAGTACCGGTAGGCCTTGCCGTCTCGTTCACGAGCCAGCCACCCCTTGGTGTGCAGGTTGTCCATGGTCGACATCACGGTGGTGTAGGCGATTTCGCGTTCAGTGGCGAGCTCGTCAAAGATTTCTCGGACCGTCGTCGTTCCGTCCCGGTTCCAGATGCGGTCCATCACCACTGCTTCCAACTCGCCGAATCCGCGAACCCGCACTGTCACCCCTCCGATCTAAATGCGACATCGTCGCGTGCGCGCCAGCATTCGAGGAAGCCACCCACCACGATCCGCATACTACGTACGCACATAGTAGATTATTGAACGGCCAAGGTCACACCACCGCCCACCCACTGCCGCGACGTCCGACCATCATGGCGGTGCCGGCACCGCTTTCGAGCACCTGGCCCGTCAACCCAACCAACGCCCGATCCCGATGCTCGCTCGTGGTCAGCAGACGCGCCACGCGCCAAAGTGATCTACTATGTTTGTACGTAGATCGTAGTCGAGTTGGTGAGTGTCGAATGCCCACCCGGCGAGGGAGTAACCATGCAGTCGTTCTTGCTGGGAGTTGCGGTCCTGGCCTGCCCGGTCGGGATGGGCCTGATGATGTGGATGATGATGCGCGGCCAAAGCAAGGAGACCGCCAGCGAGGACTACAGCTGGCAACAAGAGGTCCAAGCGTTGCGCGCCGAAATCGAGCAGCTCAAGGCCCAGCGCGCCAACGACAGCACTATGAGCGGGCAATGATGCCCACGTGGCTGGCCGGCCTCATCGCCATCGCCGCGCGCAGACGGCTAGGGCTGCGATGGTTCATCTGCGTTGCAGCCGCGGTCGCGGCGGTTGCAGTCGTCGGCCACTGCGAGCCGAACCTGTCCGAGCCTCGTGCGACTCACACACCGCATCCGTTGCTTTCATCGCTGGGCAGTGAATTCACCGTCAACGCTGAGCACGCGCACGTTGTCGACGGATCTTCGATGGCCTGCCACGAATCGGTGCCGACTGCCGTCCTGCCGCGGTCGGCCACCGCTTCGGCTGGAATTGGTGCGGTCATGGCAGTGGTGTCCATCACGGGTTGGCAAGCGCAACCTGCGGTGCTCGCCGGGCCGGGCCCCCCGGGTGCGCTCGGTACTGCTCTCACCGGTCAAGACCTCTTGAAGCGGTTCTGTCTCGCTCGTCGCTGATTGGTCAGCATCAGGTCGTTGCGCTAGTCACGACGGCCAGTGATCGCTGACCCACGTCACTAGCCGCGCTCTCGTTGCGGCCCGTTGCAGAAGCGACGAACCCATGAATCATGTCTTGTCCATCAACGCCGTCGAGTCCATAGAGACTCTTACGCCGTGCAATTCGCGGCAACCCATCCCCGCGAGGGGACGACGCCCGAGTGCCGCTTCCTATGCGGCGATTGAGGCCGCTAACGAGGCCGCTGCTAGAGGAGTTGTTTAGCAATGGATTTCGCGATGTTGCCACCGGAGATTAACTCCGGTCGGATGTATGCCGGTCCCGGGTCGGGACCGATGCTGGCCGCTGCGGCGGCCTGGAACGGGCTGGCTGCCGAGTTGTATTCGGCGGCCACCTCCAATCAGTCGGTGGTGTCGGGACTAACCGCGGGGCCCTGGCTGGGACCGTCATCGGCGTTGATGGCAGCCTCGGCCGCCCGCTATGTGGCGTGGATGAGCACCACCGCCGCGCAGGCCGAGCAGACGGCCGCCCAGGCCAAATCGGCGGCGGCCGCCTATGAGGCCGCGTTTGCGGCGACGGTTCCCCCGCCGGTGATCGCTGCCAACCGCAGCCTGCTGATGGTGCTGATCGCGACCAATGTTCTGGGTCAAAACACCCCGGCGATCGCGGCGACCGAAACCCAGTACACCGAGATGTGGGCCCAGGATCTTGCCGCGATGTACGGTTACGCGGGTTCGTCGGCGTCAGCGACAACGCTGACGCCGTTCACCCCACCCGGCCCCACCACCAACCCGGGCAAGCCAGCCGACCAAGCCGCCGCGGTCGCCCAAGCCGGCACCGTCGCAGCGACGAACACGCAGACGGTGCTATCGCAACTGACCTCCGCGGTGCCCACGGCGCTACAGGGGCTCGCGTCGCCCGTGCCCTCCACGTCCTACACATCCGGACTCACCGGAATCCTGCAGGGCCTGGGCCTGACATCGCCGCTGGGCTACGCGGATGGTGGTCTGTCGTCGGCTGACCTGGGCACAGCGTCAGGGGCATGGGGGTCCGCGTCAAACGCCGACGCAGCGATGATCGCCGCGGACGATCAAATGACCGGCATGGACGGCCAGGTTATGGGCACGCTGGGTCAAGTTACCGGCATGGAGGGTCGAATCATGAACCGGTTCGACCAGTTCGGAACGGTGCGGACGGCGGCGTCCGCGGGTTTGGGCCAGGCGAACTTGGTCGGAGCGTTATCGGTGCCGCAGGCTTGGACCTCGGCGCCCCCGGCGATCAGGCTGGCCGCGGCGGCATTGCCGGCCACCAACCTCAGCGGCGCCCCAGAAGTCTTCGCAGGCAACCCGGGAAGCCTGTTCAGCGGGACAGCCCCGGCAAGCATGGCCGGGCGGGCGATCGGCGGTACTGCTAGCCCCGGCAACCGGGGGCAGGGAGGGCCAGCTAATCGTGCACGCCCCGCGCCGCCGCAGAGTTTGCCGGGCAGCCCAATCAGGGGAATCGCCGCTGAGCTACGCGAACTCGCCGAACTCCGCGACTTGGGAATCCTCACCGACGAGGAGTTCAGCGAACAGAAACGACGCCTTCTCGGTCGCTAAACTGCGCGCTTCCGTCGCAGTCGGGGGCTGACGCGGTGGGTGTCAGCCCGGTCGTCGTCAGGCCGCCACCCAGTGGCACCACATTGCGCCGGCCTCAGCCAGAGCGGTAAGGATCAGCGGCCCCCCGCCGATGAGAAACGTTGTGGCGGTGAGCAACAGCCCGGCGGTCCAGCGGTTTTGGGCCGCGGACGGCGCGGCCAGATGTTCGGCGCGGTCCAGAATGTCTGTGCCCGCGGCCCCGAGGGCACCGTGGGGTGTCGGGGCGCCGGTGGATAACGCCAGCAACGCGTCCAGCAGTGTCTGCGGGCCGTGGCTGCGGGCGGCGGTGTTGTCGGCCGATATCTCCAGCAACCGGGCGATCTCTCGGGAGCCTCTGCTGAACAGCGTCAGCCAGGGAATGGCCGCGGCCATCGCGCGGGCGAAGGCCAGAACGTAGTGGTGGCGTCCGACCAAATGGGCGCGTTCGTGCGCTAGCACCGCTTGAAGATGGCGATCGGTGAGCGCATCGAGTGCCGCGCTGGTCACGACGATGGCGTTCGGGCGCCCGGCCACGCAGTAGGCGGCCCGTTCGGGAGCGTCCACCACGACGGCGTCCACGCCATCGATTCGGCGGCCGATCACGCGGGCCCTCTCGGCATGGCCGTGGCTGTGTGCGCGTGCCCGCAACAGCGATCGACCCAACCGGCAACCCAGAATGGCCAATGCGCCAACCCCGGCAGCGGCAAGGGTGAACAACCCGGCCTGCACCACTGGCCCGCCGCCATCGAAGAGCCGGTGCAGCGCCGCCAAACATGCGGTAGCGAGCCGGCCCGGCTCGTCCTGAGAGCACATGAGGGACGCGATGAGGAAGGCTCCCGCGATTACCCACGACGCGACAACGCTGACCATCGCCACGAGCCACGCAACCACCCCCAACCGCGGCACGGAGCCCGCGCGGGTCAAGCGCAGTAATACCCAAGGTGAGACCACCGCGACCACCAAGCTGTAGAGCAGCAAACATACCGCGACGCTCATCGTGCCGCCCTTTCCCGTGGCTTACCGGATATTGTCGCTGGTGTGGTTGCGCTGAAGCGCAGCAGGCGAAGCGAATTGGCGACTACGCTAACGGAGGACAAACCCATCGCTGCGCCGGCGATGATCGGGTTGAGCAAACCAGCCGCGGCCAGCGGGATCGCGAGAACGTTATAGCCGAACGCCCAGCCGAGGTTTTGCACGATGGTGCGATAGATGCGGCGCGACAACAGGATCGCGTCGGGCACGCCCGACAGTTCGGAGCGCACCAAAGTCAGGTCGCTGGACTGGATGGCGACATCGGTGCCGGTGCCGATGGCGATGCCCAGGTCGGCCTGCACGAGGGCCGGCGCGTCGTTGACACCGTCACCGACCATGGCCACCACCTCGCTGGCGGCTTGCAGAGCGGCGACCTCGGCCTGCTTGTCGGCCGGCAGCACCTCGGCCAGCACTCGCTCGATGCCGAGGCGGCGGGCGATGGCATCGGCGGTGCGGGCGTTGTCGCCGGTGATCATCGCTACCCGCAGGCCCATGTAGTGCAGCCGCGCGACAATGTCTGCCGCGTCGAGCTTGACCGTGTCGGCGACCGCGACCAGGCCATTCACCCGGCCAGCCCAGCCCACAAACACCGCGCTGCTACCGCGTTCCTCCAGCTGCTGCGCCTGCTCGACAAGGTCGGCGGCCACGGTCCATCCCGCATCGACAAACATGGTGCGCCGACCCACCATGACGGCGACGTCGTCGATCGTGGCGCGCACACCGTGGCCGGCGAAGGCGGTGAAGTCCCGTACGGGACTCGCCGCGCCGAATCTGGATCGCGCCGCGGCCGCGACCGCCACCCCGATCGGGTGCTCGCTGTCCGCTTCTGCGGCGCCGGCCCGGCGCAGGACATCATCGCGATTGTTGCCCGCGCTGGCCAGCACTTCGGTCACCGACATCTCGCCATTCGTCAGGGTGCCGGTCTTGTCGAAGAGCACCGTGCTGATGGTGCGGGTGCGTTCGAGAACCTCCACCCCTTTAATCAGGATGCCCAGGCGCGCACCGCGGCCGGTGCCCACCGCGATCGCCACCGGAGTGGCCAACCCCAGTGCGCAAGGGCACGCGACGATCAACACCGCGATCGCCGCGATCAACCCGGCCACCGGGTCGTTCCCAAGCAGCCACCAGCCCAGGAAGGTCAGCCCGGCGAGGCCGATCACGGTCGGGACGAAGACCGCCGAAATCCGGTCAGCCAGCCGCTGCGTTTCGCCCCGTCCGGCCTGCGCTGCAGACACGAGCGACACGATCTGGGCGAGCGCGGTAGCCGACCCGACCGCAGTCGCCGCGATGGTGAGCACGCCGCTGGCGTTCACGGTGGCCCCGACCACCTTCGACCCCTCGGTCTTTTCCACCGGCACCGACTCACCAGTCAGCATCGACTCGTCCACGGCGCTGGCCCCGTCGACGACTTCGCCGTCGGTGGGCACCTTCTCGCCTGGCCGCACCCGCATCAGGTCGCCAACACGCACCTGCTCGATCGGGATCATCACCTCGGCCCCGTCACGCTGAACCCGGGCCTGCTTGGCGCCCAGTTCCAGAAGCGTGCGAATCGCGTTGCCGGCCCGGCGTTTTGCCCGTGCCTCCAGGTAGCGGCCCAGCACCAGAAACGCGATGATCAGCGCAGCACTTTCGAAATACATGTCGCCACCGAAGAACAGCAACTGCGCGGTGGAATAGGTGTAGGCCGCCAGGGTGCCCATCGCGATCAGGGTGTCCATGTTGGCCGTGTGGCGACGGGCCCGGCCGACGTAGAACTGCACCGTTGTGGTGAGAACGAACTCGACCCAGTGCACAAAGGGCTGTGCGCGCAGCGCCCCGGAGAACATCGCCAGATAGCCCACCGCCAGTGCCAGCGGCCAACCCACGACCACCCGACGCAGCCAGGCCCGTTCGGCCGCCGTCTCCTGCCTGCCGGCGTCGACCGGCGTGCCGGCCTCCAGCGGTGTTAGCCGGTAGCCGATTTGCTCGACCGCGGCGCGCAGCGCATCGGGATCAGCGGGCTGCCCGGTGAGCACGACCCGGGCGCCCGATGTCGCGTAGTTGACGTCCGCGGATTCGACACCGGGTTGTCTGCTCAGGATCCGTTGCACGCGCGTCGCGCACGACGCGCAGGTCATCCCCTCGACCGCAAAGTCGAGGCGCGCCGATAAGGTCATGGTGCGCGCCACGGAGTCAGCCATTCGCAGCAACCGCGTAACCCAGGTTCTCGATCGCGGCAACCAATGCGTCGTGACCGATCCGGGCCTCATCGAAGTCCACGCTTACTCGCTTGCCGGCTATGTCGACAGCCACCGTGCGTACACCGTCGAGCGGGCTGAGCGCACCCTCGATGGCGGTCTTGCAGCCCGCGCAAGAGATTTCGGGTACCGAAACGACTTCTGTGCTCACCACAACTTACCTGCAATCTTGGCCGCGGCCCTTCGGCCGGCCGCGGACACCAACCCAGTGTTATCCTTCCAGTGCACTAGAAGGTCAAGGAGTGCACATGCAGATCGGCGAGCTGGCGAAACTCACCAATACCAGCACCAAGACCATCCGGTTCTACGAGGACTCGGGGCTGCTAGCGCCGCCTGCACGCAGTGCCTCTGGATATCGCGACTATGGGTCCGAGGTGGTGGATCGGCTGCGGTTCATCCATCGGGGTCAAGCGGCCGGGCTGACCCTACAGAAGGTGCGCCAAATCCTGACGATTCACGACCGCGGCGAGGTGCCGTGCGGGCACGTCCGACAGGTGCTGAACACCCGGCTGGACGAAGTCCGCGTGCAAATCGCCGAACTCGTCGCCCTCGAAGGCCACTTGCAGGCCCTTCTCGACCATGCTTCGCGCGGCGCGTCCACCGAACACGACCATTCGGCGGTGTGCTGGATTTTGGAAGACGACCCGGATGCGCCCGCCACGGTCGAGTTCACTCACCCAAGCGACTGACACCGGCAGCACTTCCCTCTTGTCTGTTCTCGGTCGCGGCGTTCCTCGGCGTCAGGTGAGGGTGTCCAGCGCGCGCGCCGCCAACTCGCGGCCGGTCTCTATCACCTCTGCCGCGCGGTGGAATTCCAGGCCGCGGCAAGCCGAGCGCGGCACCTCGATCAGCAGGTCGGGCGGATAAGCCGCCAGTGTGTGTCGGGCCAGCGCAGCCTGGGCGATGTCGATGGTGCGGTTCATCACCTCGAAACCGCCGAGCCTGGGCGGTTCGGACTCCGGGACGCTCCCTGTGTCCCCAGTGTCCTCTGCGTCTTCCGCGTTGTCTGCAGTCGATGCGCCGAACCGGTCGAGCACCGCCCGCGCGGTCGGAGAGTCCAGCAGCGCCGACGTACTGCTCAGCATCCGGTTCAGCCACTCGGTGGTGGGCCGTGGTTCGGGCTCGGCGTCGGCCAGGGTTTCGCTGCCGGACAGACTGACTGCGATGGTCAGGTCGGCGTTGACGGCCGAGATCGGTGCCATCGGCAGCGGGTCGAGGATGCCGCCGTCGGCCAGCAGTCGCCCGTCGATGACGTGCGGTGCGATGACTCCCGGGATCGCAATCGACGCCCGGATCGCCTCGTCGACCGGGCCGCGCTGCAACCACACCGACTTGCCGGCCAGCAAATCGGTGGCCACCGCGGTGTAGGGGATCGGCAACTCCTCGATGGTGGCGGCGCCGAGAATGTCGCGCACCGCGTCCAGAATCTTCTCGGCCCGCAGCACGCCGGCCGCGGTGATCGACGGATCCAGCAGCCGCAGGATCGACCGCTGAGTCAATGACCTTGCCCAGTCGGCGAATTCGTCGAGCCGCTCGGCCGCCTGTAGCCCGCCGACGAGCGCCCCCATCGACGAACCGGCGATCCCGACGATCTGATAGCCGCGGTCTTGCAACTCGTGGATTACCCCGATGTGCGCGTACCCGCGGGCACCGCCGCTGCCCAGCGCCAACGCCACCCGCCGCCCGGGTTCCGGTTCGGGCGTCAGGTCGGAGTCGGTCATGGACTCATTTTCGGCTGCTCTGGGCGGGTTTTATCAATCGTGATCCGAATTGCGGTGCCACCACGTTGAGCCTTCAGGCGCATTCGTCGTTGGCGGCCGCGTTGGCCGCGACGATAACGCCCGCCTGCCGAGGCAGCGGCAGTGCGGCCCAGGCGATGTTCCAGGTGCCGGCTCCGACGACGCCGGGTGTCTGGACCGCCGCCAAATACCTCTCGACCAGTCCCGTCCGGTCGCCGGGGTGGCCCTGCATCCACGTCTTCGCTGCATGGCAGGCCTGGAAGTACTCCTCTTCGGTCGAGTACGAGGGCACGTTGATCTTGGTCGTGACGCCCGCCGGCGAGATCGCGACGACGCCCGGCGCGGTCGCCGCCGCTGTCGTCACCGTGCTTGACGGCGAGGTGGATACGGTCGGGGCCTTCGTGCCGGTGGCGGAGCAGCCCGTCATCACCGATGCGGCGGCCAGGACAGCAACCGTGCCCCACGTCAGGGGGCGAGATGGGCGGGACCGCACCCGGTCAATCTATGCAACACTGACGACCGTGACACTGCGAACCCGGTATTGGGAGTGTTGTCGGCCTTGACTGCCGCCGCCCCTCAATACGCCCGCTCGCTTTGGAGCTTCCCCAATGGTTTCTGCAAATCTCGTTGCTGACCCTGTCCTGTCCAGACCCTCGCGTCTGAGATCTGTCCCCGGTCCTACCCGGCTGCGGCTGGCCGACCTGCTGCACATCACCGACCGAACCGCTGACGACGTGCTCAGTGGCCGCTACGACCACGTCGTCCCGGCGGGCGGTATGCCGACCGACGACCGCTGGTTCGCGCGGTTACACGGTGACGACAAGGTCGATGTGTGGCTGATCAGCTGGGTGCCCGGGCATCGCACCGAGTTGCACGACCACGGCGGATCGCTGGGCGCGCTGACGTTATTGTCCGGGTCACTGGACGAATTCCGTTGGGATGGTGAGCATTTGCGC
>Ga0302314_10021881_pt1 | contig 10514 bp, 9 predicted proteins | sample III_Palsa_N2_3_FD_200533 | JGI IMG/M metagenome (GOLD analysis project Ga0302314, IMG submission 200533) | Peat permafrost microbial communities from Stordalen Mire near Abisko, Sweden - III_Palsa_N2_3 | ecosystem: Environmental > Terrestrial > Soil > Palsa > Peat permafrost | place: Sweden... | reverse complement strand
TGACCGGCGGCAGCTATTCGGCCTCGGTGTTCGCGGTCGCCTGGCCCACCGGCGAGTTCGGCGGCATGGGGCTGGAGGGCTCGGTGAAGCTCGGCTACCGCAACGAGCTGGCCGCCATCGCCGACCCGGCCGAGCGCCGCGCCAAGTTCGACGAGATGGTGGCCCGCGCCTATGAGGCGGGCAAGGCGATCAACCAAGCCACCACCTACCGCCTGGACGATGTCATCGATCCCGCCGAAACCCGCCGCTGGATCATGGGTGGCCTGAAAAGCCTGCCGCCGACCCCGCCGCGCACCGGCAAGAAGCTGCGCTGGATCGATGCTTGGTAATCGATCCGCCTCCGTCATAAAACTGTGAAGGCCCGTCTCTAGCTTGGAAAGCTGGTGGGGACAGGGAATTCATTGATGACAGACGCAGCGATCGCCGCGGACGCGATGCGCCCTGGCGGGCCCAAGCTGAACCAACAACAGCCTTTGGCGACAAGGCTCGTCTTCCTGCTGCTGCTGCTGGCCGGCGTCGGCTACTGCATCTACGGCCTGCGCTCGGACATCTCTCAGGTCGGCGAGGTGATCCACCTCGGGGTCTTCGCCCTGCTCGGTATCGCGCTGCTGATCGCCCTCGGCTTCGAGTTCGTGAACGGCTTCCACGACACCGCCAACGCCGTCGCCACGGTGATCTACACCCACAGCCTTCCACCCGTCGTCGCGGTGGTCTGGTCGGGCGCCTGGAACTTCATTGGCGTCCTGACATCCTCCGGGGCGGTGGCCTTCACCATCATCACGCTCCTGCCCGTCGAGCTGATCCTGCAGGTCGGCAACCAGGCCGGATATTCGATGATCTTCGCCCTGTTGCTGGCGGCGATCATCTGGAACCTCGGCACCTGGTGGCTGGGCATCCCGAATTCGTCGTCGCATGCGCTGATCGGTTCGGTGATGGGCGTGGGCCTCGCCAACCAGCTCATGGCGCCCGCCGGCCAGGCGACATCCGGCGTGGACTGGTCGCAGGCCCAGAACGTGTTCAACGCCCTGCTCTGGAGCCCGGTCATGGGCTTCTTCCTCGCCGGCGGCCTGCTGCTGCTGTTCAAGTTGCTGATCCGCTCGCCCGCGCTCTATCAGGAGCCGAAGACCGACGCGCCGCCGCCGATGTGGATCCGCAGCCTGCTGATCCTCACCTGCACCGGTGTGTCCTTCGCCCACGGCAGCAATGACGGCCAGAAGGGCATGGGCCTGATCATGCTGATCCTGATCGGCGCCGCGCCCACCGCCTACGCCCTCAACCGCACCATGCCCGATGCGGCCATGCCGGCCTTCGTCGCCAGCGCGAACGCCGCGCAGAAGGCGCTGCTCGCCCAGACGCCGAACGTCCCGCCGCCGAGCCTCCAGCAGTCCCGCCAGATCGCCGGCGACGCCCTGCGCACCCGTAAGGTCGCCACCCCGCAGGTCTACGCCGCGCTGGGCGTGCTCAGCGGCGACATCTCGGCCCAGGTGCAGCAGTTCCACTCGCTGCGGGCCGTCCCCGCCGGCGAGACGCCGAACCTGCGCAACGAGATGTACCTCGTGGGCGACTCCTTGCGCCTGATCGTCAAGGGCAAGTCGACCCTCGACAAGCCGACCCTGGCCACCCTGAAGTCGTTCCAGGGCAATATGGAGGCCGGCACCCGCTTCATCCCGCTGTGGGTGAAGGTGGGCGTCGCCATCGCGCTCGGCCTCGGCACCATGGTCGGCTGGAAGCGGATCGTCGTCACCGTCGGCGAGAAAATCGGCAAGACCCATCTGACCTACGCCCAGGGCGCCGCCGCCGAGATCGTGGCCGCGGTCACCATCATGGGGGCGGACCAGCTGCATCTCCCCGTCTCGACGACGCACATCCTCTCCAGCGGGGTGGCGGGCACGATGGCGGCCAATGGGTCGGGGCTGCAGGGCCGCACCCTGCTCAACATCGCCCTGGCCTGGGTGCTGACCCTGCCCGCCGCCATCGTGCTCGCGGGCGGCCTCTACTGGCTGCTGCGCCAGGTATTCTGATCATAGATCGAGCGGGAGCCAACCGGTTTGGCTCCCGCCGTCCGTGCGCCTAGAGTATCCGCTCGGACCGCCCATGTTCCTGGCGGACCGCGGGTCTGGCACAGGGCTGAGTATGGTGGCTTCAGTCGCATCGCGTCGCTTCTCGGATCCTCGGGCCACAAGTCGGCGATGCGTATGGCGCGGGTAGAGGCGGATCGCCTCGGCCCTCAGGCGATCTCCGAAATCATCGACGACATCTATCGCTGCGTTCTCGATCGCACGCACTGGGTGGGCGTGCTCGAGCGCCTGACCCCGTTCGTCGGCTGCTGCGCCGCGAGCCTGAACGTCCACGATCTAACGTCCCGCACGCCGGAACTGCTGGTCGAGGTCGGCACCCGCCCAGAAGCATCACAGTCGTATCTAGAGGTCTATGGCGCGATCAATCCGCTGATCGACGCGACCTTGCTCTACCTGGGCGAGGGCGAGGTGCGGACGCTGTACGACACCGTCGATCTTGCCGAATATCAGTGCTCGCGGTTCTACCGCGAATGGGTGGCGCCGCAGGGCTGGGGCGATTGGATGGGTTGCCTGCTGGTCCGGCGCAGCACCAGCCTGGCGATGCTATCGCTGGCGCGGCTCGATCGCGACGGGCCCTATCTCGCCTCGGAGGTGGAGCGCATGCGGCTCTTCATGCCGCATGTGCAGCGCGCGACGATGCTCGGCCGCCTGTTCGAACACAGCGCCGCCGAACGCGCCGGAATGGCGACGCTGGTCGACCGGATTCGCGTCGCGGCCTTCCTCGTCGAACCGAGCGGACGCATCAGTTTCGTCAATCGCCTCGGCGAGGCGCTGCTGGCCGACGGCCTCGTGCTGCGCGAGTCCAACCGGATGCTCACCGCCCTGGATTCCTCGGTCCAGAAGATGTTGACCGCCGCGCTCACGGGCGACGCCGGAACGCCGCAGATGACCCTGGTGGCCACGCAGGGCGGAAAGCGCGTGCTTTCGATCCTGCCGCCATCGGACGAGAGCGGCGGCTATGGGGTGGTCATGGTGGCCACGCCCGAAGCGGAGCTGCCGCTACCCGGCCCGATGCTGGCGCAGGCCTACGGTCTGACGATGGCTGAGATCCGCGTGCTGACCGCCCTCCTGAAGCGCGGATCGCTGGGTCAGATCGCCGTGGATCTCGGCGTCACCCAACGGACGGTGCGGGCCCATCTGCAGAAGCTGTTCGAAAAGACCGGCACGCGGCGTCAATCCGACCTCATCGCCGAAGTCCTGGCCCTGGCGCCTCCCATGCGGATGTTCTGAGCTCAGGCCTGCCGATGAAGGCGCGCCATCCCGCCAGCCGTTTGCATGCCGGTGACGACAGGCGCGCTCAAACGTGCCATTGAGATCGCCAGTCGGCCGGCCTCGAGGGATTGAGATGGCCTCAAGCATAAGCGGGGTCAGGCGGTTGGCCGCGACCGGCGATGCGATCCGCCATTTGCGGCGGGTGGCGCTGCTCGTCGCCGCTCCAATGGCGCTCTGCGGCTGCCAAGCGGCCGTGCTGGACCCGCAAGGCCCGGTCGGCGCGGGCGAGAAGCTGATCCTGCTGGATTCGCTGGCGATCATGCTGGCGATCGTGATCCCCGTGATCCTGGCCACGCTCGGCTTCGCCTGGTGGTTCCGGGCTTCCAACACCAAGGCGCGCTATCTGCCGGATTGGGCCTTCTCCGGCCGCATCGAGCTGGTCGTCTGGTCGATCCCGGTGCTGGTGATCATGTTCCTAGGGGGTCTGACCTGGATCGCCTCGCACGATCTCGACCCCGCCCAGCCGGTGCCCGGGCAAGGCAAGCCGCTGGAAGTGCAAGTGGTCTCGCTCGACTGGAAATGGCTCTTCATCTACCCCGATCAGGGCGTCGCCAGCGTCAATGAGCTGGTCGCGCCGGTCGGCGCGCCGATCCACCTGTCGCTGACCTCGGGCAGCGTGATGAACGCGTTCTTCGTGCCCCAGCTGGGCAGCATGATCTATACGATGAACGGCATGGTCACGCAGCTCTACCTGCGGGCCGACAAGCCGGGCGCCTATGACGGGCTCTCCACCATGTACAGCGGCGACGGCTTCGCCGACATGCGCTTCCAGACCCAGGCGGTGACGCCCGCCGCCTTCGCCGCCTGGGCGCAGGGCGCCAAGGCGTCCGGCCCGGTGCTGGACGCCGCGACCTATACGGCCCTGAGCCGTCCGGGTGTGTCCGCGGCTGTCACCTACCGCGCCGTCGATCCGACCCTGTTCCGGGATATCGTCTCGCTGAAGCAGGCGCCCGGCCCCGGACCCGCCAACGCCCCGCACATACCGGCCACCGCGCCGAGGGCCGCGCCATGAAGCTGCTGGGCAACCTCGACTGGTCGGCGATCCCGCTCGACCAGCCCATACCGATGATCGCCTCCGGCGTCGTCGCGCTGGGCATCCTGGCGGTGCTGGGGTGGATCGTGCTCAGCGGCCGCCTGCCCTATCTGTGGCGCGAGTGGATCACCAGCGTCGACCACAAGCGCATCGGCGTCATGTATTGCCTGCTGGCCCTGGTGATGCTGCTACGCGGGTTCTCCGACGCGATCATGATGCGCTCGCAGCAGGCCCTGGCCCTCCACTCGATGGGCTACCTGCCGCCCGAGCACTACGACCAGGTCTTCTCCGCCCACGGCACCATCATGATCTTCTTCGTGGCCATGCCGTTCCTGATCGGCCTGATGAACCTCGTGCTGCCGCTACAGCTCGGCGTGCGCGACGTCGCCTTCCCCACCCTCAATTCGGTCAGCTTCTGGCTCACCGCCACTGGGGCGCTACTGGTCAACATCTCGCTGGTGATCGGCGAGTTCGCCCGCACCGGCTGGCTGCCCTACCCGCCCCTCTCCGAGCTGCGCTACTCGCCCGGCGTCGGCGTCGACTACTATCTGTGGTCGTTGCAGATATCCGGCGTCGGCACCCTGCTGACCGGGATCAACTTCGTCACCACCATCCTGAAGCTGCGCGCGCCGGGCATGGGCTATCTGCGCATGCCCATGTTCTGCTGGACCAGCCTCGCCTCGTCCTTGCTGATCGTCGCCGCCTTCCCGATCCTCACCGCCACCTTGGCCATGCTGATCCTCGACCGCTACCTCGGCTTCCACTTCTTCACCAACGAGGCCGGCGGCAACATGATGATGTTCGTCAACCTCATCTGGGCCTGGGGGCATCCCGAGGTCTACATCTTGATCCTGCCGGCCTTCGGCATCTTCTCCGAGGTGGTCTCGACCTTCTCCGGCAAGCCGCTGTTCGGCTATCGCTCGATGGTGATGGCGACGATGGCGATCTGTCTGCTTTCGTTCATGGTCTGGCTGCACCACTTCTTCACCATGGGCGCCGGCGCCGACGTGAACGCCTTCTTCGGCATCATGAGCACGATCATCGCGGTGCCGACGGGGGTGAAGGTGTTCAACTGGCTCTTCACCATCTACGGCGGCCGGGTGCGTTTCACCTCGCCGATGTTGTGGGCGATCGGCTTCATGGTCACCTTCGTCATCGGCGGCATGACCGGCGTGCTGCTCGCCATCCCGCCGGCGGATTTCGTGCTGCACAACAGCCTCTTCCTGGTCGCGCACTTTCACAACGTAATCATCGGCGGCGTGCTGTTCGGGGCCTTCGCCGGCTACACCTACTGGTTCCCCAAGGCGTTCGGCTTCAAGCTGCACGAGGGCCTGGGCCAGGCGGCGTTCTGGTGCTGGCTGATCGGCTTCTACCTCGCCTTCACGCCCCTCTATGTGCTGGGGCTGATGGGCATGACCCGGCGGTTGCAGCACTACGACGTGCCGGCGTGGCAGCCGTGGACCTGGGTGGCGATGGCGGGCGCCTGCCTGATCCTCGTCGGCATCTGCTGCCAGATCGCCCAGCTCTGGGTCAGCATCGCGCGGCGCGAGTCACTGCGCGACGTCACCGGCGATCCCTGGAACGGCCGCTCGCTGGAGTGGTCGACCGCCTCGCCGCCGCCGGCGTTCAACTTCGCCATCCTGCCCGACGTCCACGGCGAGGACGCCTACTGGGGCATGAAACAGCGCGCGCTCAACGAGGACGCCGCCGCCGAGCCGGCCTATGAGGCGATCGAGGTGCCCCGCAACAGCCCCACCGGCTTCGTCTGCGCCTTCTTCGCCACGGGGATGGGCTTCGCGCTGATCTGGCACATCTGGTGGCTGGCCATCGCCGGCATCCTCGGCGCCTGGGCCACCTTCGTCGTCTTCGCCTGGCGCGACCGCACCGAGAGCGAGATCCCGGCCGAGGAAGTCGCCCGCATCGACCGGGCGAACCGCGCCGCGCGGCTGGGCGCGTCGACGCGCGAGGCGGTGACGTGAGCCTGGCCGAACCCATGGACCCGAACCGGGTCGGCGACCTGCCGATCGAGGGCGGCGAGGCCCCCGGCCGCGGGCTCGGCGGCCCGGCGCCGGTGCGCATCGTCGTCGGCTACGGCTTCTGGATCTTCATCCTCAGCGACATGGTGATGTTCTCCGCCTTCTTCGCCGCCTATGCGGTGCTGGCGGGGGCGACCGCGGGCGGCCCGACGGCGAAGCAGATCTTCGACCTCAACAATGTGGCGATCGAGACCGGCTGCCTCCTGGCCTCCAGCTTCGCCTGCGGCATGGCCAGCCTGGCCGCCGGCGCGCGCAACCCGCTCTGGTTCCATGTCTCGATGGCCGCGACATTCGTCCTGGGGGCGATCTTCCTGGGGCTGGAACTGAAGGAGTTCGCGGGCCTCGCCGCGCAGGGCGCGGGCCCGCAGCGCAGCGCCTTCCTCTCCGCCTTCTTCACCCTGGTCGGCTGCCACGGCGCCCACATCACCGCCGGGTTGGCGTGGCTGCTGACCATGAGCGCGCAGGTCGTCGCCAAGGGATTCCGCGCCGACATCATGCGGCGCATCCTCTGCTTCACTCTCTTCTGGCACGCCCTCGACATCATCTGGGTGGCCATCTTCACCATCGTCTACCTGATCGGAGCCGGCCGATGAGCGAGGCCCATCACGACGCCGCGCCGGGGCCTGAAGATCTCGCGCCAGGCGAGGAGCGCCTCGACGGCAGCGGCGTCGCCCACGGCGTGCGCGGCTACCTGATCGGCCTCGTGCTAGCCGCCGGCCTCACCGCCGCCTCGTTCTACTTCGCCGGCAGCGGCCTCATCTACGGCCCCGCCATCCCCGCCGCCCTGGTCGCCCTGGCGGTGGCCCAGATGGGCGTCCACCTGGTCTTCTTCCTCCACCTCACCACCGGCTCGGACAACACCAACAACATCCTCGCCCTCGCCTTCGGCATCCTGATCGTCACCCTGGTCATCGTCGGCTCGCTCTGGATCATGGCCAACCTTAACCACAACATGGTCCCGATGAGCCGGGTGATGCAGATGCAGCGGTAGGACAGCGCCCCATCCAGGCGCGAGAGATTAGAAATACATCGACAGCATACCTATTGCAGCAATCGCGACGGCCCGACCGCTGCCACATCGCACCAGTCTCCCCGCGCTCCTATCGGAGCTTCGTGGGACGCCTTTCGCCTGTCAATAATCGGCGGCCTGCCACCTGAAGCCCGTCAGGGCGAAGGGTGGCGTTGATGAGGGATTCGAACACTCGGCTCTTCGACGATCCACTAATGTCGAGAGGGCCAGACCGACCGTTCTTTGATGTCGCCCTCGCGGCTCGAATTCGGCTACCACCCACCGCCCGTCGCATGAGCCGGACCAAGCACGAAAGGGCTCAAGCCTGTCAGCTTCACTCGCGGCGCGGCCCCGGCGCCGGATCTTCGACCTGAGTTCCTGCGCCCGGTGGAGCGGCCAGCCTGGCGGCATCGTCCGGTGTCAGCGCCACCTCGCCCTCTGGGCGCGCGATCACGCGCCGGACGTCATCTTCGCGATCTTCGACCCGGCCGCCGCGCGCTATCGGCGGGTCGCGCCGGCCTATGTCGATGGCTTCATCAGCGGCGAGGCGTCCTTGAACAGCTGGGGACTGCCGGACGCGAACGCGCCGGCCGGCCCCCGGCTGCCGCCGGCGGTGCGCATCCTCGACCATCCGCACAGGGCCGTGCTCACCGCCGCCGAAGCGCTGCGCACCAGCGGCGCGCCCGCGGGCCTCGCCGCCCTCGCCGACCAACTGCAGCGGCGTTTGATGACGGACGAGGATCGGCGCGCGATGGTGGCCTCGGACGGCGGACGGCGGCCGTTCCCCTCCCGCGGCGCCGCCCTGGGCGAGGCGCTCGATCTTGGCCCCGACGATATCCTCATCTGCGCCGGCTGGTGGGCGCACGCGGGCATCGACGCGATCCTGCGGGCCAAGGCCGAGCGCGGCTTTCGGCTGGCGGTGCTCTGCTACGACCTCATCCCGCTGGTCCTGCCGCGGTTCTACGGGCCGGCCGGCGTGGCCGCGATGGCCAGCTGGTGGCGACGGGCGTTCGCCGGCACGGACCTCATGGTCGTCAACGCCAAGTCCACCGCGCGGGACATCGCGACCTTCGCGGACGCCTGGAAGGTGCGAGCGCCTCCAACCGCCGTCACCCCCCTCGGCGCCGATCCGCCGACGGCGAGCCAAGGCGCCCCGTTGCCCGAGGGTCTGAAAGACGGCGCCTACGCGCTTTTCGTCAGCACGCTTTCGCCGCACAAGGGCCACATGCTGCTCTATCAGGCGTGGAAGGAGCTCCTGGCTCGGGGGATCCCACAGGCGTCGGGGTTCAAACTGGTGCTCGTCGGCCGCGCGGGTTGGCAGAAGGGCGGGCTGGACGAGCTTCTGGACGCCGATCGGAGCTTGGCGGGCTCGATCGTCCGCCTGGCCAACGTTCCCGATGAAACCCTCGACACGCTCTATCGGTGCGCCGCCTTCTGCCTGTTCCCCTCGCTCTACGAGGGCTACGGCCTGCCGGTGGTGGAAGCTTTCGCGCGTGGCAAGGCCGTGCTGGCTTCGGACGGAGGCTCGCTCCCAGAAGTGGTCCAGGACTTCTCTCCGGTCCTGCCGGCGGGCGACGAGGGCGCGTGGCGAGACGCGCTCGGCGCCTGGATCGCCAACCCGTCGCTGCGCGCCCCGTTCGAGACAGCGATCCGAGCGCGTTTTAGCCATCCGACCTGGGCGCGGGCGGCCGAACGATTCTTTGACCTCATCTCGGACGCGATCGAATGCGACAATGCGAGGGCGTGCTGACGTGACCGGGCCACCGACAAGCGAGACGCCGGAACGCGGTTCGGACGATTGCCGCCTCTGCGGCGCGCCCACCGAGGCGCGCTTCGTCCAGACCGTGCTGGGACGCCACCCCGTCGCCTATCGCCAGTGCGCGGGCTGCGGCTCGCTGCAGACCGAGACGCCCTATTGGCTGGACGAGGCCTATGGCGGGACCGCGCTGAACCTGGATGTCGGCGCGGCTCAGCGGAACCTCATCAACCTGGCGGTGGTGTCCGCGGTCGCCACGCTGTTGGGCAGCCGCCGCATCGTGGACTTCGGCGGCGGCGACGGCCTGTTGTGCCGGCTCCTGCGCGACGCCGGCTTCGACGCCGCGGTGCAAGATCGGTTCAAGACGCCCGTCTACGCGGAGGTTCACGGCGCCGGCAGCCTCGAGGGCTACGACCTCATCACCGCCTTCGAGGTCTTGGAGCACCTGGCCGAACCCGCGCGGGAACTGGAGCCCCTGTTCGCCTCGGGCGCGTCGGCGATCCTGACCACCACCGCGACCTACCTCGGCCAGGGCCCGGACTGGCGATACCTGGCCACCGATGCGGGCCAGCACGTGTTCTTCTACAGCGACGCGGGCTTGCGGGCGTTCGCCGCCGCCCACGGCTATCAGTTGATCGCTCAGGACCAATACCAGCTCTTCATCCGCCCGCCGGCGCCGCGCGGCCTGAAGCTCTACGCCTTGCGCAATGTGCTCAGACCGAGCCAGCTGCGCTGGGTGAAGCTGTGGGCGGCGATGCGGCCAACCCCCGGAATCGAGCGCGACATCGATGCCGTGCGGCTCCGCGCCAAGGCGAGCCGCGTCGTCTAGCAAGCCGGCGTACTGCCAACTATGCCCCAGCCTGGGGCGTCTGCATCGCCGCCAGGTGAACCTGTTGGCCGTACATGCCCCAGTTCTCTTCGGGCGCCTCGAGGATGACGACATAGGCCGGAACCTGGCCGCCGTCGGTCTTGGAATGCTTACCGAGGATCGCGGTCGCCTCGGCGACCATGCGCGTCTTGGTCTCCGCGTTAAAACCACCCTTCAGGGCGTAGACCTTGAGGCTCATGATCGGCGCCGCGGCCTGCTTCCCGGCGCGGAACACAGTGTCGGGCGCGTGCTCGACGAAATAGACCCAGATGCCGGCGCGGATCTGCGGGGTGTCGATGAGGCGTTCGCAGGCCATGCCGAGGTCGGTCAACTCCGCGGCGACCTTGGCGCGCGCCTCGGACGTGAACGCGCCTTGCGGCGCATGAAGGAACATCTTGGGCACAGCGTGTCTCCCTGACCTCTCACAAGAGGTGAGGACAGTAGCCGACAGCGGCTTCGACC
>Ga0302314_10021880_pt1 | contig 10514 bp, 7 predicted proteins | sample III_Palsa_N2_3_FD_200533 | JGI IMG/M metagenome (GOLD analysis project Ga0302314, IMG submission 200533) | Peat permafrost microbial communities from Stordalen Mire near Abisko, Sweden - III_Palsa_N2_3 | ecosystem: Environmental > Terrestrial > Soil > Palsa > Peat permafrost | place: Sweden... | reverse complement strand
GTGAGGTCGCCGAGATCGAGAATCTTCAGTTTGCCAAAGGTGATCTCGACGCCGAGCGAGCGTGCATTCTCGGTCTGATCCGTCGGACGAACTTCGGAGGTCTTGCAAAATGGATTCGGTGCGCCGGAGCCTGGCAGCGGGTCGGCAATCAGCGAGCCGTCAGCGCTGATCACCCGCACGGTCATCCCCTCGATCGGAAGCGTGTCGCCCGGATGAGCGAGAATGCGCTTCGATTTTCCGGCGGCGAGTACCTCTTGATACTTCGCGTAGCCTTGCTCGGTGATTCCGTGATCGAGCTCGCGGTTTGGGCCGTGATCGATGAAGGTCCCGACCGGAATACGAGCGACGAGTTGCGGAACTCCGCCGACGTGATCCTCGTGGTAATGCGTGAGCAGCACAAAGTCGATCTTCGAAAGTCCGGCCCGCTTCGCCACTGCGACGATGCGGTCTGCGTCGCGTCCAGCGTTGTCCTGCCAGCCTGTATCGATGAGAAGCGATTGTCCGGCAGGCGTTACGAAAAGTGTCGACTGGCCACCCTCGACGTCGACGAAGTAGATTTTCAATCGTCCCGCGGAATCGTCGCGGCCGACGCCTCGAGCGGCCGCGGAGACCAACAGGCACGATGCAGCAAGGGCGATCAGCGGCAGGGTGGTGCGTAACGAATTGAACTTTCTGATGTCCCTCATCGAGTGATCTGTCCTTTCATCGTCTAATCCGGTTGCTTAGCCTTGGGTGCAACGGTTGCGCGCATCGCGCCGGTGGAGATGCCGCCGTCGACCAGCAGGGTCTGGCCGGTGATGTATCGACTCGACTCGGAAGCAAGAAAGACGATTGCACCGTCGAGATCATTCGGAGCGCCGGGACGCTTGAGGGGAATGCGATCCACAAGGTAATCAACCCACTCCTGGTCTTCATAGAGAACCTTGTTTTGTGCGGTCTGAAACCATCCCGGGGCCAGGCAGTTGACGGTGATGCCATACTTTCCCCAGTCGTCGGCAAGGCTCATGGTGAGCTGGCGAATGCCGCCGCGGCTGGCTCCATAGGGCGCAAGGCCGGCATATCCGAAGACGCTGGTAACGGAACCGATATTGACGATACGTCCGTAGCCACGAGGCGCCATGCGCTTCGCGATCTGTTGCGCGACGAAAAAACTGCCGCGAAGATTGGTGTCCAGAATCAGGTTCCAATCCTCCCACGTCACATCGAACGCAGGCTTGCGCACATTGCAGCCGGCGTTGTTCACGAGGATGTCGATACGGCCGAAGCCGGCCTGCGCGGTCTCAGCCATGGCTTCGATGCTGTGCTGGTCACGCACATCCAGTGCAAGCGGAAGTGCGCGCCGGCCAAGCGCCTGAATTTCAGCAACGAAAGGAAGCATGTCATCTTTGCGGCGGCTGGTGAGGATGAGGTCGGCACCTGCCTTGGCCAACGCTCGCGCAAAATATTGCCCGAGCCCGCGGCTGGCCCCAGTGATGAGCGCAACCTGCCCGGTGAGATCGAAGAGCGCGTCGGTCATGGCTCGCGCCCTCCAAGCTCGGCAGACGAGGAGATCCGCGGATCGAGCACGATCTTCATCAGGTTCGGTTCCCGCGCGTGCAGACGTTCAAACCAGGCTGGCCCGTCGCTCAGCGGCGCGACCGCGGTGATCAGCAAATCCACGTTGATCTTTCCGTTGGCGATCAGGTCAATCGCCTGTTGGTATTCGCCGGCCGAGGCGCACGATCCCTGTAAACGAATCTGCCGAGAGACGACTTTCTGCAGGGGAAGTGTAATCTGCGGGGAGATGTTCCCCACCAGCGATACCGTTCCTCCCTTGCGGACGCAATCAATGGCCGCCACGATCGTCTCCTCTCGGCCTACGGCTTCCAGCACGATGTCTACGCCGTTGTCGCCGGTTTCGCGCAATATCTCTTCGGTAAGAGCAACACCGGAGGCCAGGATCGTTCGATCGGCGCCAAGCTTCTCCGCCAACGCCAGCCGCGTGGGATCCACATCGCAGACAAACACGCGGGAACTCCCAGCGGCCCGAGCAGCCTGGAGAAGGAGTAGGCCGATCATCCCAGCACCAATTACCAGGACCGTTTCGCCTCCCTTCATCTCCGCTACCGCAACACCGTGAAGTGCCACCGAGACAGCTTCGAGCATCGCTGCCTGCGGAAAGGAAAAGCTGTCTGGCAACCGATACGCAATGCGCGCGGGGACAACAAGGAATTCGGCAAAAGCGCCGGCTCGGCGGAACTCCTTGCACGAAACGCCGATGACCTGTCTCTGATTGCAGAGGTTCACCTGGCCCTTCAGACAGTATTCGCACTTGTCGCAGTAGACGGTCGAGTCGAAGGTCACGCGATCACCGGGCTTGAAGTTACGAACCTCAGAGCCGACCGCGACAATGATCCCAGCGGCCTCGTGTCCCATAACGATCGGCGGAATACGCCGCCCCGTAGAGCCATCGTAACCATGCACATCACTGCCGCAGATCCCGCAGGCCGAGACCTGGATCAGAATTTCATCCACACCTGGAACCGGAGCGGGCAGGTCCTTCACTTCTAAATGGTTGTACTCCGATAAAAGTAGCGCTTTCATAACACCCTGATTTCGGTCCTGATCGTTCAGGTAAGCCCTTCAATGGTGTAGAGAGTAGCACGTGGTCACGAGATGTTTGAACCCCGGCTATTTCGCGGGTGAGGCCAGGGACGGTGACCACGCAGTCTGAATTCCGTATACTCCGCATGGCAGACGAATTCGCCCATAGAAGGCTTCGAGGGCAATCCTTTCAATTCAGCTCGAAATCCAGGACGGAATCTGACAACTCTGGCTAATTCGTCCCGTCACGAACGGGTGCCACGGCGCCGTTGGGGCATCGCGTGGCTGCTCGGTCTTGGAGTTCTTGTGAACTACTTTGACCGGGTCAACCTCTCCGTCTCGCATGCAGCACTCTACACCGCGTTCGGTATCTCCAACATTACTTTTGGCTACTTGTCCGGCGCCTACAACTGGACCTATGCCATGTGCCAGTTGCCGGTCGGCGTGCTGCTCGACCGCCTCGGCGTGCGTCGTGTGGGGCGCATCAGCACGTTATTGTGGAGCGTTGCCTCGTTCGCCGCTGCGATGACACCGAACATTCGCGGCTTCTTCGCAGCACGTCTCGTTCTAGGTGTCGGCGAGGCACCCACGTTTCCGGCGAACGCCAAGGCCATCGGCCTCTGGTTTCCATCAAGGGAGAGAAGTTTAGCGACCGCCATCTTTGACGCCGCGGCCAAATTTGCTTCCGCCATCGGCATTCCCGTTATCGGCGTGCTCCTGCTAAAGTTTGGTTGGCGCTGGAGCTTCGCCATCACCGGCCTGGTCAGCTTGTTGTACTTCGCGCTATTCTCAAAAATCTATCGCGATCCCGATGATGATCCAGCGTTGAGCGATATCGAGCGGCAATACATCCTCGAGGACGCGCACCTCCTACCCCATGCCGAACCTGCGAAGGCATCGTTGGGGTACCTATTGCGACAGCGAAAAGTTCTGGGGCTGGCGATCGGTTTTGGTTCCTACAACTATGTCTTCTATCTCCTCCTCACATGGCTTCCGAGCTATCTGTCGGCCGCGCTTCACATCGACCTGCTGCACTCATTTCTCTACACCAGCGTGCCCTGGCTCTTCGCGACCTTCACGGATCTGGCGGCAGGACTGGGTTCTGACGCACTCATCCAGCGCGGCTGGGACGCAAGCCGAGTGCGCAAAACCGTTCTCGTCAGCGGAACCACCTTCGGGCTTGGAATTCTGGGTGCGGCTCACGCTCACACCGCATCCCAAGCCCTGCTTTGGATTAGCCTATCGATCGGTGGACTTTCCGCAGCCGCGCCTATCGGATGGTCCATACCGTCGGTGATCGCGCCACGTGGCAGCGTTGGAACTGTCGGCGGAATCGTCAATCTCTCAAACCAGATTTCAGGAATCGCCGCTCCCATCATTACGGGGTACGTGGTCGCCGCAACCAAATCCTATGCGTGGGCGTTTGGCATCGCAGCAATCTACCTATTCCTTGGAATCAGCAGCTACATCTTTCTGCTTGGCAGGATTGAACAGGTCGAGCCGGAGCCTTCGAGGTAAGACGGTTAATCGCATAAGAAGCGAGCACGCGCTGACGTTATGAAGCGACGCTCGACTGCCGAACGACGAGCGTCGGTTCGAGCAGCTTCACCTGTGGCGGCTGACGCGGCGTACGTGAAAGACTGACGGCCAACACTCCTGCCATCGCTCCCAATTGCGCGGTCGCCTGGTCGATGGATGTGAGGGGAACCTTGAGATACGGTGCATAGCGCAGATTCCCGCAGCCGACGAACGCCATCTGGTGCGGGATCGACACGCCCGCATCCATGGCGGCCTGCATGGCACCGACCGCGGTGAGGTCGTTGTAGCAGAACACTGCGTCGGGACGAACGCGCCGCGACAGCAGCTCCTGCATCGCCTGGTAGCCGGCTGTGTCGCCTGCCTCCTCAAAGCGCTCCCGCCTCACCACATAATTCTTCGGCAGGTGAACTCCTGCTTTGTGCAGCGCTTTCTGATATCCGTGCAGACGATCGATCGATGGGCTGGTACTGCTGCCTCCGATGTGCGCGATGCGCCTTCGCCCGATTGCCAATAGATGGCGCGTAGCTAATTCGCCAGCCGTCACATCATTGCACCCGACGAAGTTCGCCTTCAGGGAACGAAACCTGCGGTCCAGCAGTACCAGCGGCGTGCCCGTGCCGTCGAGCAAAGGACGAGTGCTCGAGTACGGCTGACAGGATGCGACGACGATAGCATCCATGCCGCGATGGAGCATGGTTCGGATCTCGTTGCGTTCGATATAGGGGTCTTCTTCCGACGAGGCCAGCATCAGCGCAAAGCCGCTCTGCCGCAACGTCCCACCCAGCGATTTCGCCAACTCAGCGAAGAAGGGATGCACCAGGTCGGGAACGACGAGTCCGACTGCCATCGACTGGCCGCTGGTCAACGCCCGCGCCAACAGGTTGGGCTGATAGTTCAGCTCCTTCATGCGTTGCAACACGCGTGCCCGCGTCACATCGCCGACGTCGGAGTTGCCGCGCAGAACCTTCGACACCGTGACAGTCGAGACGCCCAGCTCCTGCGCAATGTCTTTCAACCTGACGGGCATGCGTTCTCCAGTGAGGGCTGCTTGCGCACTCGTTTCTTCTGCGTATCCAGTGTATCGGCGAGCACTAACTGAAACGGGTTCTCCGCCACAGCGCCCATCCTCCGCCCAGCAGCGAGACGAGTAACGCCGCCGCTAACACCACCATCCAACGCAGGTTCATCGCCAACGCGGGAACGCGAGCATTCACTCCCAGCCAGATGAAGACAACCGTTGCCAAGCCAACAATCGCCACATCCCACCAGCGTCTGCGTTGGTTGCGACTGTCCAGCTCATCTCCACTCTGGGCCAGTAATACTTCGTTGTAGTCCATGCCGTAGCGGTCACACTCGCGCTCCAGCGCCATATTCCGGGAGACGGTTTCGCGCGAGGAAGCAACGGCTGTACTGATGGAAAACGCACCGAGCACCATCAGCACCGATCCCGCTACCACCAGAATGAGGTGAGCACGGTTGGCCGAAGCGAGTTCGCCAAACACCAGCGCGCCCCATGCGAGTCCCCAAAGCTGATTGGTATTTGAAAGCGGAATGCCGCGGCCGATGCCCAGGTACTTGGTGGCGAACTGCTGGAAAAGGTCGCCCACCACCCAAACGAAGCCGCCCAGAAACAACCAGAAGAGCAGCTGCTTGTTGTGCGCCAACTGGAATGCAGAGGAGTGCAGTCCTCCATCCAACGTGAAGGTCAGCAGAAACATGGTGCCGAGTTCGCCAACCGTGAACACCGTAACGAACGAGAGCGGGTTCATCCCACTCAGATAAGCCTTGCGATAGGGGATATACATCGTGCCCCACATCAGGCTGGCGGCGGCGGCAGCGAGCAGCCCCTGCACAGCGTGCGGCGAATTCGCAGAGCCGCCGCCGATGGTGCTGAAGCCAAGCATGATCGCCGCAATCACAATCACGACCGCACCCAGGATCACCTTGAAGAGGTTCTTCGCGCTCGCGCCCTCCAGTTCGCGAAACAACAGCATGCCCCACCCCAGCCCAACCAGGCAGTTCGTGTTCCACAGCGGAAAGGCCGTGGCCAGGCCGACATCCCGAATCGCAAACACGGTGAGCGTGTTCGCGACGGCCCACAGCGCGCCCGCCAGGATAGCCCAGATGATCAAGTGCTTTCTTGCCATCAAATCGGCGAAGACATAGGTAGTGCCCTTCAGCAAGGTGGGGAAGGTCCAGCGTGCTGTGAACACGCCGGCCACCATGCACAACGAGATCGCGAAAGGCGAGATGCCGGCGTTCACCAGCTTGGTGGGGGCCTCTGCCCCACCCAGCCAAACCCCCGCCGCCAGGCCGCAGATGACCCCCATACCGTGCAGCGAGAGGCCTGCTCTTGCATGCTTACGCGCGACAACCGCCGACTCACTTGCCATGCCCAGCTCACTCCTCTGGATGGAACGCTTCTCTAGTGCAGAAAAACCAGCAGGAGAATACCGCCCAGCAGCACCCCGGCCGGCACCCAAAACTGAACGTCCGTCAAGACAGCCTTGACGCCCTGAGACCCACTCCTTCGATCCATGTGCGCTTCACCCCTTCCATCGTTGGCGTCCGCGAAAATCAGTGACTGGTTAGCGGTTGCGCTGCGTTACGGTAGAGGGTCGCTTCTATCGGTGTCAAGCGCAGAGGGAAAGATCCGTCTACCGGCGGCCAGGGGGTAGGACTTGCGCAATCTCTCTTTTTCCTGCTACGTTACCGGTTACGTAGACTTACGGAAGCTCGAGTCCCGGGAGCGTCCACCATTCCTTCCTCGCAGGGAGATGTCATGAGCGTACAAGCCACCGACCAGCCACTGCATGACCTCGACGAGTGGGATGACTTCCTCGCCGGACGCTACAAGGAAGGCAAGAGCGAAGAAGAGTTTCGTGTCTATGACGCGACGGCCACGCCCGGTGTCGCCGAGTTCTACCGGCTCAACCACGAGAACATGACCGTCGAGTACGTGCTGGGCAAAGAGAAGGAGTATTTCAGTCTCAATAAGGGTCAGAAGACGATCTGGGAGGCGGCAGAATTTCTCAATACGCTGATCGACGACAGCGACCCGGATACCGATCTAACCCAGATCGAGCATCTGCTGCAGACCTCTGAGGCCATGCGTCGCGACGGTTGCCCGCGCTGGATGATTCTCACCGGGTTTATCCATGACCTCGGCAAGTGTCTCTGCTTGTATGGGGAGCCGCAGTGGGGCGTCGTCGGCGACACCTTTCCCGTGGGCTGCGCCTGGTCCAAAGACATCGTCTTCCACGAATTCTTTGCCCGCAATCCCGATCGCCATGTGCCGGAGTACCAGACCCGGTACGGAATCTATCAGCCCAACTGCGGTCTGGAGAACGTGCACATGTCCTTTGGACACGACGGCTACATTGCCGAGGTGATGAAACCATATCTGCGCGATGAGTCGCTGTACATGCTGCGCTTCCACTCGTTCTATCCGTGGCACAAGCACAACGCCTACGACCATCTGTGCAACGTCAAGGACCGCTCGATGCTCGACTGGGTCCTCAAATTCAACCAGTACGATCTCTACTCGAAGGCGAACACCAAACCCGACCTCAAAGAGTTGAAGCCCTACTACGATGAACTTTTCGCCGAATTTCTTCCTGCCACGTTGGCCTGGTAGGTTCCAGTCGCGCGTCACAAATTAGCGAAGGGCCACAGGAACGATCTATCCCGTGCATCTTGGCGTAGCTTTTTATAGCTGAGGAGTGACCGCCTCTTCGACCGGCTTCATGTCCACTTCCACTTGGAGCTTGTGTCCTCCTCCACCCAGGATGAGGCCCCGCAACGGGCTCACGTCGCCGTAATCCCGGCCCCATGCTACGGTCACGTGCCCGTCGGTAGGGGCGACATTATTGGTTGGATCCATGTCGAGCCAGCCGACCCCGCGACAGTAGGCAGACACCCAAGCGTGCGACGCATCGGCTCCGATCGCTCGAGGCTTGCCTGGCGGAGGATACGTGCGCAGATAGCCGCTCACGTAACGGGCGGCGAGGTTGATCGACCGCAGGCAGGCAATCTGGATATGGGCAAAGTCCTGGCAAACGCCTCCGCGTTTCTTGAAGACCTCTTCGATCGTCGTTCGGACGGTGGTCACCCGGGAGTCGAAACGGAAGTCGCGGTGGATACGGGAGGTGAGTTCGAGCAGCGCCTCGGCCATGGGACGTCCGGGGGTGAAGGATTCGAGCGCATAGGCAGCAAACTCTGGACGGATCCGGATGCGCGGTGACTCGAACTGGTATTGGTAGGCGGCCAGGCCCTCGGCGCGATGATCTTCCGCGAGCAGGCGGCTCGACTCTTCCCAGGGCAGGGAAGCGCTCGCGTCGAGCGCCGCACCCGGCGTCCGCAGCACATCGCTCGATGACTCGACCACCAACTCGCGATGTGGCTCCTGCACGGTGAAGAACCACAGGACATTGCCGAAATAATCCACGCGTTCGGTAAGTGTCGCAGGCGCCGGGGAGATGCGCAGCGTGTTCTCGATGAGCTGGTTCTGTTCGTACGAGCGCGGCTTCAGGCAAGCCACGTGATTGCCCACCGTGACCGGAGAGCCATACCTGTACGTGGTGCGGTGGCTGATTTCGTAACGCATTTCTACGTTATTGTCCCATGTTGATCGGCAGAGTTCGCGCGTGGCTGAAGTAGCGGCTGGATAGATTGTTGGACCAGGAGGGCAGCAGTTTTTCGAGGTCGCCAAGGGTGCGGTCCAACCGCCGCAGACCAGCGTCGCGGCGATCCGACTTGTCGGGTGCAGGATAAAGCATGGCTTGCAAATCGATCCCGCGCAGCCGATGCAGTGCATCCTGCATCGTTTTCAGGTCCAAAGGATCATAGCGCGGCAGCTTCTGGTAGAGGTCGACCAGGTGGTTGAGTTGGAATTCGAGCGAACGCGGATTGGTGTCATCCAGCATTAACACGTCCATCACGGCGAGCGGCTGGAGCGTGGTGTAATAGCGCGTCCGGTAGGTAACTGAACTGTCCGCGACTTCGAGCAGGTACTCGAGATATCTCCAGTCGTCCGGGGAGAGAGGCTTGGTAATCACCCTCAGTTGCCGAGTGATATAGATGGCTCGTTCCAGTCGTCGGCCGAGGCTCATAAATAACCATCCCGATCCGCGGATGAGGTTTTCTCTCTCCATGCCCGAGAACGCCGACAGCAGCTCCAGGCAATCGGTCAACTTCACCGAGTATTGGGGCAGCGTCTCGTGCGGGTCGCTCGTCATGCAGGTGCGCAGCTGTCCGATGAGCAGCGTCATGTCGGCCGAGAGTCGCTCGCGCACATTACCGCCGACTCGTCCGACCTCGCTTAGCGTGCAGGGCAGGCTATCCGAGCGCTCCATGTCCGTCAGCATGGAGAGAACTTCTTTCTCGAGTGCGGCGAACGTTGCCGCGGTACGCCTGGTCTTCGGCAGCTTGCTTTGCGGCGAGCCGAGACTGCCATGGAGACAGAGGAGGCCCGCGAGCTCCCGCTCTTCTGCGTATCGAACCCTGGGGACGAGCGAACGGAGAATGCGCGCCATGTTCTCCGCGCGCTCCACGTAGCGGCCAAGCCAAAACGTGTTGTCGGCTACGCCGCTTGGAACGATGAGCGACGCACGCCGCAACTCCAGCGGTTCGGTGACGGGCCGCAACATGCTGAACGTGTCCACGGGCCGATCCGACAGAACCCAGGCATCCTTGCTGTGGCCGCCGCGCTGCATGGAGACGACCGCGCCGTTGGCCTCGGAGACGCGCACCAGGCCCCCCGGCATCGCCACCCAGCCTGTTGGCGTATGCAGGACGTAGGTCCGAAGCACCATGCTGCGCGGTCTCAGGCGGTTCTCCTCCCAAACCGGCGCAGTCGACAACGCGACCTGCTCCTGGGCGACATATTCGTGCGGAAAGGCGAGCAGACGCTCGATCAATTCGGTCTTCTTGTGCTCGGGAAGCTCCGATCCGAAGACCGGCTCCATGCCGCGTGACGGAAATGCTGGCTTCACGACCACCGAGTCCAGGTGGTTCAGTACCCAATCGAGCGCCCTCGGGTGTCCGCACCACCAGGTCGCGACGGAGGGCAGCTTCAGCTCTTCGCCCAGCAGATGTTTCGCCAGCCCCGGAAGAAACGGCATGATCGCCGCGGACTCAATCAGACCGCTGCCCAACGCATTTGCCACCGTAACATTGCCGGCGACGATCGCGTCCACGAGCCCCGGCACGCCGAGCAGCGAGTCGCCGCGCAATTCCAGGGGATCGCAGAAGCCGTCGTCGACCCGCCGCAGGATCACGTCCACCTGCTCGAGTCCGCTGACCGTCTTCAGGTACACGCGTCGATCGCGAACGGTCATATCCGCGCCTACCACCAGCGTGAAGCCGAGATACTTGGCGAGGAAGGAGTGCTC
>Ga0302314_10021878_pt1 | contig 10515 bp, 20 predicted proteins | sample III_Palsa_N2_3_FD_200533 | JGI IMG/M metagenome (GOLD analysis project Ga0302314, IMG submission 200533) | Peat permafrost microbial communities from Stordalen Mire near Abisko, Sweden - III_Palsa_N2_3 | ecosystem: Environmental > Terrestrial > Soil > Palsa > Peat permafrost | place: Sweden... | reverse complement strand
CCGGCCCTTCAAGGCAAAAGATCGATGGCTTGGTGCCGCCCAGGGTCAATGGCGTGTTCGTGCCAGGAATGACATTGGCCTTCAGCACCACATTGGGGTTGAACGCCACCGGCACAGCAGACGTGCCGTTCTGGTTAATCATCCTGCCGTCGAGGACCAACAGGTTTTGCAGTTCGTCGTCGATCTGCATGTTCAGCGAGACGCGGTAGGCGTCGTAATTCCGGTCGTCGAGCTTTTCACCCGTCGTAACGTCCGTGGTGAAACCGTCCCGGCGCGCTGTTTCGCCGGAGACGCGTAAATCCAGCTTGTCGGGCACGAGCGGAAAGTTCGCGGCGCCCTCGATTTCGTGGTCGTTGTAATTGCCGCCGCGGATCTGGAGGTAGCCGTCATAATCGTCGCGCGGCTTTATGGGTGTGAACAGGATGGCGCCACCCGTCGTATTGCGGCCGAACAGCGTGCCTTGCGGTCCCTTCAGCACTTCCACGCTCGCCATATCGTAGAAGGTGCCGGGCCCGGAAGTGACGGTGGGCACTTCCAGGAAATACACCGTCACACTGGAATTGTTGTGAACACCCTGGTTGATCACGCCCGGTGTCTGCCCGCGCATGTAATATTGCGAGTTACTGCGCTGCTGGCCGCCGATGGTCAGGTCCGGCACCACACGTTGCAAATCATTGGTGTTGGTGACGCCCAATTTTTTCAGCTCGGTGCCGCTAAAGGCCGTAATGGCGGCCGGCACACGCTGCTGGCGTTCCGTGCGGCGGCGCGCGGTGACCGTTACCTGCTCCAGTTGCGGTCCGGCAACGGCCGGTGTGGCGGCCGGAGTTTGGGCAGATGCAGCGCTTGTCAGCAACGCCAATTCGGCCGCGACACAAATGGCGTGGATGGCGCAGCCCTGGCGCAAGGCAAGTTTGAAGCGCCGGCTCGTAGCCCGCATGGATGGTATCCCCCCGCCTAGCCGGCCGCCCCCTGTCTATGCAGGGCCATGCGACGCGAGCCGTTGGCGTGGGAAGTGTTCCTCAGCCTGACGGAAAGGTAAAGCGAAAACGCAATCCGGCGCTCAAGCGCGACTCAATTGCCGCATTGCGTAGCATAATAGCAAAATGGAAGCGCATATAAGTAAGGTTGGGCGGAGCGAAGCCGCTCCCCGATCCTCTCACCAGTGGCCCCCCCGGCAAAAATAATGCGAGGCCCCCCGATGGAGAGCCTCGCATATTCGCAGGGGGGTCTGGGGGGAGCGGCTTCGCTCCACCCAGCCTTACTTATTTTTAGGCCTCGACCGCCGCCTTAGCCGCAACCGTCGTCGTTACGCTACCGCCAGCCTTTTCCACCGCGGCGATCGCCGAGGCCGAAGCGCCGCAAACCGTGATGTGAATCGCACGGGTGATTTCGCCATTGCCGAGCAGCCGCACGCCGGCCGACTTGCCGCCGCGCACCAGGCCTGCCTTCTGCAAAGCTTCCTCGGTGATCGCGGCCGCATCCAGCTTGCCCGCGGCGATAGCCGCATCGAGGGTGCCGAGATTTACCGGCGCATATTCCTTGCGGAAGATGTTGTTGAAGCCGCGCTTCGGCAGACGCCGATAGATCGGCAGCTGGCCGCCTTCGAAGCCGTTCAGCGAAACGCCTTCGCGCGCCTTCTGGCCCTTCACGCCCTTGCCCGACGTCTTGCCCTTGCCGGACCCGATGCCGCGGCCGACCCGCTTGAATTTCAGGCGCGCGCCGGGATTGTCGCGCAGTTCGTTCAGATTCATTGGTTTAGCTCTCTTGAACCCGCAGCAGATGCGCCACGCGGCGAATCATGCCGCGCACTTCCGGCGTATCCGTCAGCGTGCTGCTGCGATGCATCTTGTTCAGGCCGAGGCCGATCAGCGTCGCCTTTTGGCCGGGCTTGCGCCCGATCGGCGAGCCGGTCTGCACGACCGTCACGGTTGTTCCAGCCACGGGTGCTTTTTCAGTATTAGGCATCTGCACCCTCCTGGCCCGGGGCGTCGCGCTTGCCCAGGATGTCGTTCACCTTCTTGCCGCGGCGATTGGCGACCGAACGCGGGCTGGCGGCAGCCGTCAACGCGGCGAAGGTAGCCTTCACCATGTTATGCGGGTTGCGGCTGCCGAGCGACTTGGCCACCACGTCGTGGATGCCCAGGCTTTCGAAGACGGCGCGCATCGGGCCGCCGGCGATGATGCCGGTGCCGGCTGGTGCCGACCGCAGAATGACCTTACCGGCGCCGAAATGCCCGTATGAGTCATGGTGCAATGTGCGGGCTTCCTTCATCGGCACGCGGATCAGCGCCCGCTTGGCGCGCTCCGTGGCCTTGCGGATCGCTTCCGGCACTTCGCGTGCCTTACCGGCGCCGTAGCCGACGCGGCCTTTCTGATCACCGACCACCACCAGGGCGGCGAAGGCGAACCGACGGCCACCCTTCACCACTTTGGCGACGCGGTTGATGGTGACCAACTTGTCGATCAGCTCATCGCCGCCATCGCCGCGGCCATGGTCCCGATTGTGGTCGCGGCCGCGGCCACCGCCACCGCCCTCGCGAGGTTCACGTGCCATTCTGCGTTATCCCTAGAATGACAGCCCGCCTTCGCGGGCTGCTTCGGCCAGCGCCTTAACGCGGCCGTGGTAAATGTAAGACCCGCGATCGAACACCACGGTGGTGACACCAGCGGCCAAAGCGCGCTCGGCGACCAGCTTGCCCACCTTGGAGGCGGCTTCCTTGTCGGCGCCGGTGCGCAGATCGGTGCGCAGCGTCGCGTCCAGGCTGCTCGCCGCGGCCAGGGTACGGCCCTGCGCGTCGTCGATGATCTGGGCGTAGATATGCTTGCCCGAGCGGAACACCGACAGGCGCGGACGGCCAACGGCCTTCTGGCGGAGTTGGTACCGCAGGCGCAGGCGCCGGCGGTTGCGGAGATCTTGACCGCTCATTTCTTCTTGCCTTCCTTGCGCCGGATCGTCTCGGTCGTGTAGCGCACGCCCTTGCCCTTATAGGGCTCAGGCGGACGCCAGGCGCGAATTTCAGATGCCACCTGGCCTACCTGCCGCTTATCGGTGCCGGCCACGCTAATGGTGGTGGCCTTCGGCGTGGTGATCGTAATGCCCGTGGGCACAGGATATACCACGTCGTGCGAGAAGCCGAGGTTGATCACCAGGTTCGAGCCGTTCACGGCGGCGCGGTAACCCGTGCCGGTGATTTCCATCGTCTTGGTGTAGCCGACGGAAACGCCCTTCAGCATGTTGGCGATGTTGGCACGCGTGGTGCCCCACATCATGCGAGCCTGCGTGGTGGGGCCTTTCGGCGCCACGCTGACCTTGTTGCCGTCTACCGTGGCTTCGATGTTGTCGGTCAGCGCCAGCTTCAGCTCGCCGAGCTTGCCCTTCGCCGTCAGCACGCCGCCAGCAATGGCAACCTGCACGCCGGCCGGGATTTCTACCGGATATTTGCCTACGCGAGACATTATTTAGCCCCCCGTTAAAATACGCGGCAAAGCACTTCGCCGCCAACATTGGCAGCGCGCGCTTCGGCATCGGAAAGAACGCCACGCGGCGTGGAGAGAATGGAAACCCCCAGGCCGGCATAGACACGCGGCAATTCAGCGATCTTGGAATACACGCGGCGGCCCGGCTTGGACACGCGGTGGATTTCCTTAATCACCGGCTCGCCTTCGGTGTATTTCAGCTCGACGCGCAGCTGGCTGACGCCGGGGCGCAGCAGCTCGGCGCTATAGCCACGAATATAGCCTTCGCGCTTCAGCACTTCGAGAACGTTCGCACGCAGCTTGCTGCCGGGCGAAACGCAGCTCGTGTGCCGTGCGCCCTGGGCATTGCGGATGCGGGTGAGCAGGTCACCCAATGGATCGGATAGCGACATGGATGTTCCTTACCAGCTCGCCTTGACCATGCCCGGGATCTGACCCGCGCTGGCCAGCTCGCGGAGCGCGATGCGGCATAGCTTGAACTTACGATAATTGGCGCGCGGGCGGCCGGTCAGCTCGCAGAGCAAACGCGTACGGGTGCGGCTGCCATTGCGCGGCAGCTCCGCCAGCTTGATCGAGGCTTCGAACCGCTCTTCCACCGGAAGCGTGCGATCCATCACCAGATCCTTCAACCGGGTCCGCTTGGCGAGATCGCGTTTCGCCATCTTCTCGCGCTTGCGATTGCGGTTGACCGACGATGTCTTGGCCATCCTGTCTTCATCCTCCGGAACCTGCCGGCTTTCGCCAGGGGTTTTCCACAATAGTCCAGTTACGGGCGAGGCCTCGGTGTTGGCACCGGAGCCTTTTAGGTCAGCGTCACGCCGGGAAGCACGAACGGAATATCGAACGCCTTCAGCAAGGCTTTCGCTTCCGCGTCGGTTTTCGCGGTGGTCACGAACACGATGTCCATGCCCCGGATATCACTTACCTTATCGTAAGCGATTTCGGGAAACACGATCTGCTCTTTCATGCCGAAGGCGAAATTGCCGCGGCCGTCAAAGCCCTTGGCGCTAATGCCGCGGAAATCGCGCACGCGCGGCAAGGCGATCGTCACCAGGCGATCCAGGAATTCGTACATCTTGGCGCGGCGCAGAGTGACTTTCGTGCCGATCGGCAGACCGGCGCGGATCTTGAAGCCCGCGATCGCCTTCTTGGCGAGCGTCTTCACCGGCTTCTGGCCGGCAATCAACGTCAGTTCAGCGACCGCCGCATCAAGCTTCTTCTGGTCGCCGGCGGCTTCGCCGACGCCCATGTTGATGACGATCTTTTCCAGCTTCGGCACTTGCATGACGTTCTTGTAGGCGAACTCGTTCTGCAGCGCCGGCCGGATGCTCTCCAGGTAGCGCTGTTGCATGCGGGGCACGTTGCGGGTCGCGGTGGTGTCGGTCATCGCACTCAGCCTTCGATCACTTGGCCGCTGGCGCGCGCAACGCGCACCTTCGAACCATTTTCCAGCACCTTGAAGCCGACGCGGGTCGGCTTGTCGGTCTTCGGGTCAATCAGGGCGATATTGGAGAGGTGGATCGATGCCTCCTTCTCCACGATGCCGCCCTGCTGGCCCATGCCCTTCGGCTTGGTGTGGTGCTTGGCGACATTGACGCCCTGCACCACCGCACGGTTGGCCTTCGGCAGCACGGACAGAACTTCGCCCTGCTTGCCGCGGTCAGATCCTGTGATGACGACGACGCGGTCGCCCTTGCGGATGCGCGCGGCCATTACAGCACCTCCGGCGCCAAAGAGATGATCTTCATGAACTTCTTGGCGCGAAGTTCACGCACAACCGGGCCGAAGATGCGGGTGCCGATCGGCTCCTGCTGCTTGTTGATCAACACGGCGGCGTTGCGGTCGAAGCGAATGGCGCTGCCATCGGGACGGCGCACGGGAAATGCCGTCCGCACGATCACCGCCTGGTGCACGTCGCCCTTCTTTACCTTGCCGCGCGGAATCGCTTCCTGGATCGCCACGACGATCACGTCACCGACCGAGGCGAATTTCCGCTTGGAACCGCCCAGCACCTTAATGCACTGCACCCGCTTGGCGCCGGAATTATCGGCGACATCCAGGTTGGTCTCGGGATGAATCATTTACTCTCTCCCCGCCCTTAAGCGTGATGGTGCTGTGCGACGGCTGCCGCTACCGCTTCCGCGGGAGCAGACCCGAGCACCGCCCCGTTCCGCTCAATCACGGTCCAGGTCTTGCGCTTGGAGATCGGCGGGCATTCGATGATGCGCACTGTATCGCCGGTCTTGCATTCGTTCGTTTCGTCATGCGCCGCATACTTCTTCGAGCGGCGAATGAACTTCTTGTAGAGCGGATGCATCACGCGGCGATCGACAAGAACGGTAATCGTCTTGTCCATCTTGTCGCTGGTCACCCGCCCGGTCAGGACGCGCCTTGGCATTCCCGTTACCCCTTAAGCGGACACGGCGGAGGATTTCTTCTCCGCCAGGATGGTTTTCACACGCGCGATGTCGCGCCGAACCTGTTTGACGCGACTCAGGCCTTCGTTCTGGCCGGTGGCGCGCTGAAATCTCAGGTTGAACTGTTCGCGCCGCAGATCGATCAGCATCGTATCGAGCTGATCGGTGGACTTGGCGCGGATATCAATGGGCTTTGTCATTGTCTCTCTCAGCCCTCACCGATGCGGGTGATGAACTTGGTCTTGATGGGCAGCTTCGCCGCACCCAGCGTCAGCGCGAGCTGTGCGATGTCGGGCGGCACGCCGTCGATCTCGAACATGATGCGGCCGGGCTTGACGCGCGCCACCCAGAATTCCGGGCTGCCTTTGCCCGAGCCCATGCGCACTTCAGCGGGCTTGGTGGACACCGGCACGTCCGGGAAAATACGGATCCACACACGGCCGGCGCGCTTCATGGCACGCGTGATCGCGCGGCGGGCCGCTTCGATCTGGCGCGCGGTGACGCGTTCCGGCTCAAGCGCCTTCAGCCCGAACTGGCCGAAATTGAGCGCCGTGCCACCCTTGGCGAGGCCATGGATGCGGCCCTTATGGGCCTTGCGGAATTTAGTGCGTTTCGGAGACAGCATGTTCCTGGGTCCTTACCGCTGCGGCGCTTGTTCAGCGGCGCGGCGATCCTGTGCCTGCGGGTCGTGCGCCAGGATCTCGCCCTTGAAGATCCAAACCTTCACGCCGCATGTGCCGTAGGTGGTCTTGGCCGTGGCCACGCCGTAATCGATGTCGGCGCGCAGCGTATGCAACGGCACGCGGCCTTCACGATACCATTCCACACGCGCGATTTCGGCGCCGCCGAGACGGCCACCGCAATTGATGCGGATGCCCTGGGCGCCCAGACGCATCGCCGATTGCACGGCGCGCTTCATGGCGCGGCGGAAGGCCACGCGGCGCTCCAGCTGCTGGGCAATGTTCTCGGCAACCAGGGTCGCGTCGATTTCCGGCTTGCGGATTTCAACGATGTTCAGCGACACCTCGGCCTTGGCCATCTTGGCCAGGTCCTTACGCAGAACCTCGATGTCCTGGCCCTTCTTGCCGATCACCACGCCAGGGCGCGCGGCATAGATCGTCACGCGCGGCTTCTTGGCCGGACGCTCGATCACCACGCGGGAAACGCCGGCGCCTGAGAGCTTCTTGCGCAGATGCGTGCGCAGTTTCAGGTCATCATGCAGCAGCCGGGCATAGTCGGCGCCGGCGTACCAGCGGCTGTCCCAGGTGCGGTTGATGCCGAGCCGAAGCCCGATCGGATTGACTTTATGCCCCATAACTTCAGGCCGCCTTCTGCGTATCGACCACGGGTGCGCGCTCGGCAACCACGATCTTCAGATGCGAAAACCACTTTTCCACACGGGCGGACTTGCCGCGGCCGCGGGCGTGGAAGCGTTTCATGACCACGGAACGGCCCACCTCGGCGCGGGCCACAACCAGCTGATCGACATCGAGCTGATGGTTGTTTTCCGCGTTGGCGATGGCACTTTCCAGCGTCTTGCGAACAGCGTGCGCAATGCGGCGCTTGCTGAATGTCAGTGTCGCCACGGCCTGGCCGACCGGCTGGTTGCGGATCAGTTGCGCCACCAGGTTCAGCTTGCGTGGGCTGACGCGCAGATTGCTCAGCAGCGCCTGTGCCTCGGTCTCGGCCAGGGTGCGTGGGTGCTTCGGCTTGCTCATCTCAGCCCCGCTTCGCTTTCTTATCGGCCGAGTGCCCGGTGAAGGTACGCGTCGGCGAGAATTCGCCGAACTTGTGCCCCACCATGTTCTCAGACACCTGCACCGGCAGGAATTTGTGGCCGTTATAAACGCCGAACGTCAGGCCCACGAATTGCGGCAGGATCGTCGAGCGGCGCGACCAGATCTTGATGATCTCGTTGCGGCTCGAACCACGCGCCTTTTCGGCCTTGTTCAGCATATACCCGTCGACGAACGGGCCTTTCCAGACGGAACGCGCCATCTTATTTACCCTTGCTCGCGCGGCGGATGATCAGCTTGTCCGTCCGCTTGTTCACGCGCGTCTTGGCACCCTTGGTCGGCTTGCCCCATGGCGTGACCGGATGACGGCCACCGCTGGTGCGGCCTTCACCACCGCCGTGCGGATGGTCAACCGGGTTCATGACGACGCCGCGGTTATGCGGACGACGGCCGAGCCAACGATTACGGCCAGCCTTGCCGATATGCTGGTTCATGTTGTCGGCGTTCGAAACAGCGCCGACGGTGGCCATGCATTCGGCGCGCACAACGCGTAGCTCGCCGCTCTGCAGTTTAATCTGGGCGTAACCGGCATCCTTGCCGACCAGCTGGGCGTAGGTGCCCGCCGCGCGCGACATCTTGCCGCCGGCGCCCTGCTTCAGCTCGACGTTATGCACGATCGTGCCGACGGGGATGGCTGCCAGCGGCATCGCGTTGCCCGGCTTGATATCGACCTTGAGGCCAGCCACGACGCTGTCGCCGGCCTTCAAACGCTGCGGCGCCAGAATATAGGACAGCTCGCCGTCCTGATATTTGATCAGCGCAATGAAGGCGGTGCGGTTCGGATCGTATTCCAGGCGCTCGACAACCGCAGGCATGTCGAACTTGCGGCGCTTGAAATCCACAAGGCGATAGCTCTGCTTATGTCCGCCGCCGCGGAAGAAGCTGGTGGTGCGGCCGTGATTGTTACGGCCACCGGAATGCGACTTGCCCTCGGTCAGGCCTTTGACAGGCTTGCCCTTGTGCAGTTCGCTGCGATCAACACCGTGCCGCGAAGGCTGGGTGTAACCGGCTTGAATTGCTTAAGTGCCATTCTCGGAGTCCTCAGACCAGCGCGGTGGTCAAGTCGATCGACTGACCCTCGGCGAGCTGCACATACGCTTTCTTGACGTCCGACCGGACGCCCGGGCGGCCCTTGAAGCGCTTGGTTTTGCCCTTGGTGACCAGCGTGTTGACGCCGGCAACCTTGACGCTGAACAGGGTTTCGACCGCCGCCTTGATTTCAGGCTTGCTGGCATCGATCGCCACACGGAACACAACCTGGTTGCGCTCGTTCAGCAGGGTCGCCTTTTCGGTGATCACCGGCGCGCGGATGATGTTGAACATCGCCTCGCGCGTCATGTGCTTCGCCCGATGCAAGGAGGCTTCAATGCGGTTCATGCGGCGTCTCCCGTTTCCGGAAAGCTCTTGTCGCCAAGCCGGGCGCGCAGGCCGTCAATGCCGGCCGTGGTGATGGCCAGAACGTCGTGGCGCAGGATGTCATACACATTCGCGCCCACGGTCGGCAGCACATCGAAACCATGGATGTTGCGGCTGGCGAGCAGGAAATTCACATCCACCGTGCCGTCGATGATCAGGGCCGATTTCCAGCCCAGAACCTTCAACTTGGCGGCGAGATCTTTCGTCTTGCTGTCGGCGGCGGTGGCCGCGTCCAGCACGACCAGCTTGCCGTCGGCCTGCTTCTGCGACAACGCGCTGATCAAACCCAGGCGGCGAACCTTCTTGGGAAGGTCGTAGCCATGATCACGAACCACGGGACCGTGCACGACGCCGCCGGTGCGCATTTGCGGTGCGCGCAAGCTGCCCTGGCGGGCGTTACCCGTGCCCTTCTGCTTGTAGGGCTTCTTCGTGGTGCCGCTGACTTCGCCCATGCCCTTGGTCTTGTGCGTGCCGGCGCGGCGGCGCGCCTGCTGCCAATGCACAACGCGCGCCATGATGTCTTCACGGGGCGTGGCCGCGAAGAACTCGTCCGGCAATTCAGCGGTACCAGCCGTGCCGTTATCGAGAGTGATGACGTCGATCTTCATGCTGCGGCTCCATCACCGGCGGTGCCCGAGGAAGCAGGGGCCAGAGCCGCGGGATACGGCGCATCGGCATGGCGCGCACGCTTCACGGCGTCACGCACCAGAACGTAGTCGCCCTTGCAGCCCGGAACGGCACCATGGATCATGATCAGACCCTGATCCAGATCGATGCGCGCCACTTCCAAATTCATGGTCGTGATGCGTTCTTGCCCGAGATGGCCGGCCATCTTCTTGTTCTTGAATGTCTTGCCCGGATCCTGACGGTTACCCGTGGACCCATGGCTACGATGGCTGACCGAAACGCCGTGCGAAGCTTCAAGGCCGCGGAAATTCCAGCGCTTCATGGCGCCGGCAAAACCCTTGCCCTTGCTCGTGCCGGTAACGTCCACCTTCTGGCCGGGCACGAAATGCGCGGCCGTGATGATGGCGCCGGGTTCCAGCTGGGCGTCTGCCGCCACGCGGAATTCCACGATCTTCTTACGCGGCTCGACCTTCACGCGGGCATAGTGACCACGCTGCGCCTTGCTGACGTTCTTTACCTTGGCAAGCACGGTGCCGAGCTGAACGGCCGTGTAGCCGTCCCGCTCCTGCGTGCGCGTGTCGACCACCTGTACCGCATCGAGATGCAGAACAGTGACCGGCACGTGGGTGCCGTCTTCCTTGAATAGCCGGGTCATCCCCAGCTTTCTCGCTATCAAACCAGTGCGCATGATGGCCTCTATGCCGTCCCTAATTCTTGAGCTTGTGCTCTCTGGGGGGACCGTCAGATCTTAATTTCGACGTCCACACCGGAGGCGAGGTCGA
>Ga0302314_10021876_pt1 | contig 10516 bp, 9 predicted proteins | sample III_Palsa_N2_3_FD_200533 | JGI IMG/M metagenome (GOLD analysis project Ga0302314, IMG submission 200533) | Peat permafrost microbial communities from Stordalen Mire near Abisko, Sweden - III_Palsa_N2_3 | ecosystem: Environmental > Terrestrial > Soil > Palsa > Peat permafrost | place: Sweden... | reverse complement strand
TTTCTGTTCGCGCGCGCGGTGCTGCCGCGTTTGTTGGCTGCCGGCGGAGGATCGCTGCTGTTCACCGGCGCCACCGCGTCGCTACGAGGGCGCGGCCCGTTCGTCGCGTTTGCCGCCGCCAAAGCGGGACTGCGCTCAGTCGCGCAGAGTGTCGCCCGCGAGTACGGCCCGCGCGGTGTGCACGTCGCGCACGTCATTATCGATGGCGGTATCGACGGCGAGCAGCTGCGGCGCAATGCTCCCGAGTTAGCCGCTGAGGCGGCCGCGGATCGCCTGTTGAGCCCCGCTGCCATCGCGGAAACCTACTGGCAATTGCACGAGCAGCCGCGCAGCGCCTGGACGCACGAGCTGGATCTGCGCCCCTACCGCGAGACCTTCTGAGCGCGCGCGCGCGCGGATCTTCTGCCGAAGAACCAGTGCTGGATCGCGAACAACGTGACAGCGATCCCCAGCACATCATGAACGGCGGCGGTATAGCGCTGCCACGCATCGCTGCTCAAAAAAAAGAGCGCAAAACCGGTCAGGATCAGCAGCGCGAGAATGGACGCGAGCGTGCCGCCGCTCATGCGCCGCAGCCCGCCGACCCACCAGCGCAGCGCGTGACGCGCGCCGATCCAGCCAAACAGATAGAGGCTCGCGACCGCGACCACCCCGTGTGCGAGGAGCAGCGGCGGCTGCAGCGGATGCCGGATGCTGCCGAACGGTCCGGGCTGCGCAGCGAATTGATCCAGGCACAGCCACGCGAAACCGGAAATCCACAGCACGCCCACGATGAGGTAGACGGCCGCTCGCTGCCCGCGCGGCATGCGGCGCCGATGCTGCACGACTAGCTCGCGCCGGCCGTCGGACGCAACGTGGCCTGCCACAGCGCCAGCAGCCAGCGCACGCCCTGCGTGACGTGTTCCGAGGACAGCGTGGCGCCGGAGATATTCTTGATGTCCGTGCGGAAGCGCAGCTGATCGAGGGAGTCGCGGTGATCGAACTGGGCGCGCCACCCGGGGTTGCGGACTTCTCCGCCATGACTCTCCCGGTAGGACATGATCTCGAGGTTGCGAAGCGCGCCATCGGCGTCGATGCCGATCGCATAGGTGATCAGATTCTCCCGCCCGATGACTTCATCGACGAACACGTGTCCCAGCACGCTGGCGTTGCGCGTCGCCTTGAAGATGCGGATGGTGCCGTGAGCGGGCTGCGGCCCCGCCGCCGCAAGCAGCGCGTTGATCTGCTCCGGCGTTTGCTGCACCACCACTTCCTGAAAGGCGTCCGCGTCCGGATAGACGGCCTTCTGTGCCGCATCCAAGCTCAGATAATCGGCCGCGACGACGATGGCGACGGGTGACAGAGCGGCGAGAAGGACGGTCGGAATACGATAAGAATGGCGCACGGCAGGCCGATGTCGAATAATAATGGGAATAATTATCATTTACTTTCATGCCGCTGACAACGGGACGGACCGTGTCGAATCACTCGCTTTCCACCATCCTGTCGAGACTTCGGGTTGCTTTCGGCACCTTTGTGGCCATCGAAGCGGAGGCCCCGGACGAATCCACCGCCGAGCGCGCGATCGGCGCGGCGTTCGATGCCCTTGCAACCGTCGAAAGGCTGATGCACCCGCGCCATGCCGGGAGCGATCTCGCCCGCCTCGCGCTCTGCGCGCCCGGCCACCCCGTGCGGCTCGACCCCTGGACCCATGAGCTGCTCGAGCTCTGCGCCCGACTGCACCGATCCTCAGGGGGACATTTCGATCCATGCCTGCCCTGCGTCGCCGGGCGCCTGTCGGATCTCGATCTCACCGAGCCCCCCATCGCCCGCGTGCGGGTGCCGCTGCGCATCGATCTCGGCGGCATCGCCAAGGGCTTTGCCGTAGATCGCGCCCTCGATGCGATGCGGGTCGCGGGCTGCAACGGCGGACTCGTCAATGCAGGCGGCGATCTGGCCGCGTTCGGCGCTCGCGCTCATCGCATCGTCTGTCGCACCGCGCGCGGTAATGCCGTGGTGGAGCTGCGCGACGCTGCGCTCGCGACCAGCGAAGTCAGCCACGAATCGCAACCGCCCGAGCACCGCGGTCACTACCATGGCGTCGACGGCACGCCGGCCGCACCGGGAGCCGTGACCGTGATCGCCGCAAGCGCCGCGCTTGCCGACGGCTTGACCAAATGCCTGCTGCTCGGCACGGCCGCGGAGCGCGACCGGCTGCTGCGGCTATTCGATGCCCATGAGGTGCTGTATCAGAACGCAACTCCGAGGCCAAGATCAAAGCGGGTGAAGTCGGAGTTCTCCTCGAACCACTGATAGTCCGCCTTGAACACGACATGCGGCGTGGTATAGAAGTTCGCACCCACCGTCCACACGCGGTCATGATTGATGGGCCAATAGCCGTAGTCTCCGGGATTCGCCGAGATCGGTACGAGCCCGGTCGGGAACACAGGCCCCGGCGTACCCTCATAGCTCGAGCCCATGTTGTAATGCTCCCAGCGCGCAAACGGCACCAGCCGGTACTCGTTGTGATCCCACAACGTATAAGCGCTCTGCACGTAATAGCCATAGAACCGCGAGGGAATCGGGTTGGGCGATCCCGGATTCGACTCGTTCGCGATGGCGACATTGCTGATGGAGCCTTTGGCGTAAAGGGCGGAAAGATCCCATTTCGCCGGCGTCCAGCGCACGTGGCCTTCCCATAGCGTCACGCGCTCGTTGCCGGGAATCGGCACATTGGGCGGAGCCGGCACTTTGACCGCATCGCCCGTGCTGATCGCCCCGCCGATGGTGAGCCCCGGTATGCCGTAGTAGCTGAGCGCCAGGTACTGGCTAAGATGCTGGGCATTCGCGAGCGCGAGCTCCTGGTGCGTCGCCTGCAACGGCGCCGAGTCGCTGTCCTCGAGATCGAGCGCGGTCGTGTACAGCGGGAACTCGGGCGCGAAATTCCACTTCGACAAGTCGAATCCGGTGGTCAGGCCGACATTCCAGCCCAAGCCGAATCCCGTGTCGCCATGCAGATTCAATCCGCCCTCACGCCAGGTGCTCGGAATGATCAGCGTCTCGACGAAATTGCGCTGCACCCCGTAGAAATTGGTCGGCTCGTGATGCTCGTTGAGGAAGCCGAACGGCATCAAGAAGAGACCGGCGCGCATCCCCACATATTGATTGAGCTCGCGATCGATATAGAACTGCTCGACTTCGAACTCCCCCGGGTCCGTCGCGGATGCGACCGCGTGCTCGACCTCGAACTCGGAGTTGAATTCCGTGCGGCTGTCGAAGGTGTAGCCGATGCCGAACACCGCGCGGGCGAGATCGGCTTGCGCTTGTTTCTCGTCGTTCGTGGGACGCGTGTAGTAAACCTCGCCGTAGCCCCATAGCTTCAAGCCGTTACCGAACGGTGAGGCGGCGTTGGCGAGGGCCAGAGTCCCGCCGGGAACGGGGTTCGCAGAAGGCGGATTCGAGGTCGGCGGAATCGGGTTCGAAGCCGCCGGCATCGGATTCGGAGGGACCGGGTTCGAGACGACTGCTGAGGGATTTGCCGCAGGAGGCACCCCCGCCGGGACCGGATTGGGGGCCAGGGGCTTGGTTGACTGCGCCACCTGCTGCTCGAGCGCTTGCTCGCGCTCGAGCAATTGCCGATTTTGATTCGCGAGGTCCTTCAGCTGGTTCTGCACCGCCTCGAGCGCGCGTCTCAAGGCCTCGATTTGCTGCTGCTCGCTCGGCGCCTGATCCGCGAGCGCCGCGCCGCCGAAAGCCATCAGCGCCCCCAGCACGGCCGTACGTACTGAATTTCGAATCGGGCGTGGGGCGATCTTCATCGGTTGATTCCTTGTGTGGTGCTCGTCGAGGCAATGGGCGTGCACTGCGCGGGTACGTTGTAAGCGGACGGTTTGGTCGGATCGAAGCCGTCGGTCAGCGTGCAAAGAAACGCCACGATGTCGTCGATCTCCTGCGCCGTGAGCGTGGGCGCCTGCCCCCCACCGAACGTGGGCGGCGTGTAGGGCACCTCGCCGACATTGACGTTGGCGTCGTACTCCGTAGGTAGGTCGTTGTACTCATAGAGGTCGGGCGCTCCCGATGCGGTCAGATAGAAAGTGCCCACCGCCATGTAGGGATTTCCGCCGGGTCCCGCGGCCACGGGGTTCGGGTTGTTGGCGGCGTCGTTATTGATGTCGCGGGTGACGTACCACTCGATCACCTGATGCAGGTTCTGGAAGACCCCGTTGTGGAAGTACGGCGCGGTGACCGCGATATTGCGCAGCGTCGGCACCTTGAAGATGCCGCACAGACTCGTGGTCCCGGACAGATCGATGCGCGCGTCCGGATCGTTGGCCGCGGACTTGAACGGCCCGCACAGACCCATGTCGTAATAGGGGTATTCCGCATCGTCGGGAACATCCACGGGTGTCATGACGGTGACGAGCGGCGCGCCGTCGATAGGACTCACCGAGCCCGGTGTGTTGGCGGGTATGTTCCAGTTCCGCGGAATGCCAATGTTGTCGAACGTGAAGTCCGTGAACAGCGCATGGCTGTCATAGCTCTGCGGCTGGCTCGGATGGCAGGCGGTGCAATTGCCCTTCACCGGATTGTTGAACAGATCGAGCCCGTTCTGCTCCTGCGGGGTGAGCTGCGCCTGTCCCTGCAACCAATAGTCGTACTTGCTGCTGAAGGGATGGAACGACGGATCCTCGGTCTCGAAGGCCGCGAGTGCGAGCCCCATGTCCTTGAGGGCGGTGTCCGGGTCGTCGAGCACGCCCTCGCCATAGACGGCCGTGAATGCCGCCAGCGTAGTCGGAGAATTCCGCAGGCGGCTCACCACTTCCGCGGCGTCCTGATTTGCCATCTCGAAAGGCGTGACGAAAGGCTGCTCCGCCTGTGTCGCGAGCGATGATGCGCGGCCGTCCCGAAAGAAGCCGCCCGTCGGACCGTTGGTCAGAGAGAAAGGCGGCGTGAACGAGGCGTACATGAGCGACGGCGCATTGCGAAATCCCGTCTGGTCCATGTTCGGGCCGCCCAGCGGCACCGGCAGACCGTGATCCGTGGCAGGGTCCGCGGTAAACATGTGGCTCGGCACATGGCACGTGCCGCAGCTCTGTTTGCCTGACGCAGACAAGCTCTTGTCGAAAAAGATCGCATCGCCCGTCGCGGCCGCCGAGCTCTGGGTCGCAGGCGGAGGCGGCGAGCCCGTCTGATCGCTGCTGCCGCCGCCGCAGCTCGCGAGAGCCAGGGCGAACAGGACTGCCAGGGCGGCGTCCCATTTCTTGAACCATCCCTCGCGATGCATCGCTTCTATCCGCTGAGCCTACTCACGATGAGCACTCTATTAGTATTGCGAATGCTATCGAGAACTATTCGCATTTGCAACTAAGTTGCACAGCACTGCCCCCTCGCGTGCCCAGGGGCGCGCGGGTTCAGCTCGCGCGCAACGCACCTAGGGGAGGTCTTGTTCTGCGGCGAAAGTGCCCGGCGATCCCGCGACTTGGAGGAGCACGCCCGGGTTGTTGGTGTACACGCCGCTCACCAGCGGGTGCGACACCCCGACCGGCACCACGATGTCGACCAACCCGTCGCCGTTCACGTCGGCGATCGCGACTTGGGTTGCGTTGCTCGTCGCATAACTCGCTGCGGCGAGGAAGGCGCCCGGCACGGCCGCATTTTGCAAAAGCACGTTCACCACCTTCGAGCCGCCGATGACGATATCGGGGTGGCCGTCGCCGTTCACATCCGCCACCACGATCGATTGCGGAAAGCTGTTCGGCGATAGCGCATAACTCACCGGAGCGAGAAAGGTGCCGGGCGCGCTCTTGTTTTGCAGCAAGATGTTGACCGTGGGCGGACTGCCGGCGGGACCGGGGTCTGTGATCACGAGATCATTGAGGCCGTCGCCGTTCACATCCGCGATGGCGATCAAGTTGGCGCCCGTGATACCCGGATTCACGCTCTGCGTGAACACGGCGACCGGCGCCGCATAAGTGAGGCTGGCGGCCGCACCGGTGTGCAGCAGCACTTTCACGCCCACGGAATCGGTGAGCGCTACATCGGGAATGCCGTCGTTATTCAAGTCGCCGACCGCGACCCAATTGGCGCCGCCCGGGTACAAGCTCAGCGGCTTCGCGAATGTGCCCGGCGCGGTCTGGACGAACAGCGATACGTTGAAATCGGCGGATACAAGATCTTGCAGCCCGTCATTGTTCATATCGCCGATCGCGACTTGCGAGGCCCCGGGCGAGGACAGGATCAGCGGCGCCCCGAAGGTGCCGGGCGTCTGCGCACTGTTGTAAAACACCGTGAGCGTGCCGTCATCGTAGCTCGCCGACACGACGTCGAGCGACCCCGCGCCCGTCAGATCCGCGCTCGCCAGGTAGAGCGGATCATCGCCGTCCGGCGTGAGCACAGGCGCCCCGAATGTGCCAGCGCCGGTCGAGGGGTAGATCTTGAGATTCCCCGGATTGTCCTGGGGATAGTAGTAGACGGTGCTCGTTGCGATCACCGAGGCATGCCCGTTCAGGGTGAAATTGCCGGCGACCAAGCCGTAGGAGGTCTCGCTCGGCGAGGTGGGGACATAGCCGCAGTTCCCACACCAATTGTTGTCGTCGCAGCTCGCGAAGAGCGGCACGGTCGCGAGGACCGCACAGGCGTGCAGCCAAGATCGTGACACCGCTCGCCACCTCGCCGGCTCGGCAAACTTTTTGGTCGACATGGCCTCTCCCTGATTCGAGCTTGCTGCAGCCTTAACGGCTACCGGTGGAGACGGTTGACTACGCCCGGGGCGGATGGTTCACCTCGGGATCTCAATCTATTACTTATCATACCCTTACGGGCCCCATCTAGAACCACCCTACCGATCGGGCGATTCACGCCACGGCCGGAGCGGCTTGCCTCGCGCCCGCGCCTCGCTCACGGGGCTCGGCACCTCGCAGCCAGCCGATGAGCCTCTTGCCCCCGATGAGCTCGATGCGCGTTGAGCGGGCGAATTCGCAGGCCTCGCGCGTGAAGCCACCCGCGGTGAGCACAAAGCCGCCCTGCGCTCCCACCGACTGCAACGCAGCGCTCAATTGGCGAACGGCGAGCACGCCGATCTCTTGCTTGCGCCAATGCTGGCAGTGAACCAGGAAGCGCTCGCCCCCCTTGAGCAGCGCGAGATCCGCCGCTCCGACGGCGGCGCGCGTGCCGAATCCCGCCACGTGAAATCCCCGCCGCCTGAACGTCTCGGCGATCATCCTGTCGAAATCGCGACACGACATCGCGGCGATTGCGGTCGAGTGGGCGTGCAAGGGAGGGCAAATGGCGAGTCACCAGCGAGGGTCAGGACAATCGGCGCAGATTGACGCAGCATGCGACGAAAAACGATGAACGCGGTCACAGCCGCGCCAAACTCAGGCGCGCGGGCGCGGCCGTGGATCAGTTCCAGTCGTTCGGCCGATTCGACGAGTTGTTCGAGAGCAAGCTGCTCAGTAATCCCCCAACGATGGCGCCGCCGACCTGAAGTGCGATCTGCGTTCCCGCACCCTGTAAAGGCCCCTCGTCCGCGCTGAACATTTCCTCCTGCGCGATGCGCGACACCACCCAGTCGAATTTTCCGCTGGTCACCGCGGCCTTGCAGTAGCGGCACTCGCCGATCTGTGTCAGCGAGACGGGCGCCCCGCAATTGGGACAGGTGTTCTCGAGTGTCCCCGGCTTCTGGGTGGTGGCGACGCCCACGGAGCGTTGAAACGTCCAGTCCTCCGTAAAGGGACGCACGACTCTATCGCCGAAGACGATGCGGTTGTCCTTGTCGACCTCGAAGTCCGCGGCAGCGGCCGAGATCCGCACGGTGATGTCGTCGTACACGCGGCCGTGCACGATGAGGATGGGCTCGATGCGTTGCACCGTGCTCTGCTCCATCACATTGCGGCGGCCCTCGGCCGCCAGGGTTTCGAGTTGGGCGCGCCATGTGAAATACGCACCCGGGCTCAAGAATGCCCGTCCGGCATCGAGATTCTGCTTGCACCACGCATCCTGCAAGGCCATAAAGGCAGTCCTGACGCGCACGCGAAAGGCGTCCGGCGAAAAGGCAGGATCCGCAGCGCGCAGCGCTGCGATGCCCTGACCGACGCTCGGCGCGGCAACCGCCAAGGAGGAATCGTTCGGGTAGCCGACGAAGGGGGCTTCCTCGACGCCGACAACGATCCAGTCGACGCTACCGTTGGTGACGCTCGCGCGACAGTGCGCGCAGGTACCGTCGAGATTCAGGCGTAGCTCCGCGCCGCACGCGGGGCAACGCGCGGCGGTCACACCGCCGTTGGTCGGCGTGATCGCACCGGACTTGCGGGTGAACGTCCAGCGCTCCCCGTGCCGATGATCGGCCTGCTCGTCCGCGATCACCTGATTGCCGTCGCTCAACACCTTCGCCCGGTACACGAGATCGAAATGAACTTGCAATTGTTGACCCGCGTCGTCGCATTGCGCGTCCTGCACGTGCACGGCACGCACGTTCAGGCTCTCGAGCAACGCGTGTCGATGCTGCGCAGCAGACGCGGCGATACCGCCGGCGACCTGCTGGAACACGGCATCGCTCAGAAAGGGCCGCAGCGCCGCGGTGTTGTTCTGCTGAATGCCGCGCTTCACCAAAAAGAAAGTCATTTCCGCCCGCTGCAGGAACACCTCGAGCTCGAAGCCCGGATCCTGCGCGCGGATGCGGTCGACGACCGGTCGCAGCGTCGTCGCGAACGCTGCGGCGGGCAACGATTGCAACCCGATGCCGCTTGTCGCCCTTGCCGCACCGGTCGCGACAGTCTCTCCGAGCGCGGCGCCGAGCACACTCATGACCGCGGCTTGCGCCCCCGGCGCAGGATCCGCCGCGGGCCCGGCTCCGATGCGTTGCGAGCGGCGATACCACATATAGAGCAGCAGCACGATGACCAGCACCGCGAGAAATCCGCCGCCTCCCGAACCTCCGCCATGAAAGAAGTGGTCTCCACCCGAGAATCCTCCTCCGGCGTGGCCCCCTCCACCTCCTCCATGCCCACCGCCGCCTGCCCGCGCGAGCGCCTCCCCAGCGCCGCACAGCACGCCGATCAGCGTCGCGCTGGCACGCGTAGCGCGCTTCATGCAGAGAGCGCGCTTCCACAGCTGGCGCAGAACTTCGCGCCCGGCGCGGCCAACGTGCCGCATTGCGTGCAATGCGTGACCTTGGGAGCGCTGATCGCGGTACCGCAGCTCGAGCAGAACTTTGCGCCGGGAGGGTTCGCCGCGTGGCAATTCGAACACACCACGGCCGCCGCCGCGGGCCCCGCGCCGCCGGCAGGCGGTGTCGCCACGGCAGCTCCGCCGCCGCCGGGCGCGGAGCCGCCTGAGCCGGCGCCGATACCGGCCACGAGACCCCCGAGCCCCATGCCGACACCGAGCACCGCGGCGCCGTTGCCGCCGCCGGCCGCCGCACCCTCGCCGATACCCTTCAACGCAGCCCCGACACCATATTCGCGAAAGCCCCCGGCGAGACGCGTGTACGCGCTGTCTTTGCGCAGTCCCTTGAGAGTCTGCTCATCTTCGGGGGTGAGACTGATGGTGACGTTGCCCAAGCGCGTGATCTTCACACCGTAGGGCAATAGGGCCGCCTGCACATCGGCCAGTAGCGCCGCTTCGATCTCCGCCGTGCGCCCGGCTATTCCGAGCACCGGCCATTTCTCGGCCGTGAGCTTGCGCACCACCCCCGTGCGCAACGACTTCAAGATCTGTTCGCGGGACCAATCGGTGACGAGATCGTTGGAGGCCTGCCGCGTGCCGATCAATGTGAGAATCAACGTCGCCGGATCGTTGACTTTGAGCGCGTATTCACCGAAGACACGGAGGCCTACGGCAAGACCGGTCTCGGGATCCTCGATGTTGTCGATGGGACCGCCGAAAGGCAGGCTCACGAACTCGCGCGAGCTCACGAAATAAAGCTCCGCGCGATACATGTTGTCGCCGCTCGCCCAGTCCACGATGTCGCCGAGGAATGGCAGCAACGCGCCGTCGAGCGTCGAGCGCCCTTGCGGCAACGTCCCCGCCACCTTGCCTTCTTTGATGAACAGCGCCGTCTCGTCGGGCTCGACCGTGACCTGCGTGAACTTGCGGATGGTGAGGTCCGGCCACTTATACAGAATAGCGCCCTTCGCCTCGTCCGGACGCGCGATGAACTGACGGTTCAGATCATTACCCTTTCCGAATAGGCTCACGATGCACCTCATCTGTTGTGTGTGTGGCAGGCGAAATATAAGCCCAAATGCGCCGGACTGCGAACGCCGGCATCAGCGTCCCGGGATCAATCGTGGTAAAACCCTCGCTCACTCCGTATCACAAGGTCTCTGCATGCACGACTTCAAAATTCCAGCCCGCTCCCGATCGGCGCGGCTCGCACTTCTCGCCTGCCTCGCCGCCGCCTCCCTCGTACGGGCGGCCGGCAACACACCCCCGACCGCCGCAGGCACCGCTGCCGCGCCGCCGCCCGCCGCCCCCGCGACCGCCACCCCCGCAACCGCCGATCAGCACATTGCGCCGACGATTGCACAACAATATG
>Ga0302314_10021874_pt1 | contig 10517 bp, 9 predicted proteins | sample III_Palsa_N2_3_FD_200533 | JGI IMG/M metagenome (GOLD analysis project Ga0302314, IMG submission 200533) | Peat permafrost microbial communities from Stordalen Mire near Abisko, Sweden - III_Palsa_N2_3 | ecosystem: Environmental > Terrestrial > Soil > Palsa > Peat permafrost | place: Sweden... | reverse complement strand
CTTGCCGCAGCGCTGGAGGCGCAGGGTTTTACCGTCCACCGGCTGACATCGGGCGAGGCGCCGCACGGGCCGATCGCCAATCTGGTCGCGGTGCGGGGCAGCGGCGCGCCGCATTTCGCCTTTGCCGGCCATACCGACGTCGTGCCGCCCGGCGAGGGCTGGACGGACGGCGCCTTCTCGCCGGTGATCCGCGACGGGCTGCTTTACGGGCGCGGCGCGGTCGACATGAAGGGCGCGATCGCCGCCTTCGCGGCGGCGGCGGATCGGGTGCAGGGTCACACGGGCACGCTCAGCCTGCTGATCACCGGCGACGAGGAAGGCCCCGCGATCCACGGCACGCGCGCGATCATCGACTGGATGGCCGGGAACGGCGTGCGCCCCGATCTGATCCTGGTCGGCGAACCGACCTCCGCGGTGCGGCTGGGCGACACGATCAAGATCGGCCGGCGCGGATCGATCAACGCCTGGATCGCGGTACCGGGCACGCAGGGGCATGTCGCCTATCCGCACCTCGCGGACAATCCCGCGACGCGGCTGGTCCGCATCCTCGACCGGCTGCAGCGCTGGCACCTCGACGACGGCAATGCCTGGTTCCAGCCCTCCAACCTCGAGGTCACCGAGATCGACGTGGGCAATCCCGCGACCAACGTGATCCCGGGACACGCCAGGGCGCGGCTCAACATCCGGTTCAGCGACACCCAGCGGGGCGCTCTGCTGGAAGCCGAAATCCGGCGCATCGTCGCGGAGGAAGCGCCCCGCGCGACCGTCGAGGCGGCGATCTCGGGCGAGGCGTTCCTGACCGCACCGGGCGAGCTTTCGGCGCTGGTAGCCGGTGCGATCCGCGACCTGACGGGTATCGAGGCGGAATTGTCGACGACCGGCGGCACCTCCGACGCGCGCTTCCTCTCGAAGCTCGCGCCGACGGTCGAGTTCGGGCTGTGCAACGCGACGATGCACAAGCTCGACGAAGCGGCGGCGGTGGCGGATATCGAGGCGCTGGCGGATATCTACGAGGCGGTGTTGCGGCGCGCCCTCGCCTGACCGTTCGTCCCGAGCGGGGAGGATCAGCGCCCGCGCCGCAGCACGATATACAGCGCCCCGGCGCCGCCATGCCTGGGATGCGCATTGCGTACCGCGGCAACATGCCCGGCGTGCCGCGAGCCGTGCAGCCAATCCCCCACCGAGGCCCGGATGGCCCCCCGCACCGGCCGCCCGTCGATCCGCTCGCCCCGCTCGCGTGGCGGCCGCCCCGTGACCAGCAGGATCAGCCGCGCACCGCGCAGGATCGCCGCGGCGAGCCCCGCCTCGAGCTGCGCCTGGGCGCTCAGGAGCGTATGGCCGTGCAGATCGATCGTGACGTCCGGCGCGACGACGCCGCGCCGCAGCCGCCGATCCCAGCCGCCATCCAGCGTCTCGCCGGGCCCATTCTGCCGCGCTGCCGGAACGACCGGCGTCCGCGGCGTGAATTCGAATGGCGGCGGCGGGGCGGACGAGGTCATCCGCGAACGCGCAGACGTCCCTTTCAACGGGCGCACGGTCTCGGCGACGCGCTGCCACAGCGCGTGGCCGTCAGGAGCCGGAGGCTTGGCCCGCATAACCCAGTCGCTCGACCGTCCCCAGCGGCAGCAGCAGATAGGCGAGGCCGCGCGCCGACATGCCGCCGGCGATCCGCGCCGCATCCTCGCCCGCGCCCCAGAAGGTGTCGAAGCGGTTGGCGCCCTTGATCGCGCCGCCGGTATCCTGCGCCACCCACAGCCCCGCCGCGTCGGTGCGATCCGCCGACAGCCAGACCGGCGCGCCCAGCGGCGTGAAGGCCGGATCGGCGGCGACCGAGACATGCCCCGTCACCGGCACGCCCAGCGCACCCAGCGGCGGGCCGTCGAGTCGCTTGAAGAAGACGAAGCTGCGATTCTGGTCCATCACCGCCTGCGCCTGATCGGGATGCGAGCGCAGCCAGCCGACGATGCCCTGCATCGAGGCCTGACCGGGTGCCAGCATCCCCTGCGCCAGCATCCACTTGCCGATCCCGGTATAGGGCTGGCCGTTCTGCCCGGCATAGCCGATGCGGATGACCTGGCCGTCGGGCTGGCGGACGCGCCCCGAGCCCTGGATCTGGAGGAAGAAGAAGCCGATCTTGTCGGGCGTATAGCCGATCACCGGCGCATGGCCCTGGATCGCGCCGCCCTCGATCTGGCTGCGATCGGGATAGGGGACGAGCTTGCCGCCCTGCACGCGCCCACGAATCGTGCGCCCCTTGAGATCGGGGGCGAACTGGCCGAGATCGGCGCTGACCATATCGTCGGGCACGCCGTAGATCGGCACGTCATAGCCGAGCGACGGCGCCTGCGATCCCTGGATTTCCGGCTCGTAATAGCCCGTCGCGTAGAGATGCCCCTCGCCGACCTGAGCGGTCTCGAACCAGCGTCGGAAGAAGGCGACCGCCTGCTCGTCGCTGGCGCCGGATGCGGCGGCGCAAGCCGGTTGCCAGTCCGCGGCATGGGTGAGGCCGCTCGCGTCGTTCCGGCGGACCAGCGCCGTGCAGGAGGCGCGAAACGCATCGAGCGCGGCGCCCGCGCGCACGGGGTCCATCGGCAGCGAGGCGACGTCGGGGCCGCGCCGCACACCCGCCTGCAGCGCATTGGCATAAAGCGGGGCGGCAAACGGCGGCGCGGGGTGAACGGGCGGCGGCGGCCCGGCCTCGCTCGTCGCGCTGCCGCCGCCATGCGGCGACACGCACGATGCCAGCAGCAGCAGCGCTGTGGCGGCCGCCGCCAGCCTGAGCCGGCTCATGCGGACCACCTCACGCGCCACGGTTCATGCGGCTTCGTCGGTCTCGACCAGGATCCAATTGGGATCGTCCGAGCGCAGCAGCCGGCTGAACGTCCACAGGTCGCGCGTCTGCACCGCGTCGGTCATCGATCCCGCGACGACGACGCGATCGGCGTCGCGCGTCACCGCTGCGATATCGGCATCGAAGCGCACGGTGATCGTCGCCATCTGCCCGGTGAGGATCGCACTGTCGATCGACGAGCGCTCGATCGAGACCAGCCGGTTTTCCAGCGTTTCGCCCGATTGCGCGCGTGCGGTGATCGAATAGCTGAACGCCTCGAACACCTCGTCGTCGGTCAGGCGGCGCAATTCCGTTTCGTCGCCGCGCCAGAACGCCTCGAGCACCATGCGATAGGCCGAGCGCGCGCCGTCGAGGAAACCGGCAACGTCGAACTGCGGATCGGCCGAGACGATCGCGCGGATGCCGTCGAGCGCGTGCGGATCGACCATTGCGGCGATCGTGCCGGCGGCCTCGGGCTTGCGATCGACGAGCGACTCGACGCTGTTGCGCTGGATCATCGGCTCGGTGGGCTTGGCGACCGGCTTGGCGACCGGCTGCTCGTGCCCCGTCCGGCGGCCGAGCACCGAATAGAGCCGCAAGCCCAGGAAAATCGCCGCGCACGCCAAAATGATGATCTCGGTCACCGAACCTCCAAGCCAGGGCAGTCGTACCCATGGGCATTTACATCCCTGCTCCATAAAGGAGCGGCGCGATTTATTCAAACGACGCGAAGCCCCAAGAGGTTGCGTCGCGCCATTGCTCCATGCAGACCACGCTGCTAGTCGCCGCCACGACGACGAGACCCTCCATCGCGCCGATGCGCGGCGGCCCGAAATACCAGAGCGAGGACGATATCCATGGCCGAAAACGAGGCCCCCGAATTCCTGACCGTGCCCAATCTCCACGGTGGCAATGGCGAGGATACCCAGCCGCAGGTCGGCATGGTCGCGCAATATGTGAAGGATTTCTCGTTCGAGAATCCCAACGCGCCCGCGGTCTACAACTGGCAGGGGCAGCCGCAGATCGACGTGCAGTTCAACATCGGCACGCAGGCGATCGCCGAGGATCTGCACGAATCCGCATTGCGCATCGAGATCACCGCGGCTGCCGCCGAAGGCACCGCGTTCAAGCTCGAGCTGCTCTACGGCGGCCTTTTCGCGCTCAAGAACGTGCCCGCCGAGGCGATCCCCGCCTTCCTGCTCGGCGAGGCGCCCCGGCTGATCTTCCCGTTCGCGCGGCGGGTGGTCGCCGATGCGGTGCGCGACGGCGGCTTCCCGCCGCTGATGCTCGATCCGATCGACTTCAACGCACTCTATTTCTCGCAGCTCGAGCAGCAGACCGCGGCGATGGGCGAGCCGGCGGGCCAGGCCTGACATCCCCATCCTCCGCTCGTCCTGAGCGAAGTCGAAGGACGTGTTGCACGCGCCGCGCTAGATAACACGCACTTCGACTGCTGCGCTCAGTGCGAACGGGGGAAATATCTGGTGCGCGCGACCCAATGAGCCTCGTCAAGAACACCGCGACGATCGGCGGGCTGACGCTGGTCAGCCGCATTCTCGGCTTCGTGCGCGATCAGCTGATGGCGCATTTCGTCGGCGCGGGCTTCGCCTCCGATGCGTTCCTCGTCGCGTGGCGACTGCCCAATCTGTTCCGCCAGCTGTTTGCCGAGGGCGCGTTCGCCGCCGCCTATGTGCCGATGTTCAACCGGCTGGTGACGCAGGCGGAAAAGGACGGCGAGCCCGGCCTGCCCGCCGGCCTGCGCTTCGCCGAGGACGTGCTGTCGATCCTGCTGCCCTTCCTGTGCGTGTTCACCACGCTGATCATGGTCTTCCCCAAGCCCGTCGTCTGGCTGATCACCTTGGGCTTCAAGGAGGGCGGCGGCCCGGCCAAATTCCTGCTCGCCACCGAGCTCACCCGGATCACCTTCCCCTATCTGGCCCTGATCAGTCTCGTCTCGCTGATGGGCGGGATCATGAACTCGCTCAACCGCTTCTGGGTCAATGCCGCAGCGCCCGTGCTGCTCAACATCTGCATGATCGCGGGCATATTGTTCTTCCGGGGCCATAGCGACATCGAGACCGCGCGCACGCAGGCGATCGCGGTGACCGTCTCGGGCGTCGCGCAGCTGGCGTGGCTGATCTGGTCGGCGCGGCAGGCCGGCGTCGTGCTCCACCTCAAGCGGCCGACGCTGACGCCCGCGGTCAGGCGCTTCCTCCGGGTGCTCGGCCCCGCGATCGTCGGCCAGGGCGCGGTGCAGATCAACCTGCTGATCATCACGATGCTCGCCGCCGGCTTCCTGGGCCAGGGTGCGGTGTCGTTCATCTATTATGCCGATCGCCTCAACCAGCTGCCGCTGGCGCTGGTCGGCATCGGCGTCGGCACCGCGATCCTGCCGGTGATCTCGCGCCAGATCGGCCAGGGCGACGAGAAGGGCGCGATCGTCACGCAGAACCGCGCGATCGAGCTGTCCCTGCTGCTCGCCCTTCCGGCCGCCGCCGCGCTGATGACCGCCGCGCACCCGCTGATCCACGGGTTGATGCAGACCGGCCATTTCACCGCGGAGGACACCGCCGCCACCGCCGCGGTGCTGACCGCGCTCGCCTGCGGCCTGCCCGCCTACATATTGATCAAGGTCTTCACCCCCGGTTTCTACGCGCGCGGCGATACGCGGACGCCGGTGCGCATCGCGCTGATCGAGATGGCGTGCAACATGGCGCTCAACCTCACGCTCGTGTTCGGCACCAAGCTCGGTTACGTCGGCCTCGCGGTGTCGGGCGCGGCATGCGCGTGGATCAATGTCGGCCTGCTTTACGGCGTGCTCCGCCATCGCCGCCTGTTCGCGATCGACGACCAGTTGCGCCGCCGCCTGCCCCGCCTGCTGCTCGCCAGCGCCGCGATGGCAGGCGTGCTGCTGCTGCTCAAGCCGCTGGTCGAACCGCATCTCGACGGCGGACTTCTGACGCGCGCTGCCGGTCTGGCCGCCCTGATCGCCCCCGCCGCGCTCGCCTATTTCGCCTGCGCCTTCCTGTTCGGCGCCTTCCAATGGTCCGAGCTCAAAAATGTGCTCACCCGCCGCCGCGCTTGACCTGACCGCGCCGCTCGGCAAGAGCGCGCGCCATGACAAAACGCGTCGTCTCGGGCATCCAACCCACCGGAAACCTTCACCTCGGCAATTATCTGGGGGCGATCCGCAACTGGGTACGCCTGCAGGACGAGGTCGCGCGCGACGGCGGCGAATGCTTCTTCTTCCTGGCGGATCTTCACGCGATCACCGTCTATAACGAGCCTGCGGCGCTGCGCGCCAACGTCCGCGCAATGGCCGCCGCGCTGATCGCCTCGGGAGTCGATCCGAGCAGGAGCGTGCTGTTCAACCAGGCCGCCGTCTCCGCGCATGCCGAGCTCGCCTGGTTGCTCAACTGCACCGCCCGCATCGGCTGGCTCAACCGCATGACGCAGTTCAAGGAGAAATCGGGCAAGGACCGCGAGGGCGCCTCGATCGGGCTGTTCGCCTATCCGGTGCTCCAGGCCGCCGACGTGCTGATCTATCGCGCGACGCACGTCCCCGTCGGCGACGACCAGAAACAGCATCTCGAGCTCGCGCGCGACATCGCGACCAAGTTCAACACCGATTTCGAGACCGATCTGTTCGTGCTGCCCGAGCCGATGATCCCGCCGGCCGCGGCGCGGATCATGTCCCTGCGCGACGGCAGCTCGAAAATGTCCAAGTCGGACCCCTCCGACATGAGCCGGATCAACCTCACCGACGATGCCGATGCGATCGCAGCCAAATGCCGCAAGGCCAAGACCGACGCCGAGCCGCTGCCCGACGATCCCGCCGATCTGGCCGGCCGCCCCGAAGCGAAGAATCTCGTCGGCATCTATGCGGCGCTCGCCGACATGCCCGTCGCCGACGTGCTCTCGCGTTTCGCGGGTCAGGGTTTCGGCGCGTTCAAGCCCGCGCTGGCCGAGGTCGTCGTCGAGACCCTGCGCCCGATCTCGGCGCGGCTCGCGACCCTCGAGGCCGATCCCGCCGAGCTCGATCGCCTGCTCGCCGCGGGTGCCGCCAAGGCGCGGATTGCCGCGGCTCCCGTCGTCGCGGGCGCCTATTCGGCGCTCGGATTAAATCGAGAAACCGCATGACAGGTGCATGCGTTCAACGCATATTCAGCACGCTTGGCGGAGGAGTGGCCGTCACGTCCTGACATGCGGGATTTTCCGCCAAGAGGCACGTCCATGACCATGAAACGCGCGTTGCTTGCTATCGCTGCTCCCCTTGCCCTGTTGGGCGTAAGCGGATGCGCCACCGACTTCCACGCCAATGTCGCTCGTTTTCAGCGACTTCCCGCGCCGCAAGGCCAGACTTTCTCGATCCAGCCGACCAATCCGGCCGATCGCGGCGGGCTCGAATTCGCCACCTATGCGAGCGAAGTGAGCGCACATCTCGCGCAGCTCGGCTACCGCCCGACCGACTCGGGCCCGGCCGACATGATCGTTCAGCTCGGCTACGGCGTCGATCACGGCCAGCAGAAGGTCACGACGACACCCGGCTTCGGCGGCTATGGCTGGGGCGGTTACGGCTATGGCGGCTACGGCCGCTGGGGCGGCGGCTTCGGTGGCTGGGGCGGTCGCGGTTGGGGCTTCGGCGGCTGGGGCGGTGGCTTCGGTGGCTGGGGCGACGGTTTCGGCGGCCCGGACGTCGAGAGCTACACCGTCTATTCGAGCATGCTCAACATGACGATCACGCGCGCCGACGGCGCTCGCCTGTTCGAAGGTCGCGCGCGCGCGCATTCGACGACGGACGATCTCACCCAGCTCGTCCCCAATCTGATCGACGCGATGTTCACCGGCTTCCCCGGCAATTCGGGGCAGGACATCAAGATCACCATCGCACCGCGCCAGAAGCCCAAGGCCTGAGCGGAACACGCCATCGAAGGGGCGCCGGACAGCCGTCCGGCGCCCTTTTGCATAGGCGATGGCGATGAGACGATCATCCTGGTTCATAGCCGCCGCCGCGGTGGGATTGCTGGCGCTGCACATGGTGCTGCTCGCCTCGGCGATGCCGATCGTGCGGCACCTCGACCTGCACGTGCGCGACTGGCCCGCCGGCACGCCGCCGCTCAAGCTGGTGCTGCTCTCCGATCTCCATGTCGCGGCGCCCGGCGACAGCATCGCGCATCTGACGCGCGTCGTCGCAAAGGTGGACGCGCTGCATCCCGATCTCGTGCTGATCGCAGGCGATTTCCTCTCGACCGATTCTTTCCTGATGGCACCGGCCAGCACCGCGGATGCGATCGCGCCGCTCGCCGCGCTGCGCGCGCCGCTGGGTGCCGTCGCGGTGTTCGGCAACCATGACTATGCCGATCGCGCGGGCGTCTCCGCGGCCCTGGCGCGCGCGCATGTCACGCTGCTCGACAATGCGGCGACGCGCCGCGGGCCGCTTGCGATCCTGGGCATATCGGATGCCGCGACGGGCCGCGATCGCGAGGCGCCCGTGCTCGCCCAGGCCGCCGCGATCGGGGGCGTGCCGATCGCGCTGACGCACAGCCCCGACGCCTTCCATTACCTTCCGCTCGACATCGATCTGGCGCTGGCCGGGCATACGCATTGCGGGCAGGTCGCCCTGCCGCGTCACGGCCCGCTCATGCTCAACCTGCGATGGGGCAGACGCTACGGCTGCGGCATCGTCCGCGACGGCCCGCGCACCGCGATCGTCACCGCCGGCCTCGGCACCAGCAACCTGCCGATCCGGCTCGGCGTCCCGCCCGATCTGTGGGTGATCGACATCGGGCGCTGACGCCCGAACATCCTCCCCCTCCCGGCGCGGATTTTTAGGCTTCCAGCTGCCGCAGCAACAGCCGCACGTCGGCGTCGAGCTCGGCGTCCGCCATGCGCAGCTTCTCGATCTGGCGGACCGCATGGATCACGGTCGTATGGTCGCGGCCGCCGAAGCGGCGCCCGATCTCGGGCAGCGAGCGCGGCGTCAATTGCTTGGCGAGGTACATCGCGATCTGCCGCGGCCGTGCGACCTCGCGCGCGCGACGCGCCGACGTCATCTCGGACTGGCGGATGCGATAATGATCGGAAACCTTGCGCTGGATCTCGTCGATCGTGACGCGGCGCTGATGCGCGCGCAGCACGTCGGTCAGCGTCTCCTCGACGAAGGCGATGTCGATTGGCCGGTTAGACAGCATGGCGTAGGCGACGACGCGGTTGAGCGCGCCTTCCAGCTCGCGCACGTTCGAGGCGATCCGCTTGGCGAGGAACATCTGCACCTCGGGCGACACCGCCGCCTGCGGCATCGCATCGAGCTTGCGCGCGATGATCGCCAGCCGCAGCTCGAAATCGGCCGGGTTGACGTCCGCGACCAGCCCCCAGGACAGGCGCGACAGGATGCGGCTTTCGATACCCTCGAGATCCTGCGGGCTACGATCGGCGGTGATCACCAGCCGTTTCCCCGCCGAGATGATCTCGTTCATCGTATGGAAGAATTCTTCCTGCGTCGAATCCTTGCCCGCGATGAACTGCACGTCGTCGATCATCAGCACGTCGGCCGAGCGCAGCCGCTGCTTGAAGCCATGCGTGTCGCGGGCGCGCAGCGCGCCGACGAACTCGAACATGAACTTTTCCGCCGACATGTAGACGATCTTCGCCTTGGGGCTCCGGCGGCGATATTCATGCCCGATGGCATGCATCAGATGCGTCTTGCCCAGCCCGGTGCCGCCATGGAGGAACAGCGGGTTGAACGTCACCGCCCCGCCCTCGGCGAGCGTGCGCGCGGCGTTGTAGGCGACCTCGTTGGGCTTGCCGACGACGAAGCTGTCGAAGGTGTAGCGGGCCTCGAGCTGGAGCCCCTCGACGCCGCCGGCCTCGTCCTCCGCCGGCTCTTCGGCGACGGGCGCGGGCGGCGCGACGCTGAACAGCGCAGGCCGCGCGGTCTCGATCCCGGTCGAGACCGACACGCGGCGGACTTGCGGCAGGTGCGCGCGCCACGCATGGAGCAGCCGCTCGGCATAATGGGTCTCGACCCAAGTCGCCATGAAGGCGGAGGGCAGCGCGATGCGGATCGTGCCGTCGTCGTCGAGCGCGGCGAGCTGCGCGGGCTTGAGCCAATTGTCGAAGGTGCGCGCGCCGCAATCGCGACGCAGCCCGGCGCGGATCGACTCCCACGCGAGGTCGATCGGGTCGTCGCCGTGACCGCTGGCGGTGCCCCCCGCCCCCATCATATCGACCGCTTGATTCACGCAACCTCCCCAATCCGGAAGCACAGGCCACCGGAACGTCGCAGACAAGTCTCTCCCAAGCCGAGAGCGCCCCCGCACTCCAGACCAACGAACTCGAACACGTCATGGTCCGGCAGGCTCGATCGAAGCGATTCGAACGCCACCGGTAGATGCTTGTAGGAAGCTCGCGGGGCCTCGATCAAGAGCGCCATTCGTCACAATGCTGAAATATAGAGCCTTGACAGGCGGAGGCTGGCGGTTTCGCGTTAGATTTCTTTTTTATCTTTATTTGCCAATTACTTGCCTATCGAAGACCGGGCAGGACCTCGCGAATCGTGGTTTGAGCTAGGGTTTGCGCTGTCATCGCGCCGTCATGCGCAAGTCACGCAAAAAGGCCCGCCGATCCATCGACCGGCGGGCCTTTCGGCAGCCTAAATATAGATTAGCGTATCAGCCGAGTGCGGCGA
>Ga0302314_10021872_pt1 | contig 10518 bp, 8 predicted proteins | sample III_Palsa_N2_3_FD_200533 | JGI IMG/M metagenome (GOLD analysis project Ga0302314, IMG submission 200533) | Peat permafrost microbial communities from Stordalen Mire near Abisko, Sweden - III_Palsa_N2_3 | ecosystem: Environmental > Terrestrial > Soil > Palsa > Peat permafrost | place: Sweden... | reverse complement strand
CCAGCCAGTCGATGTAGTTGCGGACGACCGTGGCCTCCGCCGACATCGGCGACATCATCTTCAGCTTGTTGAGCTCAGCGCCGGCCTTCTCGCGTGCCTCTTTGGGCATGCCGGCCTTGGCGATCTTCTGCTCGAGCTCGGTGAGTTCGTTACCGCCCTCGTCCATCTCGCCGAGCTCTTTCTGAATGGCCTTCATCTGCTCATTCAGGTAGTACTCGCGCTGGGACTTCTCCATCTGCGCCTTCACGCGGCCACGGATGCGCTTCTCGATCTGCAGCACGTCCATCTCGCCCTCGATGGCGACCAGGATGTGCTCGAGGCGCTTGCGGACGTCCAGGATCTCCAGGACCTTCTGCTTCTCGCCGAGCTTCAGCGACATGTGCGCAGCCACGGTGTCGGCCAGCCGACCCGCATGCTCGATGCCGGCCAATGCCGTCAGCACCTCCGGTGGCACCTTCTTGTTCAGTTTCACGTACTGCTCGAACTGCGAGATGACCGAGCGGCCGAGCACATCCATCTCACGCTCGTCGTAGGTCTCGCCGTCCGTCTGCATCGTGACATCGGCGCTGTAGTATTCGCCGGCCTCGAGCTTGTCGATACGCGCGCGATCGACGCCTTCGACCAGCACCTTCACGGTGCCGTCCGGCAGCTTCAGCAGCTGCAGGATCGTCGCGATCGTACCGATGCGGTACAGATCCTCGACCTTCGGGTCATCGACATCCGCCTGTTTCTGCGCGATGAGCATGATGCGCTTGTCGCCATGCATCGCGACATCCAGCGCCTGGATGGATTTCTCGCGGCCGACGAACAGTGGAATGACCATGTGCGGGTAGACCACTACGTCGCGTAGCGGCAGAACGGGAACGCCTTGTGCGGTCGTTACCTTGGAACTCGTGGAGACCGGTTCGGACATGGCGATTTCCTCGCTGAAGCAAAGGTTAAGGCATGCGCTGGGCAGAGCCCGGCACACCTGTCACTGTCTAATATAACGGTGATTTGGGGACCCGCCACCGCGTTTCAACGGTGCGGGTCCACAGAATCGGGAGTCCGCACACCGATCAGTGTGCACTCCCGGAGGCACGCCGCGGTTCGTCTTCCGTGCGATAGACCACGTAGGGCTTCGACTGCCCCTCGATGACGGTCTCATCCACCACGACCTTCTGCACGTTGCGCATGGCAGGCAGGTCATACATGGTGTCCAGCAGCGCCGTCTCGAGAATCGTACGCAGGCCGCGGGCGCCGGTCTTGCGCTGCATGGCGCGGTGGGCCACCGCACGCAACGCCTCTTCCCGGAACTCGAGCTCGGCGCCTTCCATCTCGAACAGGCGGCGATACTGCTTGGTCAGGGCATTGCGCGGCTCGGTGAGGATGGAGATCAGCGCCACCTCATCGAGTTCGTCCAGCGTCGCCACCACCGGCAGACGGCCCACGAATTCAGGGATCAGCCCGAACTTGATGAGATCTTCCGGCTCGACATCGTGGAACAGATCGCTGCCGTGCGGCCGGCTGTTGACATCGCGCACCTCGGAGGTGAAGCCGATGCCGCCCTTCTGGGTGCGGTTCTGGATGATTTTCTCCAGACCGGCAAATGCGCCGCCCACGATGAACAGGATATTCGTCGTATCCACCTGCAGGAACTCCTGCTGCGGATGCTTGCGACCGCCCTGTGGCGGCACCGAGGCCACCGTGCCCTCGATCAACTTCAGCAGTGCCTGCTGGACGCCCTCGCCCGACACGTCACGCGTGATCGAGGGGTTGTCGGACTTGCGCGAGATCTTGTCGATTTCGTCGATGTAGACGATGCCCGTCTGGGCCTTCTCGACATCGTAGTCACACTTCTGCAGCAGCTTCTGGATGATGTTCTCGACATCCTCACCGACGTAACCGGCTTCGGTGAGCGTGGTCGCATCGGCGATCGTGAAGGGAACGTTCAGCAACCGGGCCAGGGTCTCGGCCAGCAGCGTCTTACCGCAGCCGGTGGGGCCGATCAGCAGGATGTTGCTCTTGGTGATCTCCACATCGTCCTTGCGGACGGTGCCCGTGCGGCTCTGCAGACGCTTGTAATGGTTGTAGACGGAGACCGACAGCACCTTCTTGGCGCGGTCCTGGCCGATGACGTACTCGTCAAGGACCTTCTTGATCTCGTGCGGTTTCGGGAGTTTGTCGCGGGCGCGCTCGGCGCGGTCCTCGAGCTCCTCGCGGATGATGTCATTGCACAGCTCGACGCATTCGTCGCAGACGAACACCGACGGTCCTGCGATGAGCTTGCGCACCTCGTGCTGGCTCTTCCCGCAGAACGAGCAGTACAACAGTTTGCCGTCGTCATGACGGCCGCGGGAATCTTCAGTCATCTAGCCCTCGTGCTGCATTTGCGCCGCAGGACAAACCCCAAAGACAGGGGCAATTTCCTTATAGCACGCAGCTGCCGCTACAGGCAAAGCAGTGCTGGTGCGCAGGCCCAATGATGTGCGGCTGCTCTCAGAATTGGTGCTTAAAGTCACTTGCCCGCACTGGAACTGGGCGCCGACTCGCCCCGTTTTTCCAGAATCTTGTCGATGAGGCCGTATCCCACGGCGTCGGTGGCGCTCAGAAAGTTGTCCCGATCCGTATCCTGCTTGATCTTCTCGACGCTCTGACCGGTGTGCTTGGCCAGGATCTTGTTCAATCGGTCCCGGACCCCGAGGGTCTCCCGGACGTGGATCTCCATGTCGCTGGCCTGGCCCTGAACCCCGCCCAGGGGCTGGTGGATCATGACCCGCGCATGCGGCAGGCAGTAGCGCTTGCCATGGGCGCCGGCGGCGAGCAGCACGGCCCCCATGCTGGCAGCCTGACCGGTGCAGATGGTGCTCACGTCCGGCTTGATGAACTGCATGGTGTCGTAGATCGCGAGGCCCGCCGTCACCACTCCGCCGGGGGAGTTGATGTACAGGTTGATCTCTTTTTCCGGGTTCTCCGACTCCAGGAACAGCAACTGGGCGACCACGATGTTGGCCATGTAGTCATCGATGGGGCCGACGACGAAAATCAGCCGGTCCTTGAGCAGGCGCGAGTAGATGTCGTACGCGCGTTCGCCGCGGGCGGTCTGCTCGACCACCATCGGAACCAGATTCAGGGCACGCTCATTCATGTCGCGGAACTCCCGGGGACGGCTTCATTCTGACCGAATCCCGTCAGCTCCCGGAACGAGGAAGGCTGATCGGAGACGGCCGCCTTCTCCACTATGGCATCGATTGCCTGATCTTCAAGCACCGCTGACTCAATCTGACGCATCGCTTCCGGATTCGACAGGTACTGACGGCGGGTCTCCTCCGGATTCGGGAAGGAGGCCACCAGGTCCTCGAGCCGGCTTTGCACCCGCCCGCGGTCCACGGTGAGTGAGTGCGTGCGCACGATTTCGCCCATGATCATCCCGAGCGCGACGCGCTGGCGGGCCGGCTCCTGGAACTGTTCGCGCGGCGGCAGCTGGCTGGCTTCACGCGCTCCGGCCCGGCGGCCGGCATCCATCTGCATCTGCTGCGCGGCGTCCTCGACCAGGGCCCTGGGCACTTCCAGCGGATTGTTCCGATACAGCGCCTCCATGACCTGGCTGCGGACCCGGCCGCGGATCACCGAGTTCATTTCGCGCTCCATGCTGGCCCGCACTTCCGTGCGCAGGGCGTCGATACCGCCTTCCTCGACGCCGTAGGCGCGACAGAAAGCCTCATCGACGGGCGGCAGCACCTGCTCCTCGACCTGCTTGACCGTCAGCTTGAACTGCGCAGTCTTGCCCGCGAGCAGCTTGGAGCCGTGGGCATCGGGATAGCTGATCGTCACCTCGCGGCTTTCACCGGCGCTGGCGCCGAGGGCCGCAGCGTCGAACTCCGGCAACACCTGCCCCGCGCCGATGACGAAGGGCACCTCGCGCCCCTCCCCGCCTTCGAACGGTTCACCCGCGACGGTGCCGTCATAATCAACGGTCACGCGATCCGTCGCCTGGGCGGCCCGCTCGACGAGGTCGAACTCGGGGCGCTGGCGGCGCATGGACTCGATCATCGCATCGACGTCGCCGTCGGTGACCTGGGCCGCGGGACGCTGCACCTGGATGGCCTCGAACGGCGCCACCTTCACTTCCGGCATCACCTCGAACACCGCGGCGTACTTCAGGTCCGATCCCGGGTCCAGGGCGATGGGCTCGATGCGCGGGCCGGCGGCCGGCGTCAGGTGCTCCTGGGTGACCGCCTCGGCGAAGGACTTGCGCATCAGCTCGCTGACGACCTCGGCGCGGACCTGGTCGCCGAACTGCTTGCGTACCACCGGCAGCGGCGCTTTACCCGGGCGGAAGCCCTTGAGACGGGCGGTGCGGCACAGCTGCTTCAGCCGGGTTTCGATCTCGCTGCTCACCGCCTGGGCGGGAACGGCAACTTCCAGGCGGCGCTCAAGCCCACCGGTCGCGGTCAAGGATACCTGCATACCAATAAAATCCTGTTGTGAAACAATCCGGTCTGGTGCGAAAGGAGGGACTCGAACCCTCACGGGTTACCCCACTGGAACCTAAATCCAGCGCGTCTACCAGTTCCGCCACTCTCGCCCGGGCCGACCAGTATAGCGGAAGGCTATAGAGCGTAGGCCTGCAGCGCCGGCGTCTTCGGATTGCGCGCCAGCGCCATTATGACAGCCGGGTCCACCGGTTTGGTCAGGTGCAGATCGAAACCGGCCTGGGCCGCGCGCACCCGGTCCTGCTGCTGCCCCCAGCCAGTCACCGCCACCAGGGTGGGCCGCGAACTGCCCTGGCTGCGCATGCGCATGGCGGCCTCGTAGCCGTTCAGGCCGGGCAGCCCGATGTCGAGCAGCACGATGTCCGGGGCGAAGCGTGCGGTCGCCTCCACCGCCGCGAGACCGTCGTGGGCGAGCTCGGTCTGGTGGCCCTCGGCCTGCAACAGCAGGCTCAGGCTCTCGGCCGCATCGATGTTGTCATCGACCACCAGCACCCGCCGCCCCACCGGGGGCTCGTCGGGCACGGGAGCCGCGGCCGACGCCGGCTGCGCAGCGAGCGCCGGCGCCAGCGGCAGGCGGATTTCGAAACGGCTGCCATGGCCGAGCCCCGCGCTGTGCGCGACCAGGGTGCCGCCGTGCATGCCGACGAGCTCGCCGGCGAGGGTCAGCCCGATGCCGAGGCCGCCTTGGGTGCGCTCCAGGCTGTGGTCCACCTGCGCGAACATCTCGAAGATCCGCGGCAGCATCGAGCCGGGAATGCCGACGCCGGTATCGCTCACGGCAATCAGGACCTGCCCCGACCCCTCCTGCGCCACGCGCAGCCCGATGTGACCGCCCACCGGGGTGTATTTGGCGGCATTGTTCAAAAGGTTGAGCAGCGCCTGCGCCAGGCGCACGACATCGACCTCCACATACAGCGGCTCGCGCGGCTGCTGCAGGGTGAAGGTGTGGCCGGCCGCCTCGATCAGCGGGCGGCTCGCCTCGACCGCATGACTGACCAACGTCGCCACGCTCGCCCGCTCGCGCCGCAGATTGATGCGCCCGAGGGTGATGCGCGAGACATCCAGCAGATCATCCACCAGCCGCGCCATGTGCCGGACCTGCCGGTCGATGATCGACCGCGCGTTGCCGCGCGCCGGGGTCTCGGTGCCGAGCAGCTGCACCGCATTGAGGATCGGCGCGAGCGGATTGCGCAATTCATGCGCGAGGGTCGCCAGGAACTCATCCTTGCGCCGGTCCCCTTCGCGCAACGCAAGTTCCGCCTTCACCCGCTCGGTGATGTCGCTGAGCGCGAGCACCACGCCGCGCACGTTGCCGGACTCATCGAGGTCGGGACGATAGTTCGCCAGCAGGTGCCGCTCTCCCAGTTCCGGCAGGCACAGCGGCATTTCATCGCTCACCGCCTGTCCGGCAAAGGCGCAGTCCAGGGACTCGCGGACGCGCTCGTAGGCCGCCTCCCCGCACAGCTGCGCGTGCGTTCTGCCGATGGCCTCGACGGGTGTGAAGCCGAAAGCCTCCGCGTAGCGCCGATTGATGAAACGGTAACGGCGCTCCAGATCCAGATAGGCGATCAGCACGCTGACCGAATCGGCGACGACCCCGAGAAACTCCGCATTGTGTTCGGCGGCATCCTGGGCGAGTCGCCGGCGCGTCACGTCGGTGAATACGGCCATGATGCCGGCGCCGGTCGGCTCCAGTCGCAGGTCGAGCCAGCGGTTGATCAATGGTGTCAGCAGTTCCGCATGCCCGGCTTTGCCGGTCTGCTCGACCTGCCGGAACAGGGCCTCGATCGGCGTTCCGACGCTGGTCGGGAACACCTCCCAGAAGATTCTGCCGAGCAGCTCCTCACGGTTCATGCCGAAGAACCGCAGCGCCGGATTGTTGACGTGCGTGAAGCGCCACTGACGGTCGACGACGAAGAAACAGTCGGTGACGAGCTCGAGCATCAGCACATCCCGGGCGTGTGCCGTACGCTCCCGACGCGCCCGTCGTTCGTGCCAGGAACCCAGGGTGATGATCAGCGCGCACACCAGCGCGTACAGCAGCGCGCTCGAGGCATTGTTCGGTTGCGACAGATCGGACCAGGCGCTCGGGCCGACGAATACCGACTCGGAGATCACGAAAGCCAGCACGGCGGTCAGGATGGCAGGTCCGGTGCCGGCAGTCGCCAAGGCGACGACCACCGCGCACAGCATGAACTGCACGTTGTGCGCCCGACCCAACCACGGCACCAGCAGTTCGTGCAGCGCCGTCATCAGCGCCACGCAGAGTACGGCAATGCCGTATTCGGCCGGTACCTTCCTCATCCGCATGCGCCCGCCCGTAGCAAAGCTGATCGGATCACGATACGTCTATTGAGCAATGGAGACCAGCACCTGCGCCAGCTGTTCCGGCTGTGAGAGAAAAGGAGAATGTCCGCTACCGAGTGTTACGACCTGTTGCGCGCGTGGCGCATAGACATCGCGCTGAATGTGCGGTGCGAGTGCACGATCCGCGGTGCAGACCACGTAGGTGCTCGCATGGCGCTGCCAGGCCGGCGCGCAGACCGAGTGCGAGAGTGCCCCGCCCCAGTGGGGTCGCAGCCGCGCAATCGCCCAGTCCTGGGTTACGCTCGAACAATCGCCATAGAAAAGTGCGCCAGCGCGCCCGGCATCGACGCAGGTGCGGCCATCCGGCAGACGCCGGATCCAGTGCCCGGGTCGGCGCTCCCCCGCCAGGCGCAGGGAGGATTCGACCGATTCACCGGCCAGCGTCATATACGCACCCAGGTAGACCAGCCTGCGGATGTCGCTGCACGCGGTATCGGCGGCCGATATCACCATGCCGCCGTAAGAGTGTCCGACCAGCACCACCGGCCCGCTGATGCGGCTGAGTATCCCGCTCAGGCAGCGGGCATCCTCCTCAAGCCCCGCGGGCTCCCCGCCGGCGCTGGGTAATGCGGGGCACTGCAGTGTGAGACCCTGCGGCTCGAGCTGTTCCTTGAGGAAGTCCCAGCACCACGGGCCGTGCCATGCACCGTGGACCAGGACGAGGGTCGCGCGCCGGGCGCCCATCGCTGCAGTCAGGTCGGGGACTGGGGCTGCAGGAATCGCCAGGGATCGCTTTCCGAATCGCGCGGCACCGGCACCTCGATCAGCCACGGCACACCCGACTCCAGCGCGCGCGCCAGCACCGGCCGCAGCGCCTCCGGTGAGCCGACGCGCTCGCCCCGAACACCGAAGGCATCGGCGAGCTTCAGGAAATCGGGATTGCGCAGATCTGATCCCAGCACCCGACCTTCGAAGCGCTCGCGCTGGTCACGCCGCACGTTGCCATAGGCATTGTTGTTGAACACCAGCGTGACGACGCCAATGCCGTACTGCACGGCGGTCGCCAGCTCCTGCACGGCGAACATGAAACCGCCGTCGCCGCTGATCGCGACCACCGCTTGGTCCGGATGCGCCACTTTCACGCCCAGTGCCGTCGGGAAGCCACTGCCGAGCGTGCCCTGGTAGCCGGATCCGATCAGGGTGCGCGGGCGATACACCGGATAGGCGTACCAGGAGGCGAAGCCCATCTGTGAGATCTCATCGGTGAGAATGCCCTCCTCCGGCAGCACGTCCCGGATCGCACGCAGGTAGGCGACCTGCGGCTGGATCGACTGGATCTCCAGCTCCGCGGCCGCGCGGGCTTCGCGGATCGCCTCGCGGCGGCTGCCGCGCTGCACCGATTGCTGACGCAGTGCCGCGAGCAGCGCGCGCACCCCGGCATCCGCGTCCGCGACCAGCGCGATGTCCGGCGGCGCACGGCGCATTTCCACCGGATCGATGTCCAGGCGGATGGTTTTCTGTCCGACCGGTCGCCACGGCCAGCGCCAGCCCGGTACTTCCAGCCGCGTCCCGATGCCGATGACCAGGTCGATCTTCGGCCACAGGCGCCAGCCGGCGGCGATGTTCACCCCGAGTTCATGCTGGTCGCCGACCACGCCGCGCCCGCTGCGAAAGCCCACCACCGGCGCATCCAGCAGTTCGGCCAGCTCGCGGATGGAATCAGCAGCGTCCAGGGCACCGCCACCGACGAAGATCATGGGGAAGCGGCTGGAGGCGATCAGGCGCGCGGCGGCAGCCGCGATATCGGTGTCAGGTGGCGGCGCCAGCGGACCCGAATAGGGAACGACCGGCGCGACCGCCGCGCGCTGCGTGAAAACATCCCAGGGCATCTCCAACACCGCCGGACCCGGACGGCCCTGGCGCATCTGTTTGAAGGCGTCCGCGACCAGCCCCGGCGCATGCGCCGGATGCTCGATCCGCGCCGCCGACTTCACGAATCCGGACACGGTATCGAGTTGATCGGCCATTTCGTGCAGATGGCCGCGTCCCTGATCGAGAAAGGCGCGCGGCACCTGCCCGGTCAGGCACAGCACCGGCTGGTTGCAGCCCCAGGCCGTGAGCAGCCCCGCGCCGGCATTGAGGATCCCCGGCCCCGGCACCACGGTGCACACCGCCGGCCGGCCGGTGGAGCGGGCGTAGCCGAAAGCCATGTAGCTGCAGGCCTGCTCGTGGCGCGCACCGATCGTGCGCACACGCGGCTGGGCGCGATGCAGGGCATCGAACAGACCATAGGTCTGGGCGCCCGGCAGGCCGAACACGGTGTCGACATCGTGTGCGATCAGCGCATCGACCAGCGCCTCGCCACCGGTGCGCTGGCGGCTCTCGGACGCGCTCACGACGGCACGATCAACAGTGCCCGCACGACGCCGAAGATGGCACCGGCGAGCAACACCGCGACGGCGCCAAAGGACAGCAGCGCGCCGAAAGAACGCTTCTCGGCCGCCCGCGAGTAGCCAACGGCATAGAGCGCGCGGCCCAGCACGAACACCGCGCCGATGATCGCGGCCCAGCGCGGATTCAGATACATCCCGAACAGCCACACGGCCGGTACGAACACCACCATCAGCTCGAGCGTGTTGTAGTGAATACGGAAGATCCGTTCGAATTCAGGATGCCCGGTCGTGGCCGGCGCGGGAATGTTGAAGCGCGCACGGGCACCGCCGACCCTGAAGGCAAACACCATGCATTCCACGAGCGCGAGCAGTATCACCAGGGCGGTCCACAGCATGGTCTGGAGCACGGGCAACTCTCCTAAAACATCGGAATCGGATTCGGCGACTGGGCGGGCACGTCCTGGACGCAATCCCAATGCTCGACCACCATGCCGTCACTGAGGCGAAAGACGTCCATCACCACGAATCCCAGGTCCTCGGGATTGCGCTTCACATGATAGTGCAGGATCACGTGATCGCCGTCGACGAAGGCCCGCAGCAGCTTCTGGCTGGCTTGTGGATTCTGACCGCGGATCATCCGCAGGAACGCCTTCAGGCTCTCACGACCGGGCGCCGCCATGGGGCTGTGCTGGATGTAACCAGGCGAGATGTAGCGATCGACCTGGTCCGCATCCAGCGGCACCAGCACGTCGCGGAACATGCCCAGCACGTGATCGAGGTTGCGCTGCTCCTGCCCGGTGCGCGAACTGGCGGAGTTCTTCGTCATGAGCGTTACTTCGGCAGCGCGTCGCGGGTGGCCTCGTAGACCTCCCGCAGCGTACGCGCCGGACGGCCCGTGAGCAGTTTCACATGCTGCGAAGCGATCGCGAAGTAGCCCTCGCGGATGCCGCGCTCGTAGGACATCATCTCCTCGCTCCCCCAGGCCCCGGCGGCCGCGTGTACCGTGCCCTCGACGTGACGGCGCGGCACGCCGGCCGCATCGAAGCGCGCCTGCATCGCCTCGTGCGAGACATTCACGAATCTGATCGGTTTGCCGGTGACTTCCGCGGCGATGCGCGCGCAGTCGCCGAACGTCAGCAGCTCCGGCCCCGTGATCTCATAGACCGCGCCCTCGTGGCCCGGCGTCGTCAGCACGGCCACCGCCGACTCCACGCAGTCCTGCTTGGCGATGAAGGCCATGCAGCCGTCCGCGGCACTCGACAGCCACTCGCCGGTCGCGACGGCCTGGGGCGCGATCATCGTCGTGATCACCTCGGCATACTGGGCATCGCGCATGAAGGTGA
>Ga0302314_10021871_pt1 | contig 10519 bp, 6 predicted proteins | sample III_Palsa_N2_3_FD_200533 | JGI IMG/M metagenome (GOLD analysis project Ga0302314, IMG submission 200533) | Peat permafrost microbial communities from Stordalen Mire near Abisko, Sweden - III_Palsa_N2_3 | ecosystem: Environmental > Terrestrial > Soil > Palsa > Peat permafrost | place: Sweden... | reverse complement strand
GGCAAGGTCGAGGGACCGGCACGGCGCGTTATTGAGGCCGACGGCCTTCTCGTCACGCCGGGCTGGGTGGACGTCCACACTCACTACGACGGCCAGGTCACCTGGGACCCAGAGGTCTCGCCGTCGGGCTGGCATGGTGTGACCACTGTCGTCATGGGCAATTGCGGGGTTGGGTTTGCTCCGGCCCGTGAGTCCGACCGCGCCTGGCTGATCCAGTTGATGGAAGGCGTGGAGGACATCCCGGGCGCTGCGCTGGCCGAGGGCATGAACTGGAATTGGGAGACCTTCGGCGAGTACCTCGACGAGGTGGAGCGCACCGACCGTGTGCTCGACGTGGCGTCGCTCGTCCCGCACGGCGCGCTGCGCGCCTACGTCCTCGGCGAGGGCCGCGCCAACGACTTGGCCAACGGCGAGGAGATCGCCGAAATGGCAGCGTTGGTGCGCGAGGCCGTCCGGGCCGGCGCCATCGGTGCATCGACGACGCGCACCATCCTCCATCGGGCCAAGGACGGTGAGCTGGCCGCGGGGACCACCGCGGCGGCCGATGAGCTGATTGCCATCGGCGAGGCGCTGGGCAAGGCGGGTCACCGGGTCTTCTCGCTGGCCAGCGACATGCGGGATCTCGACCACGAGTTCGGCTGGATGTCGGAGATCTCCATCCGGGCCGGTGTGCCGGTGACGTACCAGGTGCTCCAGGCCGACTTCGCGCCGGATCTGTGGCGTGAATGGATCGATCGTGGCGTGGCCGCCAACCGTCGCGGCGCCTGGCTGGTGCCGCAGGTCGCCGGCAAGCCGACCTCGTTGATGGTCGGCTTCCAGTCGGTGACGCACCCCTTCGCCAACCACCGGGCCTACCAGGAGATCGCGCACCTTCCGCTGGCGGAACGGGTGGCCCGGCTGCGCTCGCCCGGGGTCCGCGCCGCCATCCTGTCGGAAGAGCCGCGCCCGGGTGGCTTCGTCCAGCTCCTCCGGGGCAACCTGCACAAGCTGTTCCCGCTGGGCGACCCTCCCGACTACGAGCCGGCGCCCGAGCGGAGCGTGACGGCTCTGGCCGCCGCGCAGGGCCGAACGACCGACGAGGTCCTCTACGACCTGATGCTCGAGCGTGACGGCAAGGAACTGCTCTACCTCCCGCTGCTCGACTACTCCGCCGGCAATCTCGACGCGGTGCGCGAAATGCTCATGCACCCCGCCACGGTGCTCGGGCTCGGTGACGGTGGCGCCCACTGCGGCGTGCTGTGTGACGCCAGCCTCCCCACGTTCATGCTGACCCACTGGGGCCGCGACCGGACCCGGGGCGAGGGGCTGCCGCTCGAGACCGTCGTCCACCTTCAGACGCGCCGGACGGCCGAGCTCTACGGTTTCCGCGATCGGGGCCTGCTCGCACCGGGTCATCTGGCGGACGTGAACGTGATCGACCACGGCGCGCTGGCACTCGAGCCCCCCGAAATGGTCTACGACCTCCCGGCGTCGGGCAAGCGCCTCGTCCAGCGCGCCCGGGGCTACGTGGCGACGGTCAAGTCGGGGACGGTCGTGCGTGAGCACGACGAGGCCACGGGCAAGCGGCCGGGCCGCCTCCTACGTGGCCCACAGCCCCAGCCTGCCTGACCCGACGCGGCCCTTCCCGCTTCAGCGCTCGGCGCTGCGGAGAGCCTCTTCGAAGCCGCTGACACGCAGCGCCGTGATGCGCGTGCCGTCCGTCTCGAACAGGTCGTGCACCGAGCTCTGCCTGCCGCCCAGGTGCACGTCGATGTCGACGTGCACCCGCGTGCCGTCGAATGTCGGGACCCCGGGGACGGGCCGGAAGTCGTCGAAGGTGAACGTCTTGGAGATGTAGTAGCCGCTGATGGCATCGAGGCCCTGCAGCCGGACGCCTCCGCTCTCGAAGACGGCGTCGGGCGTGAAGAGCGCGCGCACGAGGTCGATCTCCTGCGCCGTGACCGCGGTGAAGTAGTCGTCGATGAGGCCGGGCAGCCCGGAACGGCGCGACGGGAGCCGGTAGCGTCGACGGGCGTTGAGCCCGAGCACGCGCACCTGCACCGCGGTGGTGCAGGGGGCCACGGTGGTGCGGATGGCTTCGACCGCCCCTGGAAAGGTGGCGTCATGATGCGGGTAGTCGCTGCCCCAGACGATGCGGTCCTCGCCGACGAACGGCGCCAATGCGGGCAGCGTGTGTTCGTCGACCTCGAAGCTGATGGCGCACTGCCGGGCGAAGTACTCCGACGGGCGCAGGGCCATGTCCGGGCAAAACCCGCCGAAGGACTCCGCCTGCTCGTCCAGGCGTTCGAGCCAGAAAGGGGCCCACCCTCCGGACGACTCCAGGAAAAGGAGCCGGAGCCCCGGGTGGTGCTCCAACGTCCCGAATGCGATGAGCTGGGCGCAGGCGAGCATCGCCTCGAACGAGTGGGATACGGCATGGAGCAGAAGCGGGTTGAACGGGCGGTCCGCCCCGAGCGTCGGGACAGTCACTGAGCTGCCCTCGTGGATTCCGATGGGCACCTCGAGCTCCTCGGCCGCATCCCACAGCACGTCGTAGGCGGGGTCGGACAGGGCGCGTCCCAGGCAGGGGTTGGGGCGGACGAATCCGGCCACGAGGCCGAGCTCTTCGACCGCCCGACGGAGCTCACGTGCCGCGGCCGCCGGGTCCTGCAACGGCAGCATGGCCGCTCCGAAGAGCCGGCGGGGATCGGCGGCGCAGAAGCCCGCCAGCCAGTCGTTGTAGGCGGTGGCCAGGGCCACGGCGGCCGCCGGATCCTCCAGCACCGAGAAGTACAGCCCGATCGTCGGGTACAGCACGGCCTGGTCGATGCCCTCGCTGTCCATGTCGCGCAGACGGGCCACCGGGTCGGATCCGCCCGGCGTGGCGTCGGCCAGGGGGAGGAAGGACGCCGGGTCGTCGAACGTGGAGCCGGGACGGGCGAGGGTGCCCAGCGGCACGGCCAGGACCTCGGTGTCGCCGACGACCACGTGTTCGTAACCCGCCCGATCAGCACTGATGCGCGGCCGGTAGCGCTCCGGCACGGCGGCCCAGGCCGACTCGGGCTCGACGACATGGCCGTCGGCGTCGACGATGGGGCCGGCGCGTGGTGGGAGCGGGTCGTGACCGCGCCCGGTCACGACGGCGGTGTGCGCCAGTCGTCGACCAGTGGGAGCCGGTGGCGGAAGAGACGGCTGGCGTTTCCTCCGGCCACATCCCGCAGCTCGTCGTCGGGGAGTGCGCCCCACGTCGCGGCCAAGACGTGTTGGGTGTCGGGCCAGGACGAATCGGCGTGCGGGTAGTCGCTCTCCACCATGATGTGGTCGACACCGATGATGTGGCGCTGAGCGACCGCAGAAGGATCGTCGATGGAGCAGAACCAGAAATTGCGCCGGAGCACCTCGCTCGGCAGCAGATCAGAGGGCCAGGCACTGCTCTCGCTTCCCGACGCCGAATGGCTCAGGACGTAATCGGCTCGGTCCATCAGCATCGGGACCCAGCCGATCCCACCCTCGGAGAGCGCAACCTGGAGATCTGGGAAACGAAGCGGCACGCCGGACCACAACCATTCGCCGGCGGCAAGGAGGGCGTTCACGGGGAACAGGGTGGGCAGCAGCTCGAACGGGGGATCCGGCGAAGGCAGGGGAGCCCATGACGACGCTCCCGTGTGCAGGCATACGACGCTCTCGGTCTCCTCGCAGGCCGCGAAGAACGGATCCCACCTGCCGCTGAAGATTGAGGGCAACTGCAACTGGGCCGGGAATTCGGGGAAGCTGACCGCTTTGAAGCCGAGCGCCGCGTTGGCGCGCACCTCGGCCGCGGCGACTTCCACGTCGGCCAGCCAGGGAAGCTGGAGGGGGATGATGCGGTCCGGGTACGTTCCGGCCCACACCTCCAGGTGCCAATCGTTGAAGGCGCGCAAGCAGGCCAGTCCGAGGTCCTTGTCCATCGCCCGCGAGTAGACGGCACCGCAGAAGCCCGACACGAGCGACGGAAAGCACAACGAGGCCCAGATACCGGCACGGTCCATGTCCAGAATGCGGGCGTCGATGTCGAAGCATCCGGGCCGCATTTCGTCGAAGCGGGCCGGCTCCATGCTCCACTCCGCCCGCGGACGTCCCACGACTGCGTTGAGCCCGACGTTGGGATAGTGCTTCCCCTCGAAGACCCAGCTCTGGGTCCCGTCGTCTTGCTCGACGACGCGTGGCGCCCCAGGGGCGAGGGCGGCCGGGAGGCGATGTTCGAAGAGATCCGGGGGCTCAATCAGGTGGTCGTCGACCGAGATCACCGGCATCCGGATCGGCCTGGGCTCAGGGTCGGGGAGCAGGGTGGCCCGGCCCGGAGCGGGCCCTGTGTCGACGGTTCCCACGAGAAGGTGACACTATCGTCAGCAACGTTGTCCCGGTCCGGGGGGTGTATATGACCACATACGTCGATGACGTCAGCACCCGGGTAGGCCTGCTCATCGATGGCGACGTCGTCGCCGGCGGCGACGGCACCTATCCGGTGACGAACCCGGCCCGTCCGGCCGAGGTGGTGCTCCGTGCACCGTGCACCACGCCGGCCCAGCTGGACCTGGCCGTGGCGGCCGCTCGCCGGTCGCAGCGGGCCTGGGCCGCGCTGGAACCCGATGACCGCGCGGCGCTCGTCGTGGCCGCGGCCGAAGCGGGCGTTGCAGCCGCCGAGCGGGACGACCTGGCCCGTCTCCTCACCCGAGAGCACGGCAAGACCCACCTGGAGGCGATCTTCGACACCGCAACGTTGGGAGGCATGGCGGCGGCCTTCGCACCTCTGGTGGCCGAGGCCCTGGCGCCACGTGACATCAGCGGGGGGGCCACCAGGATTGCGTGGGTCCCCCACGGTGTCGTGGCGGCCGTCCTGCCCTTCAACTGGCCGGTATCCGTCATGGGCAACAAGGTGCTGCCCGCGTTGCTGGCGGGCGACTCCGTGGTGGTCAAGGCCCCACCCTCTTGCCCGGGCACCGTGCTGCTCGTCGCCGCGGCAATGGCCGAGATGCTGCCGCCCGGCGTCCTGAATGTGGTGAACGGACCTTCCGCCGCACTCGGTGCAGCGTTGGTGGGCCACCCCGACGTCGACATGGTCTCCTTCACCGGCGGTGTGGGGACCGGCCAGGCCGTCATGGCCGCGGCGGCAACCACGACCAGGCCCGTCGTGCTCGAACTCGGTGGCAACGATGCCGCCATCCTCGCTCCCGACGTCGCCGGCGACGCCGCTCTGGCCGATCGCATCTTCGAGGCTGCCTTTGTCACGAGCGGGCAGGTCTGCATGGCGATCAAGCGGCTCTACGTGCACCGGGATCGATTGGAAGAGACCGTGGACGCGCTGGCGGGACGCCTGGCGACCGAGATGGTCGGCGATGGCCTGGCCGAGGACGTGACCATGGGTCCCGTCCACACGGCGGACGCACGCGACCGGGTCGAGGCGCTGCTCTCCGAGGCTGCCGCCGCAGAGGCTGTGCTCGTGCGGCCAGGCCGGATGCGCGTCGAGGACGAGGGATCCGGGGGCTACTTCGTCTCGCCAGCGCTCGTGGTGGCGCCGCCGGGGGAGGCCGGCATCGTGCGCCAGGAGCAGTTCGCCCCCGCCCTGCCGGTGATCCCGTATGACGACATCGACGAGGCGGTCGATGCGGCCAACGACACCACGTTCGGTCTCTGTGCGTCGATCTGGAGCAACGACGACGCGCTCGCCACCGACGTCGCGTCCCGGCTCTCCGCCGGGACGGTGTTCCTCAACGCCCACGGCATGTCGGCCATCGACATGTATGCGCCCATGGGTGGGTGGAAGCAGTCGGGATTCGGGGTCGAGCTCGGGACCGAGGGCATGCAGGCTTTCGCCCGCCAGCGGGTGCGGGTGCGCCGCCCGGGACCAGGGGAGCAAGGGAGACAGGCATGACGGTGACCATCCGTGGCGGAACCGTGGTGGACGGGACCGGCGCGCCGCCGGCCCGTGCCGACGTCGTGATCGAGGGGACACGGGTCGCCGGCATCGGACCGGGTGCGGGCGACGCCGACGCGGACACCGTGATCGACGCCACCGGCATGTTGGTCGCTCCGGGCTTCGTCGATCTGCATACGCACTACGACGCCCAGCTTTTCTGGGATCCCAATGCGAGCCCGTCGCCGCTGCACGGCGTGACGACCGTGCTCGGCGGCAACTGCGGGTTTTCCCTGGCGCCCATGGCGCCGGAGCATGTCGACTACATCTCGCGCATGATGGCGCGGGTCGAGGGCATGCCGCTGGCCGCGCTGCGCGCCGGCGTGCCGTGGGACTGGAACTCCTTCGGCGAGTGGCTGGGACAGCTCGACGGGCGCATCGCGGTGAACGCCGGCTTCCTCGTCGGCCACTCGACGTTGCGCCGACTCGTCATGGGCGAGCGCGCCGTCGGCGGAGACGCCACGGCGTACGACATCGACGCCATGGAATCGGCGCTGCACGCGGCGCTGGCGGAGGGAGCGCTCGGCTTCTCGACCTCGCAGGTGCACACGCACAACGACGGCGACGGCCAGCCCGTCCCGTCCCGAGCCGCCTCCCGTCAGGAGATGGAGCGCCTCGCTGCCGCGGTGCGCGAGCACGAGGGCACGACCATGGAGCTCATCGTCGCCGGCTGTCTCAACGGGTTCAGTGCGGAGGATATCGACTTCCTGGCCACCATGTCGCTGCTGGCGGACCGCCCGGTCAACTGGAACGTCCTGGGCGTCTCGGCCATGAATGCCGAAGGTGCCTGGAGCCAGCTGGCGGCGGGCAGCGTCGCCTCAGAGCGCGGGGCGACCGTCCTTGCCCTGACGCTGCCCCACACCATGCAGCTGCGATTGAGCTTCGAGCACGGCGCCATCCTCGACGGGCTCCCGGGGTGGCGGGAGATCTTCGCCCTCCCGCCACCCGAGCGCATGGAGGCACTGTCGGACCCGGAGACCCGCCGTCGGCTCGACGCCGGAGCGCAGTCGGACGAGGCGGGCATACTGCGGCACCTCGCGGTGTGGGAGCACCTCATCATCGACGAGACCTTCGCCCCCGAGAATGCCGGCACGGAGGGCCAGAGCGTGGGAGAGGTGGCGCGAGCGCGCGGCGTGGCGCCCTTCGATGCCCTGCTCGACGTCGTCGTGGCCGATGCCCTGCGCACGGGCCTCAGGCCGCCCATCCCCGAGTCCGAGGAGGACTGGCAGTTGCGCGCGGAGGTCTGGCAGGACCCCCGGGCGATCGTCGGCGGATCCGACGCCGGTGCCCACCTCGACACCATGTGCGGCGCCATCTATTCCACGTCCATGCTGGGCGACGGGGTGCGGGCGCGCGGCCTGCTCAGTTGGGAGCAGGCGGTCCGGCTGTTGACCGACGTCCCGGCCCGTCTGTACGGGTTGCGCGATCGTGGGCGACTCGAGGTGGGCGGCTTCGCCGACGTCGTCGTGTTCGATCCGGCGACCATCGGTCATGGCGCCGTGCGGACCCGCCACGACCTGCCGGGCGGGGCGAGCCGCCTCTACGCCGATGCGGTAGGTGTCCGGCACGTGCTGGTGAACGGAACCGAGATAGTGCGCGAGGGGGAATTCACCGGCGCCGTGCCCGGCAGGGTGTTGCGTTCGGGCCGTGATACCGAGACAGTGCACGCGGGCTCGAATTGGGCCGGCGTGCCGGCCTGACACGCGACGTCGTGCTGCCCGCCCCTGTGGTCAGAGAGGCCGCGTCTGGAGCGCCGTCTCCCGGGTCACCGCGCCCTCCCGGGTGAGCGAGTAGGCCAGCTTGCCCTCGACTTCGGTGAAAGCGTCCACCAGCTCGGTCCCGAAGAAGACGAGCCCGGTGCCGTTCTCCGTGGCGTAGCCGTCGGGCAGGGTGCCGTCGGCGATGAGGCGGTGGATGAGGGGGCGGCGCTGCTCCTCGGCGTCGTGGTGCGGGCTGTTGGAGTAGGGGAGGAACCCCAGTGCGTTGGTGACCGGGACCAGAGTGGGGCCGAATGAATCGGTCGTGCCGCCCACGTGCCAGCACAGGGAGCCGGCGGAAACTCCCTTGAGGACCACGCCGGCCTCCCAGCATTCGCGCAGCACGACGTCGAGCCCGTGCAGCCGCCACAGGGCGAGCAGGTTGGCCGTGCTCCCTCCTCCCACCCAGATGACGTCCTGCGCCAGCAGGTGCGCGCGCACGTCCGGCACATTGGGCATCGGGAAGAGACTCAAGTGCGAGCTGATGAACCCCAGCTTGGAGAAGGCGTTGTGCACCGCGGCCAGGCGCGACGAGTCGTCGCCCACCGCGGTGGCGATGATGCACAGGCGGGGGTGCGCCCCGGCCTGGGCCAAATCGGCCGCCAGGCGGTAGGACGGCCCCGGGCGGAGATTGGCCGGGTCGGGCCCCTCGGCCTGGAACCCGATAGAAGTGGCGATGATGGTCGGTTGGGGGGCCGCCACGTCAGGAGGGGAGAACCTCGGGGTTGACGATGTTGAGCGGACGCGCCCCCGCCATGAGCCGGCACAGGTCCTCGGCGATCATGGAGGTGTGGTTGGACTCGGTGTCGTAGGTGGCGCCGCCGATGTGGGGCGTCAGGACGACGTTGGGGAACGTCGTGAGCGGGTGGTCCGTCGCCAGGTGCTCGCCCTCGAAGTGGTCGAGTCCCGCCGCGCCGACCTTGCCCGATGCGAGCGCGGCCACCAGGGCATCGGTGTCGTGGATCTTGGCCCGGGCCGTGTTCAGGAAGACGACGCCGTCGCGCATTTTGGCGAAGGCGTCGGCGTCGATCATGCCGGTCGTCTCCGGTGTCACCGGGGCGTGCACCGAGATCACGTCGGACTTGGCCAGCAGGTCGTCGAAGGAACTGGTGGCGTCCGGTGCGTAGGGGTCGTAGGCCAGGACGTCCATGCCCAGGCCGCGCAGGCGCCAGCGCAGGGCGCGCCCCACCGCGCCGAGGCCGACGAGGCCGACGGTCTGACCGTTCAGCTCCCAGGCCCGGTAGCGCTGGTAGGGGATTTTCCCGTCGCGGTAGACCTCGCCCTCCCGCACGTCGCGGTCGGCAGGGATCACGCCGCGGGTGGCGGCGAACAGGAGGGCCACGGCGAGCTCGGCGACGGCGTTCGCGTTGCGGCCCGGGGCACGGAGCACGGGCACCCCGGCCGCGGTCGCGGCCGCCACGTCGACGTTGGTGGGATCACCGCGGCAGCTGCACACGGCCATGATCGGCTGCTCGTAGAGATCGGCCCCGCAGGCGTCGCTCTCGACGATGACGATGTTGGCTCCCTCCTTCGCCGCCCGCTCGGCCAGCTGGGCGGCGTTGTAGATGCGCAGCGAGGGCTGCTCCAGCCACGAGTCGAGCACCAGATCCGCTAGTTCGTGCAGCAGATCGAGGCCGGGACCACTCACGGCGGCAGTGACCAGAGCCTTCGGGCGGGAACCTGTCATGTCGGTCGAACTCTCCTTGTGGGGCGGGCGTCGTCCATAATGGCGGATCATGACACGCGTGTCAGATTCATGAGTCCGCCCGGAAGCCCCGTCACCGTCGGTGTCGACATCGGCACGACCTCGGTGAAAGCGCTGGCCGTCGACGAAAAAGGCCAGGTCGTGGCGCGGAGCCGGGTGCCCCACAGCATCGTGGCGCCAGAACCCGACGTGTTGCGCCACGACGCCAAGAAGGCGTGGCGAGCCGGGCCGCGCAAGGCCTTCGAGCAGGTGACCGCGGAGCTCGAGGCCGAAGGAAACTCGCTCGCCGGCGTCGCCGTGGCCTCCATGGTCCCGTCGATGACCGCCGTCGGGCGACAGGGCGTGCCCTTGTTGCCCGGTCTGCTCTACGGGGACCGCGAGGGCCGGCCCACCGAGGGCGCCGCCGTCGACGCCGTGGTGCCGCTGGGCGCCATGCCCGACGCCGAGGGCTTCCTCCGCTGGGCCGCGAGCGAGGTGCCCGATGCCCGGGGCTACTGGCCCTGCCAGGCCGTGGCGACCAACGCCCTTTCGGGACTGCCGGCCATCGACACGGGCGTCACCGCCTCACTCGGGATGCTCCACACGCACAAGGGCTGGAACACCGACCTCCTCGCCTCCATGGGCATTGCCGAGAAGCAGATGCCGATGGTCGTCCCGATGGGCGAGGCCGCCGGAACGCTGCCCGACAGTGACGTCGTCATCACGGGCGGCACCATCGACGCCTTCTGCGACCAGATCGTGTCAGGCGCGATCCACAAGGGTGACGTACTTGTCATCTTCGGCGCCACCCTGATCTGCTGGGTGATCTGCGACGAGTGGCTGACCATTGACGGGCTGATCAGCTATCCCAGCACGACGCCGGACCGGTTTCTCGTCGGGGGTCCGAGCAACGCCGGCGCCCTCTTCGTCGACTGGGCCCGGCACCTGCTGCGCGACACGCCGCGTCCCGGGCCTCAGCGCGAGCAGCTCGAGGCTCGGCTCGGGACACCCGGTCGGGTGCCGGTCTGGTTGCCGTACGTGCGCGGGGAACGGATACCCTTCGAGGACCACACGCTGCGCTCCAACATCTACGGACTCGACATCGGGTCGGGCGCGGAAGCGATGGAGCGGGCTGCCTACGAGGCG